>Ga0209450_10001084_pt1 | contig 13570 bp, 11 predicted proteins | sample FrelakmetLWP11LW_FD_187149 | JGI IMG/M metagenome (GOLD analysis project Ga0209450, IMG submission 187149) | Freshwater lake sediment microbial communities from the University of Notre Dame, USA, for methane emissions studies - LWP11 LW (SPAdes)... | ecosystem: Environmental > Aquatic >... | reverse complement strand
TGTATGTGTATATCTTGTGCTCAAACAGTCTTCCGAAGCGTGCGGTAAGAAACCGTTCGGCGATAGCTGCACCGACGGCCATGGTGTGACCCTGCCCGAGAGGACCGGAGGTGTTCTCTATGCCCCTGGCCCTGTCAAGTTCGGGATGGCCGGGAGTGGGACTGCCCCACTGCCTGAAGCTCATGATATCATCAACGGTAAAGTGACCTGTCAGGGTCAGCACGGAATAGAGCATCGGTGACATGTGACCGGGGTCCAGAAAGAACCGGTCGCGGTTTATCCATTCACCGTCTGAAGGGTCAAACCGTAGAAACTCGGAGTAGAGAATATGGATGAAGTCGGCTCCGCCCATGGCTCCGCCGGGGTGGCCGGAGTTGGCCTTCTCGACCATCGCCATTGAAAGGATCCTGATATTGTCAGCCGCTGATAAGTTGATATTCTTAGCCATTTCTGAACAGTCTTTATAACAAAGACCAAAACTAATCATTATTTATTTTGAAACCCAGACCCTGAACGATCGTCCGCGTCTCGGCATCTTCGACATTGACCAGAAATGAACTGAACTCTCTCCTTTGCCGGTAGTTATCACGCAGATGCTCGAATCTGTCGGGGTCAGACCGGAAGAGACGGTCATCCTCGTCTATCGGATAGGTATGTCGCACAGCCATGGCTGCAAGGTTCAGAGGTGTGTTCATCGGTGAATGAAGATCAAGCCCGATGACCGGCTGGTCAGGCATGGGGAGGGAGTCAGGCTCCCAGCCGGCAAGAGGGATACCCAGGCACGAGGCTGTCTCCCTGACAACCGTTATCGTCCCGTTGGCCTTTCCGTCAACGGAGTAACCTGCAATATGAGGAGTGGCAATATCGGCCAGTTTTATCAGCTTCTTATCCGCTACCGGCTCACCCTCCCACACATCAAGTACAGCCCCGCCGAGTGAACCTTCTCCAAGTGCCTTCCGGAGGGCTATGTTGTCAACCACCTCTCCCCTCGACGTATTTATCACTATGCAGTCTCTCTTCAGCGCCTGCAGGTTTTCCCGGTTGATAAGATAATGGGTTTTGTCATGCCCTTCCGTTGTCAGCGGCACATGGAGGGTAACTATGTCTGATGCCGCAAGAAGATTATCAAGCGGGATGAATTCCTTTAAGCCTTCGCGTCGTTTACGGGGAGGGTCATTCTGTAAGACCTTCATTCCCAATACTCTGGCTGCATGAACGACCTTTGATCCCACATTGCCGACGCCAACCACACCTATTGTAAGTGAGCGGAGGTCAAGCGAATGGTGCAGTGCAAGATGAAAGAGAGAGGCGGTGATATACTGCATCACTGATCCGGAATTGCAGCCTGGTGCATTGGTCCATTTTATCCCTTCCGAAGTAAGCCAGTCGGTATCGAAATGATCGTACCCTATGGTAGCCGAAGCGACGATCTTTACCCTGCTGCCTCTGAGCAGCTGGCTGTTGCACCTCGTCCGCGTCCTGACAATGAGGGCGTCTGCATCTGCAACCATCCTCCTGTCTATGGCACTGCCGGGCGCATAGACAACCTCAGCCCAGGGCTCGAAAACCCCACTGATAAAAGGGATATTACCGTCAATAACTATCTTCATATGTTCACTCTTTCGCTCTCCAGAGACCTGTTGCAGGATTTGAGATGAAATATATCTCCTCACCGTCAGGGGTGGTGTTGTATCCGCTCTTCAGCCGCTGAGGGTCATATCTCCTCATTAGCTCTTCGAGCCTCCCGTACCGGTAACCCACCCCTTCCACTTCTGAGGAGGTCATATGCGATGTTGCATAGGTTACCGTGAACCTGTTCTCCGGCGATCCGTGTATCAGATGGGCGGCAGCACTCAGGTTGGCCTTCAGGTCACTGTTTTTTTCGACGTATGAAAGAATCTCAGGAGTAGTGCGGTACCCGTATTTTCTTATCAGGCAGTCTATCACAGGGTCCTCGCCAAATGTCTTTACTCCGGGGGCAAGCACAACCAGCTCACCTCCGTCGGCAATGGCCATCCGGGTGCGGTAAATGCTCTTGTTACCCAGCCAGGTGCTCTTGAACTCTTCAGGATCAAGCCACACAACCACTTTTTTCAGTCTTTTGTCTATCGCGGTGAAGTTGACCTTGTACGACAGGTCTGATGCCAGCCTGAAGCATTCAATATCGTCGCCTATGTATAAACCGCGCATTTTAATGTAATCATTTCTGTCAGGACTGACGACTGACAGTATGTATATCAGCGGCAGCACCGGTGCGGCTATCTCTGAGGCTTTGTTAAGCACCGCCCTTACCGGATTGTCAATGGTGCCAAGTATGTTTTCTATACCATGCACCGCACCTATGAAGTGACTCTTGTTTATTGCTTCGCTGCCACCGCATCCCACAAAGACGTTTTTATTATAGTTGGCCATCCCTGTCACCTCGTGCGGCACGACCTGTCCGACAGAAATGATCAGGTCGTGTTTCCGGGAGGTCAGCAGCCTGTTAACCTGCACAGGATAGTCAAAGTCAAGCTTTCCGGCTGTCACCTCTCTGATGAAGGAGGAGGGGACCCTGCCTATCTCGTCAATGTCTGTCCTCCAGCGGTGCTCCCTGAAGAGGGAGTGCGGCATTGTGCCAAACATTTTCGAGATCTCTTTTGCCTCCATCGGCATGTGAGTGCCGAGAGCGGGGAGGATATCACGGATCTTTTCACCTGTCAGTTTCCAGAGCAGCTCTGTTATGAGCCCTGCACCGGAGTGGGCACGTGTCATATCAGGGGGGATCACCAGGAAACTCTTCCTGTCACTGAGTAACCTCAGAAATGTGTCAAGCGCTTCACTGATATCCCCGGCTTTCAGATCAGCTTCGGGGCTTCCCTTCGCAAAATATATCATCTGCTGGAACTTTTCACCACGATGGTTTGTCGGGAAGCGACTTCTCAAACTCGCTGATCAGCAGCTTCTGGTAATCGCCACGGTATTCACCGGCGATGAATTTGTCGAGAGCCTGTTCAAAAAAGAGTTTCCATGACCTGTTTTCATGGCCCGGTACAACGGGGAAGAAGAGCGCTCCGTTGTCATGCGCAGCCCTGAAGTCGCCCGGTGCGTCACCGATCATGAGTATCCTGTCATCGGGGTACTTTCCTTTGGCAGCCATGGTAATATGCTCTGTCTTTGTACCCAGCTCCTGCCCGGCGATGGCCCGTACATAGCGGTCAATGGAGTGTTCTTCCCATTCCCTTGCCAGGGCTTCATGCGGTGTCTGCGAGACTACAATGGCGTCAGCCAGGGTGCTGAGTCTCTCAATAGATTTTTTTGCATAGGGGAAGGGTGGAGTGTCCTTCAGCCACTTTCCTATGTCCTCATTGACAGCAAGTGTCCATTTCAGTACCGGCTCCAGGGCAGGATGAGGATTGTTTCTTACATATTCCTTCAATGCCGGGTTGCCAAGCTTAGTCTCCTTCTTTATCCATTCTCTCAGCGGATCCATGTCGGGCAGCCTGAAGCCCAGCTCCGCAATCTCAGGCCTTTGAGCAAGCATGTCTATCACCTTGACCAGCGCCGGGAAACGGTTTATCCCCCTCGTCGTCGAGTAAAGGTTAACGAACTCCCACGTCTCACGTACATATTTCGAAATGGCAAACAGTCCAAAATGCTTCACGGCATTGGGAATAAAGAACTCTTTCTGCTTAACTTCCATTGTGTCAAATACGCATCCGTCAGAATCTATCCCTATAAAAAAATCCTTCTGCGGTTTCAGTTCCTCTAAAAGGTTCATGTTTTTCTAATTATGGAATTTTTGAGTTATTGAGTTATGGAATTGTTGAATCTTGAATTTTGAATTCATTTTCCCTGAAGTTTGTATTCGGGCAGTTTTTTTGTTGCGAAGAGAGGCTTCAGCCTGGCAAAGCGCTGGATGCCGTTAATGACCGGTATGCTTACCCAGTCTTCACCTATGAGCGGACGGGCATACCTGACAAACTCGTCAGTGACGTCAAACCGTGACGGGGCGAGCCATTCGACAGGAAATGTCCTTTCTGACAGAGCCACCTTTTCAAGAGGCACCTTGTCATACCTGACATTATAGACCGGGCCCTCGTTGCGCAGGATTGTTGCCATCCATCCGTTGCCGTCATGCAGGGCTATCTCCACAGCTTTGCACCCCACGTTGTAGGCCTCGTCAAGGTCAGTGACCGAGGCATATATCATGTTATGGCGCTGGTCTGTCCCCGGCACCTGTCCCCTGGCGGAACCGGCAGCCCTGATCCCTTTTGAGTTAAGATAATTCACCACTGCCTGCTGCACGGTGAACTGGCTTGAGCCGAACTGTGTATGGCCGAACGAGTCTTTCTTCTCCCCGATGTCGCCGACACTCAATCCTTCACTGACCACCACCATGCATCTGCCGTCCCTTGCCACCTGGTCGTTGACGTTATCGGCAATCTCCTCCATGGTCACGCCCGACTCAGTCATGTATATCTGCAGCGGCATCTCGCGGTGAGGGTCTCCCAGTCTTGCAGCGGCAGGTATGTATCCTATCTTCCTGCCCATGGCCTGCATCACCAGCACCGGGTCGGCAGGAGAGGAGCCGGCGTTCTCCTCGTTTGCATTCTGTATCATGTACGCCCAATAGCGTGCCACCGAGCCGTAGCCGGGAGTATGGTCTATGAGGCGGAACTCGTTGTCGCCCACGTCATTGTCAATTGTCTTGGGCACGCCAACGGCAATCACGTCGAGCCCCTTGCTGCTGCAGAGAGTGCTTACCTTCATGGCAGTGTGCTGCGAGTCGTTGCCGCCGATATAAAAGAAATAGCCGATGTCATGTGCCCTGAAGACCTCTGCGATGCGGTCAAAGTCGAGCAGCTGGTTGTCTTTCAGCTTGTACCTGCAGGTCCCTATGCTTCCGGCTGCCGGTGTAGTACGCAGCAGGCCGATCTCGTCCTCTTCCTGTGCTGACAGGTCAAGCAGCTCTTCATTCAGCACACCCTCAATACCATGCCATCCGCCATAGATCCTGCCGAAAGTGCCGGGGTGGCTCCTGCATGCATCGATTATTCCCCTGAGTGTGTTATTGATGACGGGGGAGGGACCTCCGGACTGAGCCACAATTACGTTACGCTTCATAATTTCCTGAAAAATATTTTGAGTATTAAGGTTATTAAAAACTAAACGCCGCTGTATGCACTGAAACCTCCGTCAACAGGAATTACTGCTCCGGTAACGAATGATGAGGTGTCGGAGAGAAGGTACAGCATGGTACCCACCATCTCTTCGGGTTCAGCATACCTGCCCATCGGTGTCGCCGCAATAATCTTCGCCCCGCGTGGTGTCATTTCGCCTGTCTGCTCATCAGTCAGAAGGAAGCGGTTCTGACTTGTAAGAAGAAATCCGGGAGCAATTGCATTTACTCTCACTCCCGCCGGAGCGAAGTGAACGGCCAGCCACTGTGTGAAGTTGTTTATCGCCGCCTTGGCGGCTGAGTACGCCGGTATCTTGGTAAGAGGCCTGAAGGCATTCATCGACGAGATATTCAGTATGTTGCCTTTTCCCTTTCTAACCATGTCCTCACTGAGTATCATGGTAGGCAGCACTGTCCCCCTGAAATTAAGGTCGAAGACACCGTCAAAGCCGTCAATATCGAGGCTGAAGAAGGTGCCTTCAAGGTCATTATCTCCCGGGATGATCCTCTCCTTCTTAGTGGTGGCTGTTGCCTTGTTTCCCCCTGCACAATTGATGAGGATATCAATAGTTCCGAATTTCGATCTTATCTCTTCGCGGGCCTTCAGCAGCGACTCCCTGTCGGTCACATCGGCACCTACTCCGGTAGCACTTCCGCAATCGGGTCTCCGGGCAAACTCTGCGGCTGTCTCTGCACCTCTGGCAGGATTAACATCCAGTATGACCACCTTCACCCCAGCGGTGCATAGTCCTTTAACCAGTGCCTGACCTATCACCCCGCTGCCGCCGGTTATGACGGCTACTTTACCTTTGAGGTCGTTGAAATCATTCATCATATTCAGTTTATTACAAATCTTCGATCAGTTTGAACCTGGGTACCAGCGATTTCATTATAAACCAGGCTATTACATATGCCAGCGCGCAGAATACGAACATAATTGTATACCCTGTCTGAATATGTCCCAGAGCCTTGTAATGATCAAACAGCAGTCCGGCTGACTTTGATATCAGTATTCCTCCCAGTCCGCCTGCCATGCCGCCTATGCCTATCACAGAACCTACCGCTTTTTTTGGAAACATGTCAGAGACGGTTGTGAAGAGGTTTGCTGACCATGCCTGGTGGGCTGATGCGCCGATACCTATCACGATAACCGCATACCAGAAGCTTGATTGTCCGAGATACTGGGCGCTAAGCACCATAAGAGGGAACAGTGCGATGATCAGCATTGCAATCATCCTGGCGTTATAGGGGTTGCGTCCTCCCTTCATGAAAACTGCGGGGAAATAACCGCCACCTATGCTTCCGACGGTGGTCATTGAATAGAGTACAGCCAGCGGGAGGGCGACAGTGGTCCCCTCCATACCAAACTGTGCCTTAAGATATGCCGGCAGCCAGAAGAGGAAGAACCACCACACGCCGTCAGTCATGAACTTTCCGACAACGAATGCCCATGTCTGCCTGTATCCGAGCAGTTTTACCCACGGCAGCTTCTCCTTGCCGACAGGATGGTCATTTTTCAAATCTTCTGTTGCTGCTATGCCTGCGGCGGCATCATCACTGTGAATAAAGTCATATTCGCTTTGTTTAATCCTTCCTTTTACCAGCATCCTGGAAGGGATGTCATATAACCAGAACCAGAAGATAAGCCACGAGAATCCTATGGCCCCGACGATAAAGAAGGCCTCCTGCCATCCATATTTTCCTGCAAGCCATGGCACTGTGAGAGGAGCAAGGATAGCTCCAACGTTTGACCCTGAGTTGAATATTCCGGTGGCGAATGCCCTTTCTTTCTTTGGGAACCATTCCGCAGTAGTCTTTATTGCAGCGGGGAAGTTACCCGACTCTCCGAAGCCGAGAAGTGCCCGTGCGCCCATAAAACCTGCTGTGCCGCGTGAGAATCCGTGAAGGATAGCAGCGACAGACCATATAATAAGTGACCACGCATATCCTTTTTTTGTACCAAGCCAGTCAATGAACCTGCCGGCAAAGAGCATTGATATTGCGTAGACAAGCTGGAATGCAATCACAATATTGGAATAATCAGATTCAGACCAGTCAAACTCTACTTCAAGCACTCCCTTAAGCAGGCTCAGAACCTGCCGGTCCATGTAGTTTATTGTTGTCGCGAAGAATAGCAGGAAACAGATGGTCCATCTGTAATGTCCTATTTTCTCGTTTACCTTGTTCAAAGTGTTCATGTTCAGGCAGGCTTGGTTTAAAGTATTCCTATTGTTTGTTTTGTTTTATTACCTTTTGTTCAGAGATTACCGTCCTTTTTTCTTACACGTCTCTGCCGTCGCAATTACTGCTACTTTCCTTGTATACATTGCAGTAGTCAATCATGCCTGATCAGAAACCAAAATAGCTCTTTGCATTGAAATATGAGACATCTTCAACCATTTTTCCAATTGTTTCAATCTCCGACGCCGGAAGCTTGCCATTTTCAATATCGTCGCCAATGAGGTTGCACAGGATCCTCCTGAAATATTCATGGCGCGGGTAGGAGACGAAGCTCCTTGAATCCGTAAGCATTCCGACAAACCTGGAGAGCAGGCCCATGAGGGAGAGGCTGTTGAGCTGGTTTATCATGCCCTGTTCCTGGTCAAGAAACCACCATCCTGAACCGAACTGTATCTTCCCAGGGGTTAAGCCGTCCTGAAAGTTGCCGGTCATAGTGGCAATGAGATCATTGTCGCGCGGATTAAGGTTATAAAGGATGGTCTTTGCCAGTTTACCCTCCCTGTCCAGTTTGTCAAGGAACCTGGCTAGTGTTTTTGCAACGGTGAAGTCCCCGATGGAGTCGTATCCTGTGTCAGGGCCCAGTATACCCAGCATACGGCTGTTATTGTTCCTGATGGCACCGTAATGGAACTGCTGTGTCCATCCCTTCTCCCAGTCCATAATGGCCATCTCATGTAACAGCGCCGATTTGAATTTTGAGATCTCTCCGGCATCGGGTGTTTTACCAGTGAGCACGCGCACAAAGATCGCATCGATCTCATGCAGGGTGTAGTCATCGGCATGAAACTGTTCGATGCCGTGATCACTCAGTCTGCATCCCGCGTCAGCAAAGAACTGCTGCCTTTTACGGAGAGCTTCAATAAGCATCCTGAAGCTTGTGATGTCGGTGCCGGAGACCTCAGAGAGGGTGGTTATGTAGCTTTTGTACCTGACTGGATCTTCTATTGCCATTGCCTTGTCGGGACGCCATGTGGGAAGCACTTTTATTTCAAAACCCTCTTTTTTGAGTGCAAGATGATGTTCAAGGCTGTCGACGGGGTCATCGGTCGTGCAGACAACCTCAACCCTGAATTTTTTCATCAGCCCCCTGGCCGAATAGCCTGGCTCCTGAAGGAGTGCCGTGCACTCTTCAAATATCTCAGCTGCAGAAGAAGGATTCAATATCCGGCTGACACCGAATACCCTTTTGAGTTCAAGATGGGTCCATGCATAGAGCGGATTACGCATGGTAAATGGTACCGTCTCTGCCCATTTTTCAAATTTTTCACGGAATGTTGTCTCTCTGCCGCTGATGTACTTCTCGCTTATGCCGTTGGCTCTCATCGCCCTCCACTTGTAGTGGTCACCCTCGAGCCAAAGCTGTCCCAGATCTTCGAACCGCCTGTCGGCTGCTATATGTTCAGGACTGAGGTGACAGTGGTAGTCAATGATGGGAAGTGCCTCAGAGTGATCGTGATACAGTCTCCGGGCCGTTTCACCATGCAGCATAAAATCATCATTTATAAACTCTTTCATATCGGAACGGTTCAATGCCGTGAAAATACCAAAATAAACAGGGATCGGGGTTCATTATTTGATAATAAACATATGCCGGATTGGTTAATTTGTTAATAAACCAGCCTCCTGCATCATGACCTGAAGAGCCTTGCTATGTGACGTTCAAAGATATTTTCGGTTACGCACGAGGCTATGACCTCCCTGTTTGATTTCAGGGCGTCTGTATATTCTCCGGCCATCTCTGAGGCGACCTTGTAACCGACATGTATCAGCTGTCTGAAGCCGGGATTGTAAAGCGGATTATCCTTCACGTGCCGGATGGTATCAGCGAATCCGGTTGCTCCCCATTTGTCGACAGTATCCGGAGAGGGGAGGAGCTCCGGTCTGATATCGATGACTGTGGCATAAGGGCCGCATAGCTCTTCTCTTCTGTTAAAAGCCTTTCTGTAAATGTTCTTTGCAAGTGCAAGCCCCGTGTCACCTGAGATTGAGAGTCCTATTACTTCCTCAAGCCAGGTGGTGCCAGCTGTCTTTATGTGGATCCCTTTGTCGTGCTTCCTGATAATTGAACCCATCACAGGGTAAACAGAGAACTTATCGCTTCCGGAATGGACACTCAGCTTGAGGTTTTCCGGCAGTCCGAATTTCTTCACGGCATTATCAATGACCAGGATATCCTCTTCGAACTCCTTGCCGAACTGTGCCGGGTCACCTTCGTAATCGACCCCTTTGTTAAAGCGTCCGGTAAACTTGGGTGCGATAGTCTGAACCGGCACCCTCAGATCTGCAAGCCCTTTCAGGATGAAGAGCAGGTCAAGAGGCTTTTGCGGTTCATCTACCTCATCCATTGATACTTCAGTAACAAAAGTGCCCTCTCCTTTTATTGAAGCTATATGACGGTATATCGTGGAGGCTTCATTTATGGCGAAGAGAAACTTCCCGGCAAAAGCAGACAGCCATTTTTCGGTCACTGCAAAATGCTGGGTTATGCCTGGTATATTCAATGACCCGCAATAACTCCTGTGTTTCTCAATAAATTCTGCGATCTCTTTATCAGAGGCTCTTTTACCTATATAATCTGCCACGTCAAGGGTAAAAAAATCAGAGTGAGCGATAAACCTGTCGACATTGGTCATGTTAATGTGGTCAGCATCAACGAAGTATTGCCCGTTGTATTTGAGTGCTCTGACAGCTGCATCTGCTTCAGCCCTGGTATCAGCCGGCTCAGAATGGACGATGTTATGCTCCCTGTTCGATTTATTCCAGACCGGGTTAATTTCAACTCCGTATACCGCTTTTGCCCTGATGATTGCTGCCAGCTGGGCTTCTCCCTGGTGTGAGAACCTGTCTCCGAGCCCCATTGAATATTTACCTATTTCGATCATTTCAGTTTATTATATGGTTGTAAGGTAAGTCTAAAAGTAACAATAAATAATAAATTCTCATACTATTCCAACTATCAAGAGATGAGCTTATGAAGAGGTTTGAGGTATTTCTTTTTTTCATTCTCCTGCCGCTGTTTTCTTACGGGCAGAAACGTCATATTGTCGTGGCTGCTTCCGGCGATCCCATCTCTACCCGTATCGCATCGTTCCTTGTTACCTTCCTGTCAGGAGGATTACGGTGTGCCGGTGTTGAGCAGAAGTAGAAGAGAGCCAGGTTATCACTGTCTATGCTTTCGAAGAATATATCCCTGTCGCCTGAGCCGATGTAGAGGGACTCCTTGTAATCAAGGCTGTACGGAGTGTCGCCGACCATCACCCTGCCTGCTCCGCCAACATTATATATGCCCAGCTCACGGCGGTGAAGGAAGAATGATGCCTTGATCTCTTCCACAGGCTCGAGCCTTAGGGTCTCACCAGCAGGTTTTGCACCTCCCGCAATCAAACGGTCATAAAGGGTGTAGGCCATTGTTACTGTGTTGTCAGTGAATATGTTGCTAACCAGATGTTCCTTCCTCAGACGTTGTGTGTCCCATTGCTTCACATCATCAGGATGAGGAGCATATCTGATCTAGATGGTTGTTTTCATATTATCAGGTTCTGATAATATAAAAGTCGTTTAAAAAAAATAGAAAAGTTGTAGAATCAGGTCAAAGTTGTGTACAAATTGGCACGGGCCCTCCTTCGTTAAAGCTACGGAGGGTGAAACGAGGGAGCGACAGTTGGAAATGTGCGATGTGCGATTTGCGATTTGCGAAGTGTCGTAGAATAGACGTCAGGCAGTAGTGTTGACCGCCGGACCGCAAGACCATCAGAAAGCGAAGCCACCCTCCGCAGCCTGCCGACACACTTCAACAAGCTCAGGGACCTGCTATGGGTGGCGAAGCGTCAGGACCTAGAACCTGAATCCCAGCTTTATCTCAAGCCTGTTGTAGTAATAGAAGAAATCTTCTGTAGAGGAGGTTGAGGTGGTGACTGTCTCCTTGGTCCTGAAGTACCTGTATGCGAAGCTCATGTAGGTCTCCATGTCACCTGCCGAGAATGATGCGCCAAGACCTATCGTGGCTGTCGGACCGCCCTTGTATTCACGTTCTTCAGTGTACCAGTAATCAACGGGATAGATGCTTGACCACATCGGGTAATAGATCATCATCTCATCCTCGTTCTCCGATATCATGGCCATGTATCCTGCGCGTCCGAACAGGAATGGCGAGGTGCGGCTCTCCCTGAGATAATACCTGAAGCCTGCATACAGAGGAGCGTAGGAATGACCTATGAACTCGAGCCCTGATCCTGCTTCCACCATATACCGTGTCCCGAACGTGTAACTTCCGCTGAGGCCGAATGAGAAGGGTGCAGGATACTGACTGTTTTGCGGCCCTGCAAGAAACCCTATTTCCGTACCCGCTCCAAACCCCTGTACTTTCCTGGTAACAGTTGTTTTATCATATATTACATAATGGTCTACCTCGGTGCTGTCAAAGACAAAGAGGCTGCCGTCAGAGGTACGGACTGAAACCTTGTTTCCCGAAACCTGCTCCATCTTTCCAAAGATCTGGCTCCCGTTCTTAAGGTACAGGGCGTCTTTATTTTTCTGAGAAAAGGACTGAGTGCTGAAAATCAGTAGTATTGCAGCAAGAATTACCGGGGTTCTCATTTTCATCATGGTTAAGGTTTCACACTTTTGCATGGTTTTTGCACAGAGTAAAAGTGCAAAAGCCTTATCTATGAAAACAAAAATCGTTCCAATTTTAGTGTTGCTGGCAATCCTTACATCGTGCGAGGAGAAAATTTATCGTGAGTATGAGGGTAATGCCCCTGTCTATCTATCGTATACAGAGCTCAGAAGTTCAGTCGCTGCGGAGGCAGGAAGAAGTCTTGAACACCCGGGGAAGATATATTTTAAGGATGACTATATTTTCATCATTGAAAACCTGGAGGGATTTCATGTTTACGACAATACCAATCCTGCAGCACCTGTGCACAAGACTTTTATAAAGGTGCCCGGGGCTGTTGACATATCTATAGCAGGCTATATAATATATGTAGACAGTTATGTTGATCTGGTGGTCCTCGATGCAGAGGATATCAATAATATTCACGAGGTATCAAGGGTGAAGGATGTCTTCCCTTACCTGGTCCCGGAGACCGGCAACGACCTCCCTGTCGGTAAGGTAGATCAGGATAAGGGTGTGGTAGTAGCTTACGAGGTCAAACGGATAAGGGAAAAAGTTGAGAGCTACACCTATCCGAGATATCCTATCGTTTATGACGGTGTCGCTGAGAGATTCAATACAAACGGTGGCTCTTCAGGTGTCAGCGGTTCGGGCATCGGCACAGGAGGGTCAATGGCACGGTTCGGGATAAAGGGTAATGTTCTTTATGCAGTTGACAACAGTGCCATAAATGTATTCGACATATCTGACAGGGTGAAGCCGAAGAAGTTTTCCAGCAGCGGTGCCTGGTGGGGTATTGAGACTATGTTCCTGACAGACAAATATATGTTCCTGGGGACGACAACGGGGGTGGCGGTCTTTAATCTTGCCGTTCCTCTGAATCCGACCTATATCTCGTTTTATAACCACTTCCGCAGCTGTGACCCTGTGATAGTTGACGGTGATATTGCATACGCCACCCTGCGCACGGGAACAACCTGCGGAGGCACAGCGAGCAGGCTTGACGTAATTGATATTGAACCCATAACCACTCCGTCGCTGCTGCAGACATATCCCATGACCAATCCTTACGGTCTGGCAAAGGACGGTGACCTGCTCTTTGTATGTGACGGTACTGACGGGCTTAAGATATATGATGCATCGGATTACATGCACATCACGCAGCACCTCCTCTACTCATATCCCGCGCTTAAGGCATTTGACGCCATACCACTAGGCTCTGTGCTTGTGATGATAGGTGAAGACGGATTATACCAGTATGATTATTCAAACCCGGCCAATATTGTATTAATAAGTCATATTGGCGTGGATGATTAATCAGGTGATTGGCAGTCGGCAGTCTTCAGTCGGCAGTCTTCAGTCGGCAATCGGCAATCCTTAGTCTTCGGTCTTCCGTCTCCGGTCTTCGGTCTTCTAAAGATACTTCCTGTCCTCCTCCGGAATATCGAAGTACTTGTCGTAGAGAGAGGCGTCAGGACCCTTCTTCTCCACACCGGAGTCAGTAAGCTTATAGGTACACTTTTCTCCGGCAATGCCCGAGAAATAAATATCAA
>Ga0209450_10001083_pt1 | contig 13595 bp, 10 predicted proteins | sample FrelakmetLWP11LW_FD_187149 | JGI IMG/M metagenome (GOLD analysis project Ga0209450, IMG submission 187149) | Freshwater lake sediment microbial communities from the University of Notre Dame, USA, for methane emissions studies - LWP11 LW (SPAdes)... | ecosystem: Environmental > Aquatic >... | reverse complement strand
ACCGACTGCTGCCGCGAGTCGAGCTGCGACGGCAGGCCGGCTCCGCCCTGCACGCTGGACCCGTTCGCCTCGTTCGTGTTCCGGTCGCCGGCGATGTCCCAGCCCCAGCGGGTGTCGAGCACGTGCACCTCGCCGCCGGTTTCCACGACGTGCGTCTGCGACGCCGCGATGGCCACCTCCTCGCGAATCGACAGGTCGCGCACGCCGAGATCGCGGGTGAACGCCACATCGGCCCGCCCGAAGGCCTCGTCGCCCGGCGCGTTGGCGCGCACGCTCTCGTCTTCGAGGTTCCCGGCGGCATCGAGACTGTCCTTGTAGCGGTACCAGGATGCGATCGTCCGGGACGACACGCGCGCGCCCCACGTGGAGGCGAGCGTCAGCGAGACGAGGTCGTTCGACGCGCGGTTGCCCAGGCCCAGGTTCGAGTCGCTGGAGTCCTCCTCGAACTCGGCATCGGTCCGTTCGCGGCTGCCCAGCACGAACAACGACAGGCGCTGGCCCGGGCGCATCTCCCACGACGCCTTCGCCTGCACGTCGGCGAAGGCCGGCAGCGTCGTGCCCACGATCCGGTTCGCGATGAGATCGTAGTAGGTGCGGCGGGCGCTCACGATCCACGCGCCCTTCATGCCGCCGGGCAGCCTGCCTTCGACAACCGCGTTGGTGTCGGTCAGCGCGAGCGAGAACGATCCGCCAAACGCCTTCGCCCGGGTGCCCGCCCGGTTCTCGATGAGCAGGATGGACGACAGGCGGTCGCCGTACTTGGGGCTGAATCCGCCCGCCACGAACTCGAAGTTCTCGATCGTCTCCGGATTGAACGCGCTGGTGAGGCCGAAGAGCCGGTACGGGTCGTGAATCTCGACACCGTCCATCACCGTGAGATTCTGGTCGGGCCCGCCTCCCCGCACCGACAGGCGGCTGCCGAAGTCCTCGGTCGCGTTGACGCCCGGCAGCGTCTGGACCGTGCGGAAGATGTTCTCCGCCGCCCCGGCAATGCTCCGCACCGCGAGCGGGCTCACGTCAATCGTGGAGGGCGCGACCGGCACCGGTTTCACGCCGGCCGTGACGACCACGTCCTCCTTGAACTGGGACCGGCTGAGGAGCAGGATCTCGACCGTCACCGGCTGGTCACCGACGCCCACCTCGACCTGCTCCGTGAGATAGCCGTCGGCTTCGATCACGAGGCGGAAGGTCCCCTTCGGCAGCGTCAGCGCAAAGCGCCCGTCCCGGCCGGTGACCGCCTGGACCGATCCGGCGGTCACACGGGCGCCTGTCAATGGGCCCATGGAGAAGGCGTCAACCACGCGGCCGGTGACGTTGGGGGCCGGCTGGGCGACCTGGGCGGAAGCGGGCCCTGGAAGCGCCGTCAGCAACAGGAGCGCGGCGGCTGCCCGCAGGAGACCGTGGCGGAGAAGGCGCTTCGGCAACGACACGAGTGCTATGACCTGCCCGAGCGTGTTCGAGATCCCGGTCACGAGCCGAAGGGAGCCTCGACGTTCAGCGAATCAGCGTGATCGCCGTCTGCCGCTGGTCCATCCACGTCGCGCCGGTCCGGCGGAACAGGATGTCCTGCTCGAGCGGGATGCGGACGTCGATGTTGCCCCATTCGGCCACGACCGACCGGACGTTCAGCTCGACCGAGTGCGCCGTGTCCTCGTGGAGCGGGAAGTCGCCTCGGCCCGGCACGCCGCCCTGCTGGTCCCACAGCCCGATGATGGTGCCCGCCGCGTGCCCGTGGAAGCCGATCGGGTGCGAGTACACGCTCGCCTGCAGCCCTTCGGAGCGCGCCCGCTTCAGGATCGCCGCGAGGATGGCGTTGCCGGTGAGCCCGACGCGCATCTCCGCCAGGTGGATGTCCTGGAGCCGGTTGGCCTTGGCGAACGCCGCGTGCAGGCCCTTGGGGGCATCAACCTCGCCGTCTTTGAGCACATACGCCATCTGCTGCGTGTCGGTGGTCAGGTTCAGGTAAGTGATCCCGAAGTCGCAGTGCAGCAGGTCGCCCCGGTGGATGACCGGGCTCTGGCCGTACGGGGTGTCCCTCGGCCGCTGGATGTCCACCGTCGGCTGGAACCAGTTTGTCAGGCCGAGCTGGCGCGACCGCTCGCGGAAGTACCACACCACGTCGTCGGTGGTCGTCACGCCAGGCGTGATCACCGTGCGCGAGAACGCCTCGGCGATGATCGCGTGGGCGATGGCGACGATGTGCGGATAGACTTCCATCTCGTCCGGCGTCCGCCGCTCGAGCCAGCGGACGGCCAGGCGCTCGGCCGGCTGGATGCGCGACTGCAGCTCGGCCGGCACGGCGGCGAGCAGCTTCGTCTTGAGCGACGCGGTCAGGCCGTCGCCGAAGCTGAACATGTCCGATTCGTTGATGCCGATCTTCTTCGGGCTGCGCTCCTTGATGATCTCGCCGAGGCGCGTCCACTGGTCCGTGCGATCCGGGTCCCAGGCAGCCTTGTAGAGCTGGCCGATGCTGGAACGGCTCACGTTCAGGCGCTCGATGCCCTCCGGGCCTTTGTCGGTGAAGACCAGCATCGACGTCCGGCTCGCGTACATCGTCGTGAAGGGGACGAGGGATGCGAACACCGGGTCTTCGTTGGCTTCGCGGCAGATCACGATCCACATGTCGAAGCCCTCCTGCCGCATCAGATCCGGCAGCAGGCGCTCGAGGCGGACAGTGAGCCAGGCGTTGTACATCTCCTCCTGCTCGCGCAGGGTGAGGATGGCCGGCAGGCGTCCGAGCGCAGGCGCGGGCGGCGGTTCGGGCGCGGGCTGTATGGCCGCGGCCGCCGGTTTCTGGGCCGGGCGCCGCTGCTGGTCGAGGCCCGACGCGGACCCGACTGCGATCGCGCAGACAACGAGGAACAAACCCAGCCAAAGCGTTCGCGAGCGTGACACCATCACGGTTCTCCCTGTAACCGAAGCCAGTGTACAGGATTGCTGCTAGAATCGCAGCCGCCGGCCGGCGGGTGTTCTCGGCGGCCCAGGTGCCATGAACCGGAATAATCCCCCCCAACACCGGCCGTTTGCCGAAGTGTGGCACATGGCTGGCGCCCTCGCGGCGCTGGCGGCGGTCACCGCCTTGTACGAGGTGTGGCTCGGCGTCAGCAATCCGACGGTCGTCGGACTCTCGTACCTGCTGATCGTCCTGCTCGTGGCGGCCGTGTCGACGCTGCGCGTGGCGGTCGCCGCGTCGGTGCTTGCGCTGCTCGCGCTCAACTACTTCTTCATGCCGCCCGTCGGCACATTCACGCTCGAGGACCCGCAGAACTGGGTGGCCCTGCTCGTGTTCCTCGCGGTGAGCGTCATCGCCGGCCGTCTCTCGCTCCTGGCCCGGAGCCGGGCCGACGAAGCCCTGGCACGGCGCGACGAACTGGCCCGCCTTTTCGACCTCAGCCGCGACATCCTGCTCACCACCGACAGCCGGGAGGCGATCGACGAACTCGCCCGGCACATGGCGCGCCGCTTCGGCCTCGACTACGTCGGCATCTGTCTGCCGGACACCGGCGGATGGCGCGTGCACGCGTCGAGCGATATGCTGACGCTCGACCGGTCGGAGCTCGATCGGGCGCTGGCGTCGGCGCGGGGCGCGCTCGAATTCGACGCGCGCACGCGGAGCTACGGAGGGCAACGGACCTCGACGACGCCGGAGCGTCTCGTGGTGACGCTGGTGCCGCTGCGCCTGGGCATGCGCGCCGTCGGCCTGCTGGCCGCTGCCGGCCGGATCGTCGAGCCGGGCACGCTGGACGCCATCGCGGGATTGACGGCGATCGCCATCGAGCGAGCCAAGATGCTCGAGGAGCGCCGGGAAGCGGAACGCGTCCGGCACGGCGCAGAGCTGAAGACGGCGCTGCTCGCGTCGCTCGGGCACGACCTGAAGACTCCGCTGACGGCGATCGCCGTGGCAGCGGGGAACCTGAGGGCGGCCGGGTCCAGCGACGAATTACGGCGCGATCAGCTCGACGTCATCGGGCTCGAAGTCACCCGTCTGAACAGACTGTTCCAGAACATCGTCGACATGGCGCGCATCGAGACCGGGGCGATCGACGCCGAACGGGAATGGGTCCATCCGGCCGACATCGTCGATGCCGCGATCCGGCAGGTCGAACATGCACTGCAGAGCCACCCGCTCGAGCTCGACGTGGACACTCCCCGATCGGCGCAGGTCGATCCCCGCCTCACGTCCAACGCGCTCGCCCACCTGCTCGAGAACGCGGGACAGTACGCGCCGGCAGGAACACCCATTACCGTCACCGCGGGCATCGATGACGCCGGGCTCACGCTGAGCGTGCGGGATCGCGGGCCCGGCATCGCACCCCAGGACGTGGAGCACCTGTTCGAGCAGTTCTACCGCGGTGCCGGCGCGAAGCGCCGCTCGTTCGGGACGGGCATGGGCCTCGCCATCACGAGGGGGCTGCTCGCCGCGGAGGGCGGCCGGGTGTGGGCGGAAAACCACCCTGACGGCGGAGCCTGCTTCACCCTGAACATTCCGGCAACCGACAGGCAGGGAAGTCCCGTCGGCGAGGAGCCGTTATGAGCCGCCCGGTGCACATTCTCCTCGTCGACGACGAGATCTCGATTCAGCGGACGATGGTGCCGCTGCTGCGGTCGAGGGGCTACGAGGTTACGGTGGCCGGAACCGCCCTCGAGGCCCTGGCTGACGTGGAGCGTGAACGCCCGGACCTGATCGTGCTCGATCTGGGGCTGCCAGACCTGGACGGTCTCGACGTCTGCCGGCGTGTCCGCGCGAGATGGGGCACACCGATCGTGGTGCTGTCGGCCCGCGGCGCCGAGAAAGACAAGGTGGCGGCGCTTGACGAGGGGGCCGACGACTACGTCACCAAGCCGTTCGGGCCGGACGAGTTGCTGGCCCGGGTGCGCGCGGCGCTGCGCCGGGCCAGCGGCGGGGAATCCAGTGAGACCGGCCAGTGGCAGCGCGGCGACCTGACGCTCGACTTCGACCGCAACCGCGTGATGCGCGGGGAGACCGAGATCAAGCTGACGCCGAAGGAATTCGAACTGCTCACGCTCATGGCCCGCCGCGCCGGCCAGGTGCTGACGCACCGCGCGATCCTGAAGACGATCTGGGGCCCGCACGCCGTCGATCACCCCGAGCACCTGCGGGTCCTGATGGGGCAGCTGCGAAAGAAGATCGAGCCCGATCCCGCCAGGCCGCGTTACCTGCTGACTGAGCCCTGGGTCGGCTACCGGTTCGCGGGCGACGAAGAGCCTCCGGCCGGATAGCGCTCGTCGAGCGCCAGGTTCAGCAGCAGCACGTTGACCCGGGGCTCGCCGAGGATGACGAGATCGCGCGGCGTCGTGAACTCCGCCACGATGTGGCGGAGCACGGCCTCCGTGACGCCGCGCTCGCGCGCGACGCGCGGCACCTGAAACGCCGCCGCCGCCGGTGAAATGTGGGGATCCAGGCCGGACGCGGACGAGGTCACGAGGTCAACCGGCACGGGGACGCCAGGGTTCTCGCGCCGGGCAGCCTCGACCCTGACGCGCACGGCGTCCACGAGCGCCGCGTTGGTGGGCCCGAGGTTCGTTCCGCCGGATGCGGCGGCGTCGTACCCGGCCGGCCCGGCTGCCGACGGACGGGAGCGGAAGTACCCGGGCGACGAGAACGGCTGGCCGATGATGCGCGAGCCCACGAGACGGCCATCTCTGTAGATCAGCTGACCGTTCGCCCGGTCCGGGAACAGCGCCTGCGCCAGCCCGGTCACGACGAGCGGGTACACAAACCCCAGCAGCGCCGTCGTGACGACCGTCATCAGGACCGATATCACGAGATTCGTTCGCAGGTGCATACATGAGCCCCGGCACGAGCGGCAGGCGCCCCGCTTCTTACGCCAGCCCCAGCATCGTGACGATCATGTCGATGACCTTGATGCCGGCAAACGGCACGACGAGGCCGCCGGCGCCGTAGATGAGCAGGTTGCGGCGCATGAGCGCGGCGGCGCACACGGGCCGGTACCGGATGCCTTTTAGCGCCAGAGGCACGAGCACGACGATGACGAGCGCGTTGAAGATCACGGCCGACAGGATTGCCGACTCCGGCGTGCGCAGCCGCATGATGTTGAGCACCGCCAGGACGGGAAACGCTGCCGCGAACATCGCCGGAATGATGGCGAAGTACTTCGCCACGTCGTTCGCGATGGAAAACGTCGTCAGCGCTCCGCGGGTCATGAGCAGCTGTTTGCCGATCTCCACGATCTCGATGAGCTTGGTGGGGTTCGAATCGAGATCCACCATGTTCCCCGCCTCTTTCGCGGCCTGGGTTCCGGTGTTCATGGCGACGGCCACGTCCGCCTGGGCCAGCGCCGGCGCGTCGTTGGTCCCGTCGCCGGTCATGGCGACGAGCTTGCCGTCGGCCTGTTCGCTCCGGATCAGCCGCAGCTTGTCTTCGGGTGTGGCTTGCGCCAGGTAGTCGTCGACGCCGGCCTCGGCGGCGATCGCCGCGGCGGTCAGGGGGTTGTCGCCCGTGATCATCACGGTCTTGATGCCCATGGCCCGCAGTTCGGCGAAGCGTTCGCGGATGCCGCCCTTGACGATGTCCTTCAGGTGAACCACGCCGAGAGGACGGTGCCGATCCGCGACAACGAGGGGCGTGCCGCCCGATCGCGCCACCTGCGCCACCAGCGGGTCGAGCTCGGGCGGGACGCTGCCGTGATGCTCGGCCACGAACCGGCACACGGCATCGGCGGCGCCTTTGCGAACCGAACGCCCGTTGATGTCGACGCCCGACATGCGTGTCTGGGCGGTGAACGGCACGAAGGTCATGTGCGACCCGACGTCGCGGCCGCGCAGGCCGTAGCGGGTCTTGGCCAGCACCACGATGGACCGCCCCTCGGGCGTCTCGTCGGGCAGGGAGGCCAACTGGGCCGCATCCGCCAGCTCCCGCTCCGTGACTCCGGGCAGGGGCAGGAACGCGGTGGCCTGCCGGTTGCCGAGGGTGATCGTGCCCGTCTTGTCGAGCAGCAGCGTGTGCACGTCGCCCGCCGCCTCGACGGCGCGTCCGGACATGGCCAGGACGTTCCGCTGCACGAGGCGATCCATGCCGGCGATCCCGATCGCCGAGAGCAAGCCGCCAATCGTTGTCGGGATGAGGCACACAAGCAGCGCGACCAGCACGAACACCGACTGCGGCGCACCGGAGTAGATCGCCAGCGGCTGGAGCGTGACGACCGCGAGCAGGAACACGATGGTCAGGCCGGCGAGCAGGATGTTCAGCGCGATTTCGTTCGGCGTCTTGCGGCGCTCGGCGCCTTCCACCAATGCGATCATCCGATCCAGGAACGTCTCGCCCGGGTTCGAGGTCACCCTGATCCTGAGCCAGTCGGAGAGCACCTTCGTGCCGCCCGTCACCGCCGACCGATCGCCGCCGGACTCGCGGATGACCGGGGCGGACTCGCCGGTGATCGCCGACTCGTCGACCGACGCCACACCCTCGACGACCTCGCCGTCTCCGGGGATGAACTCGCCGGCGGCGACCGTCACGACGTCTCCGACCCGCAACGCGGCTGCGGGCACTTCTTCGATCGTCCCGTCCGGTCGCAGCCGCCTGGCCAGGGTGTCGGTCTTCGCGCGGCGCAGCGTGTCGGCCTGGGCCTTGCCGCGGCCCTCGGCCATCGCCTCGGCGAAGTTCGCGAAGAGCACCGTGGCCCACAGCCAGAACGTAATGTGCACCTCGAAACCGAGATGCCCGGCCCCGACGACGGCATTCCTGATGAGTTGGATCGTGGTCAGCACGCTGCCCGCCTCGACGACGAACATCACCGGGTTGCGCATCATCCGGCGCGGGTGGAGCTTGCGGACGGCGTCGATGAGCGCGCCCCGGACGATACGGCGGTCCCAGATCGGCGAGGAGTGAGTCGCAGCCACGTTTCGATCCCTCAGAACGTACGGCCCTGGCCCATCATCAGGTGTTCCAGGATCGGGCCCAGGCTGAGCGCCGGGAAGAACGTCAGCGCGCCGACCATCATCACCACGCTGACCAGCAGCACGGCAAAGAGGGGCGTCGTCACCGGGAAGGTTCCGGGTGACGGCGGGACGCGCTTCTTGCCGGCCAGATTGCCCGCCACAGCCAGCATCGGGATGATGAACAGGAACCGGCCGGCGAGCATGGCGAACCCCAGCGCCGCGTTGTACCAGGGCGTGTTGGCGGCAAGGCCGCCGAACGCCGACCCGTTGTTGCCGGCGGCCGAGACGAATGCGTAGAGAATCTGGGTGAGGCCGTGCGGTCCGGGATTCGAGATGCTCGACGTGCCGAACGACGGCGAGACGACGGAGATGGCCGCGAACAGGAGCACGGTGAGCGGGAAGATCAGCACCGCGAGCATCGACATCTGCACGTCGTACGCCTCGATCTTCTTGCCCAGGTACTCGGGAGTCCGTCCAACCATCAGCCCGGCGATGAACACGGCGAGAATGATGAAGACCAGCATCCCGTAGAGGCCGGCGCCGACGCCGCCGAAGATCACCTCGCCCAGCATGATGTTGACCAGCGGCACCATCCCGCCGAGCGGCGTGAAGGAATCGTGCATGGCGTTGACCGCCCCGCAACTGGCGTCGGTCGTCACGGTGGCGAAGAGCACCGAAGCGGGGATCCCGAACCGGACCTCTTTGCCCTCCATGTTGCCGCCGGGCGCGAGCGCGGAGGCATGCTGGTCGGCCGCGAGCAGGGGATTGCCACGCGCCTCCGCCCAGTAGGCCGTCGTCACGCCTGCCAGGAAAAGGAACGCCATGGCCGCCCACACCGTCCAGCCGTGCTTTCGCGACCCGGTCATCTCGCCGAGCATGTAGACCAGGCCGGCGGGGATCGCGAAGATGGCGATGAGCTGGAGGAAGTTGGTCATCGGCGTCGGGTTCTCGAACGGGTGCGCGCTGTTCGCGTTGAAGAACCCTCCTCCGTTGGTGCCGAGTTCCTTGATGATCTCCTGCGATGCTACCGGGCCCTGCGCGATCACCTGTCCGGTCACCACCGTCGTCGTCGCCCCGCCCGTCCCATCCGCCGTCGTCACGGTCTGGGGATCGACGAGCACGGCCCGATCGAACGGCTTGAGGTTCTGCACGACGCCCTGCGACACCAGCAGGAGCGAGCCAGCCAGGCACAACGGCAGAAGCACCCACAGCGACGCGCGCGTGAGATCGACCCAGAAGTTGCCCAGCGTGGCGCTCTCCCGGCGGGCGATTCCCCTGACCAAGGCGACGGCCAGGGCGATGCCGGCGGCGGCCGACATGAAGTTCTGGTACGCCAGGCCGGCCATCTGCGTGAGGTAGCTCACGGTGTTCTCGCCGCCGTAGGCCTGCCAGTTGGTGTTCGTCGTGAACGACACCGCCGTGTTGAACGCCAGGAACGGCGGGACCGCACCCAGCGCCTGGGGGTTGCCCCAGGGCTGCCAGGCCTGGAGCCGAAGGGCCGCGTAGAGGACGACGAACGACACCAGGCTGAAGAGCAGCATGGCGGAGCCGTACTCGGTCCAGCGCATCTCGTACGTCTCGTCGACGCGGGTCAGGCGGTAGAGCAGACGTTCGACCGGGCGCGCCAGCGGGTCGAGCCACGTGCGACGACGATCGAATACACGCGCCAGATACAGGCCGAGCGGCTTCGTCAGGAGCAGCACCGCTCCCTGGAAGACCACGATTTGAGCCCAGCCGTTCGCGGTCATGTCAGAACTTCTCTGGCTTCAGCAGGGCGACTACGAGGTAGACGAGCAACCCCGCCGAAACGGCGAGCGGCAGCACCAGGTCGATCGTCATCGCGTCCTACCTCCGCGCGCCGGCCAGGCGGAAGGCGGTGAAGAACCGCGGCCACCGGGCGTTGTGCAGGCGTCGGAGCCGGCTTCCCCCCAGGTCGAGCGCTTCCGGGGGCGGCGCGCCGCCGTCGACGAGGTGGCGCAACGCCAGCAGTCCCACGATCGCCTGGTCGATCTCGTCGATGATCTCCCGCTTGGATCCGCTCAGCGTGCGGGCGGGAATGACGAAGGACTCGCCGTCGTCTGCCTGATGGTTGGTCATTATCTGGTCCTCTCAAGGACACGATAGGCACTCCAGCGTGAGAAGGGGCTAAAAGGTCCATAAAAAGTCCGTAAAGACGGGCGTTCGCAGGATTCCCGCTCCTAGAATGAAGCCATGGCAGCTGAATCTCCGGCCTCGGCAGCGGACCGCCTGCTGGCCCGTCTGCAGGATCGGAAACGCGCGCGCCTGCGGGTGTACATCGGAGCAGCGCCCGGCGTCGGGAAGACGTACCTGATGCTGCGGGACGCGCACCTGCTGCGGGAACGCGGCCTGGACGTGGCCGTGGCGTTCGTCGAAACCTACGGCCGCGCCGACACCGAGGCGCAAATCGGCCAGCTCGATGTGATCCCCCGACGGCGCGTGCCGTACCGCGGGGTCGAGATGGAGGAGATGGATCTCGACGGGGTGCTGGCGCGCCGGCCGGCTGTGGCCATTGTCGACGAGCTCGCGCACACCAACGTGCCCGGGTCCAGGCACACGAAGCGGTTCGAGGACGTGCTGGAGCTGCTGGACGCCGGCGTCCACGTGATGACCGCTGTGAACATCCAGCACATCGAAACGCTCAACGACGCCATCGCGCGGATCACCGGCGTCCAGGTGCGAGAAACGGTGCCGGATACGTTTCTCGACCGCGCCGACGAGGTGATCAACGTCGACGTGACCACCGACGAGCTGCGCAACCGGCTGCGCCAAGGCAAGGTGTACCGGCCGGACAAGGTCGAGCAGGCGCTCACCAGCTTCTTCCGCAAGGCCAACCTGACGGCGCTGCGGGAGCTGGCTCTCCGGCTGGTCGCTGACGAGGTGGGCGCCAAGGGGGCGTCGTACCGGGAGAGGGAGGGCCTCGAGCCGGCGTGCATCCCCGAGCGGGTAATGGTGTGCATGAGCTCGAACACTGAAGCGGCGCGGGTCATCCGGACAGGCGTGCGGATCGCCGGCCGCCTCGGCTCGCGCTGGTACGCCGTGTATGTGGAAACGCCTCGGGAACGCGTCGACCGGATCAACCCGAAGGACCGGGACGCCCTGGCCCGGAACATCGCGCTGGCCGAGGCGCTCGGGGCGACCGTGGTCCGGGTGAAAGCCGACAAGCCCGCCGAAGGGCTGATCGCCTTCGCCCGCAGGGAGGGCATCACGCACGTGGTGTTCGGGCAGAGCCAGCGATCGCGCTGGCAGCTCCTGCTCCACGGGTCCGTCATCGACCGGTTCCTGACCGAGGTTCCCGACGCCACCGTGCAGGTGGTCCCGGTGCGCGCATAGGCGGCGCGCGGCCGCGGGCCGCGCACGCAGAAGAGGCGCTGATGTCATCCGACGCAAAGTCCCCGGCCGCGAAGCCCTCGAGGGTCGTCGTGGCGACCACCGTGCTCCTGTCGTTCATCTCCTTCTGGCGGGCCGCGGCCATCGTGCTCGGCGACATGGGCTCCACCGCCTTCTACGTGGGCGGCATCGCCGAGCAGGCCATCGGCCGCGCCGCGCCGTGGTTCGTGCTCGCGGTGATGCTGTTCGCGTGGGCCGTGCGGGCGATCTACATCGAAAGCTCCGTCATGTTCGTCCGCGGCGGTGTGTACCGCGTGGTCAAGGAGGCGATGGGCGGCACGCTGGCGAAGCTCTCCGTGTCGGCGCTCCTCTTCGACTACGTGCTGACGGGGCCCATCAGCGCGGTGTCCGCGGGCCTCTACATCGCGGGACTCGTCGGCGAGACCCTCGGGCACTACGGCGTCGGGCTTCCTCTGCCTCGTGGCGTGATGGCCGCCGGCTTCGCGATGCTCGTCATCGTCTACTTCTGGTGGCGCAACACGCGGGGGCTCCACGAGTCGAGCTCCGACGCGCTGCACATCATCCAGATCACGTCCGTGATGGTGGTCCTCCTGTTCGGCTGGGCCTTTGTCACGCTGTTGCTGAAGCAGGGAGGGGCCCTCCCGCCGAGCCCTACGCTCGAGCACCTGACGTTCTCGGACGACGCGCTGGGCTGGTTGAAGGGCACCAGATTCCCGGCCTTCACCGCCGTCGCGCTCGTCATCGGGTTCGGGCACTCGCTGCTCGCCATGAGCGGGTATGAATCCCTGGCCCAGGTCTACCGCGAAATCGAGTCGCCGAAGGCCCTCAACCTCCGCCGCACCGCCCTGGTGGTCTTCGTCTACAGCGTCGTGTTCACGGCCGGCGTCAGCTTCCTCGCCACGGCGCTGATTCCCGACAATGTTCGGCCGCAGTTCCACGACAACCTGATTTCCGGCATCGCCATGCACCTGGCCGGCCCGATCGGGCTGCGCCTGGCGTTCCAGGCCTTCGTGGTGCTGGTGGGTTTCCTGATCCTGGCGAGCGCGGTCAACACGGCGATCGTCGGATCGAACGCCGTGCTCAACAGGGTGTCGGAAGATGGCGTGCTGCCGGAGTGGTTCCGGCAGCCCCACCGGAAGTACGGCACCACGTACCGGTTTCTGAACCTGATCGTCGGCCTGCAACTCCTCACCGTCATCCTCAGCCGCGGCGAGATCTACATTCTCGGTGAGGCGTACGCGTTCGGGGTGGTGTGGAGCTTCGCGCTGAAATCGCTCGCCGTGCTCGTCCTCCGCTTCCGATCGCCGGGCGAGCGCGAGTGGCGCGTGCCGGTGAACCTGAAGATCGGCCGCGTGGAGCTGCCGATCGGCCTCGCGGCGATCACCCTCGCCCTGTTCACGGTGGCGCTCGTCAACCTCGTGACCAAACAGGTGGCCACCATCTCGGGTTCCCTGTTCACGGTCGTGATCTATGCCGCCTTCGTCCTTTCGGAGCGCGCGACGGCGCGACGGCACCAGGCGCAGGACGCGGCGCACCACGCCCTGGACCGGTTCCATCTCGTGCCGGCGTCGGACGTGGGCCTCGAGCTGGTGTCGGCCCGCCCGGGCAACGTGCTCGTGCCCGTGCGCGATCCCAACAGCCTCGCGCACCTCAAGTGGGTGCTCGACCGCACCGACACCCAGATGCAGGACATCGTCGTGATGACCGTGCGGCCCCTGCGCGGGCCCGACACGGGCTACACCGACTTCGCGAGCGATCGCGTGTTCAGAGACTACGAACAGGCGCTCTTCACGCGGGTGGTGTCGCTGGCCGAGCGCGAGGGGCGGCCGGTGAAGCTGCTGGTCGTGCCGTCGAGCAACGTCCCCGACGCCCTGGCGCAGGCGGCGGTCAGCCTGCAATCCTCGGACATCGTGGTCGGTGAATCTGCCAATCTCACGGGGGCCCAGATGGCCCACCGGCTGGGTGAGGCGTGGGACCGGATCGAGAAGAGCAGGAACGTGCGGTCGCGCCTGGTGACGTACCGGCTGACCGGCGAGATCGAGACCTTCCTGCTCGGCCCTCACGCCCCGCCGCTGAGCCAGGAAGACCTCGACCTCATCCACCGGCTCTGGCTGGACGCGATCGAGCGCTATGGCCTCGACGTCCACCACCGGGACGTCGTCCGCGCGGCCCTGGAGGAGATGGAGCGGGACCTCAGCGGGGCCGACCGCGAAGGCGCGCTGGCGCGCATCGCGGAGCAGTTGAAGCGGCCGCGGGCCACGGCAGACGTCCCGGGATCTTAGCGGCGGCGCCGGGCCTCCTCTCTA
>Ga0209450_10001082_pt1 | contig 13608 bp, 11 predicted proteins | sample FrelakmetLWP11LW_FD_187149 | JGI IMG/M metagenome (GOLD analysis project Ga0209450, IMG submission 187149) | Freshwater lake sediment microbial communities from the University of Notre Dame, USA, for methane emissions studies - LWP11 LW (SPAdes)... | ecosystem: Environmental > Aquatic >... | reverse complement strand
CCACGACGCCCTTGAGCGTGCCGAACACCAGCACGCCAAGGCAGGCGATCAGCGCCCAGCGGAACTCCATCGTGCGCACGCCGCGGATGGCGCGGAACTCGGCCGGCTGGATCAGGCCGACCGAGTAGACGATGACCACCGCCGCCAGCGTGGCGTTCGGCAGCAGCCCCAGGAGCGGCGCCAGCAGCAGCATGGTGGCCACCGCCGCACCCGCGGTCACCAGCGATGCCTTCTGCGACTGCCCGCCGGCGGAGCGCACCACCGCGGTCTGCGAGGTGCCGCCGCCGGCCGGCATCGCACCGAGCAAGGCGCCGCCGAGGTTGGCGGCGCCGGTGGCGACCAGCTCGCGGTTGGCGTTGATCGGCGGCTCCGCCGGGCGCGCAAAGGCGCGCCCGGCCGCAATCGTTTCGGTGAAGCTCATCAGCGCGATGCCGAGCGCGCCCGGCACCAGTTCGGTGATGAGCGAAAGGTCCGGCATCGTCAGCGCCGGGAAGCCCTGCGGAATCAGGCCGACCGTCGAAACCCCCAGCGCATTCAGAGCGAAGAACCACGACGCGGCAATGGCGCCGCCGACGGCGACCAGCGGCGCCGGCGAATGCGGCCACAGCCGCTCCATGCCGACCAGGATCGCGAACGTCGCCAGCGCCACCGCCAGCGTGATCAGCGAGGTCGCCGGAAGGTGCTGCACGACGCTGATGACGTCGACGAAGAACCCCTGCTTGGTGATGTGGATGCCGAGCAGCTTCGGCACCTGGTCGAGCACGATCACCAGGCCGATGCCCGCCTTGAAGCCGGTGAGCACCGGCGTGGAGATGAAATTGGCGACGAAGCCCAGCCGCATCAGCCGCGCCGCGAGCAGCATCACACCGACCAGTGCAGTCAGCGTGGCGGTCGCCGTGATGAGCTTCGCCGGATCGCCGTCCGGCACCGCCAGGCCGAGCTGCGTGCCCGCCAGGATCGCCAGCGTGGTGGTCGAGCTGACGCTCAGCACCTGCGAGGAGCCGAGCAGCGCGTAGATCACCATCGGCACGAAAGCCGTATACAGACCGACGGCCACCGGCAGGCCAGCCACGGTCGCGTAGGCCATCGCCTTGGGAAGCACGACCGCCGCGGCCGTCAGTCCGGCCACGACGTCGAAGCGCATCGCCGGAGGGCCCGGCTCGCTCGCCGCGGTGGAAATCGGAGGGTGGCTCATCTGGTGTGTTCCCGGGCTCAGAACGTCGCGCCGATCGAGCCGACGAAGACCTGCTCGTTCGAGCCCGGGTTGAACCAGTAGCCGCCGATCGTTACGCGGCGCCAGGTGAACTGCACGAACGGCCCGCGCTGGATGTCACGGTCGTTGTCGTAGGCGCGGGTGCGCTGGCCGGCGATGCCGAGGCGAAGCCATTCGACCGGCCGGAATCCCAGTTCGGTCCAGGCGTAGAAGTAGCTGTCGTCGCGCTCGCCGCTGTCGCGCACGTACTCGGCCTCGACGTACAGGTCGAACCGCCCCCAGGCGACGCCTGCCTCGAAGCCCGGCACGACTGCCCGCGTGTCGCCCCAAGCGCCGCCGAGCAGGGGCGTCAGTTCCCAGGCGACGGTGTCGCCGCCGGAAAACGTCCAGCCGACGAAGGCCGAGCGCGTCCCGACCGACTCGTAGTTGACTCTCGCTTCCAGATGCAGCGAGCCGCGGTCGGCCACGGCAATGGCCGAGGTGTAGTTCTCGCCGCCGCGGACGATCGTCGGGTAGGCGGTGATGCCGAACTCCCACGCGCGTTCGTCCTCGGCGGCGAACACCGGAGCGATCGCAGCCGCGGTGAGAAAGGCGAGCGAGCGCGGCGAAACGCTCATCCGCCAAGCGCCATGATCGCGGCCACGAGCGCCGCGCCGAGACCAGCCATCATGAAGCCAACCTTCAGGCTGCCGTAGCCCGCGTACTTTCCGAGGGCGAGGCCGCCGAAGAACAGCATGGTCAGCGCGACGATGCGGGAGACCGCCTTCGCCATGCCGACATCGTCGAACAGCACGAAGGGCAGGGCGACGGGAAAAGTCGAGGCGACCACGAGCAGGAAGATCGCGAGTGCGGCGAGCAGGTCGTCCCGTCGCAGAGCCGGTCGCTCCGGCACCGAAGGCAGGGCGACGATCCGGCCGCGGATGGCCTCGATCTCGGTCTCCGAGACCAGTGCCGCCACCGTCTTCGACAGCGATTGCCCGATCAGCCTGCGACCGGCCTGGGCATCCGCGGCCGCCCGTACCGAGCGCAGCAGCGTGATCGTCCGGCCGCGATCGGCGACCGTGCGGACGAGATACATGACGGCGTCGACCAGGCCCCAGGCGAGATTGCAGCCCAGGGCCGCGGCCAGCAACGACCGGACTTCCCCGCGTCCGGACTCCGCCACCGAGATGGCGCCAACGAAGGTCAGCGCCATGAACAGGCCGAAGAGCAGTTCCGACACTCGGTCGACCGGACTGAGCACCGGCTCGCGCGCCGGCTCCGGCCCGTTCAGAACTTCTCCGGCACGTACTTGAACGGATAGTCGACGGCCTTGTAGCGGCCGATCTTGCGCTTGGGCAGCTTGACCTTCGGCGCCTTGACGTCCTTGTAGGGCACGTGCTTGAGCAGGTGGCTGATCACATTCAGGCGCACGCGCTTCTTGTCCTCGGAGCGGGCCACATGCCACGGTGCCCACGGGGTGTCGGTGGCGGCGAACATCTCGTCGCGCGCCTTCGTGTAGTCGTCCCAGCGATCGTAGGACTTCAGGTCCATCGGCGAGAGCTTCCAGACCTTGCGCCCGTCGTCGATGCGCGAGGCAAGCCGGCGCGTCTGCTCTTCGGGGCTGACCTCCAGCCAGTACTTGAGCAGGATGATTCCGGACTTGATCATCAGCTGCTCGAACAACGGCACCATCTTGAGGAACTGCTGCGCCTCTTCCTCCTTGCAGAAGCCCATCACGCGCTCGACACCGGCGCGGTTGTACCAGCTGCGGTCGAAGATCACGACCTCGCCGGCGGCCGGCAGGTGCGGCAGGTAGCGCTGCGCGTACATCTGGGTTTTCTCGCGGTCGCTCGGCGCCGGCAGCGCGATGACGCGGAACACCCGCGGGCTCACCCGCTCGGCGATCGCCTTGATGGTGCCGCCCTTGCCGGCGCCATCGCGGCCCTCGAACAGGACGCAGACCTTCAGGCCCTTTTCGACGACCCATTGCTGCAGCTTCACCAGCTCGACGTGCAGCTTCTTCAGTTCCTTCTCGTACTGCCTGTTCGACAGCTTCTGGTCGGCCGTCGCCGCGTCGCCACCCGCTGCCTTGGACTTGGCGGGGTCGGTCTTCTTCGCCTTGACCTCGACTACCGCCTTCGCGCCCGCGCTCTTCGCTGCAGCGACCTTCTTCTCGTCCTTGTTCTTTGCCATTGTCATCTCCATCGCATGATTCGACCGGACGCTCCGCGTGCCTGCGTAGACGAGCGAGCCCGGAATCCTAGGTTTCTCGGTTGATAGGTCACTTCGCTGCGACCGGGGTCGTCGCCGGCTGCTCGAAGCTGCCGCCGAGCGCCAGGTGCAGGTTGACCCGCTGCACCAGCCGCTCGCTTTGCACGCGCAGAAGCGCGGTGCGCACGGCGGCGAGCGCGAGCTGCTGCTGCTGGACCGCGCGCAGGTCGCCGGAGCCCACCTTGTAGCGGACGTTGGCCAGCTCCACCGCGCGGGTGTTCTCTGCCACTGCCTGCTTCAGGATCGCCTCGCGGCCGTCGAGGTTGAACTCGGCCGACAGCGCGTTTTCCACCTCGCCGAAGGCTCGCGCGCCGACGCGGCCGTACTCGGCAATCGCCTGCTTCTGCTCCGCCGTGCGGACGTCCTGCTGCGCCTGCAGTTGCCCGCCGAGGAACAGCGGCGCGACCAGCCCGGCGCCGACGCTCCACACCGGGTTGTCGCGCTCCTTGAGCACGAACACTTCGCTCGAGATCGAGTTCAACCCGGCGGTCAGCGAGATGCGTGGCAGCTTCGCCGCCTTGGCTTCCTCGACGCGGTAGAAGGCGGCGGCGACGCGCCGCTCGGCCGCCACCACGTCCGGCCGTCGCTCGAGCAGTTCGGCGGGCATGCCCACCGGCACGGGGCCGGGCATCGGCGCCAGTTGCGCCGGAACGCTGACCGCCGCGGCTGGGTAGCGACCGACGAGCGCTTCCAGCGCACGCAAGGCCTGCTGATAGGCGAGGTCGAGGCTCCTCGCGCTGTCGCGATAGGTGGCCAGGTTCGCCCGCGCCAGCGTCACGTCGTACTCGTTGCCGAGGCCGACGCGCAGGCGGTCCTGCGCGAAGCCGAGCTGGCGTTCGGCGGCGGCGACCATCTCTTCAGCGATTGCCCTCTGCAAGCGTGCCTCGGTGGCGAGGAACCAGCCCTTGGCCACCAGCGCGGCAATCGATTGCCGCGCGTACTCGGCGTCGAGTCCGGCCGAGACGTACTGGTCCTGCGACGCCTGCTGGCCGGCGCGGATGCGGCCCCACAGGTCGAGTTCCCAGTTCACGAACAGACCCACCCCCTGCACACCGCTCGAATCCGCGCCCGCCGAGCCGCTCGCGCGCAGGTTCACCTGCGGATACAGCGTCGCGCCCGACAGCCTGACGTAGGCCGCCGCCTGCTCGACGCGCGCCGCGGCGACTCGCAGGTCCGGGTTGAAGGCCAGCGCCTCGGCCACCAGCGCGTCGAGCTGCGGGTCGTTGAACGAAGCCAGCCAGCGGTCGGTCACCGCGCTCGAGGACGCCGTCTGCGCGGCGTAGCTTTCCTCCACGCGGAAGTTGGGCAGCGCCTGCCCGGCGACATCCTCGCGTGGCGGCGGCGCCTTCAGCGCGCAGCCGGCCAAGCTCGCCGCTACGGCCGCCGCTAAGGCCGTCGACATCATCGAAAGCAGGATCCGCATCAGTGCAGCTTCAGCACGAGGTAATCGGTGATCGTGCTGATGCGCAGGAGCACCATGCGCAGGATGTGGATCGCCGCCGCGTGTTCCGTGTAGATCGCGCCATGGCCCGCCGCGCCGGCGGCGAGGAACAGATCCTTGTCGCGCGGCTCGACCTCCAGCTTGACCGGGAAGCGGCCCGGCACGATCGGGATGGCGCCAGTGGTCGGAAGCTGGCCCGACTGCACGATCTGCCCCTGGCCCTGCGCCCAGACGATCGAATCGACCTTGGACTTGATGATGCGACCGGGAAGCGTGTTGAGCGCGAACTCGGCGTGATTGCCGGGCGCGACCAGCTGCAGTTCATTCTGCGCGTAGAAGGCGATGATCTGATACTCCTCCTCGACGAAGCTCATCGCCGGCGCCACCGGGAACGCGGTCACGAAGGAGCCGGCACGCAACTGGACGTTGACGGCGTAACCGTTGGCGGGCGCATAGACGGCGGTCTGGTCGAGGTTCCACTGCGCGTTGGCGACATCGGCCCGGCTCAGGTCCACCTGCGCCTTGGCCGTCGCTACCTGCGCCCGCGCGGCGGCGACTGACGCCTGCTCGCCGTTGACCTGACCCGAGATCTTCTGCGTTACCTGCGCCTCGTTGGCGACGGCAGTGGCCAGCTGGCCCTCGAGTTCGACGAGGTTCGCCTCGGCCTGCTCCAGTGCAAAACGGTCGCCGGCGCCGGTGGCGACGAGTTCGCGGTTCTGCTTCACCCGCAGCCGCGCCAGCTCGAGCCGCGGCCGCAGCGCGGCAACCTGCCCGCTGGCCGACTTCAACTGTTCCTGCAACTGTCGTGCGCCAGCCGAGGCATCGACCAGCCCCGCGCTGGCCTGCGCAAGCTTCGCCTCATCGGCCGCGAGCTTCGCCTTGGCCGCGGCGAGTTCGATCTGATACTGGGACGGGTCGATGCGGAACAGCAGTTCGCCCTTCTTGACCAGCCGGTTGGGCTCCACCGGCACCTCGAGCACCCGGCCGCGCACCTGCGGGATCACCTGCACGACGTACTTGATGACGCGCACGTCCGCCGACGACGGTGCGACCACGTTCAGCGTCAGGATCAGCACGGTCAGCGCAACGATCGGGATGATGACGACCGTGACCTGCGACGTGATGTTCCACGGCAGCCACTTGAACTTGATGAAGATCAGCCAGACGAAGAACGCGTAGATACCGATCAACAGGGCTTCCATCAGACGCTCCCCGCCTTGGCGCCGGCTGCGGCGGGCACGGCCTGTGCCGCGACGGATGGCGCAGCCGGCTTCGCGGTGGCCAGTTCCTTGCGCAGCACTTTCAGCTTCACCGACAGCGCGCCCTTGGCATCCATCGCATCGAGCTCCTCGCGCAGATGCTCGAGTTCGAGCTCCGTCAGCTCTCCCGCGCGCGCCTTGTCGCCCATGTGGTGGAAATAGTCGTCGTGTTTCTCGGTGCCGTACGCCATCTGGTAGCCGACCGGCTTGACGTACGCCCACAGCCAGGCGATCGGCCACAGCAGGCCGCCGAACACCAGCGACAGCAGGCACAGCGTCTTGATCGCGTCGGTTTGCGGATGGTGGCGTTTGTGCGCGATCTTCTCCGGCAGCACGTGCACCATCCAGAACAGCACGATGCCGGCGATCGGAACGACGACGAGAATGAACCAGGCCAGACCGAACGCCGCCTTGTCCATCAGTTCGGGCGGCAGGAACGATGCGTGCGCGCTCGGCGCGAAGGCCAGCGCGGCCAGGGCGAGCGCCGCGGCGGCGACGCCGCTGGCGCGGCGCGGCACGCGGTTGGTACTAAGGAACCTGTCCACTGTGCTGCCCTTTATGTTGTCGCTGCGATTCCGCTCCGGGTCCGCTTTTCCTGCGGCCCGGCCCGCTCATGCCATGATGTTGACGCCGCCGTCGACGTACAGCGTTTCGCCGGACAGCCGGCGCGCGTAGGGCGTTGCAAGATACGCGCAGGTGAAGCCGACGTCCATGATGTCGGCCAGTTCGCCGAGCGGCGCGCGCTGCGCCACCTCGGCGAGCAGCAGGTCGAAGTCCTTCAGACCCGAGGCGGCGCGTGTCTTCAGCGGCCCCGGGGAGATCGCGTGCACGCGGATGCCCTTGCCGCCCAGTTCGTAGGCCAGGTAGCGGCAGCACGATTCCAGCGCCGCCTTCACCGGCCCCATGACACTGTACGTGGGAATCACCTTGTTGGCGCCGTAGTAGCTCATCGCGAACATCGTCCCGCCGCGGGTCATCAGCGGCGCGGCGAGCCGCGCCATGCGCACGAAGGAGTGGCACGACACGTCCATCGCCTTGGCGAAGCCGGCGGCCGAGCTGTTGAGCAGGCCGCCCTGCAGGTCCTGCTTCGGCGCGAAGGCGATCGAGTGCACGAGGATGTCGAGCCGGCCCCAGGTCTTGCTCACCGCATCGAACACCGCCTCCAGCTCGCCTTCGACGCTGACGTCGAGCGGCAGGATGAGCGGCGTCTCCAGCTCGCGCGCCAGCGGCTCGACGTGCGGGCGCGCCTTCTCGTTCAGATAGGTGATGGCCAGGTCGGCGCCAAGCTCACGGAATGCCCTGGCGCAGCCGTAGGCGATCGAATGCTCGTTGGCGATGCCGACGACCAGCGCCTTGCTGCCCTTGAGCACCGGACGCGGGATTTCCACCGTCATGCGGGTTTCTCCTTCAGTGCCTTTCGATCACGCCGAGCGCGGGGCCGTTCATGTCAGAGCACTGCCTTGCTGCTGGCCTCGCGCCGGGCGGCGGCGACCATGACCGCAACCGCACAGGAGGCGAGCCGCGCCATCACCGAGTCGGCGCGGCTGGTCAGGATGATCGGCACCTTCGCCCCGAGCACGATGCCGGCGGCGTCGGCGCCGGCGAGGAACGACAGGCTCTTGGCCAGCATGTTGCCGGCCTCCAGATCGGGAACCAGCAGCACGTTGGCGCGCCCGGCCACCGGCGAGTCGATCTTCTTGATCGCCACCGACTCGAGGCTGATCGCGTTGTCGAGCGCCAGCGGGCCGTCGAGAATTGCGCCGGTGATCTGGCCGCGGTCGGCCATCTTGCACAGCGCGCCGGCCTCCACCGTCGAGGGCACCTGCGGGTTGATGGTCTCCATCGCCGACAGGATGGCCACCCGCACTTCCGGAAAGCGCAGCGCGTGCGCCAGGTCGATCGCGTTCTGGATGATGTCGACCTTGTCGGCCAGGGTCGGCGCGATGTTGACCGCCGCGTCGGTGACGATCAGGGTGTGCTCGTAGCTCGGCACGTCCATCACGAAGCAATGGCTGACCCGGCGCGCGGTGCGCAGCCCAGTGTCGCGCCTGACCACCGCGCCCATCAGCTCGTCGGTGTGCAGGCTGCCTTTCATCAATGCCTCGGCCTTGCCTTCGCGCACCAGTTCGACCGCCTTCTCGGCGGAGGCCTGGCTGTGCGGCGCATCGACGATCGGGTACGGCGCGATGTCGATCTTGTGCTCGCGGGCCACTGCCTCGATGCGCGCGCGCGGGCCGACCAGGATCGGCGCGATCAGGCCCAGCTTGGCGGCATCGACGGCGCCGCGCAGCGAACTCTCGTCGCAGGGGTGGGCAACAGCGGTCGGCGTCGGCGGCAGCGTCTTGCAGAAGTCGATCAGCCGCTGGTACTTCTCGTGGGGCTTGCTCATCGGGACTCCGGTCTCAGATCGTGCTCATCCGGCTTTCTTCCTGGCCCGGACGCTTGCAGCCTTCCGCGACGGCGCTGGCGACTTCGCCGCTGACTTGCGGTTCCGGCGCGGCGCCGCAAGCCGGTTGGTCCTTCTGCCACCCGCAGCGGCGGCTCCGAACAGCTTCTCGACCTGTGCCAGCCGTTCGGCCCGCTCGCCGCTCGGCTCGCCGACGGCGGACACCACCCGCCGGACCCTGCCGAGCACCTGCGCGCGGGTGGCCGCGTCGGCGGGAAGCATCCCCGGGATCGCGTCGAGCGCCGCGTCGCGATCGAGCAGCAGGGCGAAAAACTGCTCGCGCAGCAACTGCTTGAACTCCTGCAGCGTCAGGCTGCCGTGCTCGGTGCGGATCTGGCGCAACTCGTTGAAGGCGCGTTCGTCCACGCCCGGCCCGGCCATGCCGATGTAGACCAGGCTGCGGATAGCCGCTTCGCGCGCGCCGCCCTCGCCGACGCGCGCCTTGATCTCGGCGATCCGCTGCTGGATGAAGGCGATCCGCTCGGGTTCGAGGCTGGGATGCCGGCGCGGCGGCTCCTCCGAGGCCCGCATGCCGAGCATGGCCTGCAGCAGCGGCGAGCCGTACAGAGTGAGGAAGATCTGCTCGAAGCCGCGGTCCTTCATCTGCCCCCAGCGTTCGAGCGTCGAGACGATCGCCTCCGAGACCTTGGCCTGCACCTGCAGCAGGGGGTTGTCCGGCTTGACCGGTTGCCGGTACTGGCGGACCTGCTCGGCCAGTTCGGCGACCTGCTGCATCAGGGGGTTCTGATCCGAGAACAGCTGGAAGGGCAGCTCGGATGGATTCAGCGCGTGCAGTTGCTGCGCGAACTGCGTGCTGGCGAAGGCCCGGACGAAGGGCTGCAACAGGGTGCGATACAGGCCGAGGTTGATCTCCGACACCCGCCGCGCGGCGGCGAAGCGGCGCTCGTTCTCGTCACTGGGCTGGACGATCGCCCGCAGTTGCGCCAGTGTGCGCGGTTCGAAGCGCACGATCCAGTCGCCGCCGACCAGATCCGCGTGGGCGGCAGCGCCCGACTTCGGGGTCATCACCGCCTCGTACAGGCCGGGCGGCAGCACGTCGATCAGGTCGATGTTGGAGGCGAACTCGTCGTGCTCCTTCCGTGCCACGCCGCCGGAGACGAAGATGCCCAGGTGACCGATGCTTTCGTGGATCGCGTAGATGATCGTCTGCCCGCCGGCACGGATGTCGTCGTCTTTCTGGTACAGGTCGACGATCCAGCCCAGCGCCTGCTGCGGCGGGGTGATGTTGTCGCCCTTGGAGCAGAAGCACAGGATCGGCGAGCGGATGTTGCGCAGGTCGATCCGCTTGCCGTCGCTGGTGACGATCTCGCCGGTGGCCAGGCGGTTGCCGATGAACAGCTGATCGACGATCCACTGGATCTCCTCGGCGTTGAGGTTGACGTGGCCTCCCCACCATTTCTCGAATTCCAGGAAGCGCTCGGCCTCGGTGTCGACCTTCGACCACAGGTTGAAGTCCTTGCTCCAGTACGTGTTGGCGGGGTTCAGGCTCTCGAAGTTGCTGACCAGGTTGCCGCCGTCGAACTTGCCGGCGCCGAGGTCGCCGGTCAGGGCGGTAAGCCAGCTGCCACCGAGCACGCCGCCGGTGTAGCGCATCGGGTTCTCGCCCTCCACGCCGGCCCAGTACGACAGCGGCGAGCCGGGGATGATCAGCGGCCCGAACAGTTCCGGCCGGATCGCGGCGAGCATCATCACCGCCCAGCCGGCCTGGCAATTGCCGATCACGCAGGGCTTGCCGTCGGCCTCGGGGTGCAGCTCGATGACCTTCTCGAGAAACACCGCCTCGACGCGCATGATGTCTTCGATCGTCTGCCCAGGCATCGGCTCGGGCGTGAAGCCGACGAAGTAGGCGGGATGACCGGCGCGCATCGCCACGCCCAGCTCGCTGTCGGCCTTGAAGCCGCCGATCCCCGGGCCGTGGCCGGCGCGCGGATCGACCACCACGAACGGGCGTTTCTTCGGATCGATGCGCACCCCGGCCGGCGGCTTGATCCGCACCAGCAGGTAATTTGCGGGTCGGTCGAACGTGCGGCCGTCGAGCACCAGTTCGGCGTCGAAGCTGAGCACGTTCGGCACCGCCTTGGCGCGCTGCTCGTAGTAGATCCCGCTGCGGCGGCGCAGCACGTCCCAGAACAGGAGGGTGCGCTGCGTGGCGTCGACCCAGTACTCGTTGATCTGCTGGGCGAGCGCCAGCGGGTTCGCGGAGGAAAGGAAGTCGGCGGGGGAGGGTTTGGGGTTCGTCATCGTTGCACCCTTCGCTTCAGGAGGTTTTGCGTGCGGCTCGCCTGCGGCGGCCGGAAGCACTCACTTGACCGTGTAGCCCTTGCCTTCGAGGCACGCGGCGCGCGCCTTGGCGAAAGCCGCCTGCTGCTGCTGCGTGGCCGCCGATTGCTGCTGCTGCGCCTGCTGAGCGGTCGCGGCGTTCTGCCGCCGGCTCTGGCCACGCGCCGCAGCCGCGCCGACCGCGGCGCCGGCACCGGCGTCGCCGCTGACTGCTTCGCCCACGATCGCGCCGCGCGCCGCGCCGCGGGCCCCGGCGCCCGGCGTCGTGCCGGTTGCCGTCGTCGGCGGCGCTGCCGCCGCTGCCGGCGGTGGCGGCTTCGCCGGATCGAAACCCGTCTGCTGGACCGCCCACTGATAGCAGGCGGCCTCGTCGGTCTTCTGCTGCTGTGCCGACTGCCCCTTGGCGGGATACACATACTGCTGTGCGGCCACCTGGGACGTCATTGCCGCAGTCAACGCAAGAATCCAAACGAGCCGCTGGTTCATTGAACTACCCTCCTTCTGCAAAGCCAGGAAATGGCGGCGCCCGCCATCTTGAGGTCGGTGCCGCAACTGACAAGAAACGCGGCAAATGCCGCGGCCGATGACTGATCCTCCTGCCACTTCAGTGCACCCGCGGCGGCAACAGGTACAGCGTCATCGCGAAGATCAGGTAGACCATCAGCAGCAGCACGCCGACGAACCAGGCCGAACGTCCGCCGACCGTGATGAACGCCGCGGCGAAAGTGGCGATCAGCATCATCACCACCGCGCCCGGCCAGAACTGCAGGTCCATCGGCGCCGGGCCGATCACGTAGCTGAGCAGCACCAGCACCGGCGCCACGAACAGCGCGATCTGCGAGGCGCTGCCCAGCGCGATGCCGACGCTCAGGTCCAGCCGGTTCTTGCGCGCGCCGGAAAACGCCGAGGCCATCTCCGCCGCACCGCCCACCAGCGCCACGACGATGAAACCGACGAACGCGGGGGTCATGCCGAAGGTCTCCGCCGCCTTCTGCACCGACTCCACGAAGATCTCGCTCACCAGCGCCACCAAGACCGTGACCCCGGCCAGCGTGGCCAGGGCCAGTCCGATCGGCCACGGCGTTTCGCCGTCCTCGCCGTGTTCCGCGCTGGCAAACACCTCGCGGTGCGTCTTCAGCGAGAACAGCATGCCCAGCCCGTAGGCGACGATGAGCAGCACCGCCAGGCCCAGACTCAGCTTTTGCGTGAACGCCACCCCCGTCGCCGAGTCGGCAGTGGCGACGGCCGAAGGAATCAGCAGCGCGACCGTGGCCAGGAAGAGCAGCCCCGCCTGCATGCGGGCGCTGACCCGGTTGTACTCCTGCACGTGGTGCTTCAGCCCGCCAAGCAGGAACGACGCGCCCAGCATGAACAGCGTGTTGGTGACGATCGCGCCGGCGATGGACGCCTTCACCAGCATGTATTCGCCGGCGCGCAGCGCGGTGAGGGCGATGACCAGTTCGGTCAGGTTGCCCAGCGTGGCGTTGAGCAACCCGCCGGCCGCATCGCCCGTCTTGGCGGCCACCGATTCGGTGGCGTGGCTGAGCAGCGCGGCCAGCGGCACGATGGCCAGCACCGACAGGACGAACAGCAGCGTGTGCGCCTCGGGCTTGAGCTTCGCGGCGGCAAACACCACCGGCACGAAGGCCAGCAGCCAGAGCAGCGGGTTGTGACGGATTTCCTTGAGCAGGTGGTTCATACGCTGGGCGGAGAGCGCTCATCGCGGGTCATCGGCCGGAGCCGCCGGGAATCGGCAGCGGCCGCCCGGACCAGCCGCCGGGGTCGATCAGCGCGGCACTTCTTTCCAGCCTGCGCCGGGATCGAACGACGTCATCTTGGCCCCGACCTGCGCCGAATTCTTACCGAGGTCCCTTTCGTAGACCTTGCCGTTGTGGCTGACGATGAAGCTCATCACGCCGGTTTCGCCGTAGGCGGCCGGGTACGCGACCATCGCGAAGCCGGCGAGCATGCGGCCGTTGATCACGTAGTTGTATTCGCCGCCCGGTGCGCTCTTGCCCTGGCGCGTCAGGATCCTGAAGTGATAGCCACGGTACGGATCGCCCGCGACGCGACCCTCGAAGTAGCGCGCGCTTTCGGCGACCAGCGGCCCGAACGGGCTCGCTTCCTCGCCCTTCGCGGCGTCGGCCGGCCAGTACAGTCCGTCGTGCTTGCCGGCGGTGCTGCCGAGCTTCTGCGCGTACTGCAGCACGCCGTCGCCGTCGCGATCGACTGCTGCGTATGCGCGCTGCGCATCTACGTACGCGCGCAGGACGTACATCGCGTTGCGTTCGTTGCCGCCGATGCGGCGATTGATGAGTTCCTCCCTGCCTTCCTCGGTGGCGAAGCGCCAGTTCGCGCCCATGCGGACGATGGGAATAGGCACCGGCCACGCCTGATCGCCGATCACCAGCACGCGGCGATCCGGGCTCGGCTCCTTCAGTACGCGCAGCGTCTGCATGGCCTCCAGGATCCTGGCCCGGTTGGCGCTGGTCGCTGCGCGATCGGACTGGATGATGAGGTCTTTGTGCTCCTCGCCGAGGATCGCGATCATCGCCGGATCGCTGTCGGCCTTCAGCGCGGCCATCAGCGCGTCGACCGCCGCTTCCGGCGTGGCGAAGGTTTGCTGCGCGGCCGCGGTTGCCGCGAGCGGCACGGCCACCGTCAGGGCCAGCACGAACCGGAGAAGCAATGAGCA
>Ga0209450_10001081_pt1 | contig 13610 bp, 13 predicted proteins | sample FrelakmetLWP11LW_FD_187149 | JGI IMG/M metagenome (GOLD analysis project Ga0209450, IMG submission 187149) | Freshwater lake sediment microbial communities from the University of Notre Dame, USA, for methane emissions studies - LWP11 LW (SPAdes)... | ecosystem: Environmental > Aquatic >... | reverse complement strand
AGCCAGTAAGGGGTGTCGATGGAAACTTATGTAAGCACATCCAATTATTCTCTTACATGGAAGTTCTACTCCACCGAGGACGGGCGTAGTGTTGATTACACCTCTAGTGGTCTCACAGATATCGTCAAATCCCCCGACCCTGTTTACCGAGAAAACCCCGACCTGCCGCAGGGAACCAAGAAACAGGTGGATTGGGCAGTGGATGGTGCCACTGTAAACATAATTCGCACGGTCACCAAAAATGGTCAGGTGCTGTACAGCGATAAAATCTTCACCAAATACCAGGCGTGGGGAGATGTCTTTGAATACGGCCCCGGCACCGAGGGGATGCCTCCCAACCCAACTCCAACCCCTTAATACATCCGAGTGGTAAAATTGGTCATAAATCAACTCAACGGAGTTCCCATGGTTAATCCTGATCTGCTGGAAATCTTGCGCTGCCCTGTGTGTGTCAAAGAGGATAAAGGTCTGTTAACCCTTACGCGCGGTGCCTGGTTGATTTGCTCAAATTGCGGACGTAAATACCCCATCGTCGAAGATATCCCCGTCATGCTCATCACCGAAGGCGATAAATGGCAAAAAACTGATTCCGCTGCGTTGCCAGTTCCTCCACCATATCCTGATTAATAGTCACACCCAGTGTTATAATCTAGAAACCTGTTTGGCACCAATCTTGCATCTAAACATGCATGTTTTTATTCTTTAAGATATCGTAAAGGCCTGTAAAAATATGACTCAATATAATAGCCGTCCCATGGCTCGCTCAAAAAAACACAGCAGAATTGAATTGGACAAAACCGCCAGGATCCTCCTGGCAGCTTTTGCGATTATCGGTCTGCTGCTGGCAATAGTTGGTGGAAAATTCGTTTTTAACCTCGTCAAGGGGTGGTCTGTCACATCTCTATCCGGTGCACCTGTCGGGTCAAGTGGAACCGCTAATGCTGCCAATACCCCCGGGAATGCCTTGCAGACCAAAAACGCTCCCAATGCTGCCTCGTGGGATGGTAAAAGCCGGATCAATATCCTATTACTCGGATTGGATTATTCAGCAGAACGGGCTGTAACCGAAGGTTCGGCGAGCCGGTCTGACACCATGATCCTGATCACCATTGACCCTATTTCGAAATCCCTTGGAGCCCTCTCCATCCGCCGCGACTTATGGGTAAACATCCCCGGACATGACTACAACAAGATCAACACTGCCTATTACTTTGGCGAGATCGAAAATGTTCCTGGTGTCGGCGGACCGGGTCTTGCTATGCAGACAGTTGAAGAGTTCCTTGGTGTTCCCATTAATTTTTATGCCCGCGTAGATTTCAATACCTTCGTCACATTGGTGGATGAGATCGGTGGTGTGCCCATAAACATTCAAGAACGCATGTTAATTGATCCCTATCATACAGGTATGCCCTTCTGGCAGGAACCCGGTTTGGCAGTCATGCCGGGTGCATATGCACTTGAGTATGCCCGATCCCGTTCTTCAGCCGGTGGAGATATTGACCGCGGCGGTCGCCAAATGGAAGTTATCACTGCCATTTGGAAAAAAATTGTCAATGATAACATGATGCCCAAATTGATTGCCCGTGCACCGGCCCTTTATGCGGAACTCTCCTCTGGCGTCCAAACCAATATGACGCTTGGGCAGGCAATTCAATTGGGTTTGCTGCTGGCACAGATCCCGCAGAGCAACTTCAACACCTATAACATCACCTATGAATACGCGTCACCTGAAATGATCTGGTCAAATGCCGGTGAAGTGTACATTCTCCGTCCGTTCATGGATAAGATCCGCATCCTGCGTGATCAGATCTTTGTCAACAGCACCACTGCCGCAGCCCCCGTTGTACTTGTCACCGAATCCGGTCAACCCGTCAGCGGCGATGGTTTGAGCCTTGCCAAGGCTGAAAATGCGCGGATTGAAGTGCTTAATGGTTCATCAGCAGGAGGATTGGCAGACGAAACCTCAAGTTACCTGACCTCGCAAGGGTTGAATGTCATTGCCACAGGCAACGCCTCCGAAGCCTATACATACACTACGATCGTGGTGCACAATGCCACCCCCTATACGCTCTCTTACCTGGCGACCTTAATGGGTAATGTACCGAATAACCGCATCTACAACCGCTATGAACCCAATGGGAACGTTGATATCACTGTGTACCTGGGCAGCGATTGGGCAAACAGCAACCCAATGCCATAAAAAAATCATGCCTTATAGAAAAATCCCGGGTGACCGGGATTTTTTATGGCTGCTGGAACAAGAGGTAGATAGACCCCGGCGCAGAACTGGAACTGCCGGTTTTACATACGGGGATTTTCAACCCAGAAACCAGTTGACCCGCCTCACCCACCCGCAGGGCATATTCCATTCCGCTGGTCATCACATAATTGGCGTACCCCTCGTTGACCTCGGGGTATAACCCGGTGTAAAAGGTCTCTGAACCACCGTTCACCTGTGAGAGTTGGATTTTTACGCCCGCTATAGGTTTTCCGCTGGCATCCTTCACTTCGATCTCGATCAACGGCACTTTTGGCAGCGGGTCGCAGATGTCTTCCTGCTTCGCCAGCACAAATGCAGCACCTAATGTTGGGGAAGGCAAAGCAGTGGGTCGCGGAGTAAATGTGGCAAACGGGGTTCGTGTGGCTGCAGGCGTCAGCGTTGGCATTACGGTGATTGCTTCCTGCGAGCCAGTGGGGGTTTGCAGAGTTGGCGTTGATCCCATTCCGATTGCTGAAGGTAGAGGAGTGATGCGTAAGGATGGCTGATTGACTGCCGCCCCCAACAATGCCAATCCACGCGCGGTCTGCGCGTTACCGTTACTAGCCAGCAAAACCTGCGCCTGCGAGATCAATGCTGATGAAGAATTGGCATCTTGTAACAATGCAATACGCGCCAGCGCGCGGTTCGTATCCGCCTCCACCAGGAAGGCATTGGCTACTACTTCGCGGTAACGCTCGCGGTCGCTGGTCCGCAAAGTGTTTGGCTCCGTATCAATATACTGCACGGGTAATATCCACAGGGAGAATACCACCCCCAATAGAATTCCCATTATGGTGCCGGTCAGGAGATGCCACTGTCCCTGTTTGGGTTTCATGGAGTCTCCGCCTTTGCTGCGCTGGTCATATCAATTTCAAGGTCTGCAAGAGCGCGCATTTCACGTTCCGAAAATCCAAATTGCTGCCCTACTAACAGCGCATCCTGCACTGCCTGGATGGGAGTCCTGCCAGGCTTAAAAACTACCAAATATTTTTTGGCTGTCTCCAAATCATGGTTGGAGGAGTAGATCTCGCTGACCATGACAACATAATCTGCTTTGAAGTCCGCGCGCAACGAAGCCAGGGTGGTGTTTTTCACACCGGATGGGTTGATGACCCAACCATAGATCAATCCCACTACAAAGCCAATGAGAATGAATATTACAAACCCGACCAGGCGCGATTTCTTCACGGTCCCTATTTCCTCATCATGGGTATCTGCAAATGGTGTTTCTTTGCAGCTGCAATCGCTTCAGCGTAGCCGGCGTCTACATGCCGCACTATCCCCATGCCAGGATCTGACGTAAGCACACGTTCCAGCCGGAAAGCCGCTTCAGGGGTACCATCCGCCACGATGACCATACCTGCGTGCTGACTGTACCCAATTCCAACCCCACCGCCGTGATGGAAAGATACCCAGGTGGCACCATTGGCTGTATTTATCAGCGCGTTAAGGATCGGCCAATCGCTAACCGCATCGGTGCCATCAAGCATTCCTTCTGTTTCACGGTTCGGTGAAGCCACCGACCCTGCATCCAGATGGTCACGTCCGATGACAATCGGTGCTTTGACAATACCTTTGGCGACCATCTCGTTGAATTTCAAACCAGCCTTGGCGCGGTCGCCATAACCAAGCCAGCAGATGCGTGATGGCAGACCCTGGAAAGGCACTTTCTCACGCGCCAACTTAAGCCAGCGGTGTAAATGCTCATCTTCAGGGAAGAGCTCTGCCACGGCTTCATCCGTGCGGTAGATATCTTCGGGGTCACCCGAAAGCGCAACCCAGCGGAATGGCCCCTTACCTTCACAAAACAGCGGGCGGATGTATGCCGGCACAAAGCCCGGGAAATCGAATGCGTTCTTCACACCCTGGTCGAAAGCGCGCTGGCGGATATTGTTGCCATAATCGAATACTTCTGCGCCGCGTTTCTGCATTTCCAGCATGGCGCGCACATGGGCTGCCATTGAGTCCATTGAGCGGTCGCGGTAACTATCGGGGTCGTTCTTGCGCAAGGCGTCAGCTTCAGCTAGTGTCAACCCCCCGGGGACATAGCTCATCACATCATGCGCCGAGGTTTGGTCGGTCACCACGTCAGGGATCACCCCGCGCAGCACCAGTTCAGGGTAAATATCAGCTGCGTTACCTACCAATCCAATGGAGCGTGGAATGCCCTGGTTCTTGGCTTCTTCTACCAATGTCATGGCTTCTTCAAGGGTATCCACCACCATATCCACGTAACCAATCGCCTGGCGGCGTTTTGCCCGTTCCGGGTCAACTTCAACCACCAACCCAACCCCGCCGTTCATGGTGATGGCCAGTGGTTGTGCGCCGCCCATGCCGCCCAACCCAGCGGTAAGGGTGAATTTCCCTTTTAATGTACCCCAGCCCTTTTGCACAGCTAATGATGCCAGTGTCTCGTACGTGCCTTGCAGGATGCCCTGTGTGCCAATATAGATCCACGAACCGGCCGTCATTTGTCCGTACATGATGAGACCTTTTACTGCCAGGGCGTCAAAATGCTCCTGGGTAGCCCAATGTGGAACAAGGTTGGAGTTGGCAATCAATACACGTGGTGCATCCGTGTGGCTCTTAAAGATAGCCACCGGCTTACCGGATTGAACCAACAATGTCTCGTCGGGCTTGAGATTCTTCAATGATTCGAGGATGGCATCCAAGGCTTCCCAACTGCGAGCAGCCTGTCCGCGGCCACCGTACACCACCAGGTCCTGGGGGCGTTCAGCCACCTCGGGATCCAGGTTATTTTGCAACATGCGGTAGGCAGCTTCGATCTGCCAGTTGGCACAGGTGAGTTGGTTGCCACGCGGGGCTCGAATGGTTCTTGGACCGGTCATGCATCCTCCGGAAATTGGAATGGGTTATCGATTATTATACGCTGAAAATCAGGCTGGCAATTCCGGGGCTATCACAGAACTGCAGGTGTTAGCACAACCAGGCTGATCTTTGAGGAATATGCAGCCAGCGCAGTCCTGTCGATCTTACCCTTGATGCCGTCCAAGCGGAGAATCATCCGGATCATCATTGGGTGCCGATTCAACCGGTACTCCAAATAGTCTGTGATTTTTTCAGCGTCGGTTATCATTTCAGCAATTGCAGGAATGATTTGTGCGCCAACCTGTATTTGAATAGTTGGATTCTTGAGAATATTGCGGTACCAATCCGCGTTTACGCCATCTGCTGCACCCACGTAATAGTTACCATCGATTAATTCATACTGCAAACCAATGGTATGCTGCCGGCCGGTCTTACGCCCGGTTGTGGTTAATAGCAACACCAGCCTGCTCATCGGACGGAAAAGGAATTTCCGGTACGCCTGGCTGAACGCTTTATTCGGTGGATGGAATTTCATTATTCGTATTTTAGCGCAGTCACCGGTACCATGGTGGCAGCCCGCAATGCAGGGTATAACCCCGAGATCAATCCCACGATAGCTGCGAAGAACAAGCCGAATATTGGCAGCCATAAAGGTGTGGAAGTGATCATAGTTGGCGGCAGACCGCCGTTTGCCGAAACTTGCCCGGCAAAATAAGAAAGCCCTACCAGGTTGAGAACAGCGCTCATTCCCCAGCCTACCAGCACCCCACCCAATCCGCCGATAAAACCGATCCCGGCAGCCTCGCCCAAAAACACGCTCATTACATCCCGGTTGGTGGCTCCAACCGCTTTCATCAAACCGATCTCGCGCGTGCGCTCAAGGATGGACATGGTCATAGTATTGGCAATACCAATAGCTGCCACCAGCAGGGCAATGGCGCCCACTCCGCCAAATACCACCTGCAGTACCGTGAAAAACGAATTGATGCCTTCAAGCACAGCCTGTGGAGTATTCGCCATGAACCCCATGGCAGTGATCTGGTCAGCGATTCCGGTCACCACATCCGGGCTTTCAGCCTTAACGATGAGCATGCCGTAGCCTTCTTTATTGCGGTTGATACGTGTACCGCGTGCCCACTCGTTCCAGCCATTGACTTCATCCATACGCATGTATACGGAGTAATCTGAACCAGCTCGCGTTTCCGCCAGTATGCCTGTAATCTTTACGTTGAAGCTCTTGCGGACTTCCTGCCCGTCACTGGTGTACTTGATCAGGGTAAACCGCACCGTTTCGCCTAACAATTGCGGTGGTTCCGGCGGCGGGTCATTTGGACGCTGGTTGGGATTGTAAAAATTTTGCGGGATGTAAAAACCGATTATCGCTGTCCCCTTGGCCATCTCCGTGGTCCCCTCACTTGCAGACAATCCCATTGAAGCCAGGTCGCCCACATCCACACCGGTAACACCTGAATACCCATTCAACTTGCCAAACTTCATTTCCATGTTGGCATTCAAATAATCTTCTTTTACAACCAGCTTAACCCCAGGCAGCGCTTCAATCTGGCTGACAACATCTGGTGTTAAATACACCATGCCATCCTGTCCCCCTCCACCTCCGCCACCGCCACCTCCGCCAACTTTGACTGCGGAAGCGGTCATCTCCTGTGAATATCCAGGGTACACCTCGATGCTCGTCAGGTCATTGATACCCCACAATTGCTGGGTGGCGTTCTTTTGCAATCCAAGCGCTAGTGAGACCAGCACCACCACTGCCGCGGTACCAATCACCACGCCAACAGCGGTCAGCATCACCCTTCCCTTACGCCGCCCGAGGTTGTATCCTACCAGTTGAATGAGGTCAATAAATCGCATTGGATCCTGTCGGATTATCCCTTGCCCGGTTTAGCCGGATAAAATTGCTCTGTTGGGACTGTTTCGCTTCCATCAGGTAAGTTTTGTTTCTCTCCGCTGCCAAGTCCAAACAGTCCTTTAAAGAAACGCAATACTTTACTCCAGAAAGTTTCAGGCGCTTCAACCACAGGCACATCCGTAGGGAGACCGCTGCCATTCTGCCCTTCCAAACCATCGGTAAATTCAGGAGCGGGCATTACATTGACACTCAACGTATTGGTAATAAAACGCGGTTGGTTGAAGTCATCGGTATAGTTGATCGTCACCAGCACATCCAGGCGACCTTCCATCATGGGGATGAGCTCGGAATCCAGCGTGTAATAGCCGCCGGGGTCCAGTGCGCCTACCAGTGAGACATCATTGGTCAGGCTGGCGTTATCAACGGTAACCCTCATATTCCCCAGCACATTGGTTTTTTTGCCTAAATTTGTCACCTGGATTGGCAATGTACCCGGCATGCCCACGGTGAAATCACCCGGGGCGCGGTAAAAACTGATCTCCACCTGCGGCAGAGAATAAACCAGCAGGGTGATCACCTGGTCATCCACCATGCGGATGCCCTTGTCGTTATCGTAGACGAACGAGATTTTTAGCGTATAAGCTCCCGGTTGCGTGGAAACATTGGTGACCAATTGTTGCGTTGTGTTCAGTGTTTCGCCCTGCTTAACATCCCCGATAGCCACCAGGTTGGAGCTGCCCAGTGGGGCGAAGTTTGTCAGGTCGCCGCTTGACCCTGACACCCCGCTCGCCTGCTGCGTTCCCGTTTGATCCCCGGGGGTAACACCTCCGCCTAAAACCATGGTCACTCCCTTGGCATCCACCTTACCCAAATTGGTGATGGATAGCTTAAGGTTGAAGATCGATCCCGGTTGAATTGGATCCACATCCGAATTAATACCTGTGATGACCAGTTGAGGTTTATTCTGGGCTTGGGGAGTTGCCGTGGCGGCGTAATAGGCTGGCGCTGTAATCCCTAATGTCAAGGAAAAGACTTCCGTATAGGATTGACCGTTGCTGTCGCTGTAAACCGCAGTTGCGGTCAGCGGGGCTGCTTCCTGCCAGGAGAGATTCCCGCCTGCCAAAAACGTTTGGGTAAAGGTTACTTTATCGCCGCTGGATCCCAGGCTACTGGTGGAGCTCACACCGCCGTTGCTGCGCGGATATAGATCGGTGCCGGCAAAAGTGACGATCAAATTATTGGCAGTCGTTTGCCCGCGGTTCTCAAATACCACCAAGAGCGTGAACTCCTGGTAGGGTTTGATCGGGTTGGGGCTGGAGGCATAGGAATTGACGACCACCAGGGGACGCCCGCTGACTGAAGGAGCCTTGGCTGTAGTGTTCAAAGGAATCGTATACGCGTCTGAAATTCCATCATTAATTACAATGTTCGCAATATTATTTTGACCAGTCGTGGCAGTCGAAGGAATAGGTGCATAAATTTCTACAACCACTGGAGTCGCATCTGGCAAAGGTAGAGAGGACTGACTGAAAGTGGGAACATCCCAACCTCCAACTGTGGATGCGGAAAATGTAAGTGTAACTGGTGCCCCGCTGGAGTTTTTGACAGTCAACTTATAACTAACAACAGAACCCGGGATGCCGGATTTTGCATTGGAATCCACTGTGGCTGTGATCCCGGCAGTCAGCGCCACAGCGCTCGCCGGTTGAGATGTTAACCACACTCCGACCAGAAGTGTAAGAATCGCAAGGATCATAAGTGTTTTCATTAATGGTTTTGACATTTAGCACCTTTCAGGGTTAGTTCGTCTGCATTTCAGTAGCAAGGTGGTATTCCTGCTCCGTCACAACACTTCCATCCAGTAGGTAGACCATATTGGTTGCAAATTGCCGCATGCGCGGGTCATGCGTGACCACGATGACCGTTTTGCCCGCGTGGTTCAAATCAGACAATAATTGCATGATCGAAAGTCCCGTACCGCTATCCAGGTTGCCGGTAGGTTCGTCCGCCAGTATTAGTGGAGGATCATTAACAAGTGCGCGCGCAATGGCCACACGTTGCTGCTGCCCGCCGGAAAGTTCTGCCGGCTTGTGCCCCGCCCGGTCACTTAAAGCCAGTTGCTCCAATAATTTCTGCGATCTTTCCTTGCGCTCACGGTTCGGAATTCGCGCAAAACGCAGCGGAAAGGCTACATTCTCAACAGACGGCATGGATGCGATAAGGTTGAAGGATTGGAAAACAAAACCCACTTTACTGCGCCGGTATATCGCCAATGCATTTTCATCCATTTTCTCGATCTCATCACCTTCGACCTCAATAGTACCGGAGGTCGCCCAGTCCAACCCGCCGAGCAGGTACAAAAGTGTGCTCTTGCCCGACCCGGAGGGACCCATGACCACCGTGAAGCTGCCCTTCGCAACCTCAAGGTTGACATCTTTTAACGCCTGCACTTTGGTCTCTCCCATAATGAAGACCTTTTGCAGTTCCTTGATGCGGATAAATCGAGTTGTCGGCATTTAAAATAATATTTTCTAGAAGAAATAGTATTGCCCGATGGAAAGATTGCTCAAAATTGATTTGAGGAAACCGGGTAGCGCAAAAATTAACATAAAGATGAAGATGGTTCCTATAGTTGCTAAAACTGCTTTGTTCTTACTCAACCCTGAGAAATCCAGGACGCCGAGTACTAACAGGAGACCCATCCAAATGAAGAAAATATCCACCAGCCCCAAAAACGCTGCCAGGTAAGCAACAACGCCGCTCACATCAGAACCCAGCAGCCCTGATAACCCTGCCCCGTTGATGGTTGACCGCATCACTAACATGCCAATGATCTGCACCAGCGAACGTACACCCAGCGGCAGCATCGCCCATCCCACCAGGTTGTAGGATTTCAGGCTCTGCGCGTGGCTACCGGTGAGGGTTAACACAAGGTGCAGGATACTGCTTAAAAGGAACCATGAAAGCCAGATGGAAACCAGCCCAAAGACTACCGGAAAAACATACAGGAATATTGGCGAAGTTTGAGTAGCCTGCGCGTTGAGGAATTGCGCCTGTTGGTCTGGTGAATAGTATTGGAAATCCGGCGGTGTGGTTAGCCCCATCTGGATCGTGTTGCGGCGGATGGGCGCTGCCACCATCACCAATAGGATCGATAGTATAGATATGACCAGGAGCGGCGTCAACCAGATGTTCTTTTGCTGCTCATTAATGGCATGCAACGTTGCACACGGTTTTGCCAGCAGCAAATACAACCAGGGCAAATTCCTTTTTTTCTTCTTGTCCTGCAAATTGAGCTCGATGTCTGAATCCATAAATACCTCTCCAGGGGGGTGGTTGCAGTATAAAGACGCTACTGGCTTATTATAAGTTCCATTTAACCAATATCCAAAACGCAAATGCTATAATTTGCTTCAAGAGGAGCGACTATGCAGATAAGGATCGGACTGGAAAATGAAATAGAAGGAAGGTCTTTGTCCTGGGCATTGGATCACCCCGGTTGTTTTGCTTACGGTAAGGACGGCACCGAAGCCATATTGCGCACCCCGCAAGCTTTGATCACCTATCGCGAATGGGTTGGCGAACACACAGGCTGTTCCTGGCTGCAGGATCTCGAGGATTTTGACATTGCCCTCACTGAGATTTTTGAATGCTACAACATCAAGATAGGAGAAGAGGATTACGAGGTTAATGCGTATTTCAACGATGATGCCCGCGTTTTATCTTCTTTGGAAATTGAACGGGGGCTCGCACTCCTTGAGTGGAGCCGGACTGACCTTGAAACCCTGCTTACCCCGCTGACCCGGGAGCAACTGGATCAGAAATTCCCCGGAGAACGCTGGAGTATCCAAGGCGTTGCCCGGCATGTAGCCAATGCCAACTGGTGGTACGTGGACAGGCTCGGATTGGCAACTCTCGAACTGGCGAAAACCAGCCATAACTCTCTTGAACGCATCAACCAAGTCCAGCAGCTTCTTTTGCAGGTATTCCCCACATTAATTAATCGATCCATGACAGTGGTGATCGATGGCGAGACCTGGTCTCCACGCAAAGTGCTGCGGCGTGCAATCTGGCATATGCGCGACCATTATTTTCATATCGAGCGGCTGCTTTCACTTTTGTAACGGCAGGCAGCAAAATGGGGGGATTAAAAACATGTGCCTTGTGTTAAACTTAAACTTAATCCCTATATAAGGTGGATTTTCACGAGCATTAATGGGTAAAGCAAGTGGTCGCTTTGTTTTATTGTTAATTCTGGCGGGAGTTCTGATCATTGCAATGGTTGGAAACTCACTGCCCTTATCAGTGCGCGCAGATTCTGAGCCCACCCCCGGCCCAAACCGCAAAACGCTCATTCAGGTGGATACCATCGAATATTACTGGTGGCTGGTTTACTGGTCTGACAACACAGTAGTTTGTGCCCTAACTATCGACCATGAAGGCAAACCTACTGATAATGATGTATTGAATGATTGCGGTTCAACAGTTTACGACAAATGGCTGCACACGCCTGCGTGTATCGGCAGCGAAACCGGTGCGGCATTACAGGCTTGCAAAGGGATGTACTTGCACAACACCGGCTCTCAACCGGTGTCCAAAGAGATGGAAATTGATCTGGCGCCGGCAGTCATCTGGGTGGAAATCTCCGGTTGCACTTACGACCAGGAAACGGGTATTTGTACTGGTCCTCCCTCGCTCCTATTCAAGGGTGAAGAAACCTTGCCTAATGAAAGCATCACCGCTATCCATGTTTCATTGAATAATGAAGAATTCAATTGTGATACCAATGAGTGTACGGTTGCGCTTTCTCCTACCAGCGAAAAAGGCGTTCCATTTACTTTCTGGGGTGATTCCAGTTATGGCGATTCAACCGTCCTTTACGAAGGTCTTGTACGCGCAGTTCCGGTACCAAATACCGCTAGCGAAGAAAATCCCCTGACCTCTTATTATGTAGACATCTTAAGCCCGCAATGGAAAACCGGGGCGTCTGCCAGTTGTGCCGATATCTGGCAGGTTTTCCCTGAAATTGGTGATCCGCCCGCCTGGTTGGATACACCTAATGAGGCTTCGGGTTTAAGTTCTTCCATCCCCTACTATTACCTGGCTGCAATGTTGATTAAGAATGGCATTGTGGATGCCAACACCTGTCCCAATGGTGGGTTGGAGTCCAACCTTTCAGCTAACCAGTGCGGGATCGAAATTGCCCAACCTGCGGTAACCACATGGCAGAACCAGTTTGATGAACAAATCTTACAAACCTCGCTGGATTCTGGAATTCCGGGTCAACTACTTAAGAATATCTTCGCACGCGAAAGTCAGTTGTGGCCCGGAATCTATATAAATGTACGCGAGGCAGGTTTTGGACAATTAACTGAAAACGGCGCGGATGCAGCCCTGTTATGGAACCGCAGTTTTTATGACCAGTTCTGTCCTCTCGTGCTGTCAAAAACAACCTGCAGTCTCGGATTCGCCATGCTCAGCGATGCCCAGCAAACCCTGCTGCGGGGCGCGTTAGTACAAAAGGTGAATGCCACCTGCAAGGATTGCCCCACAGGCATTGATATGACCCAGGCGAACTTCAGTATTTCCGTCTTTGCCGAAGCCCTGGTTGGCAACTGCAGCCAGGTTAACCGGTTGATGTATAACGTTATTCAGAAGGAAACTGGCAGTGTTGCCAGTTATTCCGATCTATGGCGCTTCACCCTGGTCAATTACACCGCTGGTCCAGGCTGCCTGTTTGATGCCATTAGCCGGACAAATAAAGCCAATAATACGCTTTCATGGATTAATGTTGCAGCCAACCTGCCCGAAGCATGCAGACCGGCTGTTGATTACGTGGTCAATGTCAGCCAGGGTGACAGTGAAGAAAACATCGCCTTTTCCACACCGCTGCCAACAGCCACCAGAACGCCCATTAAGCCTACAGCCACCAAGACCCTCACGCGCACACCCACACTGACACGTACTCCCACACGGACTCAAACCCCCACTCGAACCATCACCCCCAGCATTACTCCCAGCCTAACCCCGAGTGCAACACCCACTGAAACCCCCACGCCTACCCAAACGACAACCCCCACGGTCGAGTCTATTCCCTAGTTAAGCAGGTCAATTCCAGATTCCCGCGATTGCTGTGCCGCATTGCGGGCATGTTCCATCCTTTTTGACCGAATTTTCCAATACGCAGTAGCCGCGCCGCTTGATGACGGCTTTTCCGCATTCCGGGCAATGCGTATCCTCCAGCGAACCCACCTTGCCCGGCAGGTTGCCGGCATAAACATACCGCAACCCTGCTTCCTGCCCGATTTCTGCTGCCCGCTGCAAGATACTTGATGGTGTTGCGGGAGCCTCGAGCATCTTATAATCTGGATGGTAAGCTGTCACGTGCCAGGGAATATCCCGTGAAACACTAGTGATAAAGCGGCTCGTCTCCCACAATTCATCTGTAGAATCGTTGAATCCTGGGATCACCAGCGTGACCACCTCAACCCACAATCCCAGCTCCCGGGCTTTTTGAATCGTTTCGAGAACGGGTTGTAAATGACCCCCCATTTGACGATAACGTTCTTCCTTCATCGACTTCAAATCCACTTTCAGTCCGTCCAACAACGGACGCAAATAAGCTAGTGATTCCGGTGTCGCAAATCCGTT
>Ga0209450_10001080_pt1 | contig 13613 bp, 10 predicted proteins | sample FrelakmetLWP11LW_FD_187149 | JGI IMG/M metagenome (GOLD analysis project Ga0209450, IMG submission 187149) | Freshwater lake sediment microbial communities from the University of Notre Dame, USA, for methane emissions studies - LWP11 LW (SPAdes)... | ecosystem: Environmental > Aquatic >... | reverse complement strand
CAAACAGCACCGAGGTCTCGCGCAGCGAGGCGACCAGGGCCACCGGCGCCTTGGTCATCGCCCACACCGAGATCGCGTAGGCGGCGGCCGACAGTCCGCCGCCGATCAGCGCCCGCCGGCTGCGGCTGCGCAGGTGGGCGATGAACGTCGCCCGCCGCTTGGCAAGCATCCACAGCGAGAACGGGATGCCGTCGAGCACGAACAGCCAGACGATGTAGCTCCACGCGTCGCCGGAAATGCGCGCGCCCTGGCCATCGATCAGCGTGTAGAGCGCGATCACCGCCGCGTTGGCCAGCGCGAAGACGACTGCAGCGCGCGACGGCGCATGGCCGAGCGCGCGGTAGCCCAGCATGAACACCCCGCCCGAGACCAGCAGCATGCCGAGCCAGGCCACTGCTGCCGGCATCTCGCCGAGAACGGCGATGCCGGCCACTGCCGTGATCAGCGGTGCCACGCCGCGCATCAGCGGATATACCAGCGACAGGTCGCCGACGCGATAGGCCGAGATCATCAGCCAGTAGTAGGCGAGGTGCACGGTGACCGAGGCGATGATGAACGGCCAGGCCGCCGCGGTCGGGACGGGTACCACGAACAGGAACGGCAGCGCGATCAGCATCGCGCCGACGATGATGCCGGCGGTGTCGTGAAGCACGTCGCCGCCGCCCTTGATCATCGCGTTCCAGCTGGCGTGCAGCAGTGCCGCCAGCAGCACCGCCATCGAGACGGCGAGGCTCATCGCGCAGTGGCGCGGCGCCGAGCGGCGCGCGGACGCCTCACCCGATCACGGCTTCGGCGGCCGTGTAGGTCAGGCCAAGCGCATCGGCCACTTCCCTGTAGGTCACCTGGCCAGCGGCGATATTGAGCCCGGCCCTCAGGTGCGGGTCGCGACGAAGCGCCTCGCGCCAGCCGCGGTCGGCCAGTGCCAGCGCGAAGGGAAGCGTGGCGTTGTTCAGCGCGTAGGTCGACGTGCGCGGCACCGCGCCCGGCATGTTGGCCACGCAGTAGTGCACGACGCCGTCGACGACGTAGGTCGGCTCGGCGTGCGTGGTCGGGCGCGAAGTCTCGGCGCTGCCGCCCTGGTCGATCGCCACGTCGACGATCACCGAGCCCTTCTTCATGCGGCCGAGCGTCTCTCGGGTGACGAGCTTCGGCGCCGCCGCGCCCGGCAGGAGCACACCGGAGATCACCAGGTCGGCGCGCAGCACCTCGCGCTCGACGTTGTCGCGGTTCGAAAAGACGGTGATGACGCGGCTGCCGAGCATCGCGTCGAGGTGGCGCAGCGCATCGATCGACTTGTCGATCACCACCACCTGCGCGCCGCTGCCGACCGCCATCTGCGCGGCGTTGCGGCCGACCACGCCGGCACCGAGGATCACGATCCGTGCCGGCGCAACGCCGGCCACGCCGCCGAGCAGGATGCCCATGCCACCGGCGGCGCGCTCCAGGCAATGGGCGCCGGACTGCACGCTCATCCGGCCGGCCACTTCCGACATCGGCGCCAGCAGCGGCAGGCCGCCGGCGGGCGAAGTCACGGTCTCGTAGGCGATGCAGATCGCGCGGCTTTCGATCAGGTCGCGCGCCTGGTCGGGATCGGGCGCCAGGTGCAGGTAGGTGAACAGCACCTGGCCGTCGCGCAGCATGCTGCGCTCGACCGCCTGCGGCTCCTTGACCTTGACGATCATCTCGGCGCCGGCGAACACCTCGGCCGCCGTGCCGACGATGGTCGCGCCGGCGCGCTCGTAGTCGGCATCGGTCGCGCCGATGCCGGCGCCGGCCTGCGTCTGCACCAGCACCGCGTGGCCGTGCGCAACGACCTCGCGCACCGACGACGGCGTCAGGCCGACGCGGTACTCATGGACCTTGATCTCTTTCGGAACGCCGATCTTCACTGGACTGTCTCCGGGCGGGTTGCGGGCGCCGCTTGGCTTGACGGGGTGATCACGCCGCGCGCAGGGCGGCGGTGCTGCCGATGCCCATGTCGTGCAGCGTCGCGCCGATCGCCGACACGACGTTGCGCATCTCGTTGGGGTCGATGGCGCCGATGCAGCCGACGCGGAAGGTTTCCACCTGCGTCAGCTTGCCGGGATAGAGGATGTAGCCGCGCGCTCGCACCTTCGCATAGAAGGCCTTGAACTCGTAGCCCGGGTCGGACGGGGCGTGGAAGGTGACGATGATCGGCGCCTGCACCGCGGGTTCGAGATACGGCCGGAAGCCGAGCGCACGCATGCCTTCGATCAGGGTGGCGCAGTTGGCGGCATAGCGCGCGCCGCGCGCCGGCTGGCCACCCTCGGCGATGAACTGGTCGATGGCCGCGCGCAGCGCCGCCACCACGTGCGTCGGCGGCGTGAAGCGCCACTGCGTAGTGCGCTGCATGTACGTGTACTGGTCGTGCAGGTCCATGGCCAGCGAATGCGAGTTGCCGGCGCCGGCCAGCAGCGTGTCGCGGCGGACGATCACGAAGCCCATGCCCGGCGCCCCTTCCAGGCACTTGCCGCTGGCCGCGATCAGCGCGTCGAAAGGCGTGCTGCGCACGTCGATCGGCAGCGCGGCGAACGAGCTCATCGCATCGACGATCAGTCCCTTGCCGCGCGCGCGGCAGGCCTGCGCGATGCCCTCGAGGTCGTTGCGCAGGCCGGCGCCGGTCTCACAGTGGACCAGCGCGACGTGGGTGATCGAAGGATCAGCAGCCAGCGCCGCCTCGACCGCGGCCGCCGTCGCCGGCTGGTCCTCGGCGATCGGCAGGTCGGCCACGGCGCGGTTCAGGTACCTGCAGATCTTGACGATCCGCGCGCAATACGCGCCGTTGTTCGGCACCAGCACCTTGCCCTGGCGCGGCACCAGGTTGCCGATCGCCGCCTCCACCGCAAAGGTGCCGCTGCCCTGCAGCGGCACGCAGACGTATCCGTCGCCGCCGTGGACGATGTCGACCAGGTCGCGGCAGATGTTGGCGGTGATCTGGTTGAAGGCTGCATCCCAGGAGCCCCAGTCGCGCAGCATCGCCTGCTTCGTTTCGAGCGAGGTCGTCAGCGGCCCCGGGGTCAGCAGTATCGGGTCGTTTCCGCGGATCATCGATGTCTCCGAGAGAGTTCGTTTCCGTCCTAGGGATTCTCGCCGGCAGCGAGCCTCTGGTTGATGTCGGCGATCACCGCCGGCAGGTCGCGCAGATCGTCGATCACATAGTGCGCGCCGCTTTCCTGGATCAGCTTCTCCTTGGAGGCACGCTCGCGTGCCTCGAGCTCTGCCGCGCTCATCTTCTTCACCGCATCCCAGCTGTCGGCAACGTAGTTGCTCCACTTGGACACGCCCACCCGCCAGCACAGCGGCGCACCTTCGCCGGCCCCGGATACGGTGTCGTCCACCTTGACGGTGCGGCGCATCGCGTTTTCCAGGTTGTACACGCCCAGGCGCTCGAGATTCTTGATCACCATGTACGCGGTCGGGCGCGGCATCTCGACCTCGTCGCCGGCGCATGCCGTGTCCGGGACGAAGCCCTGCTTGGCGCCACCGGCGAGCAGGATGTCGAGCATGTCGCGGGTGAAACCCGTGGTGACGCCGATCTTGATGCCCTGCTGCCGAAGGCCCTTGACGACGTCGCCTACGCCGGGCAACAGCTCGTGATAGTTGCCCTTGCGCAGCAGATCGAGCTGCGTCGGGACGAAGTCCGCGAACATCGCATCGACGTCCGCCTGCGTCGGCTCGCGACCGAACTTCGCGACAAACCGCCCGCGAACCGAGGCAATCTCGGTGATCGCCCTGATGTGCAGGTCCTTGCGCAAGCCCATCGGCGCGCGCGCCTCGGGCATCGAGATCTCCAGCCCGTACCTCTTGAACACTTCGACGAAGACGATCGCCGGCGCATCCACATAGCGGTCCATCGTCGTGCCGGAGCAGTCCAGCATGACGTAACCGACGCTGCGTTGCGTGTTCTCGGTGTCGAACTTGCGCTGCTGGGCCGCGGCATGGCGGATGTCGTCGGGCACGCGACCCGCGGTCGATAGACGGGAGATCACGGAGTCTGTCATTGAAAGCTCCTTGGCGGAAATTCTTCAGCGGCGCGCCGTGCGGCGCCAGGCCTGCGTGCGCACGACGAGCCACCACTCGATGACGAAGAACACGGCGGTGACGACAGCCGAGGTCGCCACGATCAGCGTCGCCATCGCCGCGGCAGCGCCGACGTTGCCGGCCTCGTCCAGGTGCAGGATCGAGATCGCCGCCAGCGTGGTCTTCGGTGAATAGAGGAACACGACCGCCGAGATCGTCGTCATTGCGTTGACGAAGTAGTAGCGGCTGATGTCGATCAGCGACGGCAGGCACACTGGCACGGTGACGCGCCAGAAGGTCTTGTAAAAGGGCACCTTCAGCGATGCCGACACCGACTCGAACTCGTTGTCGAGCTGCTTGAGCGCGGTGACCGCGGTCAGGTGGCTGCTCGAATAGAAGTGCACGATCGTCGAGAGCACGAGAATCGCCATCGTGCCGTAGAGAAAGCCGAGCGGGTTGGCCGGGCTGTTGAAGAAGACGATGTAGCCGATGCCCAGCACCATGCCCGGCACGGCCATCGGCATCATCGCCTGCATCTGCGCCAGCGGACGCAACCAGCCGAAAACACGCGATTTCTCGATGCCGGTCTTCTCCAGCCAGTAGGCGCCGGCAAAGGTGACCGCGGCGCCGGCAAGCGCGCACCAGGCGGCCATGACAACGCTGTTGCCCCAGGCGTTGTCGACGCCGGCCTCCTCGAAGCCGTAGGTGTAGTGGTTCAGGGTGAAGGAGAGGTTGTAGGGCCACACCTTGACGAACGAACCGAATACCGCCATGCCGAGCACCAGCAGCAGCACGGCGGAAATCGCCAGCACGTAAAGGAGCAGCAGCAGGTCGCGCAGACGCTCGGGCCGCGGCGCGTACGGCACGCTGCGCGCGGTCAGCAGCGCCTTTTGCCGGCGCCGCACTGCGGTGTCGATGGCGAACGCCACGACGGCGGGCGCCAGCAGCACCAGTCCCACCACCGCACCCATCGAAAAGTTCTGCTGGCCGACCACCTGCTTGTAGATGTCGATCGCCAGCACCGAGTAGTTGCCGCCGATCACCTTCGGCACGCCGAACTCGGACACCGCCATGGTGAACACCACCAGCGCCGCCGAGATCAGGCCGTAGCGCGCGCCGGGCAGCGTGATCGTCAGGAACTTGCGCCAGCCCGGCGTCGCCATCGAGTCGGCCGCCTCGTACAGGCGGGCGTCGGACAAGGCAAGTCCGGCGAGCAGGATCATCACCGCGTGCGGGAACGAGGCGAAGCTCATCGCCATCACCATGCCCGGCAGGCCGTACACGGTCTTCAGCCCGAACCACTCGATGACGAACTTCAGCCAGCCCTGGTTGCCGAACAGGTAGATGAACGACAGCGCCGCCAGCAGCGACGGCGCCAGGATCGGGATCATCGCGATGTTGCGCCAAAGCCCCTTGAGCGGGATGCAGCTGCGCTGGATCGCGTAGGCGAACAGAAAGGCCGGCGGCACGGTGAACAGCGTCGTCAGGGCGGCGAAGGCGAGCGTGTTGGTTGCCGAGTTGGCAAAGGCCGGCGAGGAGAAGTAGGCGACGAAATTCGCCACGCCGACGAACTCGCCCGAGCGGCTCTCGAGGCTGCGCACCAGCAGGCTGGCCAGCGGCACGGTGAGGAACAGGAACAGCGCAATGGCCAGCAGGACGACGCCACCGCGCGCCACCAGCGCCTCGGTCAGCAGTGACAGCCGGCGCGGCAGCGGGCCGCGCTGCGCCACTGCGCTCATGGAAGCTGGAACACCCGCACGCGCTCGCCACGCAGTGCGAAAGGAATGCGGGCGCCCTCGCGGACTTCGAGCTCGAGCGCCTGGTTCAGCGAGAAGTAGACGAGCATCGACTGACCGTCGAAGCCGTCGACGTCGATCGTCGCCAGGCAATAAGTGCCGAGAAAATCGACGCTGCGCACGGTTCCCTGCAGCAGGTTGGGCCGTCCTTCGAGCGGCCCGGAGTCGGCCAGCACGCGGTCCTCGGGGCGCAGGTAAAGTCGCACCGGCCTGCCCTGCGCAATGCCGTTGGCACCGGCCGCCAGTTCCACCCGGCCGACGCGGTAGCGCCCGTCGCCGACGCAGGTGGCGGAGAGCACGTTGACCTTGCCGATGAAGTCGGCAACGAAGGGAGAGGTCGGCCGCTCGTAGACCTCCAGCGGCGCGCCGACCTGCTCGATGACGCCATGGTTCATCACCACCACGCGGTCGGCCATCGACAGCGCCTCTTCCTGGTCGTGCGTCACCAGGATCGTGGTCACGCCGAGCCGTCGCTGCAGCAGCCGGATCTCGCCGCGCAGCCGCTCGCGCTCCTTGGCATCGAGGGCAGACAGCGGCTCGTCGAGCAGCAGCAGGCTCGGCGCGGTGGCCAGCGCCCGCGCCAGCGCGATGCGCTGCTGCTGGCCGCCGGACAGCTGCGCCGGATACTTCGGCCCCGAATCCGCCAGGCCGACCAGCTTCAGCAGCTCCGCCACCCTGGCATCGATCTCGGCGCGGCCCCGGCGCCGGTTCACCAGCCCGTAGGCGACGTTGTCGCGGATGGTCAGGTTGGGAAACAGCGCGTAAGACTGGAAGACGATGCCGTAGTCGCGCGCCGCCGGCGGCGCGCTGGAGACGTCGCGCCCGTCCTGGATCACCCGGCCGCGCGTCTGCGTCTCCAGCCCGGCGATGATCCTCAGCAGGGTCGTCTTGCCGCAGCCGGACGGCCCGACGAAGCAGACCAGCTCGCCGCGCTCGATCGTGAGATCGACCGACTGCAGCGCGACAAAGCTGCCGAAGACCTTGTGGATGCCTTCGAGCCTGAGCGCTTCGGCCGTGGGCTTGTTCAACTGCATCGTGAAAGGAGACTCGCGCGCACGGCCTTGCGGATGACGAATGGCGGCGGCTGCGCCGCCTACGAGGTCGGCCGGCGCCAGCGATGATCAGGGCGCACAGGCTTGCAGCACCGGCATCGCCGCCGTCGAGCCTGCCCCCGCGACGGCGGGAGCAGCGTCATCTGTCACCTGCTACTTGGGTGCCGCCTTGCTTTCGTAGCGCTTGCTCCATTCGGCAAGGATGCGGTCGCGGTTCTTCGCCGCCCAGGCGAAGTCGTTCTTCACCAGCATGCTGCCGTAGTTGGCCGGCACGTTCGGCAGCTGCTTGTTCAGCGCCGGCACGGCGACGATCGCGAAGTTGTTTGCGTACAGTCCCATCGCCTCGTCGGAGACCGACCAGTCGAGCAGCTTCTGGGCTGCCGCCATGTTCTTGGTGCCCTTGTGGATGGCGATCGCCTCCAGGTCCCAGCCGAGGCCTTCCTTCGGGAACACCAGGTCGATCGGCTTGCCCTGCGCCTTCTCGCGGTTGGCGCGGTACTCGAAGGAGATGCCGACCACGAACTCGCCGTTCGCCGCGGACGCGCAGGGGCGCGAGCCCGAGTGCATGTACTGGGCGATGTTCTCGTGCAGCGCGTCCATGTACTTCCAGCCTTCCGCCTCGCCCCACAGCTGCAGCCAGGCGGAGACGTCGAAGAAACCGGTGCCGCTGGAGGCCGGGTGCGGCATCACGATCTGGCCCTTGTAGACCGGTTTCGTCAGGTCCTTCCAGGTCTCCGGCTTCGGGATGTTTCGCTTGGCGGCCTCGGCCGTGTTGAAGCAGATCGTCGCTCCCCACACGTCCATGCCGACCCAGGCCGGCGGGTTCTTTGCGTCGCGGTACTGCGCGGCGATCCGTTCAAGTCCTTTCGGCGCGTACGGCTGCAGCATGCCTTCGGTCTCGAAGATCGCCAGGCTGGTGGCGGCCACACCCATCACGACGTCGGCCTTCGGATTGGACTTCTCGGCCAGCAGGCGCGCGGTGATGATGCCGGTGGAGTCGCGCACCCAGGTGATCGCGATGTCCGGGTTGGCCTTCTCGAAGGCCGTCTGGTAGGCCTTCAGCTGGTCGGTCTCCAGCGCCGTGTACACGGTGAGATTGGTCTTCTGAGCCGCGGCCAGCCCCGAGGCAAGCGCCAGGCAGACACCGGCGGCGAACGCGATAACACGTCGAGTGAACATGCGGACTTCCTCCTTGAATGAGAACCGCGCGGCGCGGTGACGACCTGAGTGCTGGTGGTTCTTTCGGCCCGACCCCGCAATCGTCCATTTTCGCCGGCGCGGGTGACCGCGACATGACGAACCGCTTGCGATTCACCACTGGCGCAGTTCCGGCTGGCACTGGCCGCGTTGCAGGTGCCTTTCTCTGCCTGGGCGCGGCAGTCTAGGTAGCAAGCGCGCGCAACGTCAATTGTTTTTTGAAAATTGTAGACAATCTACCTGCGACACACTAAAGTGGCGCGCATGCCCACTCGAACCCAGGCGGGCGGCGCCGTCGTGCTGCCGCACCCGACCATCGCGCTGCTGCGCTCGGCGTCCCTAGCCACGGCCGCGCAGCAGGAGATCGAGCGGCTGATCCTCAGTGGCGAGTTACCCCCCGGCGCCAAGCTGACCGAGGCCACGCTGTCTGAGCGGCTGGGCGTCTCGCGCGGCCCCATCCGCGAGGCTTTCCGGCGGCTCGAGGAAGCCGGCCTGGTGCGCCAGGAGAAGAACCGGGGCGTGTTCGTCCGCGACATTGCGCTCGACGAGGCGGCCGAGATCTACGACCTGCGCGCGGTGATGGATGAACTGGCGGGCCGCCGTTTGTCGCAGACGATCACTGCCGAGCAGTCGCGCGCGCTGCGCGGCGTGGTCGAACGGATGGAACAGGCGGCGCGGGCCGACGATGCCGATGCCTACCACCTGCTGAACCTCGAGTTCCACGACCGGGTCGTCGAGTTCGCCGGCAACCGCAAGATGTCGTCAACGTACCGCAAGCTGGTCAAGGAACTTGCGCTGGCCCGCCGGCGCAACCTCAGCGAGGAGCAGGCGCTGCCGCACTCGGCCGCCGAGCACCGGCAGATCCTGAAGGCGATCGCCTCCGGCGATCCCGACGCGGCGGGCCGGGCGCTGTTCGAGCATGCCGAGGCCAGCAAGCAGCGGATGCTGCGCAACGAACCGCCGGCGGCGCCAGCGCGCGCCCGCGCCGGCCGCAAAGGAAGCTGATTCGATGGTGAACGTCAACGGCCGCAGCTACGCGCTGCCCAGGCAGCCGACCGTGGTGATCTGCGTCGACGGCTGCGAGCCCGACTACATCGCGCAGGCAGTCGCCGGCGGCGTGATGCCGACGATGAAGCGCTGGCTGCGCGACGGCACGGCGCTGATCGCCGACTGCGTGGTGCCGAGCTTCACCAACCCGAACAACCTGTCGATCGTCACCGGCGCCCCGCCTTCGGTACACGGCATCTGCGGCAACTACCTGTTCGACACCGCCACCGGCACTGAAGTGATGATGAACGACCCGAAGTGGCTGCGCGCGCCGACCCTGCTCGCCGCGATTGCCGACGCCGGGGCGCAGGTGGCCGTGGTCACCGCCAAGGACAAGTTGCGTCGCCTGCTCGGTCACCAAATGCGCGGCATCTGCTTCTCATCTGAGAAGGCCGACCAGGTCACCGAGGCTGAGAACGGAATCAGCGACGTGCTGCCGCTGGTCGGCATGGCGGTGCCAGATGTGTACAGCGCGGAACTGTCGGAGTTCGTCTTCGCCGCCGGCGTGAAGTTGCTGGAAACGCGCCGTCCCGACGTGCTGTACCTGTCGACCACCGACTACGTGCAGCACAAGCATGCCCCGGGCGATCCCGACGCCAACCGCTTCTACTCGATGTTCGACCGTTACCTGGCCGAACTCGACGCGGCCGGCGCGGTGGTGGCGGTGACTGCCGACCACGGAATGAACGGCAAGGTCGGGCTCGACGCCTCGCCGAACGTGATCTACCTGCAGGACCTGCTCGACGGCTGGCTCGGCGCCGGGCGCTCGCGAGTGATCCTGCCGATCACCGACCCGTATGTCGTCCATCACGGCGCGCTCGGCTCTTTCGCCACGGTGTACCTGGCGGCCGACAGCGCCGAGTACGTCGGCGCCAAGCTGGCGGCGATGCCGGGCATCGAGGTGGTGCTGCCGCGCGAGGCCGCAGCCGAACGCTTCGAACTGCCGGCCGACCGGATCGGCGATCTGGTGGTGGTCTCCGAGCGCAACGTGGTGCTCGGCACCAGTGTGTCGCGCCACGACCTGTCGCAACTGGAACTGCCGCTGCGCTCGCACGGCGGCATCTCCGAGCAGCGGGTGCCGCTGGTGCTGAACCGGCGCATCGAGGAGCTGGACGCCAGCCGCCGCTGGCGGAACTTCGACGCCTTCGACCTGGCGCTCAATCACGCGCAGTGAACCCGTTGATGAACTCGTTGCTCGCACCGGTCAGGCACGAAAGCCTGCGCATCGCCGGCGATAAAGTCGCCACCGAACGCAGCTTCGAGGTCAGGTACCCGTACACCGGCGAGGTGATCGCCACGGCTCCGAAGGCCACGATCGACCATGTGCGACAGGCGATCAGCGCGGCGCGTGGCTTCCGCAGCAAGCTGACCCGCCACGACCGCTACAGGATCCTGATGCGCGCCTCCGAGATCATCGCCGCGCGGCGCGACGAAATCGCGCGGCTGATCACCCTCGAGTCCGGTCTGTGTCTGAAGGACACCAACTACGAGCTTGGCCGCGCCTGCGACGTGCTGCTGTTCGCTGCCAACCAGGCGCTGGTCGACGACGGCCAGATCTTCTCCTGTGATCTCACCGCGCACGGCAAGAGCCGCAGGGTCTACACGCTGCGCGAGCCGCTGGCCGGGGTGATCATCGGCATCACGCCGTTCAACCACCCGTTGAACCAGGTGATCCACAAGGTCGCGCCCGCGGTGGCGACCAACAACCGCATCGTGGTCAAGCCGAGCGAGAAGACGCCGCTGTCGGCCTTCGCGCTGGCTGACGTCCTGTACGAGGCTGGCCTGCCGCCGCCGATGCTGTCGGTGCTGACCGGCGCGCCAAGCGAGATCGCCGATGAGATGCTGACCCACCCCGACGTGGATCTCGTGACCTTCACCGGCGGGGTGGCGATCGGCAAGTACATCGCGGCGAAAGCCGTCTACAAGCGGCAGGTGCTGGAACTCGGTGGCAACGACCCGCTGATCGTGATGGACGACGCCGATCTCGACGAGGCTGCCGCACTCGCCGCATCCGGCTCTTACAGGAACTCCGGCCAGCGCTGTACCGCGGTCAAGCGGATCCTGGTGCACGAGCGCGTCGCCGACGTGTTCATCGAGAAGCTGCTCGCCGCCACCGCCCGCGTCCGCTACGGCGATCCGCTCGACCCGGCCACCGACATGGGCACGGTGATCGACGAGGCCGCAGCGATCGAGTTCGAGTCGCGGGTGATCGAGGCCGTCGCGCAGGGCGCGCGCCTGCTCACCGGCAACCTGCGCCGCGGCGCGCTGTATTCGCCGACGGTGCTCGACCGCGTGCGGCCGGAGATGCGGCTGGTGCGCGAGGAGACCTTCGGCCCGGTCTCGCCGGTCATCCGTTTCTCCGATATCGACGAGGCGATACGCATCGCCAACGGCACGGCCTATGGTCTGTCCTCGGCGGTCTGTACGCAGCGACTGGACCACATCACGCGCTTCGTCTCGGAACTGAACGTCGGTACGGTCAACGTGCGCGAGGTGCCGGGCTATCGGCTGGAACTGACGCCGTTTGGCGGGATCAAGGATTCAGGGCTCGGCTACAAGGAAGGCGTGCTGGAGGCGATGAAGTCGTTCACCAACACGAAGACTTACTCGCTGCCCTGGTAGGACCGCGGCGGCCAGCGGGCCGCACGTGTTTGCAGCTAACCGCCGCGCGGCCGACCGTCGCGCGGCCGATGCTCTTCTTGCGGAGGCCGGAACGCCTTGCACGCGCTGCTGAACCTGCTGGCTGCCATCGCGCTGCTGGTCTGGGGCACGCACATCGTGCGCACGGGGGTGCTGCGCGTATTCGGCGCCAACCTGCGGCAGGTCCTGAGCGCGAGCGTCGGCCGCCGCTCGCGCGCGGTCCTCGCCGGCATCGGCGTGACCAGCGTGCTGCAGAGCTCGACCGCCACCGCGCTGCTGGTCTCCAGCTTCGTCGGCCAGGGGCTGATCACCACATCGGCGGCGCTGGCTGTGATGCTCGGCGCCGACATCGGCACCGCGCTGATGGTGCAGTTCTTCGCGCTGAACCTCACCTGGCTGTCGCCGCTGCTGATCGTCGCCGGCGTGGCCACCTACCTGTCGCGCCGCACGGAAGTCACCGGCCAGGCCGGCAAGATCGCGCTCGGCCTGGGTGTGATGATCCTGGCGCTGCAACTGATCATGCAGGCCACCGCACCGCTGACGCAGGCGGTCGGCGTGCAGGTGCTGTTCGGGCAGCTGACCGGCGATGTGCTGCTCGACGTGCTGATCGGCATCCTGGCGGCGATCATCAGCTATTCAGGCCTGGCGGTGGTGCTGCTCACGGCGACGCTGGCCGCCTCGAAGGTGATCACGGTCGACGTGGCCGTGGCGATCGTGCTCGGCGCCAACCTCGGCAGCGGTCTGCTGGCCGTGCTGACGACGCTGAAGGCCGCGCCACTGGTGCGGCGGGTGCCGGTCGGCAACCTGCTGTTCAAGCTGATCGGCGTGCTGATCGCGCTGCCCCTGCTCGCCTACCTGCCGGCCTGGCTGGCCTGGTTCAGCGCCGATCCGAAGTCGATCGTGGTCAACTTCCACCTGGCCTTCAACCTCGGCCTGGCAATCATCTTCCTGCAGCTGACCGGCAGCGTCTCCCGCGTCGTCGAGCGCTGGCTGCCGACGCCGCCGTCCGAAGCGCTGCCGGGAACGCCGCGCCATCTGGACACCACCGCGCTGGGCACCCCGGCGCTGGCCATCGGTAACGCCGCACGCGAGGCGATCCGCCTGGCCGACGCGGTGCAGGACATGCTGGCCGGCCTGCTGGTCACGCTGAAGAGCAACGACTTCGCGCTGGCCGAGCGCCTGCGCGCGCGCGACGACGAGATCGACCGCCTTTATACGGCGATCAAGCTCTACCTGACCCAGGTCAGCCGGCAGGAACTGGAGGCGACCGAGTCGAAGCGCTGGGCCGACATCATGCAGTTCACCATCAACATGGAGCACGTCGGCGACATCATCGAGCGCATGCTGATCGACGTCGCCGAGAAGAAGATCCAGCGCGGGCTGTCGTTCTCCGAGGCCGGCATGGCCGAGATCGAGGAACTGCACGCGCGGCTGCTCGGCAACCTGCAGCTGGCGGTGGCGGTGTTCCTCAACGGCGACCTGAAGAGCGCGCAGCAGCTGATCGACGAAAAGGTCGACTTTCGCGAACTGGAGATGCGCTACGCCGACAACCACCTGCAGCGGCTGTCGGGAAACACGCCGCAGTCGATCGAGACCAGCTCGCTGCACCTGGACCTGTTGTCCGACTTCAAGCGCGTCAATTCGCTGTTCTGCTCGGTCGCCTACCCGATCCTCGAGTCCGCCGGCGTGCTGTCGAAGACGCGCGTGCTGCCCGCCTCGACCGGCAACGGAGCCGAAAGCCCGACGCCCCGCGAGGGGGCGGCGGCGCACTGAAGCCGCACGCGGCGCTGCCGGGCGCTCTACCAGTTGGCGGCGATCGATAGTCGCGCGAGGCGCGGCT
>Ga0209450_10001079_pt1 | contig 13616 bp, 11 predicted proteins | sample FrelakmetLWP11LW_FD_187149 | JGI IMG/M metagenome (GOLD analysis project Ga0209450, IMG submission 187149) | Freshwater lake sediment microbial communities from the University of Notre Dame, USA, for methane emissions studies - LWP11 LW (SPAdes)... | ecosystem: Environmental > Aquatic >... | reverse complement strand
AAGCCCAAACGCAAGGACAAGTCCGACCTGCTCCTTCAGGAGATCCGTCAGGCTCAGGACAGACTCTATGGAGTTCAGGAAGTCCGTGTGAAGCCGGAATTTTTATCGAAAACCCCGTCGGACCCGCGCGCGATCTGCCCGGAATGCGGGGAGGCTTACCCCGCCGGCCATGGCCCTATCTGCCGGGGTTGCCAGCTCGATACGGGTTATTTTTTAAAGGAGGAAATTAAATGACCACCCAACAGGTTTACAGCGTCTGCGGCATGTGCACGGTGCGCTGCCCCATCATGGCCGAGGTGAAAAACGGCGAGGTCCAGTTCCTGCAGGGCAACCCGCATATCCCCGCCATGAAGGGTTCGATCTGCCCGCGGGGGGCTGCCGGCAGGGCCTTGATCCGGGACCACGAACGCATCCAGGCGCCCATGATCCGCGAGGGCCGGCGCGGCGAAGGCAAGTGGCGCCGTGTCGGCTGGGACGAAGCCCTCGACGAGACGGCGAGACGGCTCCAAGCCGTCATGCAGGAGCATGGGGCCAGGAGTGTTGCCTTTTCCGACCGTGGCGGTCCGTTCCGGGACCTGCACCAGGCGTTTGTCCGTGGACTAGGTTCCCCCAACTACACCAACCATGACAGCTCGTGCGCCCGCAACGTTCAGCACGCCTGCATGTCGGTCGTAGGGGTGGGACGCAAGGATCTGGTCTATGATCTGAAAAACGCCAGACACGTCGTCCTCCAGACACGCAACATTTTCGAGGCCATCAACGTTCAGGAGGTCAACAATCTCAGCGAAGCGCAGGCGAACGGCTGCAAGCTCACGGTCATCGACATCCGTGCCACCATTTCGGCGGCCAAGGCCGACCGGTTCATGCTGGTTCGGCCCGGCAGCGACTATGCCCTGAACCTAGCCGTCATCCATGAACTTCTCATCCAAAAGCTCTACGACGCCGAATTCGCCGCCCACTGGATCAAAGATCTCGGCCGGTTGGAGGAGTTCGTGCGCGCTTACACGCCGGAGTGGGCCGAGGTGGAAACCGGCGTTTCCGCCGGCGAGATCCGTCGGTTCGTGCGGGAGCTTGCTGCAGCCAAACCGGCCGTGATCTGGCACCCGGGATGGATGACGTCGCGCTACATGGACTCGTTCTACGTCAGCCGCTCGATCTACATCATCAACGCGCTGCTGGGCGCGATCGGCGCGAAGGGCGGGCTGCCGCTCGCGAACAAACCCGGTGACGTCGGTCGCAAGGGTTTGAAGAAGCTCGTGGACCTGGTCCCCAAGCCCGCGGAAAAGCGGGTCGACGGCGTCGGCTGGCGCTATAAGCACTTCGACGGCGGACCCGGCCTGGCGCACCTCATCTACAGCGCCATGGAGTCCGGCGACCCCTACCCGGTCAAAGCTTACATCGCCTACCGCCACGACCCGCTCATGGGGTTCCCCGATCCGGATCGACTCCTGCAGAAGTTTGAAAAGCTGGACTTCTTGGTATCTGTGAGTTTTACTTGGTCGGATACGGCATGGTATTCGGACGTGGTGTTGCCGCTGTCTCCTTATCTCGAGCGGGAGAGCATCATCGCCTGCAAGAACGGCTTAAAACCCTACCTCTTTGTCCGGCAGCGGGCCGTGGCCCCACGTTTTGACACCCGGTCGGACTGGGAAATACTCTGCGGGCTGTCCAAGCGGCTGGGGGTGAAGGAACTCGCCTTCGACTCCATCGAGGCCATATGGGACTACCAGCTCAAGGATACCGGCGCACGGCCGGAGGACTTCGATGCCACCGGATTCGTCAACCTGGCGGATGCCCCGAAATACGTCAGGCCGGAGGACCTCAAAATCCCGACCCCCAGCGGCAAAATCGAGATCATCTCCGAGAAACTCGAAAATCAGGGGATCGCTTCTCTAAAACCCTACGAGCCCCCGAAGAGCCCGCCGGAAGGCCAGTTCCGGCTCACGTTCGGGCGCTGTGCCCTGCACACCCAGGGGCATACCGTGAACAACCCCATGCTCTTCGAGCAGATGCCGGAAAATGTGCTCTGGATCAACGACAAGGCCGCGGCGGCGCTTAAGATCGCCGGCGGCGAGCGCGTCACGGTCAGCCGCAACGGCTACTCGGAAACCATCGCCGCCAAGGTCACGGCGCTCATCCACCCGGAGGCCGTGTTCGTGGTGCACGGCTTCGGCCACCGGCTGCCCGTCGAAAGCCGGGCTTTCGGCAAGGGGTTGGCGGACAACCGTTTCATGCAGGGGGGGCTCGATGTCTGGGACCCGGCCGGCGGCGGCATCGCGATGCAGGAGCATTTCGTCACCGTCTCAAAAATCCGATAGGTCCTGCAAGGAAGGGAAAAGCAGCTGGCCCTCCCCCGGGGCATGCCGAAACTGGCCGACCGGCGTCCCGGGGTCTTTTTAGCGGCATGGATATGCCAATTTTGATACAACAGCATCAGATGGATAGTGCACACCCGTCGACCCGCGAAAGTCAATTGGATAGGCATGAAGCTCGGATGAGAATCAACCGTCACGTGGGGAGGAGAGAATGAGGGAGCAAACGTTCACACTGAATGAGCGCACGGTCCCGCTGGTCCCGGGGCAGACCATCCTGGAGGCGGCCGCGGCCGCCGGAGTCCGCATCCCAACGCTTTGCCACCTCAGGGGGACCACGCCCACCGGCGCGTGCCGCATTTGCCTGGTGGAGGTCGCCGGGGCTCGTAGCCTGGTGGCGGCGTGCTGCACCCCGGCAGCCCCGAATATGGTGGTACAAACAAAGTCCCAGCGAGTGGTTCAAGCGCGCAAGTTGATCCTGGAGTTGCTGCTGGCCTCCGGTGAACATGATTGCCTGCTCTGCCCTTCCTGTGGTGATTGCCAGCTGCAGGACCTGGCTTTCGAGTATCAAGTGTCCCCGAAACGATTCGATCGCCCGTCGGAATTCCGTCCGATCGAAGTCAATCCACTGATCGTCCGGGATTTCTCCCGCTGCATTCTCTGCGGCAGGTGCGTGCAGGCCTGCAACGAAGTCCAGGTCAACCGCGCCATTTCCTTCGGCTACCGCGGGAAAAGATCCAAGATCGTCGCCGCAGGCGACCTGCCGTTGAAGACCAGCGAATGCGTGTTCTGCGGCGAGTGCGTGCAGGCCTGCCCCACCGGCGCTTTATCGGAAGAAAAGGCCAGGACGACCTGGCGGCCTTGGAAAGAGAGAAACCGCATCCGGACCACGTGTCCCTACTGCGGGGTGGGCTGTCAGCAATGGCTCCACATGCAGGATGGCAAAATCGTCAAGGTAACGGGAGTTAGGGGCGCCGAGCCCAATAAGGGTCGCCTCTGCGTGAAGGGCCGCTTCGGTTATGACTTCATCTACTCCGAGGAACGGCTCAAAGCGCCCCTTATCAAAGAGAACGGCGAATTCAGGGAAGCAAGTTGGGACGAAGCCTTAGATCTTGTGGCCTCCAAGTTCAAGGAGGTCATCGCCGAAAGCGGTCCCGATGCACTGGCCGGTGTGAGCTGCGCCCGCAGCATCAACGAAGACTCCTACAACATGCAGAAACTCTTCCGCGCGGTGATCGGCACCAACAACATCGATCACTGCGCGCGCACCTGACACGCCCCGACGGTCGCCGGTCTGGCGGCCGCTTTCGGCTCGGGTGCCATGACCAACTCCTTCAGCGAGTTCGCCAACGCCAAGATGTTCATGGTCATCGGCTCCAACATGGTGGAAGCCCACCCCGTGGCGGCCACCTATGTGAAAAACGCGGTGATGAAGGGCGCACAGCTCATCGTGGTGGACCCCCGCCGGCATGCGCTGGCGGACCTGGCGACGCTGCACGTGCCCATCCGCGTGGGCTCGGACATTGCCCTTCTCAACGCACTGAGCCACGTTTTGATTGCGGAAGGCTTATACGACAAAAAATTCGTCGAGTCCTGCACCATCGATTTCGACAAGCTGGAGGATAAGGTCCGCACGTACCCCCCCGAGCGCGCCGCCGATATCTGCGGCATCAGCGCCGAGATGATCCGTGACCTCGCCCGGTTGATCGCTTCGGTCAAGCCCATGATGCTCTGCTACACCCTGGGCATCACCGAGCACACCTGCGGCAAGAACAACGTCCAAGCCGTCGCCAACCTGCAGATGCTGTTGGGGAACCTCGGTGTGGAGTGCGGCGGCGTCAATCCCCTGCGCGGACAGAACAACGTTCAGGGCGCCTGCGACATGGGGGCTCTGCCGAACGTGTTCCCGGGCTACCAGACGGTGGCGGCCCCGGACTACCGGGCAAAATTCGCCAAGGCCTGGAACGTGGAAAGCCTCCCCGACAAGCCCGGGCTCATGATCCCGCAGATGATGGAAGGCCTCACCTCCGGCAAAGTCCGTGGGTTCTACGTGTTCGGCGAGAACCTGGCCAACACCGAGCCGGACATCCGCAAGGTCGAGCACGAGCTCGATTCCGCCGAGTTTCTGGTGGTCCAGGACATCTTCCCCAACGAGACGACACGTTTTGCCCATGTCGTGCTGCCGGCCGCCGCCTGGAGCGAAAACGACGGCACCTTCACCAACAGCGAACGCCGTGTCAGCCGGGTGCGGACGGCGAGCCGTCCCCCCGGCCTGGCTAAACCCAACTGGTGGATCTTCAGAGAGTTGGCGAGGCGCATGGGCCAGGCATGGCCCACCGACAGCGCTCAGACCATCTGGGACGACGAGGTATCGGTGCTGGCCCCTCAGCTGTGCGGCATCAAGTATCACCGCCTGGAGGCTGACGGCCTGCAGTGGCCGTGCCCCGACGAAAGCCACGAGGGGACCTGCTTCCTGCACAAGGACGGCCAGTTCTCCTGCGGGCTGGGGATCTTCACCCCCGTGGAGTGGACTCCTCCGGCCGAGGAGGTCTGCGCCGACTACCCGCTCGTGCTGAGCACCGGCCGACGCCTGACCCACTACCACACCCGCACCCAGACCGGACGCTGCGAAGGTCTGAACGACCTCCTCGGCGAAGAAACGGCCGACATCTCGCCCCATGACGCGGCGGAACTTAACATCCGCGACGGGGAGATCGTCCGCGTCCGCTCCCGCCGCGGAGAAGTAAGGATCAAGGCCCGGGTGACCGCGCGGGTCCCCCGCGGGCTGGTGTGGATGTCCTTTCATTTCCGGGACACCTGCGCCAACTGGCTGACGAACCCGGCCTTCGACCCCTCGACGCTGACCGCGGAATACAAGGCCTGCGCCGTGCGCATCGAAAAAGCGGAAGCCGGTTGATGTTCCATGCAGCGGGGCGGCCTATCAGACCGAGGCTCGCCGGTGTCAGGTTTGAATGAAACCATACGAGAGAAAGGAGTTTCGACGGTATCATGTTGAACGCCATTGTCACGATCGAGCGCCCTCAAAATGAATCTACCATGGCTTACGGGCCGGGCAGCCCCGAGCGGCGCCGGATATCTGCCGCACTGAACGAACTCAGGAGCAGGGAAATAGAGATCCCTCTGATCATCGGCGGCCGTGAGGTAAAAACCGCGAAGACCGCTGCCTGCATCGTGCCCCATGACCACCGCCACCGCCTGGCCGTCTACCACCTGGCCGGTCCCGAGGAAACCGCCCTGGCCGTCGAAGCAGCACGCAAGGCTTCCGAAGTCTGGGCCGCCATGGCCTGGGCTGACCGACTCGCGGTCTTCCTGAAGGCCGCCGACCTCATCGCAGGCCCCCATCGCATGCGGATCAACGCCGCCACCATGCTGGGCCAGGGCAAGAACGTCTACCAGGCCGAAATCGACGCCGCCTGCGAAAGCGCCGATTTTCTGCGGTTCTACTGCTGGAACGCGGCCCGCCTGTTCGGGCTGCAGCCCGTTTCCTCCGCCGGCGTATGGAACCAGCTGGAGTACCGGCCGCTGGAGGGGTTCGTCTTTGCGATTTCGCCCTTCAACTTCACCGCCCTGGGCGTAAATCTGGCCGCCGCCCCGGCCCTGCTCGGCAACACGGTGATCTGGAAACCGGCCTCCTCCGCGGTCTACTCGGCCTATCACCTGATGCAAGTCTTCCATGAAGCCGGGCTGCCGGACGGCGTCATCAATTTTCTGCCGGGCCCCGGCAGCCAGGTGGGACCGATTCTGTTGAAGCACCCGGAGTTGGCCGGAGTGCATTTCACCGGGTCGACCGAGGTGTTCCGGGAGATCTGGAAAACCGTCGGTGCAAACATCGACCGCTACCGCAGCTACCCCCGGCTGGTGGGGGAGACCGGAGGCAAGGACTTTGTTTTCGCCCATCCCTCCGCCGACCCACAGGCCGTTGCGGTTGCGCTGGTGCGCGGCGCTTTCGAATACCAGGGCCAGAAGTGTTCGGCGGCATCACGCGCCTACATTCCGAAATCCATCTGGAAATCGCTGAAGGGACTGCTGTTGGAGATGATCGGCAGCATCCGGGTGGGGCCTCCGGAAGATTTTTCAAACTTCGTCAATGCGGTCATAGACAAGGCCGCCTTTGAGAAGATCGTCTCGTACATCGAGTTCGCCCGAAAATCGTCCGACGCTGAAATCATCTCCGGCGGAACCTACGACGACCGCACCGGTTACTTCATCCAACCGACCGTCATCCTGGCCCGGAAACCCGGCTTCAACACCCTGGTGGAGGAGATCTTCGGGCCGGTGCTCACTCTGTTCGTTTACGACGACGACCGCTACGAAGAGACCTTGCAGCTGTGCGATCGGACGTCGCCTTACGCCTTGACCGGCTCCATTTTCGCCAGAGAGCGGCAGGCCATCGTGACCGCCAAGCGCGTTCTGGTGAACGCGGCCGGCAACTTCTACATCAACGACAAGCCCACCGGCGCCATGATCGGCCAGCAGCCCTTCGGCGGCGGCCGGGCCTCGGGGACCAACGACAAGGCCGGCACCCTGCTCAACCTCATGCGCTGGGTCAGCCCGCGCACAATCAAGGAGACGTTTATCCCTGCATCTGATTACCGCTACCCGTTCATGGAATCCGAATGACTGGCAGAAGAGGAGACAGGATGAAAAAGATTCGGCTGTGTGTGAATGGAACCTGGCGCGAGGTGATCATCGATACGGATACCGTGCTGTTGGATCTGTTGCGGGAGGACCTGGGACTGACCGGAGCCAAGCAATCCTGCGACCGGAAGGGCCAATGCGGCGCCTGCACGGTAATGATGAACCGCAAGGCGGTGCGGTCGTGCCTGGCCAGGGTGGCCGACCTGGAAGGTGCCGACATCATCACGGTAGAGGGGCTGGGAACGCCGGACAACCCCCATCTCATCCAGGAGGCCTTTGTTCTGGCCGGCGCTATCCAATGCGGGTTCTGCACCCCCGGGATGATCATGGCTGCCAAGACGCTGCTGGACGCGAGCCCGGACCCCACGCTCGAGGAGATCAAACACGCATTCCGCAAGAACCTCTGCCGCTGCACCGGCTACAAGAAGATCATCGAAGCCGTGCAGCTGGCCGGCCGGTTCCTGCGCGGCGAGATCACCCCCGAGGCCGTCAGGCCCGGACCGGATCAAGGCATCATGGGAACCTCCCACCCCCGCCCCTCCGCCATGGCCAAGGCCTGCGGCACCGCGTATTTCACGGCGGACTACCGGATCAGGGGGGCGCTCGAACTGGCCGTTCTGCGCAGCAAGATTCCCCATGCGCGCATCGTCTCCATCGATGTATCCCAGGCAGAGAAAATGCCGGGAGTGGCCGGGGTGCTGACCGCAGCCGACATCAAGGGCACCAATATCCTGAAGGTCCAAGTAGCGGATCGTCCCGTGCTCTGCAAGGACAAGGTCCGCTATATCGGGGACCCCATTCTGGCGGTGGCGGCGGACACCCGGGAGAATGCAGAGGCAGCTCTGGGAAAAGTACGGGTTCAACTCGAACCGCTGCCGACCCTGGGCGACCCGGAAGGTGCGATGGCCGCCACGGCGGTTCAGCTCCACGCGGAGTTTCCCAATCTGTGTTTTGAACAGCCGCAGATCAAGGGCGATGTGCAGGCGGCGCTGAAGCAGTCCTCCGCCGTGGTTGAAGCGCGGTTCAAGACCCAGATCAACCACCAGGCCCCGTTGGAGCCCGAAGCCACGATTGCCTACTGGGAGAAGGACGACGCGGGGGGAGACGACCAGCTGGTGATCATCGGACGCAGCATCAACATCCACTTCCATTTGGGCATGCTGCAGGCCGCCTTGGGATGGGAGAACATGCGCTACATCGAAGCCTTCTCAGGCGGACAGTTCGGGATTAAAATCGACGTGATCTCTGAAGGCATCGCCGGCGCAGCCGCCATCCATTTCAAACGGCCGGTCCGCTACATCCCCAGCCTGGCCGAGAGCATGCTGATGACCTCGAAGCGCCATGCCTTCGACATGCGGGTGAAGTTGGCGGCGGACCATCAAGGCAACCTCACGGCCTACTGCAACGACTTCCTGGTGGACAATGGGGCCTACCATTCCATCGGCCACGTGGTGGCCAACCGCGCTCTGCTTATGCTCTCCGGCTCATACCACATCCCCAACGTTCAGGCCCGGGGAAGACAGGTGTACACCAACAACCCCTGGGGCAGTGCGGCCCGGGGGGCGGGGCCGCCGCAGGCCAACTTCGCCCTGGATTGCGCCATGGACATGCTCGCGGACAAGCTCGGCATTGATCCGTTTGAATTCCGGCTGCGGAACTCCTTGAAGCCGGGTCAGAGCAAATCAACAGGCAGGGTCGTGAAGGAGTGGCCTTTCCCCGATCTCATGGAGGCCATGCGGTCCCACTATCAACGCGCCGTCAACGAGGCCGCGGCGAATCGATCGGGCAAGCTGAAACGGGGTGTGGGACTGGGTACCGGAGCCTTCGGCATAGGGATGCCCGGGGACACTTCGGTGGCCGCCGTGGAGCTCGACCCTGACGGCGGCATCAGTGTCTACGCCGCCGCCGCCGACCCGGGCGAGGGCAACGACTCCATGCTGACCCAGCTCACGGCCCAGTTCATGGGTATCCCCCTCGACCGCGTGCGGCTGCACACCCGCGACACCGGCAACACCGCAGCCAGCGGTCCGGCGGCGGGAAGCCGGGTCACCTATATGATCGGAAACGCATTGATCAACGCCCTGGAACAGCTGAAAGCCGCCATGCAGGAGACCGGAGCTAAAACGTCAGAAGCGCTCGAGGCAGCCGGCAGACCCAAACGCTACCTCGGCCGCAAAAAAAACGAAGACGCTGGTCCCCTGGACCCCAAAACCGGTCAAGGCCCCTCCTTCGAGTCCCAGGTTCACGGGGTGCAGATGGTCGAGCTTGAAGTGGATACCGAAAGCGGCAAGGTCAAAGTCCTCAAGATGACCACGGCGGTGGACGCCGGCCCCGTCATCAATCCCCAGAACCTGACCGGCCAACTGGAAGGGGGCATGGACATGGGGGTGGGCTTCGCCTTGAGGGAGGAATACGTGGCCGGCAAGACCAAGGATTGGAAGACCTTTAAATTCCCAAGCATTCGAGACACGTTCGAAATGGAGATCATCATCAAGGAAACGCTGCGCCCGAAGGGGCCGCTGGGTGCCACCGGTGTCGGCGAGATGTGCATGGTGCCGACCGCGCCGGCGGTGATCAACGCCATTAAAAATGCAACCGGGGTGTGGATCTGCGATCTGCCGGCCACCCCTGAGAAGATCAAGGCCGCGCTGGCGGCCGCCCGATAGATCGTCGATGGGCGCACCGCCTTCGGGAAAGGGAAAAGACTCCGGTCGTAGCGTCCGCGTGATCGCCGGCCGCGAGGTCGCTTTCGACGACGATGGGTTCTTCGACGACTTTGAAGATTGGTCGGAGGAGGTATTCGAAGCCTTGGTTCACGCAAGCGGTATGGCACTCATAACCGATCGGCACCGGCAGGTGGTCCGCTTCCTGCGCGACTTCTATGCCTACAATGGCCGAGCCCCGCTGAACAATGAGCTCCGGAAGGGTACCGGGATCAGCCTGTTGGAGCTTGACCGCCTTTTCCCGGGGGGTCTCAAGAATGGAGCACGACGGCTCTCGGGGCTGCCCAACCCCAAAACCTGCTCCTGAGTAAAACCCCGTCGCAGACTGCAGTCAAAATGATCTATCTCGACAATGCCGCCACCTCTTTCCCTAAACCGGCCGAATGCCTGCGGCGTGCCTTGGAGCGCTACCTGCAGCTGGGAGCGTCACCCGGCCGCGGCGGCTACGATAGGGCCGTTGAAGCCGACGCCGCGGTTTCGGCGATACGCCGGAAGCTGAGCCTCTTTTTCGGGGCCGGGACGGACCATCGGGTCTGCTTCACTTACAACGCCACCGATGCGCTCAACATCCTGATTCAAGGTTTGCTTCAACCGGGCGACCACGTGGTGAGCTCCCGGCTGGAGCACAACTCCGTGCTCCGCCCATTGCACCATCTCGCAAGACAAGGACGAATCAGCTTCGACCTGGTACCGTTCAGCTCGGATGGCTTCATCGAAGCCGAAATGGTCGCCGCCGCTATAAAACCGGCGACAAAACTGGTGATCCTGACCCACGCCTCCAATGTGCTCGGCACGGTGCAGCCCGTCGCCGAGATTGCAGCCGAATGCCGCACCCGCGGAGTGCCCCTCGTGCTGGATGCTTCCCAGAGTGCCGGAGCGGTCCCAATTCGTTTCAAAGACTGGGGAGTGCAGGGGCTGGCCTTCACAGGCCACAAGTCGCTGCTGGGGCCGACCGGCATCGGCGGATTGGTTCTCAGCCCGGTCCTTAACCCGGAACCCACCCGGTTCGGAGGCACGGGGGTGGATTCCCGAAACCCCTACCACACCCAGGAATATCCGTACCGCCTGGAAGCGGGGACCATCAACCTCTTGGGAGTCCTCGGGCTTGAGGCAAGCCTAGATTACGTAAGTCAATCCTATACCGCGTCCTATTCTCGTGAGCTGCTGCTCCTGGAGAAACTCAGGGACGGCCTCCGGACCCTGCCGCGGGTGCGATTACTCTGCGCCGACCGCATAGACAACCGTTTGCCTGTTTTGACCTGCACGGTGGAGAACTGGAATTCCGAAGACGTCGGCGCCATCCTGGACGGCGATTTCGGCATCGCCGTCCGGGCGGGCTTGCATTGCGCGCCGCTCGTCCACCACGACCTGGGCACTCATGAAAAGGGAGCCGTGCGTTTCAGCTTGGGCCCTTTTACCACCGACTCCGAAATCGATGCGGCAGTCGAAGCGATGGGGGCTATTGCCGGTTGAATTTGAAACGAGCGATCTGAAGGGAGCCGCCAACGATATGAATGAAATCAACTTGTGCCTGCTCTTGATGGATTCGCTGGATGCTGCCTACCGCTGTGAGACCTATCGCGGTCCTGAACGGCTGGCGGATTGGGGTCTTGTCGTTGTCCGCCTCATACGGCGCGCCTTTCCCGATCAAAAGAGGCCCCAGGAGGAGATGTGGGATATAGCGCGCAGGGTGCTCTGGGACTTGGCCTGTGCGCACAGCGCCGACGAGTTGTCCAGGCACTTCCTGCTGCGGCCCGAAGCTTTCTTTCGATCAATCGTCATGCTGTATGTTCACGGCGCACTGGAAACTGACAGCCGTTTGCAGCCCACGGCCACTCTTCACTGAAGCCTTGGCCCTGGCCGAATCACCTCCTGCACGTCTCCTTCTCCTTAGGGATGCCCGTTGACCGAAAATAACAGAATCCGGGTGACCCGCCGTTGACGGAAGCACAATTGTCGAACGCTTGACAAAACGCGCGGTTCGTCACTATAGAGCGGTTCAACATCCGATATAAGGAAAGGAATTAAAGATGCCGAAACTGATCAAGGAAAAGGGAGCTACCGGAAGGCTGCACATCCAATCTCACCTGATGGGGGAGTCGCTGGTGAGCAAGAAACTGCTTGCGCGCACGGCGGCCAAAGAGTACTTCCGCATGCACCCCGACATCAACGTCATCAAGATCGGGGGGCAGAGCATCATGGACCGGGGGGCCAAGGCCCTGTTGCCCATTCTCGATGTGCTTGTCGCAGCCAAAGATAAGTACAAGATCCTGCTGATGACCGGCGGGGGAAGCCGGGCCCGGCACGTCTACAGCATCGGGGTAGATCTTGGGATGCCGCCCGGAGTTCTGTCAAAGCTCGGCGACAAGGTGTCCTGGCAGAATGCGGAGATATTGTCCGTTCTGCTGTCCAAGCACGGCGGGGTAAAGATCGGGCACGGCGACAACCTCGAACAGCTCACCATGTTCTGTCAGCTGGGCTACCTGCCGATCACTTACGGCATTCCGCCTTACGGCTTTTTCGAGCACCCGCCGGAATTCGGTTCGATTCCGCCCCACCGCACGGACTGCGGCGCTTTTCTTCTGGCGGAGAATATCGGAGCCAAGAGCCTGATCTACCTCAAAGACGAAAAGGGGCTTTATGACCAGGACCCCAAGAAAGTACCTGCCTCAAAACGCAATCGTCTGAAGTTTTATAAACGCATCTCAGCCAAGGCCCTGCTCAAAAAGGACCTGGACGATCTCATCGTCGAACGCCCGGTGCTGACGCTGCTCCAACGCACCAAGTGTCTCAAGGAGTTCCAGATCATCGACGCGTTGCACCACCCCGAGCACATCTGGGATGCGTTGGCGGGCAAGCACGTCGGAACCATCATCCACCAATAGAAGCGGCTCTGAAACCGCTTCTCTGGAAAAAACCCAGGGACTGCGGCGGGCCTCATCCACAGATCACTTTTTGGACTTGGGCTCGCCTTTGCTTTTGCCCTTGCCGTCGCCCTTTCCCTTGCCGGCATCCAGCCAGATAATGGCCGCACCGGTCTCCTGGGCGATCTGTTCCAGTTCTTTTTTGCGGAAGTGCTCCGCATAGATCTTGAGATCGCCGCCGCTGACGCCCACTACCCGGAAACGCGGCTTCTTTTCGCCCTTTTCCACCTTTCTGCGTTCGCGCACAAAAATTTTCGTCGCCATGCTATGCCCTCCTGAGGTATAGTCACCTGAACGTGAACAGGTTTCATTATCTATATATATCCTTGGAGGATATATGTCAACAAATAAACTTAAGCGCCACCCCAAACGGCGAGCCGGCTCTGGCAAGGCGGAGCGCTACATGCAGCCCTCCCTTCTGATGGGCCTGAAACAGAAACCCTCCTACGGCTATGAGATCATTCAAAGCATCCAGGAGTTCGGTTTCGTGGATGGACCGGCGCCGCCCGGCATGATCTACCGCCACCTGAGGGACCTGGAGGCAGCGGGCCTGGTGATATCCTCGTGGAAGACGGAAGGCACCGGCCCGGCCAAGCGGGTCTACCAACTGACGCCGGAGGGCGAAGCGGCGCTGGCGCTGTGGGTGGAGTACATGGAGCAGCAGGCGCAGAAGATTGCCAGTTTCATCAAGGCCTATCGCAAAACCGTAAAACGCTGAGCCGGTGGCGGAGTCGCCGTCAGAAGCCAGAGGACGGATGCTCACCGTTTTTCCGGCCCCGGCGGCCGCCCATGGCTTCCCAGACGCCGGGTTGCAGCTTGACGACGGTCAGAACCGGCTGGCCGGCCATCAGGCGCGGCCGTACCCAGTCTTTGGTCAAAACCCGGTCTGCCGGCCTTGGCACGGTGGCATCCCGGTCCATCGACATGACCCGGATGCCGTGCGCTTCCAACTCATCCGCCCGTAGTTCTGATGGCATTTGGCGCAGCAACCCGAACTC
>Ga0209450_10001078_pt1 | contig 13623 bp, 9 predicted proteins | sample FrelakmetLWP11LW_FD_187149 | JGI IMG/M metagenome (GOLD analysis project Ga0209450, IMG submission 187149) | Freshwater lake sediment microbial communities from the University of Notre Dame, USA, for methane emissions studies - LWP11 LW (SPAdes)... | ecosystem: Environmental > Aquatic >... | reverse complement strand
CCAGCCGCGGCCGCACTACCTGCTCAAGGTCAAGGGCATGAGCATGCGCAATGCCGGCATCCTCGACGGCGACCTGGTCGCGGTCCACCGCACGCCGGAAGTCCGTAACCGCCAGATCGTCGTCGCACGCCTCGAGAACGAGGTCACCGTGAAGCGCTACCGGCAGGAGGGCTCGATCGCCTGGCTGCTGCCGGAGAACGAGGAGTTCGAACCCCTGCGCGTCGACCTGCGCGAGCAGTCGCTCACGATCGAAGGCCTCGTCGTCGGGGTGGTGCGCCAGGAAGCCAATCGGTTGTCCTGAACGCCCCCCTGCAAGTTGCATCGGCCGCGGGATTACACCGGCAATGAGCGCCTCCGTCGAAGAACTGCTGCAGCAGAATTCCACGCGGCTCTGGCGCGCGCGGGAGCCGGGCGGTGCTCAGGCTGCAAGGGCACCGACGGGATTGCCCACTGGTCATGTCGCGCTCGACCGCTGCCTGCCGGGTGCAGGCTGGCCCCGGCAGGGCCTCATCGAAATCCTTTCCGACCAGCGCGGCATCGGCGAACTCAGGCTGCTGCTGCCCGCGCTCGCTGCACTTTGCCGTGACGAAGGCGCGGCAGCCGTGTATCCGCCGCCGCGTTCCAGTGATGCACGTTGCCAGGCGGGGTCTGCCCTGCTGCCGCAGGACCGGGGCAGCGGTGGTTGGGTTGCCTGGGTGTCACCGCCGTATTGCCCGTACGCGCCTGCGCTCGCGGCATGGGGCATCGACGTGACGCGCGTGCTCGTCGTGCAGGGTGCGGGCACCACCGAATGGGCCATGGACCAGGCCCTGCGTTCGGAAGCGTGCAGCGCCGTGCTGGGCTGGGCCAACCCACGCGATCCGCAGGCACTGCGGCGATTGCAACTGGCAGCGGAATCTTCACGCAGCCTGGCAGTGCTGTACCGGCCGCTGCAGGCCGGGCTCACGCCGTCGCCCGCCGTGCTGCGGCTGGCACTGCTCGGCGGCAGCGAAGGCTTGCAGGTGCGCATCGTCAAGAGTCGCGGAGGCCGTCCAGCCACGGTGAACCTGGGGCACTGAGATGGCCCCGCTCGCCAGGCGCCGGGTCACACCGGCACTCCATCCATCGCTCTCCGTTCCCGTTCCCGGTCGCGGGCCAGCCGCGCAGTCACGGCCGCGCGAGCTCTGGCTCGCCATTCACCTGCCCGCACTGATGCTCGATTCGCTGCGCGATGCAGCGCGGGCGCTGCCGGGCCAGCCACCCGTCGCGATCGTCGATCTCGAGCGCAATGGCAAGGTCGTGCGTGCCTGCGACGAAGCCGTGCATGCGGCGGGCGTGCGCGAGGGAATGTCGATCAACGCCGCGCTCGCGCTGCTGCCGGGGTTGCACACACTGGCACGCGATGCGCGCCGTGAGCGCCAGTTGCTTGAAGCCGTGGCGCAGCGCAGTTTGCGGTTCTCGCCGCGAGTCAGCCTCGAACCGCCGGACGGCGTGCTGCTCGAAGTGCGCGGCAGCCTGCGTCTCTTCGGTGGTGCACGCCAGTTGTGCGTGCGGCTGCAACAGGAGCTCTTCGATGCCACCGGCGCCACGACGCGCCTGGCCATCACGCCGGCGCCGCTCGCGTCGCTTTGGTTCGCGCGCTGCGGCCCGCCCGGTGCGCGGTCGGCGTTCGTGCGCAACCGTGAGGAACTCGCTGGCCGCCTCGCACCGCTGCCGCTCGACTGCGCGCGCTGGCCGGAACGCACCGTGGAAACGCTCGGCACCATGGGCGTGCGCACCGTGGGCGACTGCCTGCGCTTGCCGCGTGACGGCTTCGCGCGGCGCTGCGGCAAGGAACTGCTCGCAGCGCTCGACCGGGCGACGGGTCGCGCGCAGGAACCGCGGGCAGCTTTTGCGGCAAGCGAAAGATTCGCCGCGCGCCGTGACCTAGAACCGGAAATCGACGACACCGCGCGCCTCGGCTTTGCGCTCGCGCCGCTGCTCGACGAACTGTGCCGATTCCTGCGCGAGCGCGGCCGCTGCGTGCAGGCGATCGAGGTGCAGCTGCGTCATCGCGAGGCGCCGCTCACGCGTGTGCGGTTGCGTTTCGTGCAGCCGGTGGGCGCGCAGCCGCAGCACATGGCCGGGCTGCTGCGCGAGCGGCTCGGGCGGCTCGTGCTGCCCCAGCCCGTGCGCAACGTGCGCCTGCTGAGCGGGCCGCTCATCGACCTGCAGGCGGATGCAGTCGAGTTGTTCGCACACGACCGCCGTGAGTCGGGCGAGAACCTCCCGCACCTGGTCGAGCGGCTGCGCGCGCGGCTCGGCAACGCAGCCGTGCACGGACTCGAGTGCGTGCCGGAGCATCGGCCGGAGGCCGCGTGGCGCATCGTGGAGCCAGTGATGGGTCGCGGGCGGAAGAGGCCCTCACCCCAGCCCTCTCCCGGTAAGCCGGGAGAGGGCGTTCTTGCCGCCTCTCACGCAACAGCGGGAGAGAGCCGGGACGAGGGTGCTTTGCGGCCCCTCTGGCTGCTCGACGTGCCCGAGCCTTGCGACGTCCGCCGGCTCGTCTTCGAGGAAGGCCCCGAGTGCATCGAATCCGGCTGGTGGGACGGTCGCGACGTTGCGCGCGATTACTACGTTGCGCGCGGCGGCCAGGGTGAACGGCTGTGGGTGTTCCGTAACCGCAGGGATGCCGGCGGCACGGGCTGGTTCCTGCACGGCTGGTTCGCGTGACCCGCCGTGTACGCCGAGTTGCACTGCCTTTCCAATTTCAGTTTCCTGCGCGGAGCCTCGCGACCGGAAGAACTGGTCGAACGTGCCGCGCAGCTCGGTTACGCCGCGCTGGCCATCACCGACGAGTGTTCAGTCGCCGGAGTGGTGCGCGCGCACGTCGCCGCCCGTGATCACAACCTCAAGCTCATCGTCGGCTCGGAGTTTCGCCTCGAGGACGGCCTGCGCTGCGTGCTGCTGGCACAGGATCGCCGCGGCTACGGCTTGCTCTGCCGGCTGATCACGCGCGGGCGCCGCGCCGCGCCGAAGGGGGAGTACCGCCTGTGCCGCCGCGACATCGAAGAAATCGCCGCAGGGGGCAGGGATCGGGCGTTGGGGGACAGTCGGAAGCCGCCGGCAACGCCCGCTTCATCCTCGATCCCTGATCCCTGTCCCCTGGCACCTCTGCTTTGCCTGTGGCTCCCGCCATTGCAACCGGACCCCTCCGCTGCAGGCTGGCTCGCCACGCTGTTTCCGGGCCGGCTCTGGATTGCAGTCGAACTGCTCACGACCGGGCGCGACCACCGGCGTTTCGAACAACTGCAGCACCTCGGTCATGAACTCGGCCTGCCACTGGTGGCGGCCGGCGACGTGCACATGCACACGCGGGGCCGGCGCGCGCTGCAGGATGTCCTGACGGCGACACGCATCGGCACGACGGTCGAGCAGGCGGGGTGGGCGTTGTTCCCGAATGGCGAGCGACACCTGCGACCCATCAGCCGCCTCGCCGTACTGTATCCGCCTGAACTGCTTGCGGCATCGATTGAAGTCGCTGCGCGCTGCACGTTCAACCTCGGCGAATTGCGCTATGAGTACCCGCGCGAGATCGTGCCCGACGGTCACACCCCTGCGAGCTGGTTGCGCCTGCTCACGGAGGCGGGCGCGCGCCAGCGCTGGCCGGACGGCGTGCCGGAGGCAACACGCCTGGCGATCGAGCACGAACTCGCGCTGATCGCCGACCTCGCCTACGAGCCCTATTTCCTCACGGTGCACGACATCGTGCGCTTTGCGCGCTCGCGCCACATCCTCTGCCAGGGCCGCGGCTCTGCGGCCAACTCCGCCGTCTGCTTCTGCCTCGGCATCACCGAAGTCGATCCGGCGCGCATGTCGCTGCTGTTCGAGCGTTTCATCTCGAAGGAGCGCAACGAGCCGCCGGACATCGACGTCGACTTCGAGCACGAACGGCGCGAGGAGGTCATCCAGTACATCTACGCGAAGTACGGCCGTGAGCGAGCCGCGCTGACCGCGACGGTCATCAGCTACCGCCCGCGCAGCGCGCTGCGCGACGTGGCGAAGGCGATGGGTCTCGATCCGCTGCAGGTCGCGGCGCTCGCGCGCTCGATGCAGTGGTGGGACGGGTCGAAGATCGACGAAAGCCGGGTGCGCGAGGCAGGTCTCGACCCGGACAGTCCCATCCTGTCCAGGGTGCTGACGCTCGCGCGCACCGTGCTTGGTTTTCCGCGGCACCTGTCGCAGCACGTCGGCGGCTTCGTCATCGCGCGCGGCCTGCTCGAGGAACTCGTGCCGGTCGAAAACGCCGCCATGCCCGAGCGCACGGTCATCCAGTGGGACAAGGACGATCTCGACGCGCTCGGCCTGCTCAAGGTGGACGTGCTCGGCCTCGGCATGCTCGCTGCGATTCGCCGCGCGTTCGACCTCGTGCATGGCTGCCGCGGGCAGCGCTGGACGCTTGCCACGGTGCCCGCCGAAGACCCGCTCGTCTACGACATGATCGGGCACGCCGACACGGTCGGCGTCTTCCAGATCGAATCGCGCGCGCAGATGGCGATGCTGCCGCGATTGCGGCCGCGCTCGTACTACGACCTCGTGATCGAGGTCGCGATCATCCGGCCGGGCCCGATCCAGGGCGACATGGTGCATCCCTACCTGCGGCGGCGCGCGGGCCTCGAAGCCGTCACGTATCCAAGCGCTGAAGTGGAAGGCGTGCTGAAGCGCACGCTCGGCGTGCCGATCTTCCAGGAGCAGGTGATGCAGCTCGCGATCGTCGCGGCGGGATTCACGCCGGGCGAGGCCGACCAGCTGCGGCGCGCGATGGCGGCGTGGAAGCGCAAGGGCGGGCTCGGCCACTTCGAGGAGCGGCTCATCCACGGCATGCGCGATCGCGGTTACGCCGAGGAGTTCGCGCGGCGAATCTTCCAGCAGATCCTCGGCTTCGGCGAATACGGCTTCCCCGAGTCGCACGCAGCGAGCTTCGCGCTGCTCGTGTACGTCTCGGCGTGGCTCAAGCGGCACGAGCCCGCGGCATTCGCCGCTGCGCTGATCAACAGCCAGCCGATGGGTTTTTACGCGCCGTCGCAGATCGTGCAGGACGCGCAGCGCCACGGTGTCGAGGTGCGGCCGGTCGACGTGCGCTGGAGCGACTGGGATTGCACGCTCGAGCGGCGTGACGATGGCGCGCCGGATCCCGCGCTGCGGCTTGGCCTGCGCCTGGTGAAAGGCCTGGCAGCGGAGGCGGCACAGAGGCTGGTCGAGGCGCGCAGGCGCCGGGACGGAGCCGCGTTCGACAGCGCGCAGCAACTGGCAGAGCACGCGCAGCTGGACCGTCGCGTGCTGGGTCGTCTTGCGGCGGCGGGCGCACTCGCGGGACTCGGCGGGCACCGGCACCGGGCGGCGTGGCAGGTGGCCGGGCTCGAAACCCCGCTGCCCGTGCTGCCGGAAGTGCGCATTGCCGAAGGCATTCCCCTGTTGCGCTCGCCGCGGGAAGGCGAGGACATCATCGCTGACTACGCCCACACCGGGCTGACGCTGCGGCGACATCCGATTGCGGTGCTGCGCGAGCAACTGGCAGCCCGCGGTTGCATCGATTCCGCACAGTTGCGCGCGATGCCGGACGGCTCCACGGTCCGGACGGCAGGCCTGGTCATCACCCGGCAGCGGCCCGGCAGCGCCGAGGGGGTCACGTTCGTGACGCTCGAGGATGAGTCCGGCTCGGTCAACCTGATCGTCTGGCGCGACGTGGCCGAGCGGCAGCGCCAGGCACTGATCGGCTCAAGGCTGCTGGGCGTTGCCGGCAAGCTGCAGCTGGAGGGGGAGGTCATGCACGTGATCGCGCACCGGCTGGTCGACCTGAGCCGCTGGCTGGGGCGCCTGCGCTCCGCAGCGCGAGATTTTCACTAGGGTTGCTGGCCGCGCCTGGCGCGACTGCGCCCGCCGCGTGGACCGGAACCATCCACGTCGTAATCTTCGAAGTCGCTGAGCAGTTCCGACGTGCGCTTCTGTTCCATCATCCGCTCAAGCTTGCGCCACGCGGGCTCTGCGCCTTTCGGCGCACCGCGCTTGCGTTTGTCGAGGTCCTGCATGAGGCGATCGACGTCGAGGGCTTCATCGCCGCCCGCGACTTCCTCACTGTCTTCGTCCTCGAACTCGTCCGCTGACTCCGGCTTCTCGTGCATCGAAGAACCCAGGGGCAAGGTCCGCGTTTTTATACTTGGGTCGCGGCGAGCCGGCAAGGTGGCTTTGCCACGACCCTCAGTGCAATAAACTCGCCATCCTGCGCCGGTACTGTGTCACCAGCGGGTCCTGCTCGCCCAGTACCGCGAATGCCTGCAGCAAGCTGCGTCGGCCCGCGTCGTCGCCGTACGTCCTGTCGCGGCGCATCAAATCGAGCCATTCCGCCAGCGCCGTGCCGAAATCGCCAGCGAGCGCGTGGTGCGCCGCCAGCGCATGCCGTGCGGCTGCGTCGGCCGGGTTCGCCTCGACGGTTGCGCGCAGGCGCATGACGTCCGGCTGGGCATTGGCTGCCTCGACGAACGCGAGCCGCGCCCGCAACGACTCGAGCCGCGGATGGTCGGCCTGGGTGGCCTGCAGCGCGGCGATGGCCTCGGCCGCGCCGGCGGCATCGCGCTGGTCCAACAGCCTGCTGGCCACGTCCTCCGGCCGCTCCGACATAGATGCCGGAACCGCATCCGGGGTCTCCGTCACGCCACTCTCCGGCGCAACGTACCGGTCGAGCAGGGCCTTGATCGAAGACTCGGACTGCAGACCCACGAACTGATCGACCACTTCGCCATGGTGGATCAGCAGCACCGTGGGAATGCTGCGGATCTGGAAGTGCGTCGCCAGTTGCGCCTGTTCCTCCGTGTTGACCTTGGCCAGGACGAAGCGTCCCGCGTACTCGTCGGCAATCCGATCGAGCAGCGGCATGAGCGTGCGGCACGGGCCGCACCAGGGCGCCCAGAAATCCACCAGCACGGGCGTCGTTGCCGAGGCCTCGACCACCTCGGCCATGAAGTTTCCGGCCGTGGCGTCGATCTTGCGCGCACCTTCCGTCATTTCGTGCCCCTTGACTTGCCCAGTGCGAAGTTTTTCGCGGATGCGGAGTCGATGCAAGCGTGCCCGGAGCTGGAAATCATGATTTAGCGTCACCCGCCGAGCCGCTATACTCCTGCGCCATTTTTCCCCGCCAAGTGACTGGCCAAGGAGCACCCGATGTCGACGATCCGCACTTCCCGCCTCTGTATTGCGCTGGCACTCTGCGGCTGCGCAACGCCCGCCCTGGCCGACTGGACCGGCAAGGGCGACGTCGGCGCGTCGTTCGCGACCGGCAACAGCGAGAACCAGGCGGCCAGCGCCGGCCTCGAACTGAAGAACACGGTCGACAAGTGGCAGCACACACTCGGCTTCGCCGGCAACTACGGCAGCGACAGCGGCACCACCACTGCCCAGCGCTGGGAAGTCCGCGGCCAGACCCAGTACGCCCTCACCGATCGCGCTTACGCCTTCGGGGCCGGCCGCTACGACGACGACAAGTTCAGCCAGTACGACTACCAGGCCTCGATCGCCGGCGGTCTCGGCTACCGGATCATCGACAGCGAGCGCACGAAACTGTGGGTGCAGGGCGGTCCCGGCTATCGTTATGCCGAAATCCTCGAGACGGGCGAGTCCGAGGACGGCGTCATCTTCCGCGGCGACCTGGGCTTCGAGCACCAGCTCACCGACACGACCAAGATCGTCGACCGCTTGCTCGTCGAAGCCGGTTCGGACAACACTTACGTCCAGAACGACCTCGGCCTCGAGGTAACGATCTCGGGTGCGCTCGGCCTGCGCGTCGCCTACCAGGTTCGTCACAACACCGACGTGCTGCCCGGCGTCGAGAAAACCGACACGCTCACGACGGTCGGCTTGCTCTACGAAACGAAGTAAGGCATTCGTACCGCACTGCAACAGGGTCCGCGGCGGTCGATCCCCCGCGGGCCTGCGGCGTTTTCGCTAGAATCGCCGGATCATTTTTGCAGGCGAATCCCCCATGGCTGGTCCGAATCGCGAGGCGCCGTCGTCGCGCTTCCTGTATGCCGACGCCGCAGACTTCCTGACCCCGCTGGGCCAGGCGATCAACGCGGATTTCCTCGGCGACGAAGAGACGCTGGTCCGCTCGCTCGCAGACATGGCGCGGCTCGATCCCGCGCAGCACGACGAAGTGCAGGCGACGGCCCGCAAGCTCGTCGAGGCCGTGCGTAAGGCGCCCGCCGCCAAGACCGGGCTCGATGCATTCCTGCGCCAGTACGACCTGTCGTCGCAGGAAGGCGTCATCCTGATGTGCCTCGCCGAGGCGCTGCTGCGCATTCCGGACGATGAGACTGCGGACCGGCTGATCGCCGACAAGTTGCGCGCCGGCGACTGGGCCAGCCACCTGGGTGACAGCCAGTCACTGTTCGTCAACGCCTCGACCTGGGGGCTGATGCTGACGGGCCGGATCGTACGACTCGATCCGAACGACGTGATCGCGCCCGAGGGCGTCATGAGCCGGGTCGTGGGCCGCATGGGCGAGCCCGTCGTGCGCACGGCCATGCGCCAGGCCATGCGGATCATGGGCCACCAGTTCGTCATGGGCCGCACCATGAAGGAGGCGCTCGACAATTCACTGAGCGGCTCCAACCGGCGCTACCGCTACACGTTCGACATGCTCGGCGAGGCGGCGCTGACCACGGCGGATGCCACGCGCTATTTCGATGCCTACCGGACCGCCATCGGCGCGCTTGCGGCGCGGGTCAACGAGTACCCGGATTTCGAGTCGCGACCGAGCATTTCCGTGAAGCTCTCCGCGATGCACCCGCGCTTCGAGCGCTCGCACCGGCAACGCGTCCTGCGCGAACTGACCCCGCGACTGGTCGAACTGTGCCGCCTCGCGCGCGACGCAGGCATTGCGCTCACGCTCGACACCGAGGAATCCGAGCGGCTCGAACTCACGATGGAACTGCTCGCGGCCGCGTGCCGCGACCCGTCGCTCGCCGGGTGGTCGGGATTCGGCATCGCGGTGCAGACCTACCAGAAACGCGCGCTGCCGATGCTGCGCTACATCGTCGGCCTGGCGCGGGAAACGAGCCGCATCCTGCACGTGCGCCTGGTCAAGGGCGCGTACTGGGACGCCGAGATCAAGCGTGGCCAGGAGCGCGGCTTGCCCGGCTACCCGGTGTACACGCGCAAGCCCAATACCGACGTCTCTTACCTGGCCTGTGCGCGCTACGTGTTCGAGCAGGGCAAGGGCCTGCTGTACCCGCAGTTCGCGACCCACAACGCGCACACCGTGGCCGCCGTGGCCAGCATCGCGCGCAAGGCCGGCATCGAGTTCGAATTCCAGCGCCTGCACGGAATGGGCGAGGAGCTGTACTCGCACGTCACCAGCGCGGACGGGCTGGGAGTTCCCTGTCGCGTGTACGCGCCGGTCGGTGAACACGAGGACCTGCTGCCGTATCTCGTGCGCCGCCTGCTGGAGAACGGTTCGAACACTTCGTTCGTCAACCGCATCGTCAACGAGAACGAGCCGGTCGAGGCGATCATTGCCGATCCCGTGCGGACGGTCGACGCGCTCGACAAGGTCGCGCATCCGCGCATTCCGCAGCCGCTCGACATCTACCAGCCCGAGCGACGCAACTCGCTGGGCGTGCACCTCGCGAACGGCGCGGTGCTGCACGACATGGCCGCGCGCATGGAACATGTTTCGCGCCGGCCATGGGTGGCCACGCCCCTGATCGGAGGCTCCGAGCGCGGCGGGACCAGTGCCGCGATCCGCAACCCGGCCGACCACGGCGATCACGTCGGTGCCGTCATCAGTGCCTCGGCGGATGACGTGCGCGCAGCGGTTGAGATCGCCGTCAGGGCGCAGCCGGACTGGGACGGCACGCCGGCTGCGGTGCGCGCAGACGTGCTCGACAGGACTGCCGAACTCTTCGAGGAGAACCTGCCCGAGTTCGTCGCCATGTGCGTGCGCGAGGCCGGCAAGTCCGTCCCGGACGGCATTGCCGAGGTGCGCGAGGCCGTCGATTTCCTGCGTTATTACGCAGCGCGCGCACGGCACGAATTCGCCGGCCCGCTGCGCCTGCCGGGCCCGACGGGCGAAAGCAACGAACTTAGCCTGCACGGCCGTGGCGTGTTCACCTGCATCAGTCCGTGGAACTTCCCGCTGGCGATCTTTGCGGGGCAGGTCGCCGCAGCGCTGGCGGCCGGCAACGCGGTCCTGGCGAAGCCCGCCGAGCAGACGCCGCTGGTGGCGGCGCACGCGGTGCGCCTGATGCTGCAGGCGGGCGTGCCGGCCGATGTCCTGCACTTCCTGCCGGGCGACGGCGCCGTCGTCGGTGCCGCGGCCGTGGCCGATCCGCGGGTGGCCGGCGTCGCCTTCACGGGCTCCACGGAGACAGCCCGGATCATCCATCGCACGCTGGCGGGCCGCGACGGGCCGATCGGCACGCTGATCGCCGAAACCGGCGGTCAGAACGCGATGATCGTCGACAGCTCCGCCTTGCCGGAGCAGGTGGTCATCGACGCCGTGCAATCCGCGTTCAACAGCGCCGGCCAGCGCTGTTCCGCGTTGCGCGTGCTGTGCGTGCAGGAGGACATCGCGCCGAAGGTGAAGCGCCTGTTGTCCGGCTACATGGAGGAACTGGTGGTCGGCGACCCGGCGTATCTCGAAACCGACGTCGGCCCGGTCATCGACGAAGCGGCACGCGCCATGCTGGAGGGCCATGCCGGCAACATCATGCGCAACGCGAAGTGGCATCACCGGATCCAGCTCGGCGCTGGCACGCGCGCGGGCACGTTCGTTGCGCCGTTGGCGGTCGAGATCGACTCCCTGTCGGTACTCGATCGCGAATGGTTCGGTCCGATCATGCACATCCTGCCGTACCGGGCCCGTGATCTCGAAGCCCTGGTCGACGCCATCAATGCAACCGGATTCGGCCTGACGTTCGGCATCCACAGCCGCATCGACGGCACGGTGCGCCGTGTGGCGAGCCGCGTGGCGGCCGGCAACGTGTACGTGAACCGGAACATCATCGGCGCCGTGGTCGGCACGCAGCCGTTCGGCGGGTCCGGGCTCTCGGGGACTGGCCCGAAGGCGGGCGGCCCGTACTACCTGCATCGCTATGCGCACGAGCGCACCCTGACGATCAACACCTCGGCGGTCGGCGGCAACGCTTCGCTGCTGGCGATGGAGTGAGCGGGAGGTCCCGCGCAAGGAGTCCATGAACTTAAGCGTCCTCGACATCTTCAAGGTCGGCGTCGGCCCCTCGAGCTCCCACACGATGGGGCCGATGAATGCCGCCTGCGCATTCGTGCACGACCTCGAAGCTGGATCGCTGCTGGCGCGCGTGGACAAGGTCGCGGCGCAGGTCTACGGCTCGCTGGCGCTCACCGGCCTGGGCCACTGCACGGACCGCGCGATCCTGCTCGGCCTCGAAGGCAACCAGCCGTCCACGCTCGACCCCGCCGCGATGGACCCGACGCTCGAGCGTATCCGCGCCACGGGCCGCATCCGGCTGGCCGGCAGCCGCGAGGTGGCATTCGACGAGCCGCTGGACCTGCTGTTTCACCGCGACCAGACGCTGCCCCAGCACCCGAACGGCATGCGCTTCACCGCACTCGATGCGGCGGGGAACGTCCTGCACCGCGAGGAGTTCTTTTCCACGGGCGGCGGGTTCATCGTGCGTGCCGGTGAATTCGGCAAGACGCCCGAGGGTGTGGTGCAGGTCGAGGTTCCCCATCCGTTCACGTCGGGGCACGAGCTGCTCGAGATGGCGCGTGGCCGCGGACTCGAGCTGCACGAGTTGATGCTCGAGAACGAACGCGCCTTCCGCACGGACGAGCAGACCCGCTTGGCGCTGCTGCACGTCTGGTCGGTGATGAACGGGTGCATCGAGCGTGGCTTCCAGGCCAATGGCCTGCTCCCCGGCGTGCTCAAGGTGCGCCGGCGCGCCTCGCGCATGCGGCGCGTGCTGATCGAATCGTCCTCGCAGCACCGGCCGCTCGACGCTCTGGAATGGGTCAACGCCTTCGCGCTGTCGGTGAACGAGGAAAACGCTGCCGGCGGCCGCGTCGTGACGGCACCCACGAACGGTGCGGCGGGCATCGTGCCCGCGGTGCTCGCGTACTACCTCAAGTTCGAGCCGGGAGCGAGCGAGAACGGCGTGGTGCGCTTCCTGCTGGTCGCGGGCGCCATCGGCATGCTCTACAAGCGCAATGCCTCGATTTCCGGCGCGGAAATGGGCTGCCAGGGCGAAGTCGGCGTGGCCTGTTCGATGGCCGCGGCAGGGCTGGTGGCCGCGCAGAACGGCACCAACGAGCAGATCGAGAACGCGGCCGAAATCGGTATGGAACACAACCTCGGCCTGACCTGCGATCCGATCGCGGGCCTGGTGCAGATTCCCTGCATCGAGCGCAATGCGATGGGCGCCGTCAAGGCGATCAACGCCGCGCGGCTGTCGATGCGCGGCGACGGCACGCACAAGGTGTCGCTGGACCAGGTCATTGCGACGATGCGCCAGACGGGTCACGACATGTCGACGATCTACAAGGAAACGAGCCAGGGCGGGCTGGCCGTGAACGTCCCGGAATGCTGAGTACCAGACGCGTTGCCCGTCACGACAGCGGAGCGGCACATGGCGCCTGGTGATGCCGTCGTCGTGGTCACCGGCGCCTTCGGCGCGCTGGGTTCCGCAGTCTCGCGGGCATTCGCGCAGACTGGCGCGAAGCTCGCGCTGATCGACGTCGCGCACCCGTCGGCGGAACTGCAGGCGGAGTTCGGAGGTGCGGGACGGATGCTGCTGGGCGGCGCCGATCTCGCCGACCTCGAGGCGACGCGCAAGGCCATGGCGGCGATCGCCATGCGCTTCGGCGGCATCGACGTTCTCGTCAACGTCGCGGGCGGGTTCCGCTGGGAGAAAGTCGCCGACGGCGCCGTTGAAACCTGGGATTCGCTGTACGCGATGAACCTGCGCTCGGCCGTGGTCAGCTGCAAATGCGCGTTGCCGGCGATGCTCGAGCGCGGTGGCGGTCGCATCGTCAACATCGGGGCGGGCGCGGCAGCCAGGGCCGGTCTGGGGATGGGGGCCTACGCGGCATCGAAAGCCGGTGTGCAGCGCCTCACGGAAGCGCTCGCCGAAGAACTCAAGGACCGCAACGTCACGGTCAACGCGATCCTGCCGGGCATCATCGACACGCCACGCAACCGGCTCGACATGCCCAAGGCGGACTTTACACGCTGGGTGAGTCCGGAGGCGATCGCGAAAGTCATCCTGTTCCTGGCATCGGACGCTGCCGGTGCCGTGACCGGCGCGTCGATTCCGGTGTTCGGCCGCGGCTGACTAGGCCGGGTTGCGCGGGTAGTCGAACTCGGCTTCGAGCCCGCTTTTCCAGTCGAGCTGCGACCAGTCCTCGAGCGCGAAGCACGCCGTGAACACGGCGCAGGTCGGCATCGTGTCGATCTGGTCGCCGGCCGACAGCCTGTTGGCGCAGTCGGTGATGCCCGGGTTGTGCCCGAACACCATGACGTGGCGCGCATCGCCGCCAAGTTCGTGGATGACCTCGAGGATCGACTTCGGGTCCGCGAGGTACAGCCGCTCATCCTGCGCGATGCGTTCCGCGGGTACCTTGAGTTCGCGGGCC
>Ga0209450_10001077_pt1 | contig 13656 bp, 8 predicted proteins | sample FrelakmetLWP11LW_FD_187149 | JGI IMG/M metagenome (GOLD analysis project Ga0209450, IMG submission 187149) | Freshwater lake sediment microbial communities from the University of Notre Dame, USA, for methane emissions studies - LWP11 LW (SPAdes)... | ecosystem: Environmental > Aquatic >... | reverse complement strand
TGCCTTCTGGCACAACGAGATCGACTACCCGCAGTTCTATCGGACCCTGCCGCCGGCACAGGCCGACGCGGTGCTGCGCCGGGAGTTCGGACTGGCCGACGCCGGCGCCCCGCCGACCGTGGTGCCGCTGGCCATCGCGCGTCACGTACAGGGGCGCGACGCGCAGAAGCGGCTCAACGTGGTGCTGATCTCGGTGGAGAGCCTGAGCGCGGACTTCCTGGGCAGTTTCGGTAACGACCGCAATCTCACGCCGCGGCTGGATGCGCTGGCGCGCGAGTCGCTGCTGTTCACCCGGCTGTACGCCACCGGCACCCGGACCGTACGCGGACTGGAGGCCATTTCCCTGTCATTGCCGCCCACGCCGGGCCACTCGGTGGTCAAGCGGCCCAACAACGACAACCTGTACACGCTGGGCGAGGTGTTTGCCGAGAAGGGCTACGAGCCGCTGTACATCTACGGCGGCTACAGCTACTTCGACAACATGAAGACCTTCTTCGCCGGCAACGGCTACACGGTGGTCGACCGCGCCGCACTGCCGCGCGAGGATGTGCACTACGAGAACATCTGGGGGGTGGCCGACGAGGACCTCTTCACGCTGGCGTTGCGTCAGCTCGACGCGCGCCACCGGGCCGGCCGGCCCTTCTTCGCGCACATCATGACGACGTCGAATCACCGGCCGTTTTCCTATCCGGCCGGGCGCATCGACCTGCCGGCCGGCAGCCGCGAGGGCGCGGTCAAGTACACCGACTGGGCAATCGGCAACTTCATCGACCGCGCGCGCGAGACGCCGTGGTTCGACGACACGGTGTTTGTGATCCTGGCCGACCACTGCGCCTCGTCGCGCGGGCGCACCGAGCTGCCGATCGACCGCTTTCACATTCCCTTGCTGATTTACGCGCCGCGGCACCTGGCGCCGGCGCGCATCGAGCAGCTCGCCTCGCAGATCGACGTCGGGCCGACGCTGCTGGGGCTGCTCAACTTCGACTACACCTCGCGCTTCTTCGGCCAGGACATCCTGGCCGAGGGGCAGCGCCACCAGCGCGCGCTGCTCGCCAACTACCAGACGGTCGGCTACCTGCAGGATGGGGTGCTGGTGGAGCTGCGGCCCAAGGGCCGTGTCCGTTTCGTCGATGCCGCCAGCGGCGCCGAGCTGCCGGCCACGGCCGAGCACGAGCGGCTGCTGGCGCAGGCCATCGCCTACTACCAGTCGGCCAGCGATGCCCTGCGCAGCGGTGCGCTGCGCGTTGATGCGGCGCGCCGTCGCGACGCGGCCGCGCAGGCTCGCCCGGCCGAGCGACCGCAAGGCCGCCGCGACGGCTTCAGCTGACGCGGGCCGCCAGATACCGGCGGATCAGACCGAGCAACTCGTCTTCCTGGTAGGGCTTGCCGAGATACTCGTTGACGCCGAGCTCGAAGGCCATGCTGCGGTGTTTCTCGGCCGTGCGCGAGGTGATCATCAGGATCGGGATCGACCGGGTGGCCGCGCCCGAGCGCAGGTTGCGCGTGAGGTCGAAGCCGTCCATGCGCGGCATCTCGATGTCCACCAGCATGACGTCGGGCAGCCGGTCCTGCAGCTGCCGCAGCGCATCGACGCCGTCCTTGGCGAGCATCACGTCGTAGCCGTTGCGCTCGAGCAGGCGCTGGGTCACACGGCGCACCGTCAGCGAATCGTCCACCACCATGACCACTGCCGGGCCGGCCGCAACCGGCGCGTCCAGGGCAGCAGCGCCTGCGCCGCCTGCCGCATCCGCCCCGGCAACCGGTAGCGCCGGCGGCAGCGACACCGGAACCGGCTCGGGAGCGCGCGCAATCAGCTGCACCGGATTGATGATCAGCACGATCTCGCCGTTACCGAGGATGGTGGCGCCGAGAATGCCCGCCAGCCGCGACACCTGCGCGCCGACGTTTTTCACCACCACCTCCTGGCTGGACGAGATGTCGTCCACTGCCACCGCCAGCCGGTCTTCGCCCGACCGCAGCAGTGCCACCGGCACCTGCTTGACGTGATGCCGCACCGCCTCCTCCCCCAGCAGTTGCCCCAGAGGACGCAGCACCACCTGGCCCAACGGCGGCAAGTCGATGCTGCCCGCCGACAGGGCCGGCAGGATCACCGCCGGTCTCAGGCGCCGCACCTGTTCGACCATGCCGGCCGGGATCGCGTAGCGGCGCGTGCCCGCGGTGGCCAGCACGACCTGGGTCACCGCCAGGGTGAGCGGCAGATAAAGAGTGAAGCGGGTCCCGCGGCCGCTCTCGCTTGCCACGGCGATGCGGCCGCCAAAGCTTGCAAGCTCGGCGCGCACCACGTCCATGCCCACGCCGCGGCCCGCCAGCTCCGTCACCTCGGTGGCGGTCGAGAAGCCGGGCGCGAAGATGAGCTCCGTCAGGTCGCGGTCGGTAACCGCAGCGCCGGGGGCGATCAGCCCCTTCTCCTCGCCGCGACTGCGGATGCGCGGCAGATCCAGGCCCGCCCCATCGTCGCTGAAGACGACAATGATCTCGTTTCCTTCCTGCCGTACCTCGATCGTCACTTCGCCGGTATCCGCCTTGCCGGCTCGCTGGCGCTCCTCGGGCCGCTCGAGCCCGTGCACGATCGAGTTGCGCACCAGATGTTCGAACGGAGCGGCCATCTTCTCGAGCACGCCACGGTCGACTTCGGTGGTGCCGCCGCGGATCTCGAGGTTGACCCGCTTGTCGATCTCCTTGGCAGTCTGCCGCGCCACCCGATACAGCCGCTCCGAGACGTTGGCAAAGGGCACCAGCCGCACTCGCATCAACTGCTGCTGCAGGTCGCGCGTCAGGCGTGACTGCGCCTGCAGATCGGTTTCCGCGCTGCCCAGACCCTTCAGCATGTTGCTCTGGACCATGGCGACGTCCTCAACCGACTCGGCCAGCATGCGAGTGAGCTCCTGCAGGCGTGTGTAACGGTCGAACTCCAGCGGGTCGAAGGCGGCGCTCTGGCGGCTCAACTGGTCGGCGCGCGCTGCGATCTGTGCGTCGGCCTGGATCTCCACCTCGCGCAACTGCGTGCGCAATCGCGAGATGTTCTCCGTCAGGTCCGTGAGCGCGCCTTTCAGCGTGCCCAATTCATTGTCGAGCTTGGCGCGCGCGATCGACACCTCGCCGGCCTGGTCGACCAGCTTGTCCAGCACGTCGGAGCGCACGCGGATCACGCTGGCGGGCTGGGCCGCAGCCGGGCGCTCGGCCGGCTTGACCGGCGCGTCTTCGCGGAGCGCCTCGCGCGGCTGGTCGCGCGGGGTCTCGCGCATGGCAGTCAAGTCGATCACCGGCGCCAGCGGGGGTGGCTCGCTCAGTGCTTCGTCCGGCGCGGCCCGCTCGGCGAACGCTGGCGGTGCCGCCACGGCGGTGCCCGTCTGCGGGCTCTGCAGAACGTCGAACAGCGCCAGCGCCTGGTCGTACTGGCTCTGCAGGTCTTCGACGATGACGGTCGGAACGCTGACCAACTGCATCGCTGACTCGATCCGCGTCTCCATGTCGTGCACCAACTCGCCCAGCCGCATGGCACCGGCCATGCGCGCACTACCCTTGACGGTGTGCAGTTGGCGCATCAGCTCGCGCGCGACCTCTCGATCGTTAGGGTTGGACGACAGTTCGCGTAATCGGCCGCTGATGGCGGGCATCAGGTCGTGCGCCTCAGCGGTGAAGATCTCAAGCAGGTCCGGGTCGATCTCGTCGCGTACGCCGCTGTCGGGCTCGCCGCTGCCTTCGGCCTGGCCTGGGCGGTCTTCTGCGCCGCCGAGGGTCGATCCCGATTGATGGCCTGGCACAGCCGCCAGCGGGTTTCGCAAGGCGGCGTCGGGTGTCAGGGCTGGCGGAGTGTCGCCCGCTGCCGCAGGGGTGACAGCGGCGGGCGCAGGCGCGCTGTCCGGTTCGGTGGCGACCAGGTACTCATCGATCCCGAGTTGAAAACTCGGCGGCTGGGGCTGCGGGTCGCCGATTACCGCGATGGCCGGGGCGGCAGCGTCCAGCTCGAGGTCGGGCTGCGGCCCGGGGCTGGCGCGCGACGCGTCGGCGCCCGCTTCCGGCATGCCTTCGACGGCCAGCCTGGCCGACACCGGGGGCGACTCGTCATCGTAGAGCGGGATAATCGAGCTCGGCCCTTCGATGGCGCTGCGTTCCAGGATCTGGTCGAGCAGGGTCCGCACCGCCGCTGACTGTACCGGTGCCGGGTTGGGAAAGACGCCGGCGGCAAACTGGTGCAGCATGCCGCGCAGTTTCTCGATCACCGACTCCAGCGTGTCAAATTGCGCTGGAGTCAGCGTCGGGCCATCGCTACGGGCGAACGCGTTGCGAATCAGCGCGTGCAGCAGGTCATCCAGTGGATCGGCGATCTCGTGCACCGGCTCCAAACCGACCGTGCCCGAGATGCCGGCTAGCGAGTGGGCGCGTCGCAGCGTGCCGGGCAGCACGCTGCGCGCGGGCTCGAAGCGCCATTCGGCGATGTCCTGTGCCAGTACGCGGATGCACTCGTCCGCCTCATTCAGGAATACCGAGTACAGGCCGTGGCTGATCTCCAGCGGGCCGATTCGGCGAGTCTCCTCGCCGTTGCCGCGCGCCGGCTCATTGACCGGCAGGTTGATCACCTGCGCGCTGGGCTGCTCGTTCGACGGCGCCTCGCCGGCGGCAGCCGCTTCGTCAAAGCCGACGAATTGCAGGGGATCGCCCAACTCGACGCTTGTCGCGCCGGCTTCGCTGGTGCCGAAGTCATCGGGTGCGGCCGAGGCTTCAGGCGCCTCAACCGCCGGGTCTTCAGTGCTGGCGCGGCGGGACTGCGGCAGCTCGGCGGGCGCAGCTTCAGCCGAACTGCCCGCCGCCTTTGGGCTCGCTTCCAGTCCCGGCGGCATTTCGGGCAGGGCGCCTTCGTACGCGAAAACGCCGCCCTCACGCACGCGTTGCGCCGCCTGCACCAGCGGCACAATCGGCAGCTCGGCCGCTCTGCCCTGCGCGATACCCGAGATCCAGCCTCGCATCAGCGCGGAGGCCGCCGCCCCAAGACGGATCAGGTCGTCACTGGCCGGTCGCTCCTGGGCCAGCCACAGGTTGAAGCACTGCTCGACCGCCCAGGCGCAATCGCCGAACTGCTTCTGCCCAATCATGCGACTGGAGCCCTTGAGCGTATGGAAGGCGCGCCGAACTGTGGTCAGCGTGGACTGGTCGCCCGGCGCCTTGCGTAACGCGAGTAACTGCTCGTCTATACCGTCGAGATGTTCGTTGGCCTCCTCGACGAAGATCTGTGTCAGCTCCTGGTCGGCCGCCGCCTGCGTTGTCGGCAGTGGCGCGGTCAGTTGCACGGCCGGCTGCTCGCGCGGCGCGAACAGCCGGGCCAACTCGCCAGCCACCAAGGCGCTGCGCTCATCGCGCAGGCGCGCGAGCAAAGGCTGCGCGGCGGCGATGCGCGCCTTCAGTGCCGCATCGTCGAGCAGGTCAGCTTCGCCCGTGAGTGCCTGCAGCAGTCGCTCGAACGACAGCAGCGCTGCGTTATCCAGCGGCGCCGCGGCCAGCCGCTGCGCGTCGCGCTGCGCGTCGCGCAGGTGTTGCTCGACCGACCCCTCCACGGCCTCGCCGCGCTCGCGCCTGGGCTCGGCTCCGTCGGAGCGTAGGTCGAGGGTGCGCGGCGGCGTGAGGAACTCGTCCACCGGCGACAGCAATTCCTCCGCCGCGGCCCCCGTGCTCTGAGCCAGGTCAGCGGAGAACACCCCGGTCGAGGGGTCGTAGCGGAACATGCTGCGCGCCCGGTCGCCGTCCTGCGCCAGGCTCTCGACGAAAAAGCCCACCGCCCCGAGATTTTGCGCGATGCGCGCGAACTCCTCAGGCAGGCCGGGCGTCGCCGGGTCGGCAAAGCGGCGCACGCTGCCCTGCACGTTGCGCAGCGCAGCAACCGGATCCTCAAAGCCGAGCATCGACAGCACGCCGCAGACCTGGTCGAACATGGCCTCGGTGTGCACCAACTCCTTGCGCTCGGCGGGGTTGCGGAAGAAGCGATCGAGCCGCTGCTCGATCTCGCGCAGTGCGGCCTGGGTCTCGCCGACGACGTTGGCCATGGTCAGCCGGTCCTGCGCACGGCGCGCCAGCTCGCTGATCCATGACCCACCGTCGGGCAGCGACTGGCCCTGCACCACGGCGGCCAGCCGCTGCGCCAGTTGCTGCGCGTGGTCGGCAAAGTCGGGGTCGGCCTGTGGTAGCTCATCGACGCCCTGCTCGACGAACAGCAACGCCGCGGCAACTTCCAGGCCGAGCTTCTCGCGTACTTCCGGCGCGAGGTCAGCGAAGTTGCGCGTGGCCACGCCGACGTTACGCAGAACGCTGCCGATGGCGGCGGCGTCGAGGCGGCTGGCCGCTTCGATGCAGCGCGTGAGCTGCTGCGCGAAGCGCGCCATCTCGGCCGCGCCGCCGACGATCTGCCCCCAGCACTGCTTGGCGAGCGCCACGCCGTCCCTGAGCTGGCGCAGCGCGTCGGCATCGATCGCCGTGAGCGTCGGACGCTCGAAGTCAGGCGCGATCAATGCCTCCAGTCCGTAAAGCCGCTTGACCTCGGTCACGCGCGGCAGGCTACTGCCGCTTAGGCCGACGTAAAACAGGACGTCCGTCATGAGGCGCTCGGCCACCGCGCCGCCGCCGTCGATCAGTCGGCGCAACTGCAGATTCAGTCGCGCCAGCACTCGCTTCAGATCGATGTCCACCGGTATCTGGCCGGCGGCTAGTGCATCAAGCAGGCCGCGCGCGACCCACCAGAAGCTGCGTGCCAAACCGCGCTGGGGCAGGTGTTCGAGCTCGGCGACGGCATCGCGCATGGTCTGCCGCGCCTGCGGATCGTCGGTGTTGCGAAGAAAGCCCAGCAGGCCCTCCTCGAAGAGCACGCGTCGCATGCGCAGCTGGTTGGCGGTCAGTGGCTTGACCTCGATTTGGTGGAACGCCGGCCGGCGCGAAAGATCCGGGAAGACGAGGTCAGCCGGGTGGATACGCGCGGCGCGACTGAGCGCTAGTACGTCGCGGTAGTAGGGATAAAGGAGGATCGGCTGGTTGGGTCGGCCCGATAGCAGGCCACCGAGGTAGTTCAGTATGGCTGCGACCGCGGTCTCCACGGTGCGAACCGCACTCGGTCCGCACTCCTTGGGCTCTCTGTCCCAGCGGTGCAGCAGCTGCTCGATCGACTCGGTGACCAGCGCGACGCCCCGCAGGTCCAGCAGCTGCAGGGCGCCGTGCGCCTGGTGCACCTGGTTGCGCGCGTTGCGTAAAGGCTCGGCGTCCTGCTTGTTCGCAAGGAAAGCCTTGACGCTCTCGACCGCCTGCCCGAGCGAGCCGCGGATCTCGTCGATCACCCACGCCAGCGGCGCGATGTCCTGGGCTGCGCCCATCAGTGCGTTGGGATTCTGCGATTCAGACATCGTTGCTGGTCCTGTCGTCGCTGGCTGCGGGCTCGGCGCAGGGCAGGTCGGTACCCACTGTGCATGCGCTGCGCCTTGCGCAATGATCGATTAACTGCCGTAGCGGCCCACTATTCGTCACGCGCTTGGCGCGCAGCTCCCTGGCTTGGCATAGGCCAGCGCTTTCGGCTGCTCCATCGCACGGGCCTCCGACCACTCCTTAATGCGTGCCGCCGCGCAGACGCACCCAATCTCGTGAGTGCGCTACACGCGAGGCGCTAACCCACCCGGAACCGTGCGACTGACGCCTTGAGCTCGCGCGCCAGCGTTGCGAGCTGGCCGATCGACTGTGCTGCCTGCCGGGTGCCTTGCGAGGTCTGGTCGGTCACCGCCAGGATGCGCTCCATCGACTGCGCCACCCCGCCGGCGCTTTGGGCCTGCTCGTTGGTGTTACCGGCAATCCGTTCGATCAGTTCGGACAGCTGGCGCGAGACGCGGCCGATATCGGCCAGGGCGGTACCGGCCGCATCGGACAGCTTGGTCCCCTCCACCACGCCCTGCGTGCTCTTCTCCATGGCCGCCACCGCGTCCTGCGTGTCGGTCTGAATGGTGCGCACCAGCGCGCCGATCTGCTTCGCAGCCTCGGCGGAGCGGTCGGCAAGACGCTGCACCTCCTCGGCCACCACCGAGAAGCCGCGGCCCGCCTCGCCGGCGCTCGCAGCCTGGATCGCCGCGTTCAAGGCCAGCACGTTCGTCTGCTCGGTAATGTCCGTGATCAGCTCCACGATCTCGCCGATCTCCTGCGACGACTCGCCCAGCCGCTTGATCCGCTTTGCGGTTTCCTGGATCTGCTCGCGGATCTCGTTCATGCCTGCGATCTGGTTGTACACCGCGCGCTGACCCCTCTCGGCAGCTTCCAGCGAGGCGCGCGCCACCTTGGCGGACTCGCCGGCACTCTTCGACACCTCGTTGATCTGGCTCGCCATCTTCAGCACCTTGTCGCCCGTGTCCTTGATTTCGCGCGACTGCTGTTCGGAGGCGGTCAGCAGTCGGGTGGCGATGTCGCGGGCCGCAGTTGACGCAGTGGACACCTGCTCGGCGGTGTTGTTGATGCGGCCCACCAGGCCGCGCAGCTCTTCCACCGTGTAGTTCACCGAGTCTGCGATGGCGCCGGTGATGTCTTCGGTCACGGTAGCCTGTACGGTCAGGTTGCCGTCGGCGACCTCCTGCAGTTCGTTCATCAGGCGCAAGATCGCCGCCTGGTTCTGCTCGTTGGTGCGATTGGCGTCCTCTTCGAGTCGCTGAGCCTCGGCGCGCTGCTGCTCGGCCTCGCTGGCACGCTTGCGGGTGTCTTCCAACAGCACCTTCACGACGCCGGCGGCGGCGACCAGCACGCCGAGGCCGAAGATCCCCATGATCCAGAAGTTGAGGACCCGCAGGCGCTGGTCCTTCTTGAACGACGCTTGCGTGTCGGTGAAGGCCTGGCGCAGCGCTTCGGTGTCGCGCAGGATCGCCACCTCGGCGTCCTTCGCCTGCACGATCGCCTGCAGATTGGACAGGCCGCCGGCGATCGACGCCTGGAACTCGTCGTAGATCTTGGAAAGCTCCTGCAACCGACTGCGAGTGCCGACATCGCCGGCGGGCGCGATGCGCAGCGCCGGAGAGCCTTGCAGCAGCGCCAGGGTCAGGTCGCGGAAGAGATTGATGTCGCGCCCGAGCGTCAGGCCGATCTCGGCGTTCGCAGTCTCGCCGCTGATCAGCGCGTTGGCCGAGCGGCCCAGGCGCTGGGTCAGCATCACGAGCTGGTTGCTGGCGGCGATCTCGCTCGCCGGGGCGCTCTGCTGCAGCTTGAGCGCCGCGATCTCCTCCGTCAGCAGCAACAGGCGGGGGCTCACTTCGTTGATCTTGCGAATCACGTCGCCGAAGGCGACGAGCTCCTTTTGCTGTTGCAGGATCACCGAGGCGGCTTGCTGCGAGACACGCCAGCGCTCGCCCAGTTTGCTCAGCTGTTCCTGGCGCTCGGCTGGCGCGGGCGCCAGACCGCGCGTGCGGTCGCCATTGGCCAGCGCGTCGAGGTTGGCGTCGATCCGGTCGCGGCTGTCGCTAAGGGTGGCGAACGCCTGCCGGTTGCCAGCAACGGCATAGGGCGCGGCGCGCGCCAGGCGCTGTGTGTGCATGAGCGCATCGCCAGTGATCTCGACCTGCAGCGTTCCGCTCGTCGACTGGCGCAGATCGAGGGCGAGCACGCCAGCCACGACGACGGCAAACAGGCCCATCAGGATCAGCAGCACCTGCACCTGCAGATTAACCGGACGGTCGCCAATCAGCGGCAGCTTCCATGCCAGGAAGCGCTCGATCAGGTCGACGGTGCGGCGGCCGCGCGACTCGCCGCGGCGGACGTGCACCGTCTCGCGGCGCGTGGCCGACCGCCGAACGGCCGAGGGCGCAGGGACGTCGTCGACCGAAGCCAGCTCCGTGTAGCTGAAGGTGTTCGGATCGGCTGCGAGAGTCGCGGCCCGGTCGCCATCGCGGGTTCCGGACCCCCGGCCTGCCTTGCTGGCCTTCTTGCCCTTCTTGAAACCAAAGTCCAACGCCATGGTTTGCCCTCCAAATGCCACACGGAACCCGGCCGCCGGACCGGATTCCTAAAGGCCGTGCCCGCCGTCAGGCCCCGATCATCGCAAAGCGCTCGCTGGTGACCAATCGCTCCAGACGGAGCTCCGTGAGTTGCGTGCCATCCATGTCGCGGTAGCGCAGCGACTCCCACGGCGCTGACGCCTGGCCCCGGCCCAGCGGCTCGAGTTCATTGAGGTTGCGCAGACCAAAGGCGCGCGTGATCAGCAACGCTGCATTGACATTGAGCGCCTCACCGAAGACGAGCAACTGGGTTGCCTCGCCTGCCGCCGACGGCTCGCCGCCCATGAAGTGCATCAAATCGATGACACCGATCAGCCGGCCACGTACGTTGGCCAGGCCGCGGTACCAAGGCTGCGTCCACGGCACCGGCACGACTTTGGGCAGGGCCACGATCTCCGCCGCCAGATTCATGTCGAGCAGGTAGTGCCTTGGACCGATCTTAACGGCGAGCCGCAGCGGCTCCGACGACGTGCCGGACGCCGCCTTCAGACGCTCTGCCAACTGCGTGGAGAAGTCCCGCAGCTTGGCTCGAACCTGGCCCGTCCGCTTGCCCGCGTCCATGTCAATCGAGTCCGTCGGCCCTACGCCGCTGCGGCCAAACCACAGGGTGCAGCGAGCGAAGCGAGCAGCGCGGCGCTGACAGCCTGCTGGCGTCCGTCGGCTCGACGCCACTGACGAAGTCCGCCAGGCAAGCCAGCGACGGGGTGGAGCGTGGCGGCCGTTTCATCCTAGCCCAGTGCGGCGATCTTCTCGAGGAGCTCTTCGGGCCTGACCGGCTTGGTCACGAAGTCGCGTGCCCCCTGACGCAGCGCCCAGATGCGGTCGGTCTGCTGATTCTTGCTGGTGCAGATGATGATCGGCACCGCCTGCGTAGCCGGATCCCTGGACAGCTGACGGGTCAGCTGAAAACCATTTTGTCCAGGCATCACGACGTCGAGCAGGATGAGGTCGGGCACGCCGTTGCGCAGCTTGTCCACGGCGTCTTCGGCGTTCTCGGCCTGGGTGACGGCGAAGCCGTTCTTGGTCAGCAACTCGTTCAGGAAATAGCGCTCGGTGGGCGAGTCGTCAACGATGAGGACTTTCTTGATCGGCATGGCACTCCCGGTTGCCTGATGGCGCGGCTAGCTGGCGTAGAACTGGCGCACGGCGGCCAGCAGGCTGTCCTTGGTAAACGGCTTGGTCAGGTACTCGCTCGAACCGACCATGCGCCCGCGCGCCCGGTCGAACAGGCCGTCCTTGGACGACAGCATGACCACCGGCGTCTTGGAAAACCGCGGGCTGCGCTTGATCAGCGCGCAGGTCTGGTACCCGTCGAGCCGCGGCATCAGGATGTCGCAGAAGATGATGCCCGGCTCGTGATCGTTGATCTTGGCCAGCGCCTCGAAACCGTCCTGGGCGAGGATCACCTGGCAACCCGCCTGAGTCAGAAAGATTTCCGCACTGCGGCGGATGGTGTTGGAATCATCGATCACCATCACCTTGCGTCCGCGGATGTCCGAAAAATCCAGCCCAGCCATTCAACTCATCTCCGAAGCCGAATCCGGTCTGCCGCGGCTCAGATCTCGACCATCTCGAAATCTTCTTTGCGCGCACCGCACTCGGGGCAGGTCCAGTTGGGGGGCACCTGTTCCCAGCGTGTGCCTGGGGCGATGCCCTCGTCCGGCAGCCCCGCCGCCTCGTCGTAGATCCAGCCGCAAATCAGGCACATCCACGTGCGAAAGGCCCCCTCGTTGGATGCGGGCGAGCCGCCTGCAGAGAACGTCATCTGACCGAAAAACCTGAGTTAATTCGATAACATACTGAGCGGCGCGCATCATAGCCGGTAGCCCGAAAAAGGGGCGCTTCGCCCCCTTGCAAGCGCCAAGAAGTCCATCCTGACGAGTCTTTCGGACCGTTCGGGCCGCAGCTTCGGGTGATCCCGCACCCGACCGATCTGCCCAACGCGGTTTGCCTTTCCCAGCCTGCCCAATGCCCAGCAACCTGGCCCCGCCCACCGTCCTCGTGTTCGCGATGTCGGATCCGACCGGCGCCGGCGGCGCCATGGGCGACGCGCTCACCTGCGCCGCCATGGGCTGCCATGCCGCCTGCGCCATCACCGCCCTGGCGGTGCAGGACTCCACGCGGGTGGAAGACGTGCTGGTCATCGATGCCGAGTGGATCGACGACCAAGCGCGCGCCGTGCTGCAGGACATGCCGGTGGCCGCCATCAAGGTCGGTGCGGTGGGCAACAGCGACCATGCCCAGGCGATTGCCGAGATCCTGTCCGACTACCCCGGGTTGCCGGTGGTGTTCGATCCGTTTCCGTCGGCGCTGGGTAACCGCGCCGATTCCGAGGGCGAGCTCGATCCGGAGCTGATGGCTGCGCTGCGCGGCCTGATCGTGCCGCAGACCAGTGTGCTGACCCTGAGCCTGGCGCAGGCGCGCCGCTGGATCGAACTGGCGAGCGACGACGAGGCCGACGCCGATGCCGCCGCCGACTACGGCGCCGCCCGGTGCGCGCGCCGCCTGCTCGACTGGGGGTGCGAGTACGTGCTGGTCACGGGTGCCGAGCGCGTCGGCACCCACATCGTCAACCAGCTTCACGGCCCCGAGAACTCGCTGCAGAACGAGAGCGTGGAGTACGTGGACCTGCGCTTCCGCGGCGCCGGCGACACCCTGTCGGCCGGCATCGCCGCGCTGCTGGCGCAGGGCATCGATGTCACCGACGCGGTGCGCGAGGCCAACGACTTCCTGGGCCAGGCCCTGGCCGGGGGTTTCCGGATCGGCATGGGTGACGCGATGCCCGACCGGCTTTTTTGGGCCGGCGACGAGGGCACCGACGACCCTGCGGCCACCGACGCCGGCGTCGGCGAGTCCGAGACCCAGGCCGATGGCGGGCCTGCGCGTGGCTGACGCGGCGGCACCGGCGCGCAGCCTGCGGCCTGCGGTGGCGGCGGCGACGCCGTCGGGCCTGTACCTGCTGACGCCCGACTGGGACGACACGAGCCGGCTTCTCGCCGTCAGCGCGGCGGCGCTGGCCGCCGGCGTGCGCTGGCTGCAGTACCGCCACAAAGGCGCTGCGCCGGCGCTGCGTCGGCAGCAGGCCCGCGCCCTGCGCGAGCTGACCCGAGACCACGACGCAAGCCTGGTCATCAACGACGACCTGGCGCTGGCGCTGCAGGTGCAGGCCGACGGCGTTCACCTGGGCCGCGACGACGGCAGCGTGGCGGCGGCGCGCGCCGCCTGGCCCCAGGGGGCCATCGGCGTGTCCTGCTACGACGACTACGCGCGCGCCGAGGCTGCCTGGCACGAGGGCGCCGGCCACGTCGCCTTCGGCGCGGTGTTCGCCTCACGCGTGAAACCGGGGGCGGTACGCGCGCCGCTGGCGCTGCTGGAGCGGGCGCGGGCGGCCGGCCGGCCGGCGGTGGCCATCGGCGGCATCGACGCCGGCAACATCGCCCAGGTCGCAGCGGCCGGCGCGGCGGCCGCGGCGCTGATCAGTGCCGTGTTCGACGCGCCCGACCCCGCAGCGGCCGCGGCAGAATTGATCCAACGCTGGAACTCAGCACAATCAGGCAGGACGGGAGGACCATGAGCGGGGACCGCAACCAGCAGTTGTTCGAGCGCGCGCAGCAGACCATTCCGGGCGGCGTCAACT
>Ga0209450_10001076_pt1 | contig 13658 bp, 14 predicted proteins | sample FrelakmetLWP11LW_FD_187149 | JGI IMG/M metagenome (GOLD analysis project Ga0209450, IMG submission 187149) | Freshwater lake sediment microbial communities from the University of Notre Dame, USA, for methane emissions studies - LWP11 LW (SPAdes)... | ecosystem: Environmental > Aquatic >... | reverse complement strand
CCGCGGTCGAGTTCGCGCGCGCGCTGTCCGGGGTGGATCCCGCCCGGATCGCGGTGTGGGGCACCTCGTTCTCGGGCGGGCATGCGCTCGTGACCGCCGCCACGGTACCGGGCGTCGCTGCCGCGATCGCGCAGTGCCCGATGATGGACGGGCTGGCCGCCGTGACCAACATCCTGCAGTACGCGGGGCTCGGGCAGCTGCTGCGTCTCACGGGCCACGGCCTGTGGGACCTCGCCCAGGCGCCCTTCGGCCGCGCGCACTGCATCCCGATCGTGGGCCGGCCCGGCGAACTGGCCGTGATGAGCAGCGAGGACGCCGATTCCGGCTACCGCGCCCTCGCGCCCGAAGGCTTCCGCTTCGAAGTGGCGGCCCGCATCGCGCTCGCGGTCGGCTTCTACCGTCCCGTCCGGTACGCCGCGCGCGTGCGCTGCCCGGTGCTGGTGCAGGTGTGCGAGCGCGACAGCGTCGCGCCTGCCGACGCGGCGGAGCGCGTGATCGCGAAGCTCGGATCGCTCGCCGACGCGCAGCGCTACCCGATCGGTCACTTCGAGCCGTACTTCGGCGCGCCCTTCGAGCGCAGCATCTCCGACCAGCTCCGGTTCCTGCAGCGTCACCTGCAGCCGTCGCCGCCGCTCACCACCCCTTGAAGAAGCTGCCGTCGGCGAAGTCCCACAGCAACACGATGTGGTAGCGCGTCTCGTACGACTGGTCGCTCAGCGGGAACTCGATGCCGGCGTTCAGCGCGACGTGCCCTCCGCGCGTCAGCCCGACCCGCACCTGCGGCAGCACCGTCCACTGCACGGAGTCGTCGTCACCTGAATCGAACGGCATGGTCGCCGTCACCTCCAGCGCCGGAAAGACGGCGCGGCGGTTCACGGTCCAGAGGTAGTGCACGACGCCGGCCAGTTCCACCTCGCCGTCGCTGGTGTCGTCCACCGGCAGGATGACGCGGCCGCTCGACTGCAACGTCGCCCTGTCCGAGAGCTGCTTGCCGTAAGCCAGGTACGAGATCACCTCGTCGGACACGTCATCCTGCGTCGCCAGCGCATAGATCAGCGCTCCCGACAGGATCGAGCGCTGCTCGAGGTTCCAGTGCAGCACGGTCTTCGCCCCGGCCTCGACCATGCTCACCTCGGAGTTCGTGCCGTCATCCTCGTAGACGACCTCGAGCACGCCCATGGAGCGCTTGCCGAACCGCTTCTCGATCTCGAGCACCGCGCGCCAGGGATTCTCGCCTTCCTCCGCGTCGGTGAATCGCCCCTTCAGCACGACCTCGTCCTCCGGAAACGCCTTCTTGGTGCGAACGGGCAGGAAGAAATTGAGTTCGCCCGGCGGATACCGGTCGCTACCCGGCGCGAGCGTCTTCGCGTAGGCGACGACGTTGCGGATCTCCTCCTCCTGCAGCGCGCCGAGCTGCGCGGGCATGGTCGCGGAAAGACCGAGTGCGGGCCCGCCGTGCGTGACGACGATCTGCCAGTCCTCGGCCGGCTCGCGGCTGTTGAACAACGGATCCGACAGGTCGGCGGGCTGCGGGTCGAGCGTCTGCACGACCGGGCTCGAGGGATCCGGGCGGCCGGTGAGCCCGTGGCAGGCGGCGCAGATCTCCTCGAACGTCTTGCGACCCGCCGCAAGGTCGGCCGATTGTGCGTTGTGGGCGAAGGTGAGCGACAGCATGACCGCCGCGCACACGCCCGGCAGGTGGATGACTCGCGCGTTCATGGGTCTCCCTTGGCGGCGGAATCCGCCGCGACGAACCGGTGCCACGTGACATCCGTGTGCGCGCGGCACGCCGCATGCTGTGACTAGTAATGCCCGGGCCGCCGACCTGCAATAAGTAAAGTTCCCAAGCTACCCGTTGCACCGAACCGCTGCGTGGCGCAGTCTGCGACGCGTGCGGCCACGCGCCGCGACGAACCGAGTGCGGCGGGAACAGCCGCCGCGGGACACGCCGAAAATCCAGTACAAGCATCAGTCGTGGAGGGGAAAGCAATGAGATACAACCTGGCACCGCTGTCGGCAGCGACGCTGCTGGCCGTGGCGGGCACCGCCTCGTCCGCCGAGATCGAGGTGATGACGCAGAACCAGTACGTCGGCACCGATCTGATCGGGCTCGTGGAATCCGACGACTTCAACGCAGCCGCAATCGCGGCACTGCAGGATCGCGCGAAGAGCATGCCGACCCTGCGTGCGCGGGCACTCGCGGCCCTGATCGGCAAGCGCGGACCGGCGCTGGTCGGCCTGCAGGAAGTCTACGAATTCACATGCCTCGAGCTGCCGACGCCCGTGGCGGACGGCAAGGGTTGCGACAACCCGTCCATTGCCGGTGCCTTCACGGACCAGCTCGCCGACACGCTGGCGGCGCTCGGCGGACGCTACCGCGACGTGGCCACGGTGGTGAACATGAACCTGCCCGCGGGCCTGGTCCTGCCGGACGGTTCGCCGTTGCCGGTGGCACTGCCAGGCATTCCCTTGTCGATCGACGAAATGACGATCTACCTCGGCGTCGTGGACCGTGACGTGATCCTCGCGCGCTCCGACGTCGCGGCGCAGCCCGTGCCGTACACCGCACTTTGTCCGACGCGGGCCTCGGGCGACGGCTGCAGATACCAGACCGTCGCTTCCGCCAACCTCGACGTCACCGTCGCGCCCGGCTTCACCGTGACCGTGCGCGTGGACTTCGAGCGCGGCTTCGTCGGCGCCGACGCGATGGTCGGCGGCGTGCCCTACCGCTTCGTGAATACCCACCTCGAGACACGCCTCGAGAGCAACGGTCCGCAAGCGCGCTTCATCCAGTCCGCGCAGGCCGCGGAACTGCTGGGGACCATCAGCTACTACGCGACGGTTCCCGGCACGACGCCGCCCGGCCAGCGGACCCTGGTGGTCGGCGACATGAACTCCGATCCGCGCGACAGCGTGTACCCGGTGCCGCCGGGATACCCGGAGATCCTCGGCGTACCGCCCTACCGGCAGTTCGCAAGCCTCGGCGGATTCACCGACGTGTGGACGCTGCGTCCGGGCGTCGGCAAGGGCAAGGGCGCGCCGCTGGTCGGCTTCTCGTGCTGCCAGTACGCGGACCTGTCGAACCACAAGTCCGACCTGTACGAGCGGATCGACCTGATCTTCTCGCTCGCGCCGCCCCGGAAAGTGTTCAATGCGCGGCTGCTCGGCGAGAGCGTGGCTGACAAGACGAGCCCCAAGGGCCGCGGCCTGTGGCCGTCCGACCACGCCTCGGTCGCGGCGCGCATTCAGTACTGAGCGGAGGCCGGAGTGCTGAGCAGATGCTGAAGTCGACCGCGCGGCTCATCCGCAGCCTGCTGGACGGCGAGCGAGTGCTCTCGCTCGCCGTCCTCGTCGAGGGGGCGCCGTTCGCGGGGCTGCTGCCGTTCGTCCCGCTACCCGACTACTCGGGCGTGCTGGTCCACGCCTCGCGCCTTTCGCGACACAGCGCCGGGCTCAGCGCGGGCGCGCGCGCCGCCGTGCTCCTGCACGAGCAGGACGGTCCGGACAAGGACCCGCTGCAGATCAAGCGCGCCAGCTTCGAGTGCGACGTGCAGCCGCTCGAACGGGACAGCGCGGCCTGGCAGGCGGGGCGTGAACGTTACCTCGCTCGCTTTCCAGACGCACGCATCACGTTCCGGCTCGGTGACTTTACGCTCCACCGGCTCGAGTTCCGGCAAGGCCTGCTGGTCGCGGGCTTCGGCCGCGCGATGGAAATCACGCCGAAGGACATCGCCAAGCTCGGCAAATTGGGCCTGCCCTAGCGCCGGCGGCAGAACTGGTCGTGCAGCGTGTGCATGATCGACGCCGCCTCGCCGCTGGTCAGCGAGTAATAGATCGACTGCCCGTCGCGCCGGGTGCGCACCAGGTGCTTGCGCCTGAGCACGGCGAGGTGCTGCGACAGCGCCGACTGGCTGAGCCCGATCGTCGGCTGCAGGTCGCTCACGGACTTCTCGCCGTCCGCCAGCCGGCACAGGATCATGAGGCGCGAGGTGTTCGCCATCGCTCCCAGCAGGTCGCTGGCCTTGTGGGCGTTCTTCTCGAGTTGCTTCAGGCCCTTCGCCGTGACATTCAGCACGGGCGCTGGGGCCGTCGCGGCGCGTGCGGATCTGCTTTTCGTACTCATTCTTTCGCTATGTTAGATGAATTGCGCGCGGCATTGGCACGGCCTCCCCCGGATCCGCAGCATCGCCTCAACGCACCCGCACCGTGAACCGCTCGCCGCCCGGCCCCGCGACGTGCACGGCGCAGGCGATGCACGGGTCGAAGCTGTGGATGGTGCGCAGGACCTCGATCGGCTGCTGCGGGTCGTGCAGCAGGTGCCCGGCGAGCGCTGCCTCGTAGGCCCCGGGCTGCCCCGTGGCATCGCGCGGACCGGCATTCCAGGTGCTCGGCACCACCGCCTGGTAGTTGGCGATCCTGCCGTCCTCGATCACGATCCAGTGCCCGAGCGCCCCGCGCGGCGCCTCCATGAACCCGGCACCGCGGGCCGTCGCCGGCCACGTGCCCGGATCCCACAGCTGGTCGTTGAACGTCTTCGTGTCGCCCGCCTTGATGTTGGCGATGAGCTGGTCGTACCAGCCCTGCATCGCATCGGCGAAGATCTTCGTCTCGAGCGTGCGCGCGGCCGTGCGGCCGAGCGTGGAGTACAGCGCTTCGACCGGGAGCTCGAGCGTCGCGAGCGTGCGATCGACCAGCTCCTTCGCCTGCGCGTGGCCCGAAGCCACCAGCATCAGCACGCGCGCCAGCGGGCCCACCTCCATCGCCTTGCCACGCCAGCGCGGCGACTTCATCCAGGAGTACCCCTGCTCCACGTCGAGCTGCCGGTAAGGCGGCTTCGGGCCGGTGTAGTTCAGCTTCGTCTCGCCGTCGTACGGGTGCAGGCCCTCGCCCTTGCCGCCGGCGTAGTCGTAGTACGCGTGGCTGACGAACTCCTGGATCTGCGCCGGGTCGTCGAGATCCACCTGCTCGAGGTGCGACAGGTCGCGACCGAGGATCGCGCCGCGCGGCACCATGAAGCTGGCGGGGTCGAAGATCGACTTGGCCGGAAAGTCACCGTAGCAGAGGAAATTGCCGAGCCCCTCGCCCTGGGTCGCCCAGTCCTTGTAGAAGCCGGCGATGGCGAGCGTGTCGGGCACGTACACCTCGTCCACGAACTGGCGCATGCGCGCGATGATGTCCTGCACCTGCGACAGCCGCTTGGCGTTGATCGCGGAGTCGGAGTCGAGGTCGATCGGGTTCGGCGCGCCGCCCACCACGAAATGCGGGTGCGGGTTCTTGCCGCCGAAGATGGCGTGCAGCGTCGCGACGTCGCGCTGCCAGGCGAGCGCGTCGAGATAGTGCGCCACCGCCATGAGATTCGCCTCGGGCGGCAGCTTGTAGGCGGGATGCCCCCAGTAGGCGCCGGCGAAGATGCCGAGCTGGCCGCTCTCGACGAGGGCCTTGACGCGTCGCTGCACGTCCGCGAAATAGCCCGGTGAGGAGCGCGCGTAACCACTCAGCGACTGCGCGAGCGCGCTGGTCGCGCCGGGGTCCGCCTGCAACGCCGACACCACGTCCACCCAGTCGAGCGCGTGCAGGTGGTAGAAGTGCATGACGTGGTCGTGCACGTACTGCGCCCCGATCATCAGGTTGCGCACGAGATTGGCGTTGGCCGGGATCTCGTAACGCAGCGCGTCCTCCACGGCGCGCACCGACGCGATGCCGTGCACCAGCGTGCACACGCCGCAGATCCGCTGCGCGAACGCCCAGGCGTCGCGCGGATCGCGACCGCGCAGGATGATCTCGAGACCGCGCACCATGGTACCGGCGCTGTACGCCTGCGTGATGCGCCCCTCGGCATCCGTCTCGGCCTCGATGCGCAGGTGGCCCTCGATGCGTGTGACCGGGTCGACGACGACCCGCGGCGTGGCGGCGCTCATGTCTCATCCTCGAGGAGGTTGTCCGCGACCAGCTCGAGCAGGCTGTGCATCTTGTGGTCCCACTTGAAGTGCGCCTGGCCGTCGTCGAAGGTCTGCCGGCAGTTCGCGCAGGTGGTGACCGGCAGCTCCGCCCCCGTCTGCTCGATCTGCTCCATCTTGATGCGGAACGTCTTGTAGCGCAGTTCGTCCGCGCGGTGGTTGGCGACCACGCCGCCGCCCCCGCCACAGCACCAGGCTGTGCCCTTCGACGGGTACATCTCGCGCAGCTCGACGCCGAGTGCCTTCAGCACCTCGCGCGGTGCCTCGATGGCGCCGCCGCGGCGCACGACCTGGCAGGGATCGTGGAACGTCACGCTCTTCGCCACCTTCCGGAGCCGCAGCTTGCCCTCGCGCACCTGCTCCGCCATGAACTCGGCGATGTGCTGCACCTTGAACGGCAGCGGCTGGCCGTACATGTTGGCGCCCATCCAGCGCAGCGCGGTGTAGGCGTGGCCGCACTCGGGCAGGATCACCGTCTTCGCGCCGCAGGCGACCGCAGCGTCGATGAGCTTCATCGTGAGCAGCTTCTGCGCCGCGGAATTGCCGGCGAGCAGGCCGAAGTTGGTGGCTTCGTAGCCGTCGAGCCGGAACGTCCAGTCCACGTCGAGGTGGTTCATGATCCGCGCGGTGGCGACGACCGAGTCCGGGTATTTCATGATCTCGATCGAGGACATGGCGCAGAGGACGTCGGCGTTCTCCTTGTCCACCGGGATCTCGACCTCGTGGTCGTCCGCCAGCCACTCGAGGCGATCCTTGAACACCTTGGGCGTCGCACCGAGCGGGCTGCCCTCGAGGCGCGCCCGTTCCGTCACCGACCACAGCTCGTGCGGAATCAGGCCGGCGTTGTACATGCCGTGGCGCGCCTGCGAGACCAGCGAGGCGATGTCGATGCCCATCGGGCACATCAGCGAGCAGCGTCCGCAGACCGTGCACGAGTCGTAGATGAGCTGCTGCCACTCCTGCAGCTGCTCGACCGTGACCTTCTGCTTGAGGTTGAGCGCCCGGTAGATCGCCGCGAACGGGCCGTACTCGCGCTTGTAGGCCTGCTTGAACGGCTCGAGCTTCCAGATCGGCGTGTACTTCGGGTCCTTCGTCACCTCGTAGAAGTGACAGGCCTCCGCGCACATGCCGCAGTGTATGCACGACTCCATGTAGATTGCGGCGGTGCGGCCGAAGTCCTTGACGAAACTCTTCATCGCACGCTCGACGCGCTCCGCCTCGGGCATCTCGCCCTGCATGTCGTAGCGGTACTCCGGCGCCGCGATCGAGACGCGCGGCTTGTCGAACTCGAGCGGCTCGGGCTTGCGGGTGTGCGGGGTGGAGGCGGTCACAGCGAGGCCCCCCTGCGTTCGAAGATCATGCCGGTGGCGCCGCGCGCCGCGAAAATCGTGAAGGCGTGCATCAGCTTGCCGAACGGGAACCACACCAGCAGCAGCTCCACCGACAGCAGGTGGTACGCGAGCAGGCGCTCGTAGGGCCAGCCCGTGAGGTGCGCGAAGGCCGCCATGCCGGTGACCAGCGGCGCGATGGTCACGAACCAGCTGAAGTAATCGTCGAAGTTCGAGATCAGCCGCTTCACCGGGTTCACCAGCCGGTGCACCAGCACGGCCACCAGGGCCGCGACCGACACGGCGGCGAGCAGCGTGACGATCCCGTTCGGCAGCGTCGGCCAGCTCACGCCGATGAGGCCGTGCAGGTCGGTGCCGAGCAGCCCCTGGGCCACGTCGGCGAAGAACAGCACGTGCGGGGCGAAGAAGAACAGCGACACCAGGAACCCGACGTGGAACGCGTAACCCATGACCTCGCCGAAGGCCGTGCCCTCCAGGAACTCGCGGCGCGGCCACGAGCGCAGCGCGATCAGCCGCAGACCCTTCCACGCGGCCGGGTTGCGCGGCGCCGACAGATCCTTCCTGGTGCGCAGCAGGAACACGCCGAGCAGGCGCCACAGCACGCCCGCGATGAAGATGCTGATGGACCACTGCAGCGCGGGCCCGCGCGCGAACTCGAGCAGGTCCATGTCAGCCTCCCTCCGCGTCGCGCTGGCGCTTGCGCGCGAGCGCCGCGGACGCAATGCCGAGCGCCGCGCCGACCCCGATCGCCGTGCCGACCGTGCGTGCGTCGCCCCAATTCCCCGTGGACAGCGGCTGGTAGAAGCCACCCTTGTCCCAGAAGCCGGGCTCGGAGCAGCCGATGCAGCCGTGGCCGGCCTCGATGGGGAAACTCGTGCCGTTGTTCCACTTGACGGTAGCGCAGGCGTTGTAGGTGATGGGCCCTTTGCAGCCGAGCTTGTAGAGGCACCAGCCCTTGCGCGCGCCTTCGTCGTCGAAGCTCCCGGCGAACTGACCACGCTCGTAGAACGGGCGCCGGTAGCAGCGGTCGTGGATGGTCTGGCCGAAGAACGACTTCGGCCGGCCCAGTGCGTCGAGCTCGGGCAGCTTGCCGAACGTCAGGTACTGCACCAGCACCCCGGTGATCACCACCGGGATCGGCGGGCAGCCCGGCACGTTGACGATCGGCTTGTCCTTCACGATGGCGCCGACGGGCACCGCACCGGTCGGGTTGGGCGCGGCACCGGGGATGCCGCCGTAGGCCGCACAGGTGCCCAGCGCCACAATTGCGGCCGCGCCCTCCGCCGCCTCGAGGAGCATCGCGCGATTGTCGTGGCCAGCGATGGTGCTGAAGCCCGTGTTGCCGGTGGGGATCGAGCCGTCCACGATCAGCAGGTAGCGCCCCCAGTTGTCCTTCATCGCCTGCTCGCGGGCCCGCTCGGCTGCATCGCCGGCCGCCGCCTGCAGCGTGTGCTGGTAGTCGAGCGAGATGGCCTCGAAGATCAGGCTCTCGAGCGTCGCGCCGTGCGCCCGGGTGATCGACTCGGTGCAGCCGGTGCACTCCTGGAACGGCAGCCAGATCACCGAGGGTCGCCGCGCCTGCTCGAGCGCGGCCGCGATGCGCGGCGCCATGGATGCCGGCAGTCCGAGCAGGGCGGCCGTCGAGGCGCAGAAGCTGAGGAAGTCGCGGCGGGTCACGCCGCGTGAACGCAGGAATTCACCGACCATCGGCGGGGACATGTCAGGCCTCCCGGGAAAGCCGGGGCAAAGCCTGCGATATATTAGAAGTCGCTGCTGTACGTAACTGCCGCAGCCGCGGGCCGGCGGCGCGGCTGCGTTCAGTCGCGCCCGGCCGCCAGCCAGCTTTCCAGGACGCGCCGGGCCGCGGCCGCCGCGGCCGGTACCGCGGACGCAACCTCGGCGGAGAGCGCCAGCCCCCAGCCAAGCTGCGCGGGCTGCACGCCGACCAGTGCGCGGCGTGCCGGCAGCGAACCCGTGAGCCTTGCGGCATCCAGCAGGTCGCGCAGGCCGAGCTCGTGCGCGCTGCAGTGCGGCGTGCGCACGAAGGCGTCGAACGCCTCACCCTCGAACACCCGCACCGTACCGGGCGCGGCGTCCAGGTTGGCGGCGTCGAGCGCGAGCAGCGCGTCGCATTGCTCGATGCGTGGCAAGAGCATGAATCCCAGGGTGCCGGCGTCGAGGTACTCGACGCCGTCGAGCGGCGGGACGCGCGCAGCCAGCGCCTCGAGCAGGCGCTGCCCCACGCCGTCGTCGGACATGATCGGGTTGCCGACGCCGAGCACCAGCACGCGCGTGGCGGCCGGCACCGGGCTAGCGGACACTCACGCGCAGCCGGCGAAGCCGTCCGCGTTCATCTTCGCTTCGTACGGGCCAGCCACCTGCGCGCCGGGCACCAGCGCGGCCTTGACGCCGTCCCATTCCTCGGGCTTGAGCACGATCAGCCAGCCGTTGCCGTACGGATCGTCGTTGACGAGGCTCGGCGTGGCGACCACCGCCTCGTTGACCGCGACGACCGCCCCGCCGGCCGCCGTCTTGGCCGGGCCGACCCACTTGCCGGACTCGACCGTGGCGCAGGACTTGCCGGCCTTCACGTCCTTGCCCACGCCCTTGGGCGTGAACGCGACCAGCCGCCCCGCCATCGCCGTGGCGACGGCGGTCATGCCGAGGCGCACCGTGCCGTCGCCGATCTCCTTGAACCAGATCTGGTTTTCGACGTCGTACAACAGGTCGTCGGGCAGGTTGCAACCCTTCACGGTGGGCATCGGCAGTCTCCTCAGGCAGGATCGGGCGGCGCGGCAACCTCACGCAGCGGACGCGAAGCGCAGCAGAAATCGCCGAGCTCGCGGACCTGCAGCTTGCCGGCCACGAACAGGAACAGGTGGTTGGCGACCAGGGTCATCATGCGCAGGCGCTGCCCCACGTCGGGGTGCTGCGGCTCCAGGTGAACCAGGTTGTAATGATAAACGAGCTCGCGGCAGGTTTCCCGGCACGCGTTGAAGCTCGGCTCGTCGGTGCAGCCCTGCCGGTGCAGCGCGAGCAGGCGGAATCCCTCGCGCGTGTCGCGCGTGGGCTCGAGACCCCTGGCCACGACCCAGCGCTCGAGCACCTCTTCGCCCAGCGCCAGCAACTCGGGCGCGACCTCGGGGCCCGGCTCGGCGACTGCGGCCAGCGCCTCGAGTCGCTGCTCGATGGCGGCGAGCGGCCTCACGCGATCCCCTTCTCCTTGAAGAAGCCGAGCGAGTCGGAGATGTTCTCGTGGATGCCGACCTGCTTGGGCGACAGGCCGAGCGCCATGCCGAGCAACTGCGTGAAATAGACGATCTTCACCCTGGTGGCCTGACCGAATTTCTTCTCGGCACGCACCTGGTGCATTTCGAGGCCCGAGTGGCAGGTGGGACACTCGGTGGCGATCACCTCGGCGCCCGCTGCCTCCGCCGCGCGGAGGATGTTGAGCACCAGCTTGGTCGAGGTGTCGCTGTCCGAGAGCGTGTGCGCACCGCCGCAGCAGGCGGTCTTCAGCGGGAACTCGACGTTCACCGCGCCGGCCACCGCGAGCAGGTCGTCCATGTAGTGCGGCTTCGAGGTGGACTCGCTGCCCGGGCCCCGGTCCTTCTCGGGGAAGATGTGGCGCGGGCGCGTGTACATGCAGCCGTAGTAGTTGGCGATCTTGAGGCCCTTCAGCGAGCCACGGAGGCGCTTCTTCAGGCCCTCCTCGCCGATGCCGTGCACGATCCAGTCGAGGGCGTGGATGGTCTCGACCTGGCCCGCCTGGTAGGTGGCGTGGCCCGCTTTCTTCGACAGCTGGTCCACCACCTCGGCGCTCTTCGGATCGTGCGCGAGGTCGTACTCGGCCTTTTTCAGGTTGTGGTAGCAGCCGTTGCACGGGGCCATCACCACGTCCATCTTCATTTCGCTCGCCGCGATCGACATGACGCGCGAGGAGAGGTAGGTCTGCAGCTTCGGGTCGATGTTCTTGACTTCCATCGCCCCGCAGCAGTTCCAGTTCTTCACCTCGACGAGGTCGAGCCCGAGCGCCTTGCCCACCGCCTGCGTCGAGCGGTTGTATGAGTGCGCCGTACCCTCGAGCGCGCAGCCCGGGTAGTAGGCGACTTTCTGGTACTTGTCGCGGGTAGCGCTCATGACCTTGCCCCTTCGCCGGCCGTCGCCGGGCCCGCGTCGCGCCTGGCCGCATCGATCAGGCCGTCGAGCCCGAGCGCGCGCCGCCGGCGGTGTTCCTGCTCGTGCACGTACTCGTCGATCGCCGTCCGGGCGCGCGACCAGCCGCTGGTGCTCGGCGCCACGACCGTGGCCAGGCCGAGCTTGGTGAGCATCGTGACCGGCAGGTGGCGCAGCATGCGCTTGACCATCTCGATCAGCCACGGCTGCCGGAGGTCCTGGCCGGTGCGCTTGAAGAAGCGCTGCATCACGCGGCCTTCCTCGATCTTGCCGCGCTGGAAGACCTGCTCGGAGAACACCTCGTCGAACACCATGGAGGGCGACTTGGCGACGTGGCCCTTGAGCTCCATCCAGTGCGACAGCGCCTTCATGACGCCCTCGGGCACCACGTCGCGCGGGCAGGCGTAGGTGCACTTGTTGCACGACACGCACTGCCAGATGATCTCCTTGTCGCGCAGGATCTCGGACTCCATCCCCAGCCGGACCAGGTAGATCCAGTAGCGCGGGTTGAAGTCCGGGTTGATCGCATTGACCGTGCAGGAGTTGGTGCACGAGCCGCACTGCCAGCAGCGGTGCACGTTCTCGCCGCCCGGCAGGGCCGCGATCTCGTCCTGCATCGCCTCGTTGTAGTCCGTGATGGCGCGCGACTGGATGAACGTGCTCCAGTGCCCGGAGACGTCCACGCCGTCCACCACCAGCTGATCGTGCGTCTGCAGGTTCTCCGGGCGGATCAGCGATACTTCATGTATGGGCATTGCCTGGCCTCGTCATTCCCGGATTCTGGGGGCCACGCCGGTGAAGGCCTCGCGGGCCTCGCCGTCGATGGCCGCGAAACGCGCGCGCCCGTCGGCCGCGCGGACGCCGTCGAGCCCGAGCAGGCGGCGCGTGTGCTGCATCGGGTCCTCCGGCGCGGAAAAATCCGCACGCAGGTAACTGCCGCCCTGCTCGCAGATGTACTCCGCATAGACCTGGGCGCAAACCATGTCCACCATCTGCACCACGTCGCGGAACACGCCGTTGACGGACAGGAACTGCGCGATCTCCTCGCGCAGCACCAGGAACGTCTCGTAGTCGTCGCGCGCGCCGATGGTGGTGTGGTCCACGTCGGGACCGTGCCAGATCTCGCGCAGCACGCCGGTGTTGGCCTCCGCGTCCCACACCCAGCGGGTCATGAGCGGGTAGCGCTCCGGCTCGAGGTTGTGCAGCAGCTCGGCGGCGAGATCGCGGGCCCAGCGATGGCGGTCGTCCAGCGGGAATCTGGCGCAGAAACGCGCGATGCGTGCGTCGGTGCCGGACGTGTCGCTGGTCGGCTCGAGCAGCTCGTCGAGCGCGCGACGCAGGGACGTGTACGACGGCTCCTCGAGCCACGGCACGATGCGCCGGCGCACGGTCGGCATGAAGGCGCACAGTGGCCGGAAGCTCTCGACGTCGAGGCGCCGCGCACCGGGACCATCCGCCGCCAGCGCCTCGCAGAACACCGCTGACTTGAGCTTGAGCGCGTCCATGTAGCGCTCGATGCCGCCGTGCGTGTCCGCGCCCGCGACCAGCGACTCGAGCGCGCGGCGCAGCCGCGGGCCGCTCAGGTCGAGGTGCGGACGGGCCGGGGCGACCGGCACGCTCGCTTTTTGCGTGCGCCCGAACATCGGTACCGGGCTCAGGCGCTCGCGCGCTGCGGCTGCAGGAACCCGAGCGCCGCGAGCGCGGCCGCGTGCCCCTGCGCGATCGAGTCGTCGATCGTCTCGGGCCCGGTGGCGGCGCCGGCGACGAACACGCCCGGGCGCGACGTCTCAGCCGTGTTGCCGTAGGCGTTGCCGCGGCCCACGTAACCGTGCCTCTCGAGTTCGACGCCGAACGTGGACGCGATCGCCGGGTTCTCGACGTTCGGGTCCATGCCGATCGCGTGCACCACCATGTCGAAGGGGATGGTGATCGGGCGCTTCACCAGCGTGTCCTCGCCCTTCACCACCAGCTTCTCGCCGTCCGAGGTCACCTCGGCGATGCGCGCCTTGATGTACTTGACCTTGAACTCTTCCTGGCTCTTCCAGTAGTACTTGGTCTCGTACAGGCCGAAGGTGCGGATGTCCATGTAGTAGATGTAGACGTGGCAGTCCGGCAGCTCTTCGCGGATCTCCATCGCCATGTTGGCCGAGACCGTGCAGCAGATCTTCGAGCACCA
>Ga0209450_10001075_pt1 | contig 13660 bp, 10 predicted proteins | sample FrelakmetLWP11LW_FD_187149 | JGI IMG/M metagenome (GOLD analysis project Ga0209450, IMG submission 187149) | Freshwater lake sediment microbial communities from the University of Notre Dame, USA, for methane emissions studies - LWP11 LW (SPAdes)... | ecosystem: Environmental > Aquatic >... | reverse complement strand
ATCCTGTCGGCGATCACCGCGCCGCTGGCGACGTCGACGACGCGCAGGCTCTCCTGCTCCCGCCCGCCGTTCGAGTGAGCGAACGCCAGCGCGCGGCCGTCGGGCGACGGACTGAACCACGAGATCAGCGCCGCTTCGGCACCTGCCTCGGCGTTGAGGTCGACCACCCGCCGCCCCGGCCCCGCCGGGGTGTCCGACACCTCGATCACGGCGAGCTCCTCGCCGTCGGGAACGCGAGAGCGGAACCAGCGGCCGCCGCCGAACCGCGGCGCCAGCACGTCCTGACCGGCGGAGAGGGTGGCGACGCGCGCGGCAAAGGCGGCGTGCCCCGGCAGCGCCGTCAGGTACGAGGCCGCCAGCCCGTCCTGCCGCGCCTGCCACTCCAGCGCCCGCTCGCTGTCCTCCTCGAGCCATGCGTAGGGGTCAGCGAAGGTGATACTCCCGAACGTGCGCGTGATCGGCGCCGGTGCGGCTGCCGGGTAGTTGAGCTTCATCGCGCCTTCCCCGCCATCGCTGCTCACGTCACCGCGTCGAGGAACTCGCGCACTGCCGGCACCACGGCCGCTGGGTCGAGGCACACCGAGTGGTCGCGACCCGGGATCTCGCGCACCTGCCACCCCATCGCTTCGAGCTCGGCGCGGTGGGCGCGGTTGCGCGAGGCGATCGGGATGTCGACGCCGCCAGCGTCGGAGTCGCCGAGCGAGCCGGCGATGGCGAGGCGCGGGCCGGTGAAGCGCGACAGCGCCTCGCGCTCAGGCCACCCCACGACGCTCTCGAGGTAGCTGACCCACTGCGCGTACTGGCTGGGCTCGCGAAGCACCGCCATCGCGTAGGCCGGGGGGCTCGCGACCTGCCGCCGCGCCCCCTCAAGCGCCTCGGCGTACGGCCCGCCGAGCGGCGGCCAGCCACTGCACACCAGCGCGGTCAGCCGATCCGTGCGGGTGGCGAGCTGCAGCCCGACGCCGCCGCCCCAGGAGTGTCCCCAGTAGGCGAAGCGGTCGAACCCGGCCATGTCGGCGGCGCGCAGCAGGTCGGCGCAGACGCGGTCGGCGGTGAGGGCGGAGGGCGGAATCGAGCCGGAGCGGCCGATGCTCGGGTAGTCGACGAGCAGCACGCGGTAGCGGTCGGTCAGCCGGTCGAGGTAGCCGCGCAGCACCTCGGCGGCCGTCTCACCGAAGATCTCGCCGTGCGACGCCATGAGCGGGAAGCCGAGCAGCAGCGGCACGCCGGCGCCGTGCACTGCGATGTGGATCGCGTCCAGCGGGATGGTCCGGCTATCGGGCAGCATCTCGTGCCTCGCTTTCTCCGTGGCGGGCCGCCTCGCGCCCGAGCCAGTCCTCGACGAGATCCTCGAGCACTGGCAGCGTCACCGGACCGGCCTCCATCAGCGTGTCGTGGAAGTCGCGGTGGCGGAAGCGCTCCCCCAGCCGCTCCTCGGCACGCCGGCGCAGGGAGCGGACGGCGAGATTGCCGATCTGGTAGACCAGCGCCTGCCCCGGCCAGCAGATGTAGCGGTCGACCTCTGCAGCGATCGTCGGGAGAGGCAGCGCGAGGTGCCTGGCCATCGTCTCGATGGCGCGCTCCTGCGTCCACGAGTGGGCGTGAATCCCGGTGTCGATCACGAGCCGTACCGCCCGCCAGATCTCCGATTCCAGCCGGCCGTAGTGCTGGTGCGGCGTCTGGTACAGCCCCATGTCGACTCCCAGCCCCTCGCAGTACAGCGCCCACCCCTCGATGCACGCGCTGTAGCGCATGCCGCCGTGGCGGCGGAACGCGGGCAGGTCCTTCGCCTCCTGCATCAGCGCGAAGTGCATCAGGTGGCCCGGCCACGCCTCGTGCAGGGCGACCGGAAGGTAGAGGTGGCGCGGGAACCGCGCTGGCAGGCTGGTGACCCAGTGGATGCCCGGCGCCGTCCGATCCGCGGGGTTGGGCTGCGCGTATGCCGGCGGCATGCGCTCCGCCATCGACTCCGGCATCGACTCGACGCCGTAGGTGATGCGCGGGATGCGACCAAAGAACGCGGGGATGCGGGCATCGATCCGCTTGGAGAGCGCCTCGATCTGCTCGCGCAGCGACTCCTTCGAGGGGGCGATGAACGCCTCGGACGCGAGGAACCGGCGGTACCCCGCGACGTCGCCGGGATACCCCGCTTCGGCGGCGACCGCCGCGATGCCCGCCTCGAGACGCTCGACCTCGGCGAGGCCCTGCACGTGGATCTCCTCCGGCGACGCATCGGTGGTGGTGAAGGTGCGCACCAGGGCGGCGTACAGCTCGCTGCCGAGCGGGGCGTCGGAGCAGGCCACGGTGCTCCGGGCGCCCTCCGCCAGCGGCCCGCCGAGCAGCTCCGCGAACCGCTCGAATGCCGGGGCGATCTCGTCGCGGACCAGGGCGAACGCGCGTTCCTGCAACCGGCGTACGGAGTCGCTACCGGCCGCCGCCGACCGGGCGAACGGCCCCAGCCATGGCTGCGTCTCGACCGGGCCGGCGACGGCGGCGCGGGTGGCGCCGACCGCGCAGTCGAGCACGACCCGGGGGTAGCGGGTGCCGCCGCGATGTCCGGCGCGCAAGTTCTGCGCAACGTCGAGCAGGTAGGCGGGCACCGAGGCCAACCGCTCGAGGTAGCGCTCCGCCAACTCGGCGCCGTCGATGCCGGCGGTGTTGGCGAAGTGGGTGACCATCATCGCCGGGCCGTTCGGGAACAGCGACGGTCGCAGGTGCGCCGCGACCTCGTGGAGGGCTCGCAGGCTCTCGAGCTCGTGGCGCAGGAGACGGTGGGTCGCCCGGTCCTGGGCTGACAGCTCGGTCTCGGCGATGCCGTCGAGTTCGGCCAGCATCGCCGCCGCCGCGCCGTAGCGGCGCTCGTGGTCCTCGCCCGACTCGCGGAACAACTTCGCGTCCGGCGTGACCTCGCCGGCGAGCACAGCGGTCAAGGGGTGCTCGTGGCACTCGAAGCGCCAGAAGCGGGCTGCAAGGTCGGCGAGCATGGCGGGCGCGGTGGCGCTCACGACGACGTCTCCGGCTCGCGGAGCAGCCCGCGCACGACGTCGAGGAGGAACTCTGGCGTTTCGTAGGGGAAGTTGTGGCCGGTGCCTGCTGGGGCGACCACCCGGCGCGAGCGCTTGGAGACCGTCAGGTAGCGCTCGCGGGAGCGCGTGTAGAAGCGGCGCAGGCGGTCCCGGTCGACCGGCCTGCCAAGGCCGGACCCGCGGTCGATCATCGCCGCCGTCGCGGCGAACTCCTCCTCTTCCATCGTGTTGGGCGCCACCAGCAGCACCGGCATGTCGCCGAGGTCGCCCTCGTACAGGACGGTGTCCCACGCCACCCGGGCGAGGCCCTCCGCGGAGAGCTCCGAGTAGATCGAGGCGCCGGCGCACGCGGCCCTGGTCCCACCCTCGATCGCCCGCAGCACCTGGAGAGCCTCGCCGAGACGCTCCTCGTAGATCTCCGCGATCCGCTTCCACGCCGGCGGCGCGAGGCGCCGCTGGCGCCGTTCGGCGAAGTCCGTGTGGACGCCGAGCAGGTGCGGCAGCGCGTTGAGCAGCGCTCCGCGGCGCATCTGCTTCAGCACCGGGATCGGCGGACCGTAGATGACCGTGTCGGGCGGGGTCGCGTCCACCATCACGAGCGCCGCGACGCGCTCCGGCCAGCGACGCGCGATGTTGCCGACGAGCAGGCCGCCGAACGAGTGGCCGACGAGCACGAAGGGGCCCTTCTCGCCCGCGCCGTCGAGCGCCGCCACCACCTCTTCGGCCTCACGCGCCGTGGTTCGCGGGAACGGGCCGATGTCGCTCCAGCCGGTGCCCGGGCGGTCGATCAGGATCGAGCGGGCCTCCTGGCGGAGCGCCCGGTGCAGGTGGTGGTACGAGAACCCGCCAGAGTGAGCGCCGGGCATCCACACCACCGTCGGCTTGTCCGCGGAAAAGCCCTCGGCCAACACGTGCACCCGGTAGCCGCCGACATCGACCAGGCGACCGGGCGGCGGGTAGAGCTTGCGGACCCGCGCCATGTGCACGAGATGCCAGAGCGACCCGAGCGCCATGACGGCGGCGACCGCGAGCAGCGTCCCGCCGAGCCATGTCAGCCACACCGGGCCGTCTGCCCTCCCGCCGTACAGGCACCCGCCGCCGACCAGCGCGGGCGCCGCGGCAATCGGCAGCCCGGCCCACTCGCGGCTGAGGAAGGACAGGAGGGTATTTCCCACCGTCGCACCTCCTCTACTCACACGACGACTCTACCGATGATTTGCGGAAAACGGCGGGGCGCTCACCGCCGCCCGTGATGGGCGGCGGCGAGTCCGGACCGCCGGGTATCTAGTACCGCCAGGTGAAGCCTAGCCCCACGGTCCGGGGCTGCGGGCGCATCGCCGACGGCTGCCCGCCGAACGGGTTCGCCGGGTACACCGCCCCGTTCTGGTCCGTGAGGTTCTGGCCGTACAGGTAGAGCTCCACGGTGGCGACCGTGACGCCGATGCGGGCGTTGACGAAGTCCACCGCGTCCGAGTAGACCGAGGCACCGTAGACGCCGAAGTTGATCGGGAACGACCCGGTCTTCTGGTAGTCGACGTGGAAGGTGCCCGGCAGGCTCGCGGCCCAGCGGAATCCCCAGTCCACCGCTGCCCCGTAGTTGTACTTCGGTGCGAAGTCGATCTGGTCGCCGTCCTTGTGGGCGAGCGCGTCGCCGACGTAGTGGGAGTTGTTGGTGTTGCCCGAGAGAGACACCTTGAGCCCGCGCACCGGCGTGATGGTGAGCGCCAGGTCGAGCCCGTCGCCGGTCGCCTTGCCGATGTTCCCGGTGGCGCGAATCGGGATCCCCTGGCACATTGTCAGGGTCTGGATGTCGGTCCAGTCGTTGCGGTACACGGCGCCCTGGACGACGAACTTGCCGTTGGCGATGCTGGCGCTGGAGCCCACCTCGTAGGTCCACAGCGACTCCGGCTTGTAGCTTCCGGGGAGCGTGCACTGCGGCGGCAGCCCGTCGTTGAACCCGCCGCTACGAAAACCCTTGGCCGCGCTGGCATAGACCAGCGTGTCGGTGGTCGGGCGGTAGGAGAGCACGAGCCGCGGGTCGGTCGAGTTGAACGTGCCGCTGTTGACGGCGCCCGTCACCGGCGGTCCGAAGTAGCCCGAGGTGGTCTGCTGCTCGCGCTCGTCGCTGAAGTAGCGGGCGCCGAGCGTCAGCGAGAGCTTCTCGACGAAGGCGTAGCTGATCTCGCCGAACGCGGCGTACTGCTTGGAGGTCGTGTCGGTGAACGAGGAGTACGGGTCGGGGATGATCGCAGGGTCCATCACGGTGTAGCCACCGGTGTCGGCGGAGTAGTCGCGGTAGAACGCGCCGGCGGTCCACGAGAGCTTGCCGGTGCTCTTCGAGGCGAGGCGGATCTCCTCGCTCCAGATGTCCGCGTCGGCGCTGCCCACCCACGCCATGCTGTCGTACGGCACGAAGTAGCCGAACACCCAGGTGTAGTCGTAGACCGAGTCGTCGGTGCGGTTCAGGTAGGACGTCGAGCTCAGCAGCGTGAACGGACCTGCATCCCAGTTGATGACCAGGTTGGCGATCTTCGACTTGGTCTGCACCGGCTGGTTGATCTTGAACGGCGCGGTGCCGTCGGGGTCGGAGTAGTTCTGGCCGTCGAAGTCGGCGTCCTGCCCCTGCAGCAGCAGTGACGCTGTGACGGTGTCGCTCGCGATCCAAGTGCCCTTGACGCGGAGCAGCTTCGACGTGCCCGTATTGACGTCCTCCTCGTTGAGAGAGGTGTAGTCGACCCAGCCCGGAGCGCGCTCCTCGGCGGCGACGATGCGCAGGCCGAACTTCTCCTTGACCACCGGGACGTTGAGCACCAGCGAGCCGCGGTACGTCGCGGTGCCGTTGTTGACCGTGCCGTAGCCGCCGTCGACCACCGCGCTCGTAGCGTTGGAGTCCGCGTCCCTCGTCACGTACTTGATGGTGCCGCCCATCGAGCCCTCGCCGTAGAGCGTCCCCTGCGGCCCGCGCAGCACCTCGACCCGATCGAGGTCGATCATCTTCACGTCCGTTCCGGACCCGGCCGCGTCGATGTTGATCGGCGCCTCGTCGAGGTAGACGCCGACCGTCGGCAGGCCGAGCGGCGAGGAGATGGAGCGGATCTGGGCCCGCTGATGCCCGGGCGCGTCCTCGGTGATCGACAGGCTGGGGATGGTGGCGGCGATGTCCTTGATGTTGGTGATCCCCATCTGCTCGAAGCTCTCCCCGGTCACCGCGGTAATCGAGGCCGGCACGTCGAGGATCTGCTCCTCGCGCTTCTGCGCCGTCACCGTGACGTTGTCGAAGAACGAGACCATCTCGAGCTCGAAGTCCAGCGACGCGGTCTGGCCGGCGCCCACGGTCGCGTTTCCCTCGGCGGTGGCGAACCCGTCGAGCGAGGCGGCGACCTTGTAGCTGCCCGGCGCCAGCCCGCTGAAGGAGTACTTCCCTTCTCCATCGGCCCAAGCGGAGCGCTGCGGTCCTCCCTTGTCGTCTTGGAGCACGATCGCCGCGCCCGGGAGGGCGCCTCCGCTCTTGTCGCGGACCGTACCGGAGATGGAGGCCATCCCCTGCGCGTAGAGCGTCTGTCCGAGCAATCCCAGAGCCAGCAGCAACAAGGTCCGACGAAACACGCTGAGGTATCTCATGTCAGCCCTCCTTGGCAGACCGGTTTCGCGAATCAGAGGTTTCGACTCATTGTTCGGAATTGTAGGTCGAAGAAATGACGCGTGTCAAGGGGGTGTCACGAACGGCTCCCTCCACACCCGCCGCGCGGCCGCGCAGTCGTGCGCGCCGCCACCTGAAGAGGTTACAGAGGAACGAGCTAGGCGCCGGGCTGCAGGGCTATACCACTGGTGTCTTGCAGGAGGGAGTGTGACCCGTGGCGCCGTCCGTGTCCTCGTCGGCCTGGTGCCCGAGCCGGGTCGGCGGCGGTGACAGGAGTGCGCGGTAGATCTCGAAGGCGTGGAGCGCCAAGCTGCCGATCTCGTCCGGGCTCAGTTCGTCCATGCGGTCGAGCAGCCAGAGGTTGGACGCTTGCCGCGCGCTCAAGGAGGTGGTCGCAAGGAGCTCAGCGGGCACGTCGTTCCGGACTGTCCCCAACTCCTGGCCCCGGCGGATGAACGCCGCTTCCCAGGCGCGCCGCTTCTCCCTGTACTCGTCCAGCACCGTGACGCCCGGCGGATTGAGCGAAGCCCGATTCAGCAGCTTGGAGGCCTCGAGCAGCCACGGCTCCCGGCTGCACATCTCACGGTTCTCGCGCGCCACGGCCTCCACCGAAGACCAGAACGTCTCCGCGGTGAGGGTTATCAGGTTGATGCGCGCCGCGGCGCTGAGCCGGCGCCACGCCTCCTCGAGGACCGTCGCGCAGAGATCGGCCTTGTCCGCGAAGTAGTAGTAGACGGAGGTCTTCTTCATGCCGGACCGCTCGGCAATGGCACCGAGCAACGCGCCGTCGTAGCCTTTCGCCGCGAACTCCACCGCGGCGGCGGCGATCAGACGGTGGCGGCGTTCGGCGGGCAGCTTCGCGAAACGGGGAAGCGCCATGATCCCCTACCCTTTCCAACCGGCGTCTCTCGTCGCGGTGGGACGCAATCTGCCAGGCTAGCTGCGAGCGTCGAGCGCCTCGGTTGCGGTGAACATCATCACTCCGATGGGGCAAGCGCCCTCTCGACGAGCGACACCCAGTAGCGGATGGCCGTCGGGATGATCTCGTCGTTGAAGTCGTAGTGGGGGCTGTGCAGCATGTGGCCGCCGCGCTCCGGCGCGCTGCCGAGCCAGACGTAGCAGCCGGGCACCGTCTGGGCCAGGAAGGAGAAGTCCTCGCTGCCCATGGTCGGGTCGTAAGTGACGACCACCCGCTCGCGCCCGACCGCCGCTGTCGCTGCCGCGACGCCGTGCGCCGACGGCGTCGGGTGGTTGACCGTCGGCGGGTAGCCGCACCGCAGGCGCACCTCGGCGCGGACGCCGTGCGCCGCCGCCACCCCGGCCGTGACCCGGTGCAACCCGTCGAGCAGCAGTTGCCTCATGCCGGGGTCGAGGTAGCGCATGGTGCCGCCCAGCACCGCCGTCTCGGGCAGAACGTTGTTGGCGCTGCCGGCCTGGAAGCGGGCGATGCTGACTACCGCGGCGCGCACCGGGTCGACCTTGCGCGCCACCAGCGACTGCAGCGCCTGAACGATCGCCGACCCCGCCACCACGGTGTCGTCGGCCAGATGCGGCATCGCGGCGTGGCCGCCGCGGCCGGTGACGACGATCTCGAAGGTGTCGCCGCCGGCCATCACCGGCCCTTCCCTGACTGCGATGGTGGCGGCCGGCATCCCCGGCCAGTTGTGCAGGCCGAACACCATCCCCATCGGGAAGCGCTCGAACAACCCCTGCTCGATCATCACGCGGCCGCCGCTGCCGCCCTCCTCGCCGGGCTGGAAGATTAGGTGGACGGTGCCGTCGAACTGACGCCTCGCCGACAGCACTTCGGCGGCGCCGAGCAGCATCGCCGTGTGGCCGTCGTGGCCACAGGCGTGCATGCGCCCCGCCTGGGTCGAGCGGTGGGGAAACTCGTTCAGTTCGTCGAGCGGCAACGCGTCCATGTCGGCCCGCAGGCCGATAGCGCGCCCGCTGCTGCCGGCCTTGATCGTGGCGACCACGCCGGTGCTCGCCAGGCCGCGGTGCACCTCGACACCGAGGGCCTCGAGATGGCGGGCGACGAGGTCCGAGGTGCGCTGCTCGGCGAACGCGAGCTCCGGGTTAGCGTGAAGTTCGCGGCGCAGGGCCGTGATCCTCGGCTGCAGTTCCCGGATCAGGTCGTTCAGCTCCATCCCTCACTCCCCAGCCGGGACGGGAATCCCAGGTTCGCCGACGCTCCGTTCACGCTGCTCGAGAAGCCCACCATGCACCCGCCCCTCGGATCGGAAGCGGAATGGCCCACCCCGACGCAGCTGAACCCATCCGATTGGTGAGGACGACGGCTGGTGAATGGTCGGACTCCTTAATCGGAATCATCAGTCGAACCGGAATCAACTGTCAAGGGTCACTGCCCGGCGCCCGTCGCGATTCGACAACCTCGCAAGACCTTGCTCCCTTCGGCGCGCCTCAGTTTTAGCCTACCAGGCCGTAATAGCGAAGGAGGTCCCCGCAACCGTATGACCCTCTACCCGCGCAGCGGCTCTCATACACCACTTGACTGGACGTGACGTCTGAAGGCCCCCCTTCGGGAGCCGTAAGTGATTTGAAAGTCATTGATATGAAATGGTGCGCCCGGCGCGATTCGAACGCGCGACCTTCAGATCCGGAGTCTGACGCTCTATCCAAACTGAGCTACGGGCGCACAAATGGGGTGGGCGAGGGGATTTGAACCCCCGACCGCCGGAGCCACAGTCCGGTGCTCTGCCAACTGAGCTACGCCCACCACGCGTGGCCTGCCTGAGAGGATTCGAACCTCCGACCCGCGGATTAGAAGTCCGCTGCTCTATCCAACTGAGCTACAGGCAGTCGATCTAAGGGGTCCGGGGTTGGTCGGGGCGAGAGGATTTGAACCTCCGACCACCTGCGCCCAAGGCAGGTGCGCTACCAGGCTGCGCCACGCCCCGGCCCGTGTGGCTACATTCCCAAAGAGCTACCCCCGCGAGGGGGAACTCACACTAGCAACGAGTGTAAGCGGCGTCAAGCGCGTGGGGTCGGGACGAGCTGGGCGACGCCGGCGTCCGCCAGCCGCTTCTCGAGGACGGTGCGCTGCGCGACGAACGCGCGCTCGAGTCCCTTCTCCGCGAGGTCGAGGAGGCGGTCAAGCTCGTTGCGGCTGAACTGCTCGCGCTCGGCGGTGCCCTGGACCTCGACGATGCCGCGCCGCGCGGTGCCGACGAGGTTCAAGTCGACGCCGACCCGGGAGTCTTCCTGGTAGGCGAGGTCGAGGAGCATCCGCCCCGCGAGCATTCCCACCGAGACCGCCGCGACCTGGTCCTTCACCGGCCAGGTGCGCAGCGCGCCCGAGGTCTTGAGCTTGAGCAGCGCGAGGACGACGGCGACGAACGCGCCGGTGATCGCCGTGGTGCGGGTGCCGCCGTCGGCCTGGAGGACGTCGCAGTCGACGAGGAGGGTGCGCTCGCCGACCAGGCCCATGTCGAGGGCGGCGCGCAGCGAGCGGCCGATCAGGCGCTGGATCTCGGCGGAGCGGCCGGAGATTCGGCCGCGCGACGACTCGCGCTGGGTGCGCTCCTCGGTGGCGCGCGGGAGCATGGCGTACTCGCTGGTCAGCCACCCCTCACCGGTGTCTCGGAGGAACGGCGGGACGCGGCCCTCGACGGTGACGTTGCACACCACCACGGTGTCGCCCGCCCGTGCCAGCACCGAGCCCTCGGGGTACTTGACGAAGTCCAGGGTGAGCTCGAGCGGTCGCGCCTCGTCGTCGGCGCGCCCGTCGCTGCGCAGGTGGGTGAACGGCTGGCTCATCGGGCCTCCAGGGGCGGTCACGATAGCACCGACCTCGCGAGCCGTCGATCCGGGAAGGTCGGGGGTCGAGGACCGGCGGGGCGGCCGAAAGTCGGCACAGTGATCGTCGGTCGTAGCGGCCGGCCGTGGCCGGCCGTGGTCGGACATGCAGGCGCGACGCGCAAGAAGCCGGCCGTCCACGGGCGGCCGCTACACGTTCCCCACGGTTCGCCGCTCGTGGTGCCCGGCTTTGAGACTCGTGCCTGTTGCCTCGGGTCTGCTTCAGTCGGCGAGGTCGACGAGCTCGAGGTCGCTGGCGTGGGCGCCGAGGATGAGGCGGGCAATGCGCGAAAAGCGGGCGGCGCTGTCGGTGACCTGCAGGCGGACGCCGCCTCCAGTGCCGGCGAGGTCGCGGGAGGCGAGCAGCGCCTCGACCTCGGCGGCGACGGCGGGACCGGAGTCGACGAGCTCGACGCCGGCGCCGAGGGCGGCCTGGATCGCCGGCCGGAGGAGCGGGTAGTGGGTGCAACCGAGGATCAGGGTGTCGATTCCCTCCTCGGCGAACGGCGCGAGGTAGATCCGGGCCACGTCGTGGGTGACCGGGTGGTCGAGCCAGCCTTCTTCGGCGAGGGGGACGAAGAGCGGGCAGGGCCGCGCCGAGACGGCGAGCTCCGGGCGCAGCGCGGTGAGGGCGCGGCGGTAGGCGCCCGAGGCGATGGTCGACTCGGTGCCGACGACGCCGACCCGGGCGCGGGCGCGGGCGGCTGCGGTGCGGGCGCCGGGCCACACCACGCCGACCACCGGGATGGGTAGCGCCTCCTCGAGCGCCTCGAGCGCCGCCGCCGAGGCGGTGTTGCAGGCGACGACGAGGAGCTTGACGTCGTGGGCGGCCAGGAAGGCGGCGGCGCGCAGCGCGTAGCGGACCACGGTCTCGGGGGACTTGGTGCCGTAGGGCAGGCGGGCGGTGTCGCCGAGGTAGAGGTACGACTCGCCGGGGATCCGGTCGCGCAGCGCGGCGAGCACGGTCAGCCCGCCGATCCCGGAGTCGAAGATGCCGATGGGACGCGGATCGCTCACGGGGCGATCAGCTCGGGACGGGGGACGAGCGGGCGGGAGAGGTCGAGGTGGCCGAACGTCTCCACCTCGCGGCCGCCGAAGAGGAGCTGGACCCGCTGGATGCCCGGACAGTTGGCGACCACGGTGTTGACCGTCGCGTACGCCAGGGCGACCTCGGTGGCGGTGCCGGCAACGGCGTCGGGGGGAGGCGACGAGAGGTCGACGAAGGCGTTGCCGGCGCGGTCGACGAACACCGCCTCCACCGTGGCCATCCACGGGAAGGCCGCCGGCCAGCCGTCCCGCGAGCCGGCGAGCAGCTCACCAAGGACCAGCTTGATACGCGGCGGGACCGCGCCAGGGAGCTCAGGCACCTCGCGCCGCTCGCGGTGGAGCAGGGTGTCATCGCCCGGGTAGAACAGGACGATCTGCTCGGGCGGCGTCGCGGCCACGCCCGTCCCACCCGGGGTCTCCGGCGCGGGCACCGCGCCGCGGCCGCGGCAGCCGGGGAGGAGCAGGGAGGCTGCGGCGCCCAGGACCAGCCCGGCGACCCGCGGACGGCCGCCCGGGGTCATGGCGTCGGGCTCGGTTCGGTCGCGACCTCGGCGGTGCGCAGGAAACCGACGATCGCCTCGCTCAACGCGTCGGCGAGCTCGTCCTGCGAGGCCCGGCCGGTCAGGCGCGCCGCCTCGTCGGGATTGGAGAGAAACCCGACCTCGACGAGCGCGGCCGGCGCGGTGGCGCCGGTCAGGACCACGAACGGCGCCTGCTTGACGCCGCGGTCGCGGATCCCCTGCAGCGCGTCGAGCCGCCCTTGAAGCCCGCGCGCCAGGCGCGAGGACGCGGTGATGTTGGCGACATGGGCGAGGTCCCAGAGGATGAGCTGCACGGTGTCGGCCGGCGCCGAGGCGTTCTCCCGCGCCGCCGACTGGGCGGCCTGCGGGTCCGACGCGTCGACATTCATGAAGTAGGTCTCGGCGCCCTTCGCCCCGCGCGCCGGCGAGGCGTTGGCGTGGATCGACACGAACGCGTCGGCGCGCAGCCGGTTGGCCAGGGCGGTGCGGTCGGCCAACGGCACGCCCTCGTCGCCGTCACGGGTCAGCCGCGCGGTGACCCCTGCAGCCTGCAGCCGGCCGGCGACGAGCCGGGCGAGGGCGAGGGTGATGTCCTTTTCGAGCTCGCCCGCCGGGCCTTTCGCGCCCTGGTCCTCGCCGCCGTGGCCGGGGTCGAGGACGACCAGAGGCCCGGTGCGCGCCTCGCCGGTCGCCGGGGCGGACGCCGCCGTCGTTCCGCTCGACTCGAGCTTGAGGACGAATCGCGGCGGGTCGTCGAGGGGGTAGGTCGACGCCACCTCGATGCCGGGGGCCAGGCGGAGGGTCAGCGTGCCCTCGCGAAGGTCGCCGCCGAGCAGCTCGGCCTCGACAGGGACCGGAGCGCCGAGGGTCACGGGACCGGCAAAGGTGAGGGTCACGATCCCCGGGGCACTGCCCAGGCGAGGACGCTGGGCGGTGCCGCGGACCACGGCCAGGGTGCCGGTCGGGGAGGCGACACGTGCCACCTCCAGCCGGTCGCCACCGGAGGCGACCAACTCCGGCGCCGCGGCCGTCCCTCGCAGCGACCAGCCGAGCGGCGCGAGCAGGGCGCCGGCGGTCGCCAGTGAGCCGACCACGTGGCCTTCGAGGGTGCGGACGGGCCCCGGCAGGGAGACGAGCTTGCCGTCGATCACCGCGAGGTTGCCCCCGGGCGTGAACTGTGCCTCGTGGGCGTCGAGGAGAGCGTTGTAGCTGCCCGCCGCAGGGGCGAACTGGACGTCGGCCCCGGTGAGACGGAGCAGTTCGATGAGGTCGATGAGGTCGCCGCGGGCGAAGACCTCGGCCGCGCCTTTCGGGGTGTTCACCGTGAGGGCGACAAGAGGCACGGCAGCCAGGACCAAGACGGCGGCGATCGACAAAACGCGTTGGCGGGTCATTCGTCTGACGGTTCCCAGGGGCTGGAGCCCCGCCGAGAGTACACGCGTGTCGCGCCGGCGCGCAAGCGCTCCACGACCTCGGCCAGGGAGGCCGACAACTCGGCCGCTACCTTCTCGACGCCGGCGCGACAGCCCGTCGCGCGCAGGGTCGTGACAAACTCGGCGTGGGCACGGCCACGCCGATAGTCGGGCTCGCGGGACGGCAGCGGCAGG
>Ga0209450_10001074_pt1 | contig 13663 bp, 14 predicted proteins | sample FrelakmetLWP11LW_FD_187149 | JGI IMG/M metagenome (GOLD analysis project Ga0209450, IMG submission 187149) | Freshwater lake sediment microbial communities from the University of Notre Dame, USA, for methane emissions studies - LWP11 LW (SPAdes)... | ecosystem: Environmental > Aquatic >... | reverse complement strand
AGAAGGCCACGTCCAACATCTCAGATGTTGGACGTGGCCTTCTCGCGGCGGATGTGCTGCTCGCGCGTCGATAGCGTCAGCACGAAGCCGCGCCTGCCGTCAACATCCACCGTCTCGCCGACCAAGCGGCCGGCCATCTTGCGCACGAGCGCGTTCGTCGTGGCGAAGATGCCCAGATACGGCCCGCCATACGAGAGCGGAATCCCCAACGATTGGCCCTCGGCGGCGACCACGTCCGCGCCATACTCGCCGGGCGGCGTGAGGAGGCCCAGCGCGATCGGATCGGTCACGACAATCAACAGCGCCCCGACCGCATGTGCCGCCTCGGCCACGCCTGTGACGTTTTCGATCTGGCCGAAGAAGTTGGGACTTTGAATCACGAGGCAGGCCGTGTCTTTGTCCAGCAGTTTCAATAGATCGGGCAGATCGTTTTTGAGATTGTCATCGCCGACGATGCTCACCTTCATGCCCTGCGTGTAGGTGCGTAGCACCGATCGGTATTGCGGATGAACCGCCGGCGACAACACGATCTTCTTGCGATGGCCCTTGGTCGCATTCATCGCCAGCAGCACGCCTTCGGCCATCGAGGTTGCGCCGTCGTAGTGGCTGGCGTTGCTCACGTCCATGCCGGTCAGCTGGCAGATCATGCTTTGATATTCGAACATCGCTTGCAGCGTGCCCTGGCTGATCTCCGGCTGATAGGGCGTGTAGGCGGTATAGAACTCGCCGCGCCGCAGCACGTAATCGACGGTGTGCGGCACGTAGTGGTTGTACGCGCCCGCGCCCAGGAAGCATGCGTAGTGGTTCACGTCGGCGTTGGCTTCGCTGAGGCCCTGCATCTCCCACCACGTTTCCATTTCGGACAACGCGGCCGGCAAGCGCAGCTCGGGAAACTTGTGCTGATCGGGAACATCCGGGAATAGGTCTTCCAAAGAGTTAACGCCAATCGCGGCCAGCATCTCGGCGCGGTTGCGTTCGGTGTGGGGAAGGTAGGTCATGGGAGACTCCTAACTGCGTAATTCGTAATGCGTACTGCGTAATCCGTACTGCGTAACAGACCCTTCGCATCACGCATTACGAATTACGCATTACGAATTACGCACCACGCTTCATACGCCGCCGCGTCCATCAGGCCGGCGAGTTCGCCCGCGTCGCTCACGTCAATCTTGATGATCCAGCCTTGGCCGTATGGATCGCGGTTGACGATTTCGGGCGAACCCGACAGGTCGTCGTTGACCGCCGCGGCCCTGCCGCTGGCCGGCGCTCTCAGATCGGACGCGGCCTTGACCGACTCGATCGAGCCGAACGCCGCGCCCTGCGTCACGCTCGCGCCGACTTCCGGCAGTTCCACGTAGACGATGTCATTCAGGTGGCCCTGCGCGTAATCGGTCACGCCGACTTCGCCGGTGGCAGGGCGGATCCATTCATCAGACTTCGCGTACTTCAGATCGGTGGGGATATTCATGACTTGCTCCTGAGTGAATTTTACTGCGATCAGGCCGCCGGCTCTGCCGGAGTAGGCTCTGGCGCGATACTTTCCACCGGTTTGCTGCGAATCGTCTGGACATCAAAGCCCCACACGCCCAGGTCGGTGGTCACGCGGCCTTGATAGCGCGTGACAATGAGGATCGCGCAGGCCGCCTGCAACAAGTCTAGCAAACGCTGCGCGCTTTCCGTGCGCTTCTGCACGCCGATCTTGCGCTGATTCACGGCCTCATCGCGCGCCTGCTTGTTCGCCTTGACGATGTTCGCCAGCTCGATCAACTGGTTCAGATCGGGCGGGTTGATCTGATCGGGCGGCGGCGTCAATTGCTCTTGCGCAGTATAGGCCAGCAGGAAATTGGCCCACTCCAGCTCTTTCGCCGGTTTCTTGACCAGCACTTTGCCCTGCGCCCCCATTTTGGCGGCCAGGCCCCAGCGCTCTAACTTGCCCAGATTGGCGCGATATTTCCATTTCAGTTGATCGAAGGCCTCGGTCAAGAAGGGCAGGGCCGTTGTCATCGCGTTATGATAGGCCGTGGCCGATTCACTGCGTTTGAACTCCTCAGTCTGCGCCGCGCCGAGACCGAGCGTGGCCTCTTGCACCGCGGCGCGAATCAGATCGAGACTCGGCTCACGCACGGGCAACTGGCTCGCCTGCTCATAATCCACATACCGCGTGCCGAGTTCAACAATGCCCGCGTCATCTTCGGGCGGCACAACTTGATAAACGCCTTGCGCGTCATACTTCAGGGTAAACATCGCTGCGCTCCTTATGAACAACAGAGTTATGGGGGATGATGATCGGAATCTGTACGGCTATTTTAAGCGGCAATGGGGCCGGGACATTACGCAATGGCTTGTTTTTAATCCTGACTCGATAGGTATAACCTCCCATTGAGCAGTTCTCGTAAAAAATCATGCTGGCAACATCTTGTCGATATGAATTCTTATGAAAAACACTATTGGAAACATCCTGCTATGACTATTTTCTATGAAACATATTGTTGGAAAAATCTTGCCAAGACCATTTTTTATTAGAAACATTGTTGGCAACATCTTGCCAAGACAATTTTTCCTGCGGAATAGCACTAACAGCACTCTGCTAATGTGATTCCTGATGAAAAGCATTATTGGCGACATTTTTCCTGCGCGCTTATTGATCGTGAATATGATTAGCGATGTCTTGCTAGTTTATTTTAGCACAAGACATCGACCAAGCGCAACTCACCCTGCTGTCCTCGTCATGTTGCGCAGGAATGATATGGATGCGATGTTATATAACCAATGGTCAGCCTGGATGCCCGACAGAAGCATTCGGACATGACGTTTGAGCAGTGACTCTGGCCTTTTACCGACATTGACTACTGGCTGGCGTGCCAAGCAAGTCTCGTCCACAGAATCGACAGACCTTGGCGGCCGGCAAATCGTTCACTCTGGTTGTAATTGCTGGCAAGAACTTTTTATCCGAAGAGCTGTTCAGATAATTTGCGAGCATCAGGACCTGCGCTCCCCGTCCATGGAGGCCCCTTATGCGCTAATACACATTTGGCGGGGACATCAACGATCCACCCTCGCCTGCTAAAATGCTTTCCTATGCTCGTATCGCTCACTTGATTCTGTAATGAGCGGGCTTCTTTTTCGGGGAGGCTTCTATCGAAATAGACGAGCATAAGAAAGCCATTGGTATGTCCCTGCGGACCAAGCAAAGGTGCTTTCGCTGCATATTTCGTCAGTGACTTCACGACTTCCCCAAAGTTAGCCGCGAGAGATTTAAGATCGGGTAAATTCAATTCATCTGCAACTAATGCAGATATAACAAACGGAAACCCATTGTTGTACTTGAAGCAGGATAGCCGAAAAGAGTGCGACAACTTATCCAACAATTGTTGAACCCCATCCGCATCAAAGCGTGATTGGAATAAGGGCGATACAAGTAAGCGGTTGGATAGGCTGATTTCGCTATCTTGCTTTCCCATCGTGGCAACGCTGGCGTGAAACCCCTCGCCAGTGAGTGCTGTTGCAAGTTTATCGAAGAAAAGATCACGGTCCATTTCATCATCTCCTTGTATTGATGTGTTTGTTCCGACATTGTCTGTTGTTGCAGTCAAGATCAACAAACGTTTTACAACATACTAAAAAACGATCGCGCTTCTGGATTAGGGGCAGCGAGCACCAGCGCACTGTCAATGTCCATTGCTGATCGGCGCGGCCGGGTGCCGGCCACTCCTAACCCTTCCAGAAGACTTTAGCGGATCGCATGCACAATCGACTGCTGGAAAAAGTACATCGAGATGCTGGCAATGGTCAATGGAATGATGAGCCACAGACAATCGCCACAACTGCGTCAGGACTTTTAGTTTTTTCCATGCTTGTTCTCCTTGAATTTGATTTGCCGTTCCAGATCAAATACGGCTAACGCGCTTGTAGCATCCACTTCTGATCGGCGATGTCGAGTGGTGACCACTGAATCAAGCGCGCGCCGGTTTCAAGCGACGATTCGGCAATAGCCAGGTCTTGCTTGCTGTGCTGAACTTCAAATTTGAATTGGCCGTCTTCTAGATCGATGGCTTTCCACTTTTGGCTATCATCGTCATTGCAGGTCCATTGAAACACTTCGGCTCCTCCATCAAGAGAAGCCCCATTCACAGTCAAGCACTTGTCCGTAAGGGCAGAGCGGATGCGGTATACGTTGGTAGTGCCCTCTAAGAATTCAAAGCGCCATTTCTGGCTGGTAGCGCCATTTTTATCTTCCTGGGTCACCCGCGCGCCATCTGCAACCGAAATTCCAACTAGCCCAAGCAGCTTGCCGCTGTTGACCGAAGTGATGTTATACGCCTTATTTGTATCGATGTTCGGGGGATTATCCAGAGGATGATATTGATCCGTTCGGAAGGTACTGCCACCTTTCGTAAAGGTAGTACTATCATGTGTGGGATTATCAAGTCTAGGATCATAATGGATAACCCACCCCGCTAACGACTGCCCTTCCATGTTCGGGTAGATCTTAAAGTGCAAGTGCGGAGCTTCCCACCGCCCGCCGTTACACAGCGCCTGCTTGCTGTTGTTGGCAATGACGCCAAGTTTTTGGTTTGCGAATACACCCTTGCCTATACTTATATCCCCCTGAACATTAGCAAGGTGGTAGTACTCAACTTTCACGCTGTTATGATCTATCTGCACATAGCAGTCTTTCTTGTCGATGACTGTGCCGGGTGCTATTGCAACCACCCACATGTCTTTGGTGTCTTCGCCAATTCTCATGTTATTGCGGGGGGCAAAGTCTAGCGCTCCACCGTTCTTATAATAATGAGGGCTGGTTTTATCTCGCCCATCGTTACCACTACCATTACTAAACCCGCCCACAACTACCCAGGATTCACCCAGCTGATAGGGCATTTGAAATCCGCGGTCGAGTTCTCCGCCAAGCAAAACGGATGTCGCCGGCGCCTCACTCGTCGCAAGCCCTAGCACGTCCCCTGGCGTATCACTCCCCGTGAGCCCCACCCCATCCTGAATCACCGAGACGATGTTGCTGCCCTCGTTTGCCACATAGACGCGGTTGGTCGTCGGGTTGACGCCGACGGCATTGGGCCTGCTTCCCACCGGGACCGTTGCCACGACGGTGTTACTTGCGCCGTCAATCACCGAGACGGTGTCGCTGTGGTAGTTCGCCACATAGACGCGGTGGGTCGTCGGGCTGACGCCAACGCCAATGGGGTTGCTTCCCACCGGGACTGTCGCCACGATGGTGTTACTTGCGCCGTCAATCACCGAGACGTTGTCGCTGTAAAAGTTCGACACATAGACGCGATTGGTCGTCGGGTTGACGCCGACGCCATAGGGGGTTTTTCCCACCGAGACCGTCGCCACGACGATGCTGCTCGCGCCATCAATCACCGAGACGGTGTTGCTAATCTCGCTCGTCACATAGACGCGGTTGGTGGTCGAGTTGACGCCGACGTACCCGGGGGCGCTTCCCGCCGGCACGGTGGCCACGACGGTGTTGCTCGCGCCGTCAATCACCGAGACGTTGTCGCTGTAATAGTTCGCCACATAGACGCGGTGGGTCGTCGGGTTGACGCCGACGCCATCGGGACCGCTTCCCACCGGGACCGTCGCCACGACGGTGTTACTTGTGCCGTCAATCACCGAGACGGTGTTGTTGTAATAGTTCGCCACATAGATACGGTTGGTCGTCGGGTTGACGCCGACGCCAGAGGGGTTGCTGGGGTTGCTTCCTACCGGGACCGTCGCCACGACGGTGTTACTTGTGCCGTCAATCACCGAGACGGTGTTGCCGTCATAGTTCGCCACATAGACGCGGTTGGTCGTCGGGTTGACGCCGACGGCATTGGGACTGCTTCCCACCGGGACCGTCGCGACGGCGGCTTGCTTAAGACCTATCAGGTCTGAAGCCGCGGCTTGCGGCGCAGTGGGCGCTGACAAGGCTGCTGTAGGTTCCGCTTTGGCGCGTTCAGTACTGCCTTGTGTTGTCAACGGTTTCACCGCGCCGGGCGCTTGCGGCGAGGGCGCGGTGCAGGCAGACAGAACGAGGGACGCGCAGATAGAGATCAAGGCAACAACTGTAAAACGCTTAGACTTCATGATATGCTCCATTTGCAGAGGGTTTAGCAGTCCGTAGGGCGGCTTTCTTCGCCGCTAGTTGAACAAGGTCAGCGCTCCCACGAATCGCGCTCCTCACGGATGTACGCGTCAACTTCTTCGGCGGTGTTGAACAAGCGATGACCGGGCGCGTCGGCCAGGATTTCCAGCACGGACCGCTTGGGCTTTTGTTCATTCTCCAGCACGATCCAGACCTTAGCTCTTTGGCCCGGAATCAACTCCGGCGAACTAATCTCGATACGGCCGCCGGGCAAAACCGTGGTTTCAATGGTCGGCAACATGGCGCACCTCCTAATCTCATTATACACCGCTATGACCGGTAAATACGCGGCACACGCGCCATCACCATCGATGTGACTTCGTAGTTGTTCGTGCCGAGTTTAACCGCCACGTCCTCAGCGCGAATGCGATCGTCGCCCTGCGATCCGATCAGCACGACTTCATCACCGAGCTGCACTTCGGGGATATGCGTCACATCGATCATGCACTGGTCCATGCACACCCGACCGATGATCGGCGCTCGACGGCCCCGCACCAGCACCTCGCCCCAGTTGTGGGGCTTGTGCCGGAAGCCATCCGCGTACCCGATCGGAATCACGGCGATGCGCTCGTAGTCCGGGGTGATATACGTGCCGCCATACGACACGCGTGAACCGGGCGGCAGCACCTTTACCGCCGCAATCGTGGTTTTCAAAGTCATTACCGGGCGAAAATCGCTGGGGCACAGCACGTCGTCGCTTGGATCAAGCCCGTGTTGAATGATGCCGGGCCGCACCATATCGAGGTGCATTTCCGGGAAGCGCAGAATCGCCGGCGAGTTGGCGCAGTGCTTGATCGGCACGTGAAGGCCACGCGCTTCGATTTCGCTTAAAATCTGCTTGAACTGCTCGAACTGCTGATGCGTGTACGCAGGATCGGCTTCATCGGCTTTGGCAAAGTGCGTGAACACCCCATCGAGCACCAGGCCGGCCATCGATGCGATGGCCGCAATCGCCTCGACGGCTTCATCGGGCAGAAAGCCCAACCGCCCCATGCCGGTATCGACCTTGACGTGAACGTGCGCGACTTTGCCCATCGACTGCGCCGCCCGCGCAAAGTCACCCGCCGTTTCAAGATCGCTCACCATGCAAACGACCTCGTGTTCGATGGCCGATTCAGCCAGCCAGCCCGGCGTCCAGCCCACGACGAGTTTGGGGAGCGACACGTCGCGCGGCTCAAGCGACAGCGCCTCGGACAACGACGCAAAGCCCAGCATCGACGCGCCGGCTTTCTCCGCCGTCTGCGCGATGGGCTTCAAGCCGTGACCGTAGGCCTCAGCCTTCACCATCGACAACACTTTCACGTGCGGGCCGACGATCTCGCAAATGCGGCGGATGTTGTGGAAAGACGCCGACAGATCAATTTCGGCCCAAGTGGGACGAGGTGGGTTCATAGTAGGTTGTGATCCTGAAATCGGGTTAAAGCGTGCGTTGGACAAACGCCATAAACTCGCGGAAAGCAGGTTCCAGATCGGTTGAAAACGGCGCAGCCACGACTGCGTTTTGCGAGCCGTCATGAAGATGGAACGGGAAAGTTGAAACAGCCGACCAGTCCGTATCGGGGAAGTTATCGTAGCGGAAGATGCGCCCGTCGAGGTGCCGGCGTTCCCAGTGAAAGCCGAAACGCGCCACGAGCTTGCGCGAGACCCAGACGTCGATATAGCTGCTGTCCGTCAATAAGACGCGCAATTTCGCGCCGATCAAATCGGTTTGCGCGACGATGGCCGCGAACTCGACTTCGGCCATGCGGCGCAACGAATCCAGATCGTTCACGCGATGTCCTTTAGAGATTCAAGGACGGCATCGCGCTCAGCCTCCAGCGCATCCAATTCAAAATAGTCTTCAAACGCCTCTGTCTCGTGAACGCGGCCGGCCTGAACAAGCGCATCCAGTTCTGAAATCGTCTGCACGCCGTAACGGCGGCCAAGCTCCAGCCGCCGAGAGTTGATCAAGCGCAAGCGGTGGTTCAAAAACAAGCGCAAGCTCTCACGCTCCAAGTCCTGAGGTGATAACTTCAGTTTGACGGCAATCGCATCGTAAGTCATGGGGCGCTCCGAATGTCCTGTCACAAGATGTTGTCGCTCACCTCGCTAAGTATAACACTATCGCCGCCCGTGCGCGTCACCGTGCTATAATTACTGTAGCATCCAAGTGGAGCGACTCGCTATGATTCACACTATCGAAATTGCGGTCGAAACGGGTGGCCGTCTCGTTATCCCCGGCAAACTATGGAAGGCCCTCAAGCTGAAGCCTGGAACAGTCTTCGTCGCCGAGCCAACCGCTCAGGACGATGTGCGACTAACACCTCAGTCTGAGGCAACTCTGTTAGTTGAGGAAGATGGCCTGCTGGTCGCAACCGGCGAAATCATTGGAGATCAGATCGATTTCGTTCAGCAAGAGCGCGAACGACGCATCTTTGATCTGATTCAACGGTCGGGACTGTGAGAACCCTGTTTGACACATCAGCGCTGGTGGCCGTGCTCATCCAGATTCACCCGGCGCATGACCGGGTGATGTCCTGGTTGCGACAAGCCAAAATCGGCACTCGCCTGATCGCGGCCCATTCGCTGGCAGAACTCTACTCGATCTTGACCACGTATCCGATCCGACCTCGAATTTCACCCGCGGCCGCTCAGCAGATGATCGATCAGAGCATTCTCAGCACATTCGAAATCGTTCAACTTTCGGGCGTGGACTATACAACCGTTATTGCCTATCTGGCCCGACAAGGCATCACTGGTGGTGCGACCTACGACGCTTTGATCTTGTCGGCCGCGGTGAAAGCCGGCGCGGATCAAATCGTGACGTTGAACGAAAGGCACTTCCGCCGAATTCGCCCCGATCTGGCCGAGAACATTATCGCCCCGTGATTCGAGTCCCTTGACGCCCACTCACTTTCAATACGATCTACTCGCTCAATGCGGCCGCGCCCGCGCCGGCGTCTTGCACACCCCGCACGGCGATATTCCCACGCCGGTCTTCGCGCCGGTTGGCACGGCTGCCACGGTGAAGGGCGTGCCCCCGCGCGACCTGCAAGAACTCGGCGCGACGCTCGTCCTGTCGAACACCTATCATCTCTACCTGCGCCCCGGCGATGAGCTCGTCGCGCGGATGGGCGGGCTGCACCGCTTCATGGGCTGGGACGGCCCGCTGCTCACCGACTCCGGCGGCTTTCAGGTCTTCTCGTTGCCAGACTTGCGCACGGTCGATGCCGACGGCGTGACGTTTCGATCCCACCTCGACGGCAGCACGCACCGCTTCACGCCGGAGAAAGTGATCTCGATCGAAGAGAACCTGGGCGCGGACATCATCATGGTGCTCGACGAGTGTGCGCCGCCCGCGCAGCGCGAATATAACGAGCAGGCCGTGCGGCGCACGCACGCCTGGGCCGCGCGCTGCCAACAGGCCCAGACGCGATCCGATCAGGCGCTCTTCGGCATCGTGCAGGGCGGCGTCTTTCCCGATCTGCGCGAACAGTCCGCGCGCTTCCTCATCGATCTCGATTTCCCCGGCTACGCCATCGGCGGGCTGGCCGTGGGCGAAACGAAAGCGCAGATGCATAGCGTGCTCGAGCTGCTCGATCCGATTTTGCCAGAAAACAAGCCCCGCTACTTGATGGGCGTGGGCACGGCCGAGGATTTCTTTGAAGCCGTCGCGTGCGGCGTCGATATTTTCGATTGCGTGCTGCCCACCCGCCTGGCCCGCCACGGCGCGGCACTGACGCACGCCGGGCGCATCAATCTGCGCAACCTGGCGCTGGCGGAAGACACCGGCCCCCTCGAAGACGGCTGCGCGTGCTACGCCTGCACGCACTTTACGCGCGGCTATATCCGGCATCTCATGGTCGCCAAAGAAATCGTCGGCCTGTACCTCGCGTCGATCCATAACCTGCACTTTCTGCTGGACACCATGCGCCAGATTCGAGCCTCGATCTTCGCCGGGACGTTTGAGCAGTTAAAGGCGAATCGGTTGCCGACACTCATGCGTACTGCGTAATCCGTACTGCGTACTGCGCGACCACGCACCACGCAGTACGGATTACGCAGTACGCATTACGGCTTACGGTCATGTTCTACTTGCTCATCTTCTTCGCCGTCATACTTGTCAGTCTTACCCTCCTCGCCTACCTCGGCTCCAACTACCTCATGGCGCGACGCAAGCCCGACGCGGCCGCGTCGCCCGCCGACTACGATCTGGCCTTCGAGGACATCGAATTCCCATCGGGCGATGGAACGATCTTGCGCGGCTGGTACCTTCCGGCACAGACCTCCAACCGAACGATCATCATCTGCTCCGGTGTTAGCGGCTCCATCGACGCCGATGTGGCAGTCTTACCCTGGGTTCACCTTTTAGACTTGAATGTGCTAACATTCGACTGGCGCGCCCACGGCCGCAGCGACGGCCACACCGCCACGCTCGGTTACGACGAGCGTTACGATCTCATCGCGGCGGTCGAGTTTGCCAAGGCGTGCGGCGCGGCTCACATCGGCGTGCTGGGCTTCTCAATGGGCGGCGCCGTGGCGTTATCCACCGCCGCGGTCTGCCCGGACATTCAAGCGGTGGCCGCCGATAGCGCCTACGTGCAGGTGGCGACGGCCGTGGCCGCGGGCCTGAGCGAACGCGGCCTGCCCGAAAGTATTGCGTCCTTACTGGCCCGCCTGATGCTGTTCACCGCCGGCGCGCGCACCGGTCGCAACTGGGCCGAGGCCGATCCGGTGCGGTGGATCGATCAAGTTGCGCCAAGGCCGATTCTGCTGCTGTACGGCGAGCGCGATCCCTTCACGCCGCGCAGCGAAGTCGATCGGCTCTACCGGCGCGCGGGCGCGCCCAAAGAATTGTGGCGCGTGCCCGACGCCGCGCACCGCGAAATTCAGACGCTTCACCCGGATGAGTATCGACAGCGGTTGACCCGCTTTTTTGAAGACAATCTGCGCTAATTCGATTGAGAAGGAATGTGAGCTTATGAGCCAACCCGATCCGCAAGTGGCCGAACTCAACGACCAGATTAGCAAACTGGAATCGCTGCGGCAATTGCTGGGCGATGCCGTCGTCGATGCCAAATGCGCCGAACTTCAAGCGCAGATCAATTCGGTGGGACAATCCCCGTCTTCTGGTGGGATTAGCGGCGGCGTATCGATCGCGGCTGGGACCGCCTCGATTGGCCGCGATGTCGTCGGGCGCGACAGGATCGCCAGCGCCACGGTGGGCAGCGGCGTGGCGTTGATCGATAGCACGGTCAACACGATCGTGCTGGGCGCCGATCGCGAAGCGCCCGAAAAACTGCTGCAAGCTTACTATCGCTCGCTAGCCGCCGAATGCCGCCGCCTGCCGTTAGGCGTCATCGACAAGGAATTTGTGCGGACCAGCGGCGAGCAGATGATTCCCCTGCCCGATATTTACGTCGACCTCGACGTGATCGAACCGATGCACGACAGCGACGGCGAGCGGGCCTGGGCGGCGCGCTTATCGCGCGGCGAGGGCCGGCAGCGCACCGGCCTGCTGGACACGCTGGCCGATGCCGACAACACCTGGGCCGTGCTGTTGGGCGATCCCGGTTCGGGCAAGACCACGTTCATCAACTACCTGGCGTATCTCGTCATTACCAATCCGGTCGCGCTGCCCAAGCCGCTGCACAACCTGCTGCCGGTGCGGCTGATCTTGCGCGAAGCTGCCGCGCGCCATATTGCCGCCGATGCTGAAAAAGGCACCGCACAGATGTTGTGGAATACGCTGCAGGATGACATTGCCGTTCGACTGGGCGAGGCCGCGGCGCGCCGCTTATTGCCGTATCTGCAAGAGCGCCTCTTGCATGAGGGCGGCTTGATCCTGCTCGACGGCTTAGACGAGGTGCCCGAAGCGCAGCAGCGCCGCAAGACCCTGCTGGAGGCTGTGCAGGAATTGGCGGGCCTGCTGCCCCGCGAACGATCGCGAATTCTGGTCACCGCCCGGCCGTATGCCTACGCCGATCGGAAGTGGCATCTGGACGATTTCTCGATCCTGGCCCTGGCGCCCTTCAACGAACATCAAGTGGAGCGGTTCATCACCCGCTGGTATCAGGCCGTGCGCCAGTCCACCGGCTGGACGGAAGAAACGGCGCACGACAAAGGCCGGCGCTTATTTCTCGTGTTGAAAGAACGGCCCTATCTGGCCGACCTGACGTCACGCCCGTTGCTGTTGACCTTGATGGCGACGCTGCACTCCAGCTGGGGCCAGCTGCCCGAAGATCGCGCCGATTTGTACGAAGAGACCGTGAAGCTGCTGATGGGCCGCTGGCAGCGCGCGCGCGAGGTGAAAAGTCCGGGCGGCGAACCCATCGTCGAACCGGGCATCACCCAGACGCTGCGCGTGGGTGAAGAGCGCATCCGCACCGCGCTGGAAGCGCTGGCCTTCGCCGTGCATGATCGGCAGCGTAAAGAGCTGGTGCGCGACGAAGAACCGGCCGACATTTCCGAAGGCGAGGTGCTGGTCGCCTTCAAAACGCTGCTGAACAAACTCGATCCGGAGGCGCTGCTGCACTATCTGAAAGATCGCGCCGGCCTGCTCATCGCGCGCCGCGACGGCATCTACACTTTTCCGCACCGCTCGTTTCAAGAGTATCTGGCGGCCTGCTATCTGGCCAATCAGCCCCAATTTGCCGAACGGCTGCAGCAGCTCTTGCAAGAAGATGCGCGCTGGTGGCAGGAGGTGTTTCTGCTGGGCGTGGGCAAAGCGAAGCAGGGCGGCCTGAGCAACGCCACGTCGGTGATCGGCATCCTGCTGCCCGAAAGCCCCGACGATGTCACGGGGGAGATCAGCGAACAACAGCTTAAAATCGCCACCTTAGCAGGCAAGGCCCTGGTTGAATTGCGACTCGCTGACAAGGCCGACGGGCTCCCCCATTACGAGGCCATCATCCGGCGCGCCCGCCGCTGGCTGCTGCGCATCGTCGAGGACGGCTGCCTGTCTCCGCGCGAACGATCGGAGGCCGGCGACGCGCTGGCGCGGCTGGGCGATTCGCGCTTCGACACCGAGTTCCTGTATCTGCCGCGCCGGTATCAAGGCCAGCCCGAACCTTTCTGGGGCTTTGTCGAAATTCCAGCCGGGCCTTTCTTTATGGGCGCGCACCGCCGCACGACCAAGTTTCTGCCCGATGTCGAGCAGCCCATCGGCAGTTCCAGAAAAATGAATTTCCCCTACCCGTATTGGATCGCCCGTTATCCGATTACGGTGGGCCAATACCGGGTCTTCGTCAACAGCCAGGGCTACGACCGGTGCGCCTGGTGGCCCGCCGACGGCTGGGCGTGGCGCACGGGCGAATGGGATCGCGCCGTGGAGGAGAGCGAACTGCTCGATTGGCTGAAGAGCCGCCCGCCTGAGCTGCGCAAGCGTCCGCTGCTATGGGATGAGCAGCGCCATTATTTCAATCGCCCCGTGATCGGCGTCTCGTGGTTTGAAGCGGTGGCCTTCTGCAACTGGTTGGATGCGCAGCTGCGAACCGGCGTCGACGGCGAACAGCGCACCTTCGTCTTTCCCGACGGCTA
>Ga0209450_10001073_pt1 | contig 13688 bp, 14 predicted proteins | sample FrelakmetLWP11LW_FD_187149 | JGI IMG/M metagenome (GOLD analysis project Ga0209450, IMG submission 187149) | Freshwater lake sediment microbial communities from the University of Notre Dame, USA, for methane emissions studies - LWP11 LW (SPAdes)... | ecosystem: Environmental > Aquatic >... | reverse complement strand
TCGGGCTGCGCGTGCCGGAAGAAGCCGAACGCGAAGGCCTCGACACGGTGTCGCACGGCGAGCGCGCCTACAACTGACGGTGTCTGTGGGGGGCGGCCGGTTCCTGGTCCGGTCGCCTTCCCCCCCGCTTGCGGGCGCTTCGGCGCCCGCTTTTTTTTGGCTGAATCCTTGAACTGCATCAGATTCCAGAGGTCCGGAGGTCGGTCCCTGCGGCTGGGCTGCTGCTAGACTCAGAATCCCCGGCCCCTTCCTACGGGAGTAGCACATGAGTCGCATTATTCTTCTCGTCGCGTCACTGGCAGTGCTGGCCACTGCACAAGCCTCCGACGTGTTCGTCACCAAGGACGCCCAGGGCCGGCCGATCTACACCGATCGCCCGGACGCCCTCCCTGCGGAGAAGGTCAACATCGCGACGAAGAAGACCGACACGGTCGAGGCGCAGCGCGCGTACGAGGAGAAGATGAAGACGTACTCCGAATCGGACAAGGCGCGGGCCGAATCCTCGAAGCAGGCCGCCGAAGGCCGGCAGGCCACGGAGCTGACCGCGATCGACAAGGCGAAGCGCTGCCAGGACGCGCGCGCGAACTACCAGAACATGATGAACGCGCGCCGGCTGTACGAACCGGGCGCGACGGAAGGCGAACGCCGCTACCTCGACTCGAACGAGATCGACGCGACACGCGAGAATGCGAAGAAGCTGATGGACCAGTTCTGCGCGGGGCAGTGACTCCGTGGGCACCGCCAGCGTAGGTTTCGCGGGCCTCGGCGCCATGGGCCGGGGCATGGCCCGCAACCTGCACCAGGCGGGACTGCTGCGCGCCGTGTGGAATCGCACGCCGTCGCGTGCGAACGAACTCGGCTCCGAACTCGGCGTCGCCGCCGCGACGGATCCGGCGGCGCTCGCGCGCGAGTGCGACGTGATCGTGCTCTGCGTCGCGGCGGATGCCGACGTGCTCGCCGTCGTGGACGCACTGTTGCCCGGGCTGCGCCCCGGCGCGCTCGTCATCGACTGCTCGACCGTGAGCGCGGACACCGCGCGTGAAGCCGCGCGCCGGCTCGCTGCCCACGGCGGAGAATTCCTCGATGCGCCGGTGAGCGGCGGCGTCGAAGGTGCACGCGACGGCACGCTCGCGATCATGGCAGGGGGAACCGATACGGCCTTTGCGCGGGCGCAACCCGCACTGCAGGCGATGGGCCGCACGATCACGCACTTCGGGCCGAGCGGTTCCGGCCAGGCCGCCAAGGCCACCAACCAGATCATGTGCGCCGGCGTCATCCAGGCGGTGGCAGAGGCCATGGCCTTCGCGAAGGCGCAGGGCCTGCCGCTGCCGCAACTGATCGAGACGCTCGGCAAAGGCGCCGGCTCGAGCTGGTATTTCGTCAACCGCGCACCGAACATCGTCCGCGATTCCTTCCCTGCCGGCTTCCGCGTGCGGCTGCACGAGAAAGACCTGCGCATCTGCCGCGACATGGCAGCCCGTTTCGGTGTCGAACTGCCGGTCGTCGAAGCCACGCTCGCCCAGTACCAGGAACTGATTGCGCAAGGCCACGGCGATGAGGACATCTCCGTGCTCTTCCGGCTCAAGGACGCGCTGTTCACGGCCGCAGCGGCACGGCCCGGCGCGCGCCCCCGCAAACCGGCATGAACACTCCGGCGTCCGCGCCGGAGAACGGTCGCGGCGACGAACGCGACTTTTTCCTCCCCGATTTCTGCGAAGCACGCGCCGTGCTCGCGATCGTGCTGATCGCGGCCTTGCTCGGCTTCGTGCTGGCGCTCGCCCGGCAATCCACGCCGGACGGATTCTGGTTCGACCTCGCGCGCACGACCGCCTTCCTGCTCTGGGCTGGATTGCTGTGCGCCGCCGTGCTGTGCCGGGCACGGCCATGGCTTGCGGGCAAGCCGCTGCGCCCCGGCATCGCATGGTCGCTCGCGCTCATGGTCGGGACGATCGCCGTGCTGTCCGAAGTGGTCTACCTGCTCGGCCGCGTGTGGGCTGCCCGGCTCGGCACGCCGTCGTCGATCCTGCCGGACTCGCACTGGCGGTTCGTGCTGCCGAACATCCTGATCGCGGCGGTCGTCAGCACGCTGGCGCTGCGCTATTTCTACGTTGCACAACAGTGGCGGCGCTCGGTCGAACTCGAGGCGCAGGCCCGCATACACGCGTTGCAGGCGCGCATCCGGCCGCATTTCCTGTTCAACAGCATGAACACGATCGCGGCGCTGACGCGGTCGAATCCCGCGCGGGCCGAAGCGGCGATCGAGGACCTGGCCGACCTCTTCCGCGTCAGCCTGAACGACGCTCGCGCCCAGATCACGCTCGAGGAAGAAATCGAGATCGCGCGCACCTACCAGCGGATCGAGCAACTGCGCCTCGGCGACCGGCTGCAGGTGCGGTGGGACGTCGGGGACCTGCCCCAGCGCTCCGTGGTGCCGAGCCTGCTGCTGCAACCGCTGCTCGAGAACGCCATCCGGCACGGCATCGAGCCGCTGCCGCAGGGCGGAATCGTCGACGTCCGCGGCCGCCTGGACGACGACACGATCGTCCTGGAAGTGACCAACCCGAAGCCCACGCGCGCGCAGGCATCGCCGCGCCGTGGCAACCGGATGGCCCTGGAGAACATCCGGCAGCGGATGGAACTCGCCTTTTCAGGCCGCGGCTCCATCGAGGTGGACGATGCCGAAGGCCGCTACACGGTCCGGCTGCGTTTCCCGCGGATCGGCGACGGGGCGGCGGCGGCGATCCCGGCATGAGGGGCATGCTCGCGCTGCCTTCGTGACACGCAGCCCGGTCCACGGGACAATCCCGCCCCGCCCATGGACGAAAGCCCCACCTCCCCCCCCGCTTCGGAACAGCTGCGCGCGCTGATCGTCGACGACGAGGCGCCGGCGCGCGAGCGCCTGCGCCGCCTGCTCGAAGAGATCGGCGACGTCGCGATCGTCGGCGAGGCAACGAACGGCATGGAGGCGCTCGACCGCTGTGCCGCGCTCGACCCTGACGTCGTGCTGCTCGACGTGCGCATGCCGGGCATGGACGGCATCGAGGCCGCCCGTCACCTCGCCACGCTGGAAGAACCCCCGGCGGTCATCTTCACCACCGCCTACGACGAATACGCGCTCGCGGCCTTCGAGATGGAAGCCGTCGGCTACCTGCTGAAGCCAGTCCGGCGTGAGAAGCTCGCGCGCGCGGTGCGGCACGCGGCGCGGCTCGCCGGCCCGCAGCTGGCGCGGCTCGCCGAGCAGTCACAGCTCGGCCGCCGCCGCACGCAGATCTGCGCGCGCCTCGGCGACCAGCTGCGGCTCGTGCCCCTCGAGGACGTGCTCTACTTCAACGCCGGCCAGAAATACGTGACGATGCGGCACCGCGGCGGCCGCGAGCTGATCGACGAATCGCTGCGCGCGCTCGAGCAGGAATTCGCGCCTGACTTCATCCGCATTCACCGCAACTCGCTCGTGGCGCGCCGGTACGTGCAGGCCGTAGAGCGCAATCCGGAAGGCCACCTGCTGGTGCGACTCACCGGGTGCGAGGAAGCCCTGCAGGTCAGCCGGCGCTATGCCGCCGAGGCCCTGCGCCAGATCCGCACCGGACACTGACATGAACCCAGACCGCGACGACATCGGCGAATCCACGATCACGCTCCCCGAGCCCAGGGCGGACGCGCCGAAGACGTTCTACGCGCGCATCGGCGTGCTGCTGCTGAGCGCAGGCCTGCTGTACCTGGTCTGGCGCATCGTGCAGCCGCTGTGGCAGCCGCTGCTGTGGGCGATGCTGCTGGGCGCGCTGCTCGCACCGGTCAACTCCCGGCTCGCCGCGCGGCTCGGCGGGCGGCCAAGACTCGCGAGCGCCATCACGACGGCCGGCGTCGTGCTGCTGGTGCTGGTGCCGATCGTTGCCGTCGGCGGCGCGGTCGCGGGCGAGGCGGCACAACTGCTGCAGAAGATCGACACTTCGTCGCTGCGCGCATCGAGCCTGGACCTGTCGCAATTCTCGTGGTTCGCGCAGCCGCTGCAGTGGCTCGAGTCGACGGCAGGCATCAACCTGGCGCAGATCGAAGCCTGGGTCGTCACCGGCACCAAGCGCCTGCTCGAGATCGTCGCTTCGTCCGGCGGCTCGGTGTTCCTGGGTGCGATCGGCACCATCGTGAGCTTCATGCTGATGCTGTTCGTGCTGTTCTTCGTGCTGCGTGACGGCCCGCGTTTCGCCGGCAAGGCGGTGCGGATGCTGCCGATCGAGCCGCATCTGCGCGGCAAGCTGTGGCGTCACCTGATCGACGTCACGCGCGCGGTGTTCATGGGCATCGGGCTGACCGCGCTGGTGCAGGGTATCCTGCTCGGCATCGGCTTCGCGATCGCGGGGGTGCCGTCGCCACTGGTGTTCGGCGCGCTCGGAGTGCTGTTCGCGCTGGTGCCGGTCGTCGGCACGGCGATCATGTGGATACCCGCTGCACTGTGGCTGCTGTCGCAGGGACAGCCCTACTACGCGCTGTTCATGCTGGGCTGGGGCGTCATCGTCGTCGGCGGCGTGGACAATTTCCTGCGGCCAATGCTGATATCCGGCCGCGCCGAAGTCCCTACCCTTGCCGTCTTCATCGGCGTCATGGGCGGCCTGTCGGCGTTCGGGTTCGTCGGCCTGTTCCTGGGGCCGATCGTCCTGGGCCTGCTGGTCGCGCTGTTCCGCTTCACGACGGAAGAGCTGGTGCCGGATTCCGGAGCAACCTGAGCCGCCTGGCGGCACGAGGAGTCGAGCCTTGTCGAACACGCCCCTGCGCATCGCCACCCGCCGCAGCAAGCTGGCCATGTGGCAAGCCGAGCACGTCATGTCCCTGCTGCGCGCGGCGCATCCGGGCCAGCCGGTCGAACTCGTGCCGATGAGCACGCAGGGCGACCGCGTACTCGACCGCGCGCTGGCCGAAGTCGGCGGCAAGGGACTCTTCGTCAAGGAGCTCGAGGTCGCGATGCAGGAAGGCCGCGCGGACATCGCCGTGCACTCGATGAAGGACGTGCCGAGCGAACTCCCCCCCGGCTTCGCGATCGTGGCCGTACTGCCGCGCGCAAACCCGCTCGATGCCTTCATATCGCGGCGCTTCAAGCGGTTCGCAGACCTGCCGCAAGGCGCGCGCGTCGGCACGTCCAGCCCGCGCCGCCAGTCGCAACTGCGTCACGCGCGCCCCGACCTCAAGCTCGAGCTGCTGCGCGGCAACGTGGACACCCGGCTGCGCCGGCTCGACGAGGGCGAACTCGACGCGATCCTGCTCGCGTGCGCGGGGCTCGAGCGTCTCGGCATCGCGCACCACGTGACGCAGCAGCTCGACCTCGACCTGTCGCTGCCGGCGGTGGGCCAGGGCGTCATCGGCATCGAGAGCCGTGCCGACGATGCCCGCAGTCGCGCGGCGCTCGCACCCCTGCACCATGCCGATTCGTTCACGCGTCTCGTCGCGGAGCGGTCGTTCGCCGCCACGCTGGGTGGCAGCTGCCATTCGCCGATCGCGGCGCACGCCTCGCTCGACGGTGGCACGCTCACGGTCCGCGGCTTCATAGGCGCGCCGGACGGCAGCGAGACGTATCGCGACCAGGTCGACGGCTCCGCCACCGCGGCCGCAGCGCTCGGGCACGAACTCGCCCGGCGCATGCAGGCGGCAGGTGCCGGGCAATTGCTCGAACGCCTGCGGCAGGAAGCCCCCGCAACCCCGTGACCGGAGCACTCGAAGGCATCACGGTTGTCGTCACGCGTCCGGCCGCCCAGGCCGGCCGGTTTCTCGATCTCGCACGCGCCGCCGGCGCGCGTTGCATTGCCTACCCGACGCTGCAGATAGACCCGGTTGCGCTCGACCCGGGCGCCGTCTCACGGATGCGCTCGCGTCAGTGGGACTGGGCGATCTTCACCAGTGCCAATGCGGTCGAAGCCGCGCTCGGGCAGTTGCCGTCGCCGCTCGCCGCGCGGCATGCCGCCATTGGCCGCGCCACGGCGCGCGCGCTGGAGAGTCGCGGCATCTCCGTGGACGCACGACCTGCAGGCGCCAGTTCCGAGGGACTGCTCGACCTGCCGGAGTTTGCCGGACTCGCGGGTCGTGGAGTGCTGCTGGTCAAGGGCCGTGGCGGGCGGGAACTGCTGCGCGACGCCGCGGTCGCGCGTGGCGCCGAGGTCCTGGAACTCGAGGTCTACCGGCGATCCGCTGCGCGGCCGACCGCAGCGGCTGCGTCGGGACTGCACTCGGCCCTGACCGGCGAAGGCCGCGTCGTGATCGCGGTGACCAGCGCCGAATCACTGCAGTCACTGCTCGACCACGTCGCGTCGAAAGATGCCCCGCGCCTGCGCAGCCGGGCCCTGCTGGTGCCCGGCCCCCGGGTGGCCGCCGCCGCCGCCAGCCTCGGCTGGCAAGGATCCATCGTTGCAGCAGCCACTGCCGAGGACGAGGCGATGCTCGCCGCCCTCACGAGGCTGGCAGCGGGATCCCCTCCGGCTGCGTGATAGCATTCGGACAGCGCCGGCCGCAGCTGGCCCGCGTTCGCCGATGACCAACGAAATCGAATCCCTCACCACGGACAACCACGCGCGCCGGACCGGCAGCGGCGTCAGCCCGATGCTGTTCGCCGTCGGCGGCCTTGCGCTGCTGCTCGCCGCCTATGCGCACTGGCGCTTCGGCCAGTTCGACGAGCGCATCGTACGGCTGCGCGGGCAGGTCATGGAACTGCGGGCCGCGCAGGATCGCCTGGATTCGCAGATGGGGTCGATCGGCACGCAGCTCGACCAGTCGAACGAGCAGTTGCGGGCCCAGATCCGGTCGTTGCGCGAGGTGCCCACGCAAGTCGGCGAGCTCGCGCAGAACGTGGCTGAACTGCGCGCCCGCACCGATGCGCCGCAACGCTCCTGGGTGCGCGCGGAAGCCCTGTACTTGCTCGAACTGGGCACGCGCCGCCTGCGCCTCGAACATGACGTGCCCACGGCGATCGCCGCGCTCGAGTCCGCCGATGCCCGGCTCGCGACGGTTGCCGATCCCGCTGTCGCCGAAGTCCGCGCGCAGCTGGCGCGCGAACTCACCGAACTGCGGGCCGTCGAGGTGCCGGACATTCCGTCGATCCTGCGACGGCTGGCGACGATCGAAGCGAGCGCAGCAGATTTCCGCGTGCTGGGCATGCCGGTCGCCAAGGCGCGCGGCCTCGACAAGCCCGCGGCGGATGCATCGGAAGGCTCGTTCGACCGCGCGACCCGCCGTCTCGAGCAGGCCTGGCGCGATCTGTTTTCGTATCGGCGCGTGGACCCGGCGCGGTCGCGGCTCGTGACGCGCGAGGAGGAATCCCTGCGGCGCCAGCAGTTCGAACTGCAGCTGTTCGCCGCACGCATCGCCGCCATGCAACAGGACCGCGTGGGCTACGCGCAGTCGCTGCAGGCGGCCATCGAGATGCTCGACCGCTCCTTCGACGCACGCGACGAGTCGGTGACTGCCGCGCGCGCGGAACTCACGCAGCTGGCCGCAATGGACGTCGACCCTGCGACGCCCCAGATCGGCATGGCCGCGCAATCGTTGCAGCGGGTGATCCGCGCGAGTTCGCCCGCGCTGCCATGAAGGGCAGCCTCCTCACCGCTACGGCGCTCGTGGGTGGCGGCCTGCTCGCGCACCTCGTCCTCGACGATCCTGGCTATGTCGCGATCAGCGTCGGCCGCTCGCTGTTCGAGACGACAGTGCCGATCTTCCTGCTGCTGCTGGTAGGGCTCTATTTCCTGGCGCGAGCGGTCCTCGAATCGCTGAATGCGCGGCAGCGTCTCGCTGCATTGCGGACCGAAAGGCGCAAGCGGCGCGCGCGCGACGACACCCAGCGCGGGCTGCTCGACCTGGCCGCCGGTCGCTGGCGCAGCGCGGAAGATCTCCTCTCCCGCGCGGCACCGGAGGCCGACTCCGCTGCGGCCAACTACCTCGTCGCGGCCCGCGCGGCCGACCTGCAGGACGCGGTGGACCGGCGCGATGAATGGCTGGCACTGGCACAGGAAGCGGCGCCCGGCGAGCGTGCGGCGGCGCTCGTGACGCTCGCCGAGATGCAGATGCGGCGCGGCCAGGACGCAGCGGCGCTGCAGACGCTCGAGCAGCTGGACGCTTCCGGCGACCTGAATTCGCGCGGACTCGAACTCATGGCACGGCTGTGCCAGAAGCTGGGCCGTGGCGAGCAGTTGCGCGCGCTCGGCCCACGCCTGCGCAGCGCGAAGGAACTGCCCGAGGCGCAGGTGAACGACCTGCTGGCCCAGGTGCAGCTCGAGGAGGTGCGCGCGGCCGGCGAGCGGCGTGACGCCGCTGCGGCGAGCGATGCATGGTCGAAGCTGCCGCGGTCCACGCGCAAGGTGCCCCAGGCGATCGCCACCTATGCGCGGGCGCTGCTGGTCGGCGGCGATCAGGGTGCGGCCGAGAAGGTCCTGCGTGAAGTACTGGACGACCACCTGGAACCTGCTCTCGTCCGGCTGTACGGCGAGCTCACGCTGCCGGATGCCCTCGTGCCGCTCGATCGCGCGGAGAGCTGGCTGCGCAAGTCGCCGCAAGACCCCGAACTGCTGGCCGCGTGCGCGCGGCTCTCGCTGCAGGCCGAACTCATCGGCAAGGCCCGCAGCTACCTCGAAGCGTCGCTGGCCAGAAAGGCGAGCGCGGAAAACAGCCTGCTCTATGCCGAACTGCTCGAGCAGCTCGGCGAAGGTGATCGCGCGCGCACGGTCCTGCGCGACAGCGTCGCGCGCTCGGTTGGCCGCCGGCCCGCCCTGCCGCGCGTGCGCCTGCGGCGGCAGTAAGGCGACAGCGCGCCTGCCGGCCTAGCGGCCGTCCGTCTTCCGCATCGCCGCCAGCGTGTCGGGCGCGTAATCGAACGAGTCGAAGAACAGCTGTGCGCGCGGCAGCCCGCGCTCGACGAACGTGTGGCGGATCGCCTCCACCATCGCGGGCGGGCCGCTCGCGTAGACGTCGTAGTTGGCGAGGTCGCCAAGTTCCGCCAGCGCCGCCTGATGCACGAGACCGGTGCGGCCCGTCCATGGCTTTGCACCCGCTCCGGGCTCGGACAGCACCGGCCGGTAGTCGAAACCACGCCGGGTCGCGGCGATGCTCTCCAGCCAGTCGTGCTCATACAGGTCCTGCGCCGTGCGCGCGCCCCAGTAGAACGTGAGCGGGCGACGGTCGCCGCTCGCCAGCAACTGCCGCAGCATCGCCCGCAGCGGCGCATAGCCCGTGCCGCCGCCGATCATGACCGCGTGACGCGGCGAATCGCCGCGGAACCAGAACTGGCCGAGCGGTCCTTCGATGCGCAGCAGGGTTCCCACGCGCATGGTGTCGAACAACTGCCCCGTGAAACCACTGGTGGAGGCACGCCGTGCGTGCACCTCGAGCAGCTTGCCGTCAGCGGGCGCGCTCGCGAGCGAGAAACTGCGGCGGCGGCCCCCCGACAGGATGAAGTCGAGGTACTGGCCGGCACGGTACGGCAGGTCTTCGACGGCCGGCAGGCGCAGGAAGACGGCCATGACGTCGTCGGCGAGCAATTCCATGCGCTCGATCCTGCTCGGCAGGCTCTTCACTTCGACCTCGAGGGCAGGCCGCATCTCGCGCGTTTCGACCGTGATGTCCGTGATCGCCTGCGCCTGGCACAGCAGTACGAAATGCTCGGCGGCTTCGGCGGCGGTGATGCCGGCAGGAAGCTCACGCGTTGGATAGACCGTCTCGCCTGAGAGCAAGCGCGCGCGGCACGACGCGCAGTGCCCGCCCTTGCAGCTGTGCGGCAGGTTCAGGCCCGCGCGCAACGCAGCCGCCAGCACAGGTTCGCCCGCGTCGGCGGCGAAACTCTGGCCCGTGGGCACGATGGTCACCTGTGGCATCGACGTAGGACTCCGGCGCGGTGCAGCGGCGTTGGGCATCTCTTCGCGTATGCTTGCCGCATGGATGCCGGCCTATCATGCCTGATCGCGGGGTGCGGTTACGTCGGTGCGCGGCTGGCCCGTCGCGAAGCTGGCCATCGGCCGTTGCTGGCGCTGGTGCGCTCCGGCAAGAGCGAAGCGAGCCTGCAGGCCGCTGGCATCCGCACCCTGCGTCTCGACCTGGATGGCGCGCCTGACCCCGCGCTGCAACCGCAGCTGGCCGCGGCGGCTGAGCACGCTGCCGTCGTTTACCTGGCGCCGCCGCCGGACAGCGGCGCGACCGATCCGCGGCTGGAAGCGTTCCTCGCGCAGATGGCCGGCTCGACGCCGGCGGTGCTCGTCTACATCAGCACGACGGGCGTGTATGGCGACGCGGACGGCGCGACCGTCGACGAAACCACGCCGGTGGCCCCGGTCAACGACCGCTCACGCCGGCGCGTCGCGGCCGAGAGCGCGGCGCGGACCTGGTGCGGCGCACGTGGCGTGCGCTGCGTCATCCTGCGTGTACCCGGCATCTACGGACCGCACCGGCTGCCGCTCGAACGCCTGCAGCGCCGTGAACCCGCTCTGCGCGACGATGACGCTGGCCCCGGCAACCGCATCCACGTGGATGACCTGGTCGCGGCCATCGTCGCTGCGGTCGATCATCCGTCTGTGCAGGGAATCTACAACGTTACCGACGGCGACCACTCGAGCACGACGGCGTTCCTGCAACTGACAGCCACCGCCGCCGGGCTGCCACCACCCGTGCTCGTCTCCAGGGCCGAAGCGAGGGAGCGCATTCCGCCCGGCATGCTGTCGTTCCTGCTCGAGTCGCGTCGCGTGGACAACCGCCGCATGCGCGATGAGCTGGGCCTGCAGCTGCGGTATCCGACGCTGCGGTCCGGCATCGTGGCGAGCCTCGCGGAAATGCGACAGGAGAATCCGCCGCCTTGACGATCTTCAGCAATCCTCCCCTCGCCGACATCCGCGACCTGCTGCGGCGCTCGCGCACGCTCGCCGTGGTGGGCATCTCCGACGACCCCGCTCGCCCGAGCTGCGGCGTGACCGAGTCGATGCGTGACTACGGCTACCGCATCCTGCCGGTGAATCCCCAGCTCGCCGAGTGGCAGGGCATCCGCGCATATCCGACGCTGGAGGCGGCAGCGCAGTCGCTCGGGCCGGCAGAGCGCATCGACATCGTCAACGTGTTCCGGCGTCCGGCGCGGGTCGGCGAGGTCGTGGACGAGTGCCTGCGGCTCGGCCTGCCGGCACTCTGGCTGCAGCAGGGCGTGATCAACGAGCCTGCCGCGGAGCGCGCGACGGCCGCAGGCATGACGGTAATCATGGATCGCTGCATCTACGTGGACCGCGCATCGATGCCTGAGTGAGGCTCGAGTCGGGTATCCTGCGGGCATGCGGCTCGCCTTCACGAAGATGCACGGCCTCGGCAACGATTTCATCGTTTTCGACGCCGCCGCACCTGCCGACGTGCCCTCCCCCGGCGACCTGCGCCGGCTCAGTGATCGCCGCACCGGCATCGGTTTCGACCAGGCGCTCGTGCTCGAGCCGCCGCGGCGCGCCGGCACCGACGTCTATTACCGCGTCTTCAACGCCGATGGTTCCGAAGTGGAGCAGTGCGGCAACGGCGCGCGCTGCATCGCGCGGCTGGTGGCCAGCCGGCGCGCCGCAGTCGACCGGCCATTGCTCATGGACAGCCCGGGCGGGATCGTCCAGGCCAGGCTGCGGCCCGACGGCCTGGTTGCAGTCGCCATGGGCGTGCCGGATTTCGACCCGGCGTCGCTGCCGTTCGACGCACCAGGCCCGGCTGCGAGCTATCACCTCGACACGACGGCCGGCCCCGTCGAGATCGGCGCCGTGTCGATCGGCAATCCGCATGCCGTGATCCGCGTCCGTGACGCGAGCGAAGCACCCGTGGACAGCGTCGGACCTGCAGTGGAAAATCACCCCCGCTTCCCGCGTCGCGTGAACGTGGGGTTTCTCGAGATCCTCGCGCCCGATCACGTGCGGCTGCGGGTCTTCGAGCGCGGCGTGGGCGAGACGCGGGCGTGCGGGACCGGAGCCTGCGCCGCCGTCGCCGTGGGGCGGCGGCATGGACCGCTGGCCGAGGAAGTGAACGTGGATGTCCCTGGCGGACGACTGATCGTCCGCTGGCCCGGTCCGGGAGAGCCGATCTGGCTCACCGGTCCGGCCGAAACGGCCTTCGCAGGCCAGGTAGAAGTGACAGGCGCCGAGTCGCCGGAGTCTTGCAGATGAACAAGCCGATACGCGGTGCCGAATCTACCCAGCTGCCCGAGGACCAGATTGCCGATTTCCTCGTGGCGCACCCCGACTTCTTCGAGCGCCACGGCGCCGTGCTGGCGCGCATCAAGCTGCCGCACCAGCGCGGCAGCGCCGCCATCTCGCTCGTCGAGCGACAGGTGCTGGTGCTGCGCGACAAGCACGCCGCGCTCGAGAAGAAGCTGCACGAACTGATCGAGTTCGGGCGCGCCAACGATGCGATCTCCGACCGCGTACATCGCCTGACCCGGCGCCTGCTGCGCGCGCGCGACGCCGCCGGCGTCGTCGCGGCACTCGAGACCTCGCTGCGCGAGGACTTCGGCGCGTCGCGCTGGGTGCTGCTCGCGACCGACGCGACGCTCACCGCCCTGGCGAGCGTCAACAGCGCGCACGTCCGCGTCGTGCCCCGCGGCAGCCCAGAGCTCAAGATCTTCGAGACTTTCTTCGAGTCCGGGCGCCCGCGCAGCGGCCAGATCCGCGACACGCAGCGCGACTACCTCTTCGGCGGCGAAGGCAGCCAGGTCGGTTCGACGGTGCTGATCCCGCTCGGCGAGCGCGCGGCCCTCGGCCTGCTGGCCATCGCGAGCCACGACACCGAGCGCTACCTGCCGACCATGAGCACCGACTACCTGGTGCGCATCGGCGAAATCGTGACCGAAGCGGTGCTGGCGCGGCTGGCATGACCGGCGGGCCGCTGCAAGGCGGCGTCGAACGGTACCTCTCGAGCCTGCGCGACGAGCGGCGGCTCTCGCCCCACACGTCGGACGGCTATGGGCGCGATCTCGCCTCACTGCTGGATTACTGCGCCACGCAGGGCATCACCGCCTGGCAGCAGGTCGATGCGCAGCACATGCGGATGTTCGCCGCGCGCGAGCACCGGCAGGGGCTTGCACCGCGCAGCATCCAGCGCCGGCTCTCCGCGTGTCGCGGCCTGTTCCGCTTCCTGGTGCGGGAAGGTGAACTGAAGCGCGACCCGACCGGGGACGTGCAGGCGCCCAAGGGCCGCAAGCGGCTGCCCACGCCGCTCGATGCCGACACGATGGCGCGGCTGCTCGAGTTCCGCGGCGACGGCAGCCTGGGCGCGCGCGACAAGGCGATCATGGAACTGCTGTATTCGTCGGGGTTGCGCCTGTCCGAACTCCTCGGGCTCGACCTGCTCGACCTCGACCTGCGCGACCGCACGGTCCGCGTGACCGGCAAGGGCCGCAAGACGCGCATCGTGCCGGTAGGCCGGCAGGCGCTGGAAGCGCTGCGGCACTGGCTTGCAGAGCGGGCAACCCTGGCCGGGATTGGCGAACAGGCGGTGTTCGTCGGCGTGAACGGCGGGCGGCTTGGTCCGCGCATCGTGCAGCGCCGGATCGCACGCTGGGCCCGCCTGCAGGGCCTGCCGGAACACGTGCACCCCCACATGTTCCGGCATTCCTTCGCGTCGCACCTGCTCGAGTCCTCGCAGGACCTGCGCGCCGTGCAGGAGCTGCTGGGTCACGCCAACATCAGCACGACCCAGGTCTACACCCACCTTGATTTCCA
>Ga0209450_10001072_pt1 | contig 13705 bp, 10 predicted proteins | sample FrelakmetLWP11LW_FD_187149 | JGI IMG/M metagenome (GOLD analysis project Ga0209450, IMG submission 187149) | Freshwater lake sediment microbial communities from the University of Notre Dame, USA, for methane emissions studies - LWP11 LW (SPAdes)... | ecosystem: Environmental > Aquatic >... | reverse complement strand
GTGGTCCACGCCGTACATGTCGGCCGGATTGAAGCCCGTGATCATCGGGTCGATGCGCTTGCGCTGCTCGGGCTTGAGCTTCAGGTAGGCGTTGGCGATGTAGGCATCCGTGAAGGAGTAGTAGTACAGCGGCGCGTCGGACTGCAGGTAATAGGTCGGGGCGAAGTCGCCCGAATTCTCATACGACCAGGTCTGCTGCAACGGAATGCCGAACACCGTCGAGCGGCAGATCTTGTCGCCCATGATCTCGTCCACGTACTTGTGGATGTCGGTGCCCTGCTGGATGTAGTTGGTCAGGTGGAAGTGCGCGTCGTGGAACAGGCACTCGGCTGAGGACGCGGCACTGGCCAGGCCGCGCGTGGACGGCAGCAGGGCCAGCGCCGCTGCGAGCGTGATGGCGAGGCGTGGGTGCTGATGCAACTTAAGCATGGCGAAATCTCCAGATCAGAAGAAGACCGAGAACGACGAGGCCAGCGTCCAGCCGTCCTGGCCACCCACGTAGTAGCCGAAGGTGCTGCTGACCGGCGACTTGTTGACGTCCAGCAGTTGCACGTTGAGCCGGTGGTTGCGCGTCGGGTACGGATACCAGTTCATGCCGATGCCATACTCCGAGCTGTCGCCGAAGCCGGCATCCTCGTCGCCGTAGATCTGCGAGGTAACGCCGTAGACCTCGAGCTTCTGCTTGATCGGATAAAAGGAACCCTGCACGTAGAAGCCGGTGTCCTTGATGTCGCGGACGGGCAGCAGGCCATCGGCCATGAAGTTGTCGAGGGTGCGCCAGTAGTACTCGGCCTGCAGGAACATGCCGCGGTACTTGACGCCGGCGTCGAGCGCGACGACCTGGTAGTCCGCCTCGTCGACCGTGACCCCCGGCGCCAGTGCGCCGGTCTCGAACAGATTGACGCTGTCGGCCAACCGGAGCGTGGTGTTCTCCGGATTGTTCCCGGAATTGCGGAAGCTCTGCTCGGGGCTGACGACCGATGACAGGCCGAAACGCGTCGCCAACTCCTCGTGCCACTCCCAGTCGCCGTAGGCGCCGCGCGGGCCGAACTCGTGCGTCGTCGGCATCCACCAGAGCGATCCACCGACGGTCATCTTCCGGTCGAGCTCGCTGGCCGTGACGCCGAGGGCGCTGCTGTTGTTGGAGACCATGGCGTTGTACCAAAGTCCGGGCAGGATCTCGCCGTTCGCCCAGAGGCCGGAGCCGAAGAACGGCCGGAAGAACTCGTCCGCCATGACCCGATCATGGCCCAGCCAGTAGGGATGTGAACCGATCAGGGATCGCGACCCCGGGTTGCCGGCGAGGCCCACATACAGGTTGAATTTTCGGCTGAACTGGTAGCCGAGGTTGGCGAAGATCGCGTCCTGGTCCGTCGTGTTCACGGTCCACAGGAAGATGTTGTAGACGAGCTTCGGATCCCCGACCCAGCCCTTCAGGAACACGATGATCCGGTGCGAGAAGATGTCACTGCGGATGTCCACCGGACGCTCGTTGCCGAGGTGGTCGGTGAACACCTGGTCGTCGTCGTGCTGGCTCATGTAGCGCCCCATCGCATAGGCGCTGAGCGAGAGTTCGCCGTACTCGTTCCGACCAACGAGGAATCCATCGCCGGGGTCGTACACGCCCCAGGTCTCCCCGCGCGGCGTGGGTGTGCGCGGCGACACCGGCTCCTCGACCCGCGGCTCGGTCGCGGCGGTCGCCACGACGGGAGCCTGCACGGTCGGTACCGCGCCGGCCGCCTCGGCCGCGGGCGCCGGGGCGGCCGCTGAAGCGGCCGCCTGTGACTGCAGTTCCCGCTTCAGCTCCTCGATGACGGCATCACGCTCGGCGAGCTGCTGCTTGATCGCGGCTTGTTCGGCCTCGAGCTGCTGCAGCCGCTCCTCGATCGACGTGGACGTACCCTGCGCGCTGGCGAGCGTCGCCGACAGGGCCAGCATCGCTGCAACTGAGGCTCTGAGAAGTGACATAGGTCGATCTCGCTGTGCGGAGAGGGAAAAAGGCCGGGGCATCGTTGCCCCGGCCCGTAACGGCAGGTGGGTACCGCTACTGTCTCACCATGGGTGCCGCGACACAGGGCACCCGTGCATACGATCAGTTCCGATTCGGCCCGAACACCCCGACGCCGAGCTCGGCCGCGATGTCCTGGATGGCTTTCATCGAGCGGATGCTGTTGCCGGCCTCGTTCAGCCGCGGCGAGAACGCCGCGATCGCGAAGCGGCCCGGCACCACGGCAACGATGCCGCCGCCCACGCCGGTCTTCGCCGGCAGGCCGGCCTTGTACATCCACACGCCGGACTCGTCATAGAAACCGGCCGTCGCCATCACCGCCAGCAGCTCCGGCACGTGCTCGGCGGGCATCACCTGCTTCCTGGTAAGCGGGTTCACGCCGAGGTTCGCCAGCGTCGCGCCCATCACCGCCAGGTCCTTCGTGTTGACGCCGATCGAACACTGCCGGGTGTAGACGCGCATCGCCTCCTCCGGATCGCTGTACAGGCGGCCCCAGTTGTACAGCAGGTTCGCAATGCCCCGGTTACCGAAGGCCGTCGTGTACTCGGAGTCGTACACTTTCTCCAGCACCGTCAGGGGCCGGCCGGCGAAGTCGCTGATGTTCTGCAGCACCTTGTTCCAGCGCTCTGCCTCGGACTTGGCCTGGACGAGGCTGACCGCCGCGATGGCGCCCGCATTCACCAGCGGATTGACGGAATCCTCGTAGACCGCCAGCGCGAGCTTCGAGTTGAATGCCATGCCGGTGGGTTCGACGCCAATCTTTTCCTGGAGGACTTCCGGACCCTGCTCCTTCAGAAGCAGTCCGGCGGTGAAGGGCTTGGACACGGACTGGATCGAGAACTCGTAGTCCACGTCGCCCGCCTTGAACACCTTGCCGTCGCGGGTGACGATGACCACGCCGAACAGGTCGCTCGGCGTCTCGGTCAGGATCGGGATGTAGTCGGCGTTCTTGCCGTCCTTCAAGTCCTTGTACTTCGAGTAAGCCGCGTCCACGACACGCTGGAAATCCTTGATCGCTGGATCAGGCACCGGCCCCTTCGCGAACACCGGCGCGGCCATCGCCATGGCCAGCGTGGCGGCCAGTGCGGCCGGGAAAGAAATCCTGTTGCTCATCATCATGATCGTCTCCCTCGATTCGCGCGGCATCACAGCTTGATTCCGAAGTTGTACTTGACGGTGAACTGGAAGCGGACCGCATCGTCGGAGGCGTCGTCGTTGTTCGTGCGTTCGCCCCACAACAGCTCACCACCCACCAGCAGGTTCTCGAGCGGGTAATACAGCAGGTTCACCGAGGCATATTCGCCCTTCTGGAACGCGCCCGGGTCCTGGAAGTCGGTGTTGTCCACTTCGGTGAAGCTGTAGCCGATCGAGCTCGACCAGCGGTCGCTCCAGTAGTGGTCGTAGTAGGCGACGATGCCCAGCAGCTCGACCGCTTCGGCCTCGAGGCCCGTCGGGGCGCCGGCCGTGAACGTCTGCGACGGCGCCAGGTCCATGCCGCCGTCGTTCATATAGCTGGCGATGCCTTCACCGTAGACGACCTGCAGCAGGACTTTGTCCTTGCCAATCGTGTTGATCGTCGACCCCAGGTTGAGACCCCAGCCGGTCTCGCTGCCGTCGATCCACGAGTCGGATCCCGTGCCGCGAATCTCGTAGCCGACTTTGCGAAGAATGCCGCCGAGCTGGACATGACCCCAATCACCGCCGTAGCGGTACTGGGCCGTGAAGTCCGGCAATTCCTCGTCGTTCTGCACCTGCACGTCCTCGAGCCCTTCGATCAGGCGCAGGTTGCCCGAGTCGATGTCGTTGCCCGGCCGCTCGATTGCAATTGCAAAACGACTGTGGCCGACGCGGTAGGGCGTCCAGCGGATCTGCACGTTGCGGTAGAACACCATGCCCGCCGGGCCCCAGTAATCGATCGTGTTCGGGAACACGTCGCCGTCCATGAACAGGCTGTTGGTCTGGCCGGCGAGGATCGAACCCCACTCACCGTAGGCGTGGCGCAACCGGAACGTGGTCTGGCCCGCATCGGCACCGGTGCCGAACAGGTCGAACTCGAACTTGAAATCGAGCGGCGTGTTGAGCGATCCGGTCGGCATCGTGCCCTTCACGCCGAAGCGGCTCTGCTTGACGCTGATGCTCGCCTGGCCGTCGCCACCGAACTGCTCGTCGATGCCGATCTTCGAGGGCCGGAACGCATCGTCCCAGTCCGGATCGAGGCGCCCCTCGATGTCCTGGATGTAGTCCGCCTGGGCGAAGCCGTAGATCTCGAAGGAACGGCCAGAATCCTCGGCGACAGCGGGCGCGCTGGCGAGCAGCACGGCCGAGACAGCGGCCGCCAAAGCAACGGCCAGGTAACCATTTGATTTTGACAAGATACGAGTCTCCATTCGCAGTCTCCTTGGATCGAATCCCTCACGCACGCACGCCACCGGTACTGGCCGGTCGCATGGGGCGCTACATTGGGCTTGCTTGCCAATGTATGCTCGCGTGACGAGCGTGACTTTTGATTTTGTGCCAAATCGATGAGAGCTTCGAGCAGCGGCCGTAGGCATTTACCCGTACCGGCCAACGAGGCCGTCCCTTCGACTGGCGCCGCGCGAGTCAGCATGGTGTGGGGCTTACCGCAGGTCATGCGCGAGTTCGGCGTGGGCGTCGGCGGGTTGCTCGAGGCCGCAGGGGTTCGCAAGGACATTTTCGACGACCGGGAGAACCTGATTCCGTACCCGGCCTTCGGGCGCCTGCTGCTCGAGTGCGAAAGGCGGTCGGCCTGCGAACACATCGCGTTGCTGATCGCCCAGCAAACCCGGCTGGCCGACTTTGGGCTCGCTGGCCAGATTGGCTTGTGCGCCGAGACTGCCGGCGAGGGGCTGCTGCGCGTAGTCGATCACTTCAACCTGAACAGCAACGCGTCGACCGTCAGCCTGATCACCTCCGGCAACTTCGCACGATTCGTGTACGCGATCGCCGAGCACGGCATGACCAGCACGAGGCAGCTCCAGCTCGGCGCGATGGTCATCGCGTACAACCTACTGCGGGACCTTTTCGGTAGCGCGTGGCTGCCGGCGGTGATCACGGTCGCGAGCCGCCCTCTGGCCAACCCGCGACCGGTCCGGAAGTTCTTCCACGCGCCGTTGCGATTCGACAGCGACGAGTCCGCCTTGATCTTTGAGACGCGCTGGCTCGACCAGCGGCTGCCGCCGGTGGACCCACTGGTGAGGCAGCAAGTCGAAGCGGAGGTCCGGGCGCAGCGAGCTGCGATCCTCGCTGACTTGCCAGCGACCGTACGCCGCCTCTTGCGCAAGCAACTGATCATCGGGGATTGCTCGATGGACAAGGTGGCGGCGATGCTTCGGATACACCGCAGGACGCTCGATCGCCACCTGCTCGAGCACGGCGTCCGGTATGGCGAACTGCTCGAGTCCGTCAAGGCCGACGTCGCGCGCCAACTGCTGCGCGACACGGACTTGCAGGTGCAGCGGATTGCCGAGGCGTTGCACTTCTCCAGCGCGGCCAACTTCGCCACGGCCTTCCGCCGCTGGGCGGCAATGACGCCGAGCGAGTACCGGCGCCGGGCGTGCCCTGACTAACCGCCGAGCGGAATCGCCAGCGCAACCAGCAGCAGCCCAATCAGCAGGAACGTGGCACCCGCGAGCCAGGGCTTCGCCAGCGTGTGGCGCGACCAGCGCCAGCCGACGCAGAACAGCAGCGCGAGCAGGATCGCGTTCGACACCCGCAGAGCCAGGCGCGGGTCGTCCAGGAACACGAACGGCAGCACGGCCGGGAAACTGCACGCGAACACCAGCCAGCCCGCCGCGAGCCCACCGAGCAGGTCTTCGCGTCGTACGCCGTTGTCCATCAGCGGCGCGCCGCGCGCGCGCTCCACGATGGACCAGTAAAGCGTCTGCCGCGTCGACTCGTCGGTCACCGACGCGAGCGTTTCATCGAGCTCGTCGGCCACCACCTGGCGCGCCTCGACGTCGGACTTCGTCTGCCTCAATTGGAACCCGATGCGCCGCAGCCGTCCCCGCTCGAAGACCTGCCCCAGTACGTACAGCACGCCGTCGATGATGCCCCAGGCGAGGTTGCAGCCCAGGATTCCAATCAACATCTCGCGCGCGCCGTCGCGACCCTCTTCCTGGATCACGATGCCGGCGGCCAGCGTGAACGTCAGCGTCATGATCAGGCCGAACAGGATCTCGCCCATGTACGACGCCGGGTCGAGGTGCCGGCCAATGAAGGATCCGCGGACTTCCGGCATCCTGTCGATCTCGTGGAATGCAGGCCTGGCGCCAGGATCAGCCGGGCAATTCGGCGATGCCGGTCTTCGCCTTCGCGTCCGCGCCGAACACCGACTTCACCTCGAGGAACTCCTCGAACCCGAACGCGCCCCACTCACGACCGAGGCCCGACTGCTTGTAGCCGCCGAACGACCCGCAGACATCGAGGCTCGCGCCGTTCAAATGGACGTTGCCAGCCCGGATCCTCGAACCGACCTGGGCTGCATGCTCATGCGTGTCGCCGAAGACGTAAGCCGAGAGACCATAAGGAGTGTCGTTCGCGATGCGGATCGCTTCCTCTTCGGTGTCGTAGGGCAGGATGCACAGCACCGGTCCGAAGATCTCCTCGCGCGCGATCGTCATGTCGTTGGTCACGTCGCTGAAGATCGTGGGCTTCGTGAAATAGCCCCGGTTGATGCCGTCGGGCCGCCCGGGTCCGCCTGCGACGAGCCTGGCGCCTTCCTGCAGGCCCTTCTCGATCAGACCCTGGACCTTGCGCCATTGCATCTCGCTCGACTGCGGGCCCATGCCCGTCGTCGCGTCCGCGGGATCGCCAACCACCACAGTCGCGGCGACAGCGGCCGCGATTGCCTCGACCTGCGCGAGACTCTTGCGCGGCACGAGCATCCGCGACGGCGCATTACAGCTCTGCCCCGTATTGTTCATCATCACCATGACGCCGTGACCGACCGCCTGCTCGAGCGGCGCGCCATCCAGGATGATGTTCGGTGACTTGCCGCCGAGTTCGAGTGCGACCTTCTTGACGGTCTCGGCCGCAGCCTTGTCGACCAGGATGCCGGCCCGCGTCGAGCCCGTGAACGACACCATGTCGATACCGGGGTGCGAGGACAGCGCTGCACCGACCGTCGGGCCGTCGCCATCGACGAGATTGAAGACGCCCTTGGGCACGCCCGCCTCGTGCAGGATCTCCGCGAAGACGTGCGCTGAAAACGGTGCGATCTCAGAAGGCTTCAGCACCATCGTGCAACCCGCGGCCAGCGCCGGCGCAACCTTGCAGGCGATCTGGTTCGCGGGCCAGTTCCAGGGCGTGATCAGGCCGCACACACCGACCGGTTCGCGCACGATCTTCGTCGTGCCCTGCATCCTCTCGAACTCGAAATCCTTCAGCACGCCGAGCGCCACCATGAAGTGGCCGAGTCCCGACGGCGCCTGCAGCGGCTTGGCGACGGTCGCCATCGGGGCGCCCATCTCCTCGCTGATGGCCTGCGCCATGTCGTCCATGCGCCGCTTGTAGACCTCGATGATCCTGCCAAGCAGCGCCATGCGCTCATCGCGCGTGCTCCGCGAGTAGGTCTCGAACGCGCGCTGCGCCGCCGCGACGGCGCGGTCGACGTCTGCGCGGCTACCGAGCGAGATCACGCCCGCGACACCCTCGGTCGCGGGGTTGATGACGTCGAGCGATCTGGGCGCAGCGGGTTCGACCCACTGGCCGTCGATGTAGAACTTGCGGTAATCGCGCATGCCGGATGCCTCTCCCGTGCTCAGAAGGACGCGCTGTAGAAGATCATCGGCCCTTCGTAGGTCCAGTCGAGCGAGCCATCGAAGCTGTTCTTCTCGACGTCGACGTCGACGGTAAACTGGTTGTAGCCGATGCCGATGCCGAGCCAGGTTTTCGGCTGCCAGTTCACCATCAACCGCAGGTCCGTCAGGCTGCCGTCGTACTCGTCGATCTCGAGCGCGAAGTACTGCGCCTGGGCATCGATCCAGAAATCGTGAGGCAGCGCCCAGAGGCCTCGCAGCCCGATCACGGGCAGTGGCGCACCGACGTCGCCGCTCTCCTTGATGTCACGCTGCAGCGCGCCGCCCGAGGTCTCGGCCTTGGCCGAGAGCGTCAGTTCCAGCTCCGTGTAATGCAGGCCGAACGAACCGGACACCTCGTAGTTGTCCCGGCGCAGGAAGGCATATTCGTAGGCGAGTTCATAGACCGAGAAACTGAACTCGGCACGCGTCCGCGCGTTCACGGGAAAAGTTTCATCGCCCCAGTCGATATCCTCCTCGAGCGTGCGGGACGCATCGCGCGACGAGTCGAACCACATGAAGCGCACCTTGTGGCGGTCTGCGAATCGCCACTGTCCGTCGAAACGGAAGCGAGTCACGTCGCCGCTGCCGAAGGTCTTCTCCCAGTCGACGTTGGTGCCCTGGCCAGAGTCACCGTCCAGCCTCACGTCGGTGTCGGTCTCGACGATGTAGGTGCCGAGCGCAACGTAGAAAGGATCCGTCAGCAGGTCGGGCGCGTCCTCGGCGGGCGCGGCCATCGGGCAGAGCACCAGCGTTCCAAGCAGCGTCCACGCGCTGGTACGGCGGGCAGGCGGATCGCCCGACGCGGTCGATGACGGCTTCATAGGACTCTTCCCCTTACCGGTGGCCGGTCTCTTGCCGGCCCGATACTAGTCCTGATGTTTCGGGCTCACAATCCGCACGTCCTGCGGCTCCGGTTGTGGCGCACGCCAACCATCATTACGCTTCGGCAATGTGCACCATGCTGCGACTCGCCGCCTTTTGTCTTGTGGCATCTTGCTTCTCGGTCGGCGCAGGCGCGGCGACGACCGGGAGCGCCTGTGCAGACCTTGCAGCTCTTCGCATCGACGACGCGAACCTTCTCTCGGCGTCCGTGGTTCCCGCCGCGGCGGACTTGCCCGAGCATTGTCGGGTACTTGGAGTGATTCGGCCGGCGATCAATTTCGAGTTGCGGCTGCCCACTCGCAACTGGAACGGCAAGTTCTATATGGCCGGTTGCGGCGGCTTCTGTGGCCGGCTCGACAGCGATCTGCCGGGCTTCACGAACGCGATGAACCACGGGCTGCGGCGCGGGTACGCGGCGGCCACGATGGACAGCGGCCACTGGGGCGCGCACCGCGCCGATGGCCGCTGGGCGTGGAACAGCCGGCTGGCGGAGAATGACTGGGCGTGGCGCGGCGTGACGGAGACGGCACGCGTCGCGAAGGCGCTGGTGGCGGCCTACTACGGCCGGCCGCAGCAGAAAGCGTACTTCGCAGGTTGCTCGACGGGCGGCCGGATGGCGCTCATGGCGGCGCAACGATTTCCGGCTGACTTTGACGGCATCATCGCTGGTGCGCCGGCGCTCGACTACACAGGGCTCGTCGCCACTCACGGCGCGTGGGTCGCCCAGGCCAACCTGCGGCCGGACGGCACCGAGATTCTCGACCGGAGCAAGGTTGCGCTCATCGCGGCGGCGGTCGTCTCCGCCTGCGATGTTCGGGATGGTCGCACCGACGGGCTGATCGATGACCCGCGGAACTGCAACTGGCAGCCGTCGACCCTCACGTGCGGAGACGAGCCGGCTGCAACCTGCCTGACCGCGGAAGAGATCGGTGTCCTCGAAAAATGGTACGCAGGACCGCGCGACGCGGCCGGCAAGCAACTCTATCCGGGTGGCATCCCGCGGGGGTCGGAGCCGTACTGGCCATTGTGGCTGACGGGCAAGCCGGGCGATCGCATGCCTGGTCTGGTGTCGCTCTTCGCGCAGGACTTCCTGCGCTACATGGCGTTTGCCGACGACCCGGGCGAAACCTATCGGGTGCAGGATTTCGACTTCGAACGCGATCCGCCCCGCCTCGCGCCGATGGGGACGATTTACAACGCCGACAATCCGGACCTCGGCGCCTTTGCGGATCGGGGCGGCAAGCTGATCATCTACCACGGCTGGGCCGACCCGATCGTCACGCCGTGGCGCACGCTGCAATACGTCGAGGACGTGCAGCGTAGAATGGGCGGGCCCGAAAAGACGGACACTTTCCTGCGCCTCTTCATGCTGCCGGGTTTCGATCACTGCGGTATGCAGACCGGCCCGGGTGCCAATGACGCGGGATTCGATCCGCTGCCGGCCCTGGAAGCGTGGGTCGAGCGCGGCGTCGCGCCCGATTCGATTCCCAGTACCCGCATCGGTGCGGACGGTGCGGTGCAGTGGACTCGGCCCGTGTGTCCCTACTCCGAGTCCGCCGATTGCGAACCCTGAAGACTCATCAGTAGCGCCCTGGCGCGCAAGGACGACCTCATGCTGTTCAAGACGATGAGAACGGGCCTGACCGGGCTGGTCGCTGGCTGCCTGTTCACCTGCGCCACCGGACTCGCCGCCGACTCCCAGCCCGCGCAGCCTGACGCGGTCGCAAGGACCGACCGGCCGCGCATCGGCCTGGTGCTCGCCGGGGGTGGAGCGAAGGGCGGCGCGCACGTCGGCGTGCTGAAGGTGCTCGAGGAAATGCGCGTGCCCATCGATTGCATCGCCGGCACCAGCATGGGCGCGCTCGTCGGCGCGGGCTACGCGTCCGGCATTCCCGCCAATGCACTGCAGGAATTCCTGGTCGAAATCGACTGGAAGTCCGTCGTGGGCGGACTCGGCCAGCGCGACCTGCAGCCGATCGAGCAGAAGCGCGCCGGCGTGACCTATAGCAACAATCTCGAGCTGGGACTGAAGGACAAGCGCGTCGTCGTGCCGAGCGGCATCGTCAACACCGCCGGCATCGAGGACCTGCTGCGCACCTACGTGGCCCGCGCACGCATGCAGTCGAGCTTCGACCGCCTGCCGATTCCGTTCCGCGCAGTCGCGACCGACATGATCACCGGCGAGATGGTGGTGCTCGACAAGGGCGACCTGGCGACGGCGATGCGCGCGAGCATGGCGATCCCCGGCGCCTTTGCGCCCGTGGTCACCGACGAGTACATCCTTGCGGACGGCGGCATGGTGCGCAACATCCCGGTGGACGTGGCGCGCGAGCTGTGCGCGGACGTCGTCATCGTGGTCAACCTGGTGGAGCCGTCCGCGCAGCGCGAGAAGCTGCAGTCGGCCACGCAACTGCTGAGCCGCAGCACGGACGTCATGCTGCAGGCCAACGAGACGTTGCAACTGCGCACGCTGACGGAACGCGACGTGCGCATCGACGTGGAGATGGGCGACATCGGCACCGCCGATTTCGAGCGCGTGCCGGACACCATCCCGCTCGGTGAGGCGGCGACCCGCGCCGCGATGGATCGCCTGGCACGACTGTCGGTACCCGAGTCGGAGTACCTCGCGTGGCGCCAGAAGGTGACGGCATCGCAGGACATCGAAGCGCGCCTCGCGGGCGTCCGCTACGAAGGCCTCGAGCGGGTCAACCCGGCTTTCCTCGAGCAGCAGGCGCAGGTGCGCGCCGGCGACACCGTCGACACCGCGAAGATCAGCGCTGAGGCGCAGCGGATGTCGGCGCTGCAGGAATTCGAGTCGGTCGAGTACCGGCTCACCGGCGATCCCGAAAAACCGACGCTGGTCTGGTTGCCCAAGGAAAAGCAGGTGGGACCGGACTACCTGAAGTTCGACCTCGGCATGTATGCCTCCGAGGGCGGTGACATCGCGTTCGCCCTTTACGCGAAGCACCACCGCGCCTGGCTGAACTCGCTCGGCGCCGAGTGGCGCAACGAGGTCCAGCTCGGCTCCGAGAACCTGCTGGCGACGAGCCTCTATCAGCCACTCGACGCCGCGCATCGTTTCTTCGTCGAACCGCGCCTCATGTGGAGCCGCAACTGGGAGTACGTCTTCCTGGACGGCGAGCGACTGGCGCGTTACCGGCTAAGCGACTTTGGCGGTAGCCTCGACACAGGGATCAACCTGAGCACTCGCGCGCAGGTACGGGTCGGCTACGCGTATATGCACCGCGACGTCGAAGTCAACACGGGCTCGCCGCTGATGCCGGAAGGCGAGCGCGACGATGCCGGCCTGACCGCGTCGTTCACGTACGACAGCCGCGATACGCCGTTCAACGCGACCCGCGGCGGCGCGGCGGCGCTCGAGTACTTCCGCAGCGAAGAATCGCTGGGGGCGGACAGCGACTGGGAGCGCATCGAACTGGGTCTCGGCCTGGCCGTGCCGGTGCGCAATGACGTGATCTGGATGACGCTGGCCGGCGGCTCCAACCTCGACAGCGAACTGCCCCCCGACCGCACGTTCCGCATCGGTGGTCCCGGCAGCTTCCCGGGCTTCGAACTCGGCGAGTTGCGGTCCGACGAGTACTGGACCGCGAGCGGCAGCTACCTCTGGAAGATCAAGGACATCATGTCGATCCGCGGCCAGGCGCTTTATGCGGGGCTGCGACTGCAGGTCGGGCAGACCTACGAGCGCCTGGACGAGATCGAAGAAGACACGATGTACGGTGGCTCCGTCTACGTCACCGGACGGACCATGGTCGGGCCGCTCACGGTCGGCGTCGGCGCCACGAGCACCGATTCCTACAGCGTCTGGCTCGCGATCGGCCGACCGATCGGGCACGGCACGATCCTCGAGCGCGGAATTTTCCGCTAGCCGGCAAGCGCCGCGGCCTCAGGCCGATGCTCGCAGCGCGTGGCTCGCGATCAGGTCGCCGAGTCGCTCGAACAGCTGCGGCGGGAAGTCGTGCCCGAAGCCATCGATCGGCACCAGCCGGCTGTTCGGGATCTTGACGGCCGTGTCGACGCCGCAGGCATAGGGCACCAGCGGATCGGCGCGACCGTGAATGACCAGCGCCGGGCAGGAGATCGTGCGCAGTCGCAGGCTGCGATCACCATCCGCGACGATCGCTACCAGCTGACGAGCCACCCCGGCCGGGTGATAGCCACGCTCGACTGAGCGTCGGATCCGCACGCGCATCTCCTCCGGCGGGGTCGGGTACGCGGGACTGCCGATCAGCGTGAACAGGCGCGCCAGGTGCTCGGTGACAGAGTCGACTTCGGCCGGGTTCGCCGGTCGGCGCAATAACTGGCGCCGCACGTGCGCTCTGGGCTGGGGCAAGAGGGGCGCACCAGTCGTCGACATGATCGACGTCAGCGTCGACACGCGTTCCGGATGCGACGCCGCGACCAGCTGCGCGATCATGCCACCCATCGAGGCGCCGACGACGTGCGCGGACCGGATGCCGAGCGCATCGAGCAGGCCCACGGTGTCCCGGGCCATGTCGTCGAGCGCGTAAGGGGCCCGGACCGGCAGACCCAGGCTTGCGCGGATCATCGTGCGGACCAGGTGCGGCCTGCCGAGATGGTCCATCTTCTGCGACAGGCCGCAGTCGCGGTTGTCGAAGCGCACGACGCGAAAGCCGCGCTGCACCAGCAGCTGGCAGAAGGGGTCGGGCCAGCTCACGAGCTGCATCCCGAGGCCCATGACCAGCAGCATGACCGGGGCGGCCTCGTCGCCGAGCGACTCGTACTCCAGCGTGATTCCGTTTGCGACGACACTCGGCATGGTGCGTGACCCCAGCGTGATCGGCCATGGTCGCAGGGCCTCCCGCATTTCTCCAGCCCGGCTGCGCTAGAGTGCCGGTTCGCATTCCGGGGTATTCATGGCCGATCCCGCCCTCGCAGACCGCCCGAAGAGCCGCTCGCTGAAGCCGCTTCGGGCGCTGTTGCCGTTCCTGCGCCCCTATCACGGGACGCTGCT
>Ga0209450_10001071_pt1 | contig 13716 bp, 11 predicted proteins | sample FrelakmetLWP11LW_FD_187149 | JGI IMG/M metagenome (GOLD analysis project Ga0209450, IMG submission 187149) | Freshwater lake sediment microbial communities from the University of Notre Dame, USA, for methane emissions studies - LWP11 LW (SPAdes)... | ecosystem: Environmental > Aquatic >... | reverse complement strand
CCAGACCGAGGTGGTCGCGCTGAACATGATCAACCAGGACCGCCGGCTGACCGAAGCCTTTCTCAAAACCGGCTCCTGCGACCTGTCCTACTCACTGCCCGGCAAGGCCCGCTTCCGGGTCAACATCTTTTCCCAGAGCGGCAACGTCTCCATCGTCTGCCGCAAGCTGGAGTCCAAGATCCCCACCGTCGAGGAACGCGGGCTGCCCAAGGCGATGTACCAGGTCGCCAAGGAAAAAAACGGGATCGTCTTCGTCACCGGCGCCACGGGCTCCGGCAAGACCACCACGCTGGCCGCGATCCTGGACGACATCAACGAGCGCCGCTCGGTGCACATCGTCACCCTCGAGGACCCGGTGGAGTACCAGCACCCCCACAAGAAGGGCACCTTCAACCAGCGGGAGCTCGGCATGGATTTCGACCACTATGCCGGCGGCCTGCGCGCCGCCCTGCGCCAAGCCCCCAAGGTCATCCTGGTGGGTGAAATGCGCGACCGCGAGACGGTCGAAATCGGCCTGAGCGCATCGGAAACCGGCCACCTGGTGCTGACCACCCTGCACACCACCGATGCGGGGGCCACCATCAACCGCGTCCTCGGCATGTTCCCCAACGAGGACGAGCGGCAGATCCGCATCCGCCTGGCGGATTCCCTGCGGTGGATCGTCTGCCAGCGGCTGCTGCCCAAGGTGGGCGGGGGACGGGTCGCCACGTTTGAGATCCTGGGCACCAGTCTGCGGGTCAAAGACGCCATCCTCAACGGCGAGGCCGAGGGCAAAACGTTCTACGACATCATGGAGACCGGCAATGCCTTCGGGATGGTGACCTTCGACCAGCATCTGGTCTCGCTCTTCGAGCAGGGAATGATCACCCAGGAGACCGCCATGGCCTATGCCTCCCACCGCGGTGCGGTGGGGCGGGGCATCGACATGATCAAGAGCGCGCGCGGCGAGGCCACCACCGACATCGGCAAGCTGGAGATCGACAAGGCCTACACCAAAATGATCTGAACTCACGGCTCGAGGGCGGAACCCGCCTCCCGCCGCAGAAAACGGACATGCGCATGAACATCATCTGCACCAGCTGCAAGAGTCAATTCAAAATCGCCGACGACAAGATTCCGGCCGGGCGATCCGCATCTTTCCCGTGCCCGAAATGCCGCACCCGGATCACCGTCGGCACCGAACCCGCCGCGCCCGAGGGCAAGGTGTCCCTCAACGAGGTCGACACGAGCGGCTACAACCCGGCCGACCGGCCCTTCGATTTCGTCGAGGAGGAAGGCAAAACCGCCTTGGTGTGCGAGCAGCATCCGCTGCTCAAGAAGCCGATCATCGAAAGCCTGGAACTGATGGAGTACCAGATCACGGTGGCGGAAAACGCGCGGGATGCCCTCAAACGCATGCGCTATCACGTCTATGACATCGTGGTGGTGGACGAGGATTTCGACACCGACAACCCGGAGGCGAACGGCGTTCTGATCTACCTCGAACGCCTGGGCATGTCCGTGCGCCGCAACATCTTCGTCGCCCTGGTCTCGAGCCGGCACCGCACCATGGACAACATGACGGCTTTCCTGAAAAGCGTCAACCTGATCGTCAACTCCAAAAACATCGACGACTTCCCCAAAATCTTGAGCCGCGGCCTCACCGATCACCTCACCTTCTACCGGGTGTTCCGTGAAAAGCTCAAGGAGACCGGACGGGCCTGACTCAAAGAAAGTGCCTAAAGTGCGCTATAGGGCCCAAAGTGACTATAGTGCCTAAAATGGAAAGCAAGGCTGACCCTTCAGCTGTACCGCACCCCGCAGGATTCATACCAGCACGCCGGTTTTTCGACGCAATAACTTGCCAGGCGGTTTTCCCTTCTGGTAACATCACCCCGGCATCCGGGTAAGGCTTTCTTTGACCTTCAACTGGAGCTCTTAACTTTGAGATCACATATAAACACATTCGAAGACGGCGTTTATCAGATTACCCTCACCCCGCCGCTGGAGGGCTTTGCAGACTTTATCAGTGTCTGGCTGGTCAAGGGACCTCCGACGTTTCTGGTCGATGTCGGCCCCGCTTCAACCGCGGGTCAGCTCGCCCACGCCCTTGAAACGCTCGGCTGCTCCCGGCTGGACTACATCCTGCTCACCCATATCCATCTCGACCATGCCGGTGCCGTGGGCCAGATCGCCCGCCGCCTCCGAACCGCCAGGGTCGTCTGCCACGCGAAAGGAATTCCCCATCTGGTCGACCCGGCCAAGCTCTGGGAAGGCACGCGCAAGGTACTGGGGCCGGTGGCCGACGGCTACGGCCCGCTCGAGCCGCTGCCGGCCGAGCGGTTTGTCGCCGCCCAGGGTTTCGCGGCCGACGGCATCGACGCCGTGATCACACCGGGGCACGCCGCGCATCACGTCAGCTATTTTTCACCGGCTGCGCTCTTTGCCGGGGAAGCCTGCGGCGTCCACTATGACTTGCCCGGAGGCCGAGACTACATGAGGCCGGCCACCCCGCCCACGTTTTTCATGAACACCGCCCTGGACAGCATCGATGCTCTCATCGCGCGCCGACCGGGCCGAATGGTGGTGGGCCATTTCGGGATGAAGCCAAACGGCGCCGGCCTGCTGCGCCGGCACCGCAAACAGCTTCTCTTCTGGGAGCAGTGGATGTCCGCCCGCATCGGACAATATGCGGCGGATGAGGCGGTGCCATGCTGCGTGGAGGGGCTTCTTGCGGAGGACCCGCTGCTGGGCGCGTTTGGTCTTTTCCCCCAGCCGGCGCAGGAGCGGGAACGGTATTTCCTGAAAAACAGCGTCAGCGGGTTTTTAGGTTGGCTGACCGCTCCAAAAGACTGAGCGGTCAGCCAACCTAAAAACCCATCATGCATTCAGAATTGCGTCCGCCACCTTGACCGTGGCAACGGTGGTCGCAACGTCGTGGACGCGTACGATGTGGGCGCCGTTGAGGACGGCGGCCGCCACGGCGGCCTGGGTGCCGGTTTCCACCACCGGCAGACTCGCGGGGATGTCCTTCGCGCCGTCCGGTTTGACCAGGCGCCGAATAAACGACTTGCGGGAAGGGCCCACGAGGATGGGCAGGTCCAGGGCCGCAAACTCCTGCAGGCGCTGGATCAGAAGCAGGTTGTGCTCCGGGGTTTTGCCGAAACCGATTCCCGGGTCCACGATGAGCCTTGCGCGCGGGATGCCCCGCCGTTCGGCGGCGGCCGCCGCCGCTTCCAAGAATCCCCGGATGTCGATCACCAGTTCGTCGTAGTGCGGGGCCACCTGCATGCTGCGCGGCTCCCCCCGCATGTGCATGAGAATCACCGGCACCCCACATTCGGCGGCAACGCCGGCCAGGTCGGGATCGAAGCGCAAGGCGGAGATGTCGTTGATCATGGCGGCCCCCGCTTCGAGCGCCCGCCGCGCCACCGCGGCCTTGGTGGTGTCGACGCTGATCGGGATCCGGACGCGGGCCGCCAGCGCGGCGATCACCGGCACCACGCGCCGGATTTCCTCTTCAACCGCGACCGGCTCCGAAAAAGGCCGGGTCGACTCACCGCCGATGTCGATGATGTCCGCCCCTTCGGCGGCCATCCGCTCGCCCTGGGACACGGCCGCCGCAGCGTCGAAAAAACGCCCGCCGTCCGAAAACGAGTCGGGGGTCACATTCACCACGCCCATGACGCAGGTCCGGCGACCCAGGTCGAGCACATGCCGGTCCCAGGCCAGCCGGTAGGCGGTGCGGCCGGACATCAGGAGGCCAGCTCCGGCGTGGCCTCCTCCGGCGGGGGGGGGGGCTGACGGGACGAGGGCGGTTCCTCGTCCTCCTCGATTTTCCTGGAAGGCAGCTGGATGCCGGGCCGCATACCGAAGATGATCGCATCCAGCTCTTTGCCCATGATGGTTTCCTTTTCGAGGAGTTCCGCGGACAGCTTGTGCAGGATATCCACGTTGTCCAGGAGGACCTTGCGGGCGCGCTCGTAGGAGCTTTTGACCAATCGGTTGATCTCGTCGTCTATTTTCTGGGCGGTGGCATCCGAATAATCGCGGTGCTGGACGATTTCCCGGCCGAGGAAGACATGCTCCTCGCCCTTGGAGTAGTTGAGCGGCCCGAGGGAATCGCTCATGCCCCAGCGTCGCACCATCTGCTCGGCCAGGGCCGTGGCCTGCTTGATGTCGTTGGCGGCGCCGGTGCTGATGCGGTGAAAAATGATCTCCTCCGCCGCACGGCCGCCATAGGCCACCGACAGCTCGCTTTCCAACTGGTCGCGAAACTTGAAGTCGCGCTCCTCGGGCAGAAACCACGTGACCCCCGCCGCGCGGCCGCGGGGGATGATCGTGACCTTGTTGACGGCATCGGTATCCGGCAGAAAGCGCGCCACCAGGGCGTGGCCGCCTTCGTGGTAGGCCGTCACCTTGCGGTCTTCCTCCTTGATCACCTTGGATTTGCGCTCAAGCCCCATGTAGACCTTGTCCTTGGCGTCTTCGAAATCCGGCATTCCCACGCGCTCCTTGCCGCGCTTGGCGGCCAGCAGGGCGGCCTCGTTCACCAGGTTCTCCAGATCGGCCCCCGAAAATCCGGGGGTCCCCTTGGCCAGGGTGAGCGCGCTCACGTCCTGGGCGACGGGGGTCTTGCGCATGTGGACGTTCAGAATCATCTGGCGGCCCTTGATGTCCGGCAGCGACACCACCACTTGGCGGTCAAACCGGCCCGGCCGCAGCAGGGCCGGGTCGAGAACGTCGGGCCGGTTGGTGGCCGATATGAGAATCACGCCCTCGTTGGACTCGAAACCGTCCATCTCGACCAGCAGCTGGTTCAGGGTCTGCTCCCGTTCGTCGTGCCCGCCGCCCAACCCCGCACCGCGATGCCGGCCCACGGCGTCGATCTCGTCGATGAAGATGATGCACGGGGCGTTCTTCTTGCCCTGAACGAAAAGGTCCCGCACGCGGGAGGCGCCGACGCCGACGAACATCTCCACGAAGTCGGAGCCGCTGATGCTGAAGAAGGGAACCCCCGCCTCTCCCGCAATCGCCCGGGCGAGAAGCGTTTTCCCGGTTCCCGGGGGGCCCATCAGCAGGACCCCTTTGGGGATCCGGCCGCCCAGGCGGGTGAACTTTTTAGGGTCCTTGAGAAAATCGACGATTTCCTCGAGTTCTTCCTTGGCCTCGTCGATCCCGGCCACGTCGGCGAAGGTGACCTTCTCCGAGGTGTCCGTCATGAGGCGCGCCCGGCTCTTGCCGAAGGAAAGGGCCTTGCCGCCGCCGGACTGCATCTGGCGCATGAAAAAGACCCACACCCCGATCAGCACGAGCATGGGGAACCACGACACCAGCAGCGACATGTACCACGGCGACTCGGATTCCGGCTTGGCGATGATGATCACCCGTTTCTGCCGCAGCAGGCCCATCAACTCGGGATCCGGCGGCGCATAGACCTTGAAGCGGGACCGGTTGACGTCGGTCACATAGAGTTCCTTCCCCTGGATGACGACCTCCGCCACCCGGTCTTCGTTCACCAGGGACAGGAACTGGGAATAATTGAGGGTCGATTCGCTCAGGTGCTGCTGGCTGAAGAGGTTGTAGAGCATGACCATCATCAGGGTGATGACCAGCCAGAGCGCCAGGTTTTTGTAGAACGGGTTCAACGCCGATTACCTCCTAATAAAGTCGCCGGGAAACAAACCGGCCTGAAGAGTTTGAGTATTTCGTATCTCATGAATAATTTCAAGTACCATTTGCTGCGGGGAGGGCTTCTTCCGGAAAGTTGACACTCAAATGTTTAAATTAATCACATCCCGTTGTTTAGCAAGCAATCGCTCGACCTTGAGCACGGCCCGGGTATGGTGGCCCACCCGCGCCTGCTGGTCGATCCGATAGCCGGACACCCAAAGGATGCGGCCGTCGCTGACGAGCAGCGGGCAGCACCGGCGCACGGCGGCCGGGACCTTGTGATCGCTGAAAAATTTTTTCAATTTCTGCGTCCCGCCGGCGCCGAGCGGCGCAAAACGGTCGCCGGGCCGCCGGTTGCGGAAAGTGACGGGGAAATGAACGGCGTCCCGGTCCAGAAAGACCGTCTGCGGCTGCGCCGCCTTCGGGTCTGTCACCGCGTCGCGGGGAACTTCGCTCAGCGAAATGCGGTCGCCGGTCTCCCGGATGGTGAGCACGCCGCATCCCGAAAGCGTGTATTCGTAGTCGCCGGGGGGCTCTGTCTGCCGGGCGGGCATGCCGGCGGCCGCCCGCCGCTCAAAGACCAGTTCGTCCTGCTCGATCCGCACGCGGACATTCCCGGGCAGGTGCAGGGGACCGGCCTCGCCGCGGCGCCGGGACAGGTGGATGATCTGCTCGACGTGAACAAAGCCGATGCGGCGAAGGTCCCCCTGTACGTGCCGAACGGCGGCGCGGACGATGCGGCGCGCGGCCGCGAGCGGCATTCGGCCGAAGTCGGCCGCGGCGAGCGTCAACCGTCCCGGGCCATGGCCCGTAGTCATGGCCGCCATGACGGGTCTCAGAATTCCCTCGATCCAGTCTTCTTCGTCCGCCAGGACCTCGGCCGTCCGGCTGAGGATGGCGCGCACCCCCGGCCGGTAGTCGCTCTCCAGCAGAGGCAGCAGCCGATGCCGGATCCGGTTGCGCAGGATGGCGGTGTCGGTGTTCGTCCGGTCGGTCAGGAAGGCCAGTTTCCGGAGCCGCAGATACTGTTCGATGTCGCTGCGCGTGGCCCGAATCAGCGGACGAATGTACCCCCCCTCCCGGATCGCCCGGATGCTTCCCAGGCCGAGCCGGCCGCTGCCGCGCAGCAGGTGCAAGAGGAGGGTTTCGGCGGTGTCGTCGGCATGATGGCCCAGGGCCACCTTGACGTAGCCATGGCGTGCGGCCGTCTTTTGGAAAAAATCATAGCGCGCCTGGCGTGCGGCCTCTTCGAGTGACAGACGCCATCGCCTTTGCATCCCAGCCACGTCGGCCCGTTCCACGTAAACATCGAGGCTGAGCCCCACGGCCATGGCCCGAACGAAGTCCGCATCGCGCTCCGATTCAGGCCGCAGGCCGTGGTCCAGGTGGGCCACCCCCAGGCGCAGCCGGCCGGCCGAGGCCCGCGCCGCCAGCAGGTGCAGCAGCGCGACCGAGTCCGGTCCGCCGGAAACACCGATCAGGATGCCGTCGCCTTCGGCAATCAACCCGTGCCGGGCAACGGCTTCGTCGACAAGGCGCTCGAGGCGGCTCGCGGGGCGGGCTCCGGGCAGACGGTTCATAAAATGCTCCCGGCAACTGGGTGCAGGGTGATGGACGCTTCGCAGGAAAACGGGAAATTCTCCAACCAGTTAAAATCCATAAATTTGTGTACGGCAAGCGCTTTCACAAGTCAACCGGCAACCGGGTTTTTATTACTCCGGCGATTGATATGGCAAATTCCAACCCTCCGCTTCTCCTGCGCCTCACCATGAGTTGCCATATCAATTGTCGGTTTAATAGGTACCATCCGCTTTTTCCTTGAAAAAAAAAATTTAGGGCGTATGCTGTAAGCATACGAATGGCGGGTTGCACCCCTGGGTTTTCCTGACCCGTCACCCGCCCTGAGAACCCCCATCCCGGGGTTTTGGGACGTGTGGCCTGGATCTATCCGGCCGGTCGCCACGCAACAGACGGTCACGAACCTCGTCAGATCCGGAAGGAAGCAGCGATAAGTGATGCAGGCTGTGTCGTGGATTGTTTCCGAACCGCGATGGTTCAGGACACACGTCTTAAAGCCCCGGGGCGGGCGTTCCGCTCCACCGCCCATCGGTTGCCCCCCAGTAAGCCTCTATTTTACCGATAATAAATAGATTTCTGCGTCTTGACATCTTGTCCGCTGGCCTTATTTTCTGGCTCGATTTGAAGCACCCATTTTGAAGGCAGGCGCCATGTCCGAAATGCGAAAAGTAAAGGTTCTTTCCCCGGAGGAGGACGACCCCATCCTCCCATCTGAAGATCCATCGGGGCCGATTGCTGAGACCGGCCGGGACGGGGCTGATGCGACCCCCACCGCGGCCAAGGGCCGTTCAGGGGACCGGGTCAAAGACCTGGAAACCCTCCTCGCAGCCAAGGAGAAAGAGTCCAAGGAGAACTACGACCGGATGTTGCGGGTAACGGCTGAATTCGAAAACTACAAGAAACGCATGTCCCGCGAAATGGATGATTTTCGAAAGTATGCCAACCAATCCCTCATCAAGGAAATGCTTTCGGTCGTAGATCATATCGAACTGGCCCTGCAGGCGGCTTCTGCCGGCGGCCCCGGCAACAAGATGTCGGAGGGACTGAACCTCACGCTGAAGGAGCTGTTGCGGATCCTGGAAAAATTCAACGTGACCCCCATGGACACGGTCGGGAAACCCTTCAACCCTGAATACCACGAAGCCATTTTGCGGGAGGCATCCGACGCGGTCTCGGAAACGACCGTGCTGAGGGAACTGCAGAAGGGCTACATGATCAATCAACGGCTCCTGCGGCCCGCCTTGGTGGCCGTGGCCGTTCCCGATGAGAAGACCGGCCGAAAAGGCGCGGATGATAGGTCTGACTGAAAAAATTTTTTATATAAGTTACCAGCGAGAAAAATCTAAGGAGGACAAACGGTATGGCGAAGGTTATCGGAATCGATCTGGGCACCACCAACTCGTGCGTGGCAATCATGGAGGGGAGCGACCCGAAGGTCATCACCAACCCCGAAGGCGGCCGCACGACTCCGTCGGTGGTGGCCATCACCGAAAACGGTGAACGCCTCGTCGGCCAGATCGCCAAACGTCAGGCGATCACCAACCCGGAGAACACGGTTTTCGGAGTGAAGCGGCTGATCGGGCGCAAATACGCGTCCAAGATCGTGCAGTACGACAAGAAGGTGCTGCCCTACAAAATAGACGAAGCGCCCAACGGCGATGCCCGCCTCACCATCCGGGGAAAACCATACAGCCCGGCGGAGATCTCATCGTTCATTCTTGCGTTCATCAAGAAATACGCAGAGGACTACCTGGGCGAGAAGGTGAGCGACGCCGTTATCACGGTACCGGCATACTTCGACGACAGCCAGCGACAGGCCACCAAGGATGCGGGCAAGATCGCCGGCTTGAATGTGCTGCGCATCATCAACGAGCCGACCGCGGCCGCCCTGGCCTACGGGATGGACAAGAAGCGCGAGGAGAAGATCGCGGTCTTCGACCTGGGCGGCGGTACATTCGACATCTCCGTGCTGGAGATCGGCGAAGGCGTGTTCGAGGTCAAGGCCACCAACGGCGACACGCACCTGGGCGGCGACGATTTCGACATGCGCGTGATCACCTACCTGGCGGACGAGTTCAAGAAGGACCAGGGCATCGATCTGCGCAACGACAAGATGGCGCTGCAGCGGCTTAAAGAAGCTGCCGAAAAGGCCAAGATCGAATTGTCCACTTCCATGGAAACCGACATCAACCTGCCGTTCATCACGGCCGATGCCAGCGGGCCCAAGCACCTCAACATAAAGATCACGCGTGCCAAGCTCGAGGGGCTGGTGAACGAATTGCTGGACAAGCTGGAGGAGCCCTGCCGCACTTGCATGAAAGATGCCGGGCTGAGCCCGCGCGAAATTCACGAGGTGATCCTGGTGGGCGGCATGACCCGCATGCCCTCCGTGGTGGAGCGGGTGCGCCGGATCTTCGGCAAGGAGCCGCACAAGGGGGTCAACCCGGATGAAGTGGTGGCCGTGGGCGCCGCGATCCAGGGCGCCGTGCTGAAGGGCGACGTCAAGGACGTGCTGCTGCTCGATGTCACCCCGCTGTCCCTCGGCATTGAAACCCTGGGCGGCGTCATGACCAAGCTCATTGAAAAGAACACCACCATCCCCACGCGCAAGAGCCAGATCTTCTCGACGGCGAGCGACAGTCAGCCGGCGGTTTCGATCCATGTCCTCCAGGGCGAGCGGGAGATGGCGTCCAACAACAAGACCCTGGGGCGCTTCGAGCTGGTCGGCATCCCGCCGGCGCCGCGAGGGGTGCCGCAGATCGAGGTCACCTTCGACATCGATGCGAACGGCATCGTGAACGTGTCGGCCAAGGACAAGGCCACCAGCAAGGAGCAGTCGATCCAGATCACGGCCTCCTCCGGACTGAACAAGGATGAAATCGACAAGCTCATCAAGGATGCCGAAATGCATGCGGATGAGGACCACAAGAAGCGCGAACTGGTGGATGCGCGCAACCACGCGGATGCGCTCATCTACTCCACGGAGCGCTCCATCAAGGACTTGGGCGAAAAAGTCGACGAGGCCACCAAGACCAAGGTGGGGGAAGCCGTCGAGAAGCTGCGCAAGGCCATGGAGGGCGACGACAAGGAGCAGATCCAGCGCCTGAGCGAAGAGCTGACGAGCGCCTCGCACAAGCTGGCCGAGGCCATGTACCAGCAGGCGTCCCAGGCCGAGGGCCAGAAACAGGATGCTCAATCCGCCGGAGGCGCGCGGGCGGCCAAACCGGATGAAGACGTCGTCGATGCCGATTTCGAAGAGGTCAAGGACGACAAGAAGAAATAAATAGGAGAATCGCAATGGAAATGAAAAAAATCCTGTGGCCGACCGACTTTTCGAGCATCTCCCAGCAGGCGCTGCCCCATGTGAAATCCTTGACCGAGCAATATGGCGCAGAGATTCACGTGCTCTACGTCATCGAGGACGTCGCCCATCACGACGGGTGGTACGGGGCGTTCGAGCAGAAACGCGTGCAGGAGCTCATGGATCACGCCTCTAAAACGGCGGTCAAACGGCTGGGACAGATCTGCGAAAAATACCTGGACAGCTGCCCGCTTTACATCAAGCACGTGGCCGTGGGCGACCCGGCCAAGGAAATACTCAAGCTGATCAACCAGGAAAAGGTGGACCTGGTCGTGATGACGAGCCACGGCGCGAAGGGCAATTTCCGATTCGGCAGTGTGACGGAGAAGGTGCTGAAAAAATCGCCCGTGCCGGTCACCGTCGTGCCGGTGGAGCCGTCGAACTGAAGCGGGGCCCTGTTGCCCGGGAAGACGCGAACCCAGTGCCTTGATATTGTTTTGTGGGAGCGGCATCTTGCCGCGATCATCATAGCAGGGAGCCGCTCCCACATCGAACCGAATTATGTAAAAGCTCCAGCGCCCATCGGGCTTATCCGAAGCCGAAGGTCAGCCCCCGGAGGTCTGCGGGAAGGCCGTGTTCGCGTAGAGGTATTCCATTTTTTCCTTGTGCTTCAACTCTTCGTTGGCCATCTTGAGCAGCATGTCATTGGCTTCTCCCGCCGCATGCTGGTCGGCCAGCGCCGTGTAGAACCGGTGCGAGCGCAGCTCGCGGTGGGCCGCCACCAGATAAACATCGGAGCTGTTCATGTTTTCCTTCACTTCAGGCTCGTTTTGGTGCTCTGCGATCTTGTAGTAGGCCACGTCGCTCATTCGCAGGCCGCTATCCCCGAAATCCCCTTTGCGGTATCTGACCAGAAAGGCCTTGTGCTTCTGCTCCTCGCCGGCGATCCACGCGATGGCCTCGCGCACGGCCGGGTCCGTGACCTTGTCGTGAATTCCCATGTAAAAGGTGTAGGCGTCCGCTTCGCGCTGGATCGCCGTGTCGATCAGGGTCAGCAGTTTTGGATCCATCGAAATACCTCCTGTCATTGATGCCGTAGTTGGCGGAAGAACGATGACGCCCACCGGGGCTTCAAGCGCTAGGCCGCCGGATAACGGCGGGCGATGACCGCGCTGTAAACCAACAGATAGAGCGTGGCGATGCCGAACGCCATCAGTGTCCCCCACCCCACCCCCCACGCCGGGTACCAATAGGAGACGGAGACACCATAGGCGATCAGCGATCCCAGCCCCGGCGGGAAGTTCTTGATGATGGTGTGGACATGAGCCTTATCATAGGTCATGTGCACGATCAACAAGAGCGGGAAAAGGGCGGTCGGGAAGGCTGAAAAGAGACCGGCCCAGGCCGGCCCCACCGTTTTGGCGGCGGCGGTGATGGCGACGATGATGGCGGCCGCCAGGCAGGCGCGCAGCAGGAGCACCGCCGGCGTGAACCGCACGCTGCGGACGATGGCGACATTGGGGACGTGGCGCAGGAGAAAAACGAACAGAAAAATCGAGACGCCCGCCGTAAGGACCGCGCCGACCCGTGAGAAGGGTATCGGGTGCAACAGCCCGGCCGCCGCAAAATACCCACTCAGGGCCGTCGCCGCGGAAGCAAGAATGGTGCGGCGGCTGAAGCGGGTGGAGGCCATGAAATAGCAATAGACAAAGACCTGGGAGGCTGCCAGACCAGCGAGGGTGTAGATGGCGCTGCGGGCGGCAAACTCCGGTGAGATTTCCAGGCCGATGAAGAAAAGTGCCATCGCCGCACCGAGAGGGTAGCCGGACAGGACCCCCGCCATCCGCGGACTGACGCGTTCGGCCACCAGGGACAGCGCCAGCACCATGCCGATCGTCACACCGATTTTAGCGATCAGGAAAAGACTCATGGGCTTTACACGTGGTCGATTTTTGCGTTAATAAACCATCCCCGCCGCCAGGCGGCGGGGATGGTTTATTAACCGGAGCAATGAGAAAACCTATGACGACGTTGCACGCGGAAGCGGAAATAAGAAAGGCGGTGTTCATCCGCCTTTCTCCGGGTACGGATCTCATCACCGGCATTGCCGGAGTCTGCCGCGAGCAAGGAATCCGTGCGGCCTCCATCGCCTGCTGCATCGCCAGCCTGCGGCGAGCATCCTTTTTCGTCGTGGTCCCCATGAACAACCGTACCGGCGGAGGCTACAGCGACCCCGTTCATCTGGAAGCGCCCCTGGAGATCGTCTCCGCACAGGGGACCGTCGGTGAGGAGGAAAACGGGGAGGTCTTCGTGCACCTGCATGCCGCGCTGAGCGACTCGCAGGGAATGGTTCACGGCGGACACCTGATCCAGGGAACGTGCCCGGTCCTGATCACCTCCGAGATCGTGCTTCTGCCCCTCCACGGCGTGCGCCTCAAGCGCACGTATGACCCCGAAGTGAACATGCCGATTTTAAAGCCTGCCACGGACGACTAACGCCTTCCCCCCATGTTTGGCCGCCGCATCGCTGACGTTCATGCATGGTCGATGGATGGTTTTAGATCTTTAGGGGCGTTGGCGTTTAGAACACCTAAATACCAAAATACCCAGACCGCTCGCCGCTCTTGGTTTTAATAGTTGAAGGATCAAGAGAGTTCCCGCGCGGCACCTTCGACCGCGGCATACGCGGTCGCCATCGCCAGCCCCGAGCCGCACTTCATGCGCATCCAATCCTGATGGCCCAGGATGGACCCGGCCGCAAACAGCCGCGGATGCGCCGGCCGTCCAGAGGCATCCAGGGGGCGGAAGATCGGGTCGGTCTCGAGGCCGGCCTGGTTCACGGCATGTCCCCGGCGATCCAGGAAGTCCTCCCGGTGCCAGCGATCCCGCCCCTCGGGCTGGTGCACCGGCAGGTTGAAAAGAGGTTCTCGCACCACGTGCCGGTCCGCCTTGAGACCCCCGCCCATAAAACGCCCGGTGGCCAGAATCACGGACCGGGCGGCAATCACCTCTTCGGGGTCCGTGCGCCCGGCATGCAGCCGGAAGCCTCCCTGAGGGTTCGCATCGGCACGGAAAACCCTGTTTTCAAGAAAAAGCCGCGCCCCGAGATTCCTCAGTCCGCGCTCGAAGGCCTCCTTGAAGCGTTGCCCCGTCACGCCGGGCGGCATGGTGGGGATCTCGAACAC
>Ga0209450_10001070_pt1 | contig 13733 bp, 10 predicted proteins | sample FrelakmetLWP11LW_FD_187149 | JGI IMG/M metagenome (GOLD analysis project Ga0209450, IMG submission 187149) | Freshwater lake sediment microbial communities from the University of Notre Dame, USA, for methane emissions studies - LWP11 LW (SPAdes)... | ecosystem: Environmental > Aquatic >... | reverse complement strand
CCGCGTCCACCGCCCAGCCTTCAGGGATCGGCTCGCCGGCCTTCTGCGCGGCCACGATCTTGCCGCGTGCGGCGACCGACAGCGCGAGGTCGATCACCAGCGGCGCACGGGAATCAGTCAGCGGTGCGGCGAAAGCAAGCGGATTGGTGCCCAGCAGCGGTCGCCGGCCACCCCACAGCGCCATCGCCTTCGGCGTATTGCCGAGCACCAGCCCGACCAGGCCGGCCGCGGCGAGTCGCTCCGCGTGCGCGCCGGCCTGCCCGAAGTGGTGCGAGCGATGCAGCACGGCCACCGCGATGCCGCAGGTGCGCGCCAGCGGCACCAACGCCGCGATCGCCGCGTCGATCGCGGGATAGGCGAAGCCGTGCCCGGCATCGACCCGCAGCGCGGCGGCCGCGACCTGCTCCACGCGCGGCACGGCACGACCGTCGACCTTGCCGCAGCGCGCATGCAGCGCGTAGGTGCTCACCCGCGACAGTCCATGGCCCGCCTGCCCGTCCGCCTCGGCGGCGACCAGGGCCTTCGCGGTGGCGCGCGCGCTGGCGTCCGAAGCGCCGCTGTGCGCCAGCGCGGCGGCGGCCAGCGCCTCGGCGTCCCCGAGGCTGAGCTGCACCGGATCGACCACGGACGCCGGACTCAGGCGCTGCGGTAGAGCTTGGTCATCACGAACTCGCGGTGACCCAGCGCCTCGGCGGCGGTCAGGCGACCGTTGGCCGTGTGCACGATCATGTCGATCAGCGCGTCGCCCGCCTGGTCGATGGTCATCGCGCGGCGCACGATGCCGGAGACGTCGACGTCGACGTGCTCGGACATCAGGCGCACCGTGCGCGGGTTCCCGGTGACCTTGATCACCGGCATGATCGGGTTGCCGATCACGTTGCCCTGGCCGGTGGGGAAGATGTGCAGCACGTAGCCGGCCGCGGCCTGCAGGGTGCAGCACTCGGCCGCCGCCGACGAGGTGTCCATGAAGTACAGCCCGGGGCCCGCGGCCGGCGCTTCGGCCGGCTGCAGCACGTCGATGAAGCTGACCTTCTTGCCGATCTTCTCGAGGTTGCCGAGGGCCTTTTCCTCGATCGTGGTCAGTCCGCCGGCGATGTTGCCCTTGGTCGGCTGGCTGTCGGAGAGGTCCGAGGTCTTGTGCGCCTCGATCACCTCGTCCTGGTAGGCCTTCCAGGTGCGCATGAACTTCTCGCGCACCGCCGGCGTGGCGGCGCGCGCGGCCGCGAGGTGCTCGGCACCGGTCAGTTCGGAGGTCTCGCCGAAGCAGCCGTAGAGGCCGGCCGGGATCAGCTTGTCGTACATGTTGCCGACGGTCGGGCAGGACGCCAGCCCGGTGGTGGTGTCGGACTCGCCGCACTTGGCGGCGATCCACAGTTCCGACAGGTCGCACTCGACCCGCAGTTGGCCGGAAGTCTGGTGCACGAACTCCTTGGCCTTGCGCGACGCCGCGGCGATGGTGGCGATGTCGCCGTTGCCCTCGATCCAGAAACCGGCCACCGGCTTGCCGGTGGCGGCGATGCCGTCGACGATCCGCTTCGTCCAGCCCGGCTCGATGCCGATCACGATGCAGGCGGCGACGTTGGGGTTGGCGCCGGTGCCGATCATGGTGCGGAAGTGCAGCTCGAGGTCCTCGCCGAACTGCAGGCGGCCGTAGGCGTGCGGCAGGGCGATGGTGCCCTGGATGTGCGCGGCAACCGCCTCGCAGGCGGCGTTGGAAATGTCGTCGACCGGCAGGATGGCGACGTAGCTGCGCACGCCGACCCGGCCGTTCTCGCGCCGGTAGGCCAAGATCTTGCGATTGCTGCTCATGTGCTTGGGCTCCTTGGGCTCACCAGCGCTTGGTCTTGAGGTTGTGGACATGCACGTGCTCGCCGCGCTTCACCGGGGCGACGATGCGCCCGATGTCCTGTCCGTACTTGATGACCGTGTCGCCGACGCCGAGGTCGGCCAGCGCGACCTTGTGCCCGATCGGCACGTCCATCGACACCACGAGGCGGAAGTCGCTGTTGTCGTGGGTGACCACGCACAGCATGTCGGTGCCGGCCACCAGGCCCTCCACCACCACGACCCCGACGTTGTCGGCCGGGTCGTGCACCAGCAGATGCGGAACGCTCACACGGGCCTCCGGTTGCAGTCATGTAACTCTTGTAGATCACATAATACATCAGATGCTGGACGCGGGCGCAAGCCAGCGCGTAACCTTCCGCCGTCGCGCCACACAGGTCCAGCCGCCCCGCCATGGATGCCGCGCCCCACTACCGCCCGCTGTACCGCCAGGTCTACGACTTCCTGGTCAAGCAGATCGCCGATTCCGTGTGGCGACCCAACGACACCCTGCCCAGCGAGCAGGCACTCGCCGAGCAGCTGCGCGTCAGCCAAGGCACGGTGCGCAAGGCGCTCGATACCCTGGTGGCCGAGAAACTGATCGAACGCCGCCAGGGCAAGGGCACCTTCGTCGCCGAACATACGCAGGAGCGCGCGCTGTTCCGCTTCTTCCGCCTCTCCGAGCCCGGCGGCGAGCGCACGGTGCCGACCAGTTCCGACGAATCGGTGAAGCGCCGCCCGGCGAAGGCCGCCGAACTGCGCAAACTGCACCTCGATGCCGGCGAACAGGTGGTGGAGATCGTGCGCACGCGCAGCGTCAGCGGCCGGCCGGTGATCTACGAGCGCAGCGTGCTCGCGCTGCGGCACTTCCCCGACATCGACCGCCGGCAGCCGCTGCCGAACACCCTGTACGCGATGTTCCAGCAGCAGTACGGCGTCAACATCGTCAGCGCCGAAGAGGAACTGCGCGCCGACCTCACGCGCGCGGAGGACGCACGGCGCCTGCCGCTGGCGGTCGGCGCGCCGCTGCTGCACATCGAGCGGGTGGCGATCGCGCTGGACGGCAGCCGGGTCGAGTGGCGCGTGAGCCGATGCGACACCTCGCATCTGGTCTACGCCGTCACCCTGTCCTGACCGGCGGCCGGCGCGGATCGCACCATGGCCGCTGTCGTCCTCTGCGTCGGCCATGCGGTGCAGGACTTCGTGTTCGGCGTGCATGAACTCCCGGTCGCGGCGCAGAAGCATCGCGCGACCTCGTTCACCAGCGTCGGCGGCGGACCGGCCGCCACCGCGGCCGTCGCGATCGCCCGCCTCGGCGGCCGGGCACGGCTCGCCGCCCGGCTCGGCGCGGATCCGGTAGCCGACGTGGTCACCGCCGAACTCGCCGGCCACGGCGTCGACTGCACCTTCGTCCGCCGCTTCGCCGGATGCACCTCGTCGCTGTCGGCGGTGATGGTGGATGCGGCCGGCGAACGCATGATCGTCAACTACCTCGACCCCTCGCTGCCGCGCGCGGCGGACTGGCTGCCACCACCGCGCGCCACCGGCTGCGGTGCCGTGCTCGCCGACACGCGCTGGCCCGAAGGTGCGCTCGCGGCGCTGGCGGCGGCGCGCACGGCGGGACTGCCCGGCGTGCTCGATGCCGACCGTCCGATCCCCACCGACCGCGCCGTGCTGGCCGCGGCGAGCCATGTCGCCTTCTCGCACGAGGCGCTGGCTGAGTTCACCGGCGAGCCGGACCCGCGGCGCGCGCTGGAAATCGCGGCGCGCGGCCTCGACGCGTGGTGTTGCGTCACGGTCGGCGCGCAGGGCGTGCACGTGCTGGCCGACGGCCGCCACCAGCACCTGCCCGGACACCGCGTCGCCGTGGTCGACACGCTGGGCGCCGGCGATGTCTGGCACGGCGCGTTCGCGCTGGCGCTGGCCGAAGGACGCGCCGAGCTCGACGCAGTGCGCTTCGCGAGCGCCGCGGCGGCGCTCAAGGTGCAGCGCGCAGGCGGCCGCGCCGGCGCGCCGACCCGCGCCGAGGTCGACGCATTCATCGCTTCCCTTCCGGAGTAACCCGATGCAACTGTCAGCAGGCAAGTACCGCGGCATGCGCCGCCTGGCCGACCGCCAGGGCCGGTTCAAGATGACCGCGGTGGACCAGCGACCGCCGATCAAGAACCTGATCCGCGAACGACGCGGCACCGCGCAGGCGCCGTGGGAAGACGTCGCCGGCTTCAAGGAGCTGCTGATCCGCGAACTGCAGGGCGAGTCCACCGCGATGCTGCTCGACCCGCACTACGCCTACCCGCGCGGCGTGACGATGCTGGATCCCGCGCTGGGCATGATCCTGACCCTCGAGGACTCGCTGTTCACCGAGACCCCGGGCGGGCGCCTGTCGGCCGAGATCGACGACTGGTCGACGGAGAAGATCAAGCGCGCCGGCGGCGACGCGGTGAAGGTGCTGACCTGGTACCGGCCCGACGCCGATCCGGCGGTGTGCGAGGCGCAGCAGGCCTTCACCGCGCGGATCGGCGACGCCTGCCGCCGCTACGACCTGCCCTTCGTGTTCGAACTGCTGGTCTACCCGCTCGCGCGCGACGCGGAGCAGACCCGCGACTACGTCGAGATGAAGACCAAGCATCCCGACCTGGTGCTCGACAGCGTGCGCGCGTTCGCCGATCCGAAGTACGGCGTCGACCTGTTCAAGCTCGAGAGCCCGATCCCGGCGTCCGACCTGCCCGAACCGGGCAGCGAGGGCGCGCCGCAGGCGCAGGCATTGTTCGACGAACTCGGCCGGATCGCCGGCCGGCCATGGGTGATGCTTTCGGCCGGCGCCGGCATGGCGCAGTTCCGCCGCGTGCTGCATTACGCCTACGCGGCCGGCGCCTCGGGCTACCTGGCCGGTCGCGCGATCTGGCTCGACGCCTTCCAGCGGTTTCCCGACTGGCAGGCGATCGAGGCCGGGCTGCGCGAGCAGGCCGTGCCCTACATGCGGGGGCTGAACGCGCTCACCGATGAAGCGGCCACGCCGTGGCATCGTCATCCGTGCTACGGCCCCGAGGGCCCGCGCGTGCTGCCCGCCGATGCATCGTTCCGTCACGTCTATCCCGGATTCGGAGCCTGACATGGCACTCACCTACGGGGTCGCGGTGCTCGCGCGACCGACCTTCGATGTTCCCTTCGCCGAGGAAACCAAGGCGCGCGCGTTCGCCGCGCTGGACGCCGCCGGCATCCGCACCGTCGGCCCGCGCGAGCTGCTGTTCGACCGCGCCGCGGCCGAGCGTGCGCTGGCACAGATCGCCGCCGCGGGCGAGATCGACCTGATGCTGATCCTGCAGGTGACCTTCACCGACGCCACGATGACGGTCGAGATCGCGCGGGGCGCCAAGGTGCCGCTGGCGGTCTGGGCGCTGCCGGAGCCGCGCGCCGGTGGCCGGCTGCGGCTGAACGCGTTCTGCGGGCTCAACCTCGCGGCGCACGCGCTCGGTCGCGCCGGCGTGCCGCACGGCTGGCTGTATGCGGACCCCGACGAGGCGGGACTCGGCGAACGCCTGCTCGCGCTGGGCGCTCCCGCGGCGGCACCGGCCGACGGTGCGCGCGTCGCGCCGGGCGGTGCGGCGCCGATCGACCGCGCCGCCGCCGAGCGCGCCCTCGCCGCGCTCGCCGGCGGCACGGTCACCGTGGTCGGCAAGCATCCCGACGGCTTCGACACCTGCGAGTACGACGACGCGCTGCTGCAGCGACTGGCCGGCATGAAGGTGCAGACGGTGCAACTGGGGCAGGTGTTCGACAAGGCCCGCGCGGCCGATGCCGGGCGGGTCGCCGCGGTGCGCGCCGGCGCCGCGGCCGAACTGGCCGGGCTGGACGCGGTGGACCAGGAACAGCTCGATCGCTCCTTCCGCGTGTTCTGCGCCCTGCAGGACGTGCAGCGCGAGACCGGCGCGAACGGGCTCGCGGTGCGCTGCTGGCCGGAGATGTTCACCGAGTACGGCTGCGCCGCCTGCGGGCCGATGGCGATGATGAACGGCCAGCGCGTGCCCTCGGCCTGCGAGGCCGACGTCAACGGCTCGATCACCCAGTTGCTGCTGCAGACGCTGGCCGACGAGCCCGCGTGGATGGCCGACCTGGTCGACATCACGCCGGCCGACGACACCGCGGTGCTCTGGCACTGCGGGCTCGCGCCGCTGTCGATGCGCGACCCGGAAACGCAGGCGCAGGCCACCATCCACACCAACCGCCGGATGCCGCTGCTGCACCAGTTCCCGATCAAGCCCGGGCGCATCACGCTGGCGCGGCTGTCGCGCTCGCGCAACCAGCCCAAACTGATGATCGCCGGCGCCGAAGTCGTGCGCGCCCCGATGGCCTTCACCGGCTGCTCCGGCACCGTGCGCTTCGACCGGCCGGCCGGCGAGGTCTGCGCGCGCATCATGGCCGAAGGCCTCGAGCACCACTTCGCGCTGGCCTACGGCGACCATCGCCCGGCGCTGCGCGCGGTCGCCGAGCGCTGGAACCTGCCGCTGCTCGAACTGGCATGAGCAGCCTGCCCACCGGCATCGAGCCGCCCCACTGGGGGCGCATCCCGGCCGTCACGGTCACCGGCAGCGCGCAGGCGGACGCCGATGGCAGCGTGCGCGTGCCGACCAGCGCCGGCGATCTCACGATCACGCTGCACGAATTCGGCGCCCGCCTGCGCCTCGGGCCGCCGGCACGCGACTACGGCATCCTCGCCGCGCCTCCGGTGGCGCTGGCCACGTCCGTGTCGGTCGACGGCGAGTGCACGCGGATCGTCGCCGGCGACCTCGTGCTGACGCTCGAGCACGCCCCGCTGGCGTTCACGCTCGATCGCGCGGGGCGGCGGGTGCAGTCCTCGCCCACCGACGGCCACTTCGTGCGGCGCCATCGCCTGCCACCGTTCGCGCGGCTGGCGCACGGCTGGCTGTTGAGCCTCGAACTCGGCCACGCCACGCGGGTGTACGGGCTGGGCGAGAAGTGGGGACGCCTCGACCATCGCGGCGAACTGATCCGCTCGTTCAACCACGACGCCCTCGGCGTCAACAGCGAGCGCAGCTACAAGAACACCCCCTTCGCCTGGAGCCCGGACGGCTGGGGCGTGTTCGTGCACACGTGCGCTGCCGTCACCCATGCGGTCGGCCATGCGCCGTGGTCGCAGCGCGCCTACGCGCTGGAGGTCGACAGCCCCACGCTCGACGTGTTCCTGTTCGACGGCAGCGACGGCGCCCGGCAGCTCGCGCAGTACACCGCGCTGACCGGCCGCGCGCCGATCCCGCCGCCCTGGAGCCTCGGCGTGATCCTGTCCAAGGCGTTTTACAGGGACGCCGACGAGATCCTCGCGGTCGCCCGCGAGGTGCGCCGGCGCGGCATGCCCTGCGAGACGATCACCTTCGACGGGCGCGCGTGGCAGGACACCGACACCCGTTTCGCCTTCGAGTGGTGCCCCAAGCGCTACCCGGACCCGAAGCCGGTGCTCGATGCGCTCAAGGCGATGGGTTTCCGCATCTGCGTCTGGGAGTACCCGCTGGTCTCGGTCAAGAACCCGCTGTTCGCCGAACTCGCCGCGCGCGGCTGGCTGATCCGCGACCGCCGCAACGGCGAGGCCTATCGCTACCAGTGGGACCTCGAGCCGTTCGGGCCGGTGCTGACGCCGCTGCCGGAATCGGGCCTGCTCGACTTCACGCATCCGGAGGCCTACGCGTACTGGCGCGACCGCCACCGCGCCCTGTTCGAGGCCGGCGTGGACATGATCAAGGCCGACTTCGGCGAACAGGTCGACGAGCACATGGTGGCCAGCGACGGCTTGCACGGCAGCGAACTGCACAACGCCTATGCCCTGCTCTACAACCGCTGCGTGTACGAAGCCGCGCAGCGCTACGCGAAGGATGGTGCCTTCCTGTTCAGCCGCGCGGCCTGGGCCGGCTCGCAACGCTATCCCTCGCAGTGGGGCGGCGACCCGCAGGCCGACTGGGGCGGGCTCGCGGCCAGCATTCGTGGCGCGTTGTCCTGGGGCATGAGCGGCGGCCCCTACTTCGCCACCGACGTCGGCGGCTTCTACGCCGACCGGCGCGATCCGGAACTCTACGTGCGCTGGGCGCAGGCCGCCGTCTTCTCGGCGCACATGCGGCTGCACGGGATCGGACCCCGCGAGCCCTGGACCTACGGCGAAGCAGCCGAAGCCGCGGTGAACGCGGCGCTGGCGCTGCGCGTCCGCCTGCTGCCCTACCTCGAACGCTGCCTTGCCGAAGCCCACGCGACGGGCCTGCCGGTCCAGCGCGCGATGGTGCTGGCCTGCCCGGAGGAGCCGGCGGCCTGGGCCTTCGAGACCCAGTTCTTCCTCGGCCCGGACCTGCTGGTCGCGCCGTGCCTCGCGCCCGGCGGCGAGGTCGACGTCTACCTGCCACAGGGCGAGTGGCGACGCGACCCGGACGGCCCGCCGCTGGTCGGCGGGCGCTGCCACCGGTTGTCACTCGGTCTTGCGGAAATCGCCGTGTTCCATCGCGCCGGGGTGACGCTGCCGTAGCGGGATGTCGGCGCGACGGGGCCGCCGCCACGGCGCCCCCGGCGCACCGCGATGCGCTGCGTTTTTGCTGCAGGGCGCCTTGCCTGGGCCCGGAACATATGCTGTATTCTGTCATCTACAAGAGTTACATGACTCCTGGGGAGAAGACCGCGATGAATCCGAGCAAGAAGACCGTCCGCCTGCAACGCCAGCGTCTCGCCGCCGCCGTGATCGCCGCGCTGTTCGCCGCCCAGGCGGTGGCGCAGGAGGAGGTCACCGACGACCAGACGCCCACCGCGCTCGACGAGATCGTGGTCACCGCGCAGAAGCGCGAGCAGTCCCTGCAGGAAGTCCCGGTCGCGCTGACCTACGTCGACGGCACCCAGATCGAGACCCTCGGCGGCTACAACGTCGAGCAGCTCAAGCTGCTGGTCCCCTCGCTCAACATCCGCAAGACCAACACCGCGCTCAACCAGGCGCTGTTCCTGCGCGGCGTGGGCACGATCAACTTCGCCATCGCGGCGCAGCCGAGCGTCGCCACCGTGCTGGACGGCGTGGTGCTGTCCTCGGCCGGCGAGGCCTTCGGCGACCTGTACGACATCGAGCGCGTCGAAGTACTGCGCGGCCCGCAGGGCACGCTGTTCGGCAAGAACGCCTCGGCCGGCGTGGTCAACATCGTCTCGCGCATGCCCACCGAGGACTTCGGCGCCTACGTCGACGTCGGCTGGTTCGAGGACAACGAACGGCGCCTGCGCGCCGCCGTCAATGCGCCGCTGTCGCCCAACCTGCTCACCCGCACCACCGTCACCTGGGGCGACTTCGACGGCTACATCGACAACCTCAGCAGCAGCCCCGCCGGCGGCACGCTCAACGGCTACGACCGCAAGGGCATCCGCACGGTGTGGGTGGCCGACCCCACCGACAACGTCGAACTCACCTTCATCGCCGACTACCGCGACTCGGACGACAACTGCTGCGTCGAGGTCATCGGCCAGGCACCGACCGGCGCCAATGGTCCCGCGCTCAATTCCCTGCTGCGCACCAATTTCCGCGGCGACGCGACGCGCGAGGTGCGGCAGAACCTCGAGATGCGCTCCACCGAGGAAGCCTGGGGCTTCTCCCTGCAGGGCGACGTCGACCTCGGCAACTCGACCCTGACCTCGATCACCGCCTATCGCACCTGGGACACCACCGAGTTCCGCGAAGGCGACTGGCTGGACACCCCGGCGGCCTACGTCGGCAACGCCTTCGCCCAGTTGCACGACTTCGGCCCGCAGGAGACCGACACCTTCTCGCAGGAACTGCGCCTCGCGGGATCGACCGACCTCGTCGACTACGTGCTCGGCGCGTACTACTCGAAGACCGATGCCGAGCGCTTCTTCCGTCGCGACACCATCGTCTGCCGTTCGACGACTTCGGCGCCCGACTCCACCGGACTCGCGCCGTGCCGCCCGGGCAGCTCGGTGGTCGAGACCCCGTCGGCCAACGCCCTGTTCGGGGCCGACTTCAAGAACTTCGCGGTGTTCGCCGACGGCAGCTTCCCGGTGTTCGACAACTGGAACCTGATCGGCGGCCTGCGCTGGACCCGCGACGAGATCAGCTACAACCACCTGTACAACTTCTCGCCGATCCCGGGCCCTGGCATCCGCACCCAGGCCGGCGGCGGCACGGCCGTGCTCAGCGGCAACAACGAGTCGTCGGAAGTCTCCGGTCGCGCGGGCCTGCAGTGGGACGTCAGCGACGACTTCATGACCTACCTCACGTACTCGCGCGGCTACAAGGGGCCGGCGTTCAACGTGTTCTTCAACATGGGCCCGAACAACACGCCGGTGATCGAGGCCGAGACCGCCGACTCGTACGAACTGGGCTTCAAGGCCACGCTCGGGGACGGTCGCTACATCGTCAGCGGCGCCGCGTTCTCGACCACTTACGACAACTTCCAGGCCAACAACTTCCTGTTCCTGAACGGCGCGCTGATCACCACGCTCACCAACGCCGGCGAAGTGAAGACCGAGGGCGTCGAACTGGAAGTGCTCGCGCAGGCGAGCGACGCGCTGACCTTCAGCGCCGGCATCGCCTACGCCGACGCCCACGTGGTCGAGTTCCCGGTGCCGGTCGGCGCGCCCCCGGGCACCAACCCCACGGTGCGCAGTGGCACGCAGCTCCCGCTCGCGCCGAAACTGAAGGCCTCGCTGGGCGGCCAGTACCGCTTCGAGTTCGATTCCTTCGACTTCACTCCCGGCCTCGTATACGCCTACCAGGACGAGCAGTGGTCGGACCTCAACGAGCCCGCGGCGCTGCGCATCGACGGCTACGGCACGCTCGACCTGACGTTCACCTTCGCCGACAAGGACGACCGTTACCGGCTGACCCTGGTCGGTCGCAACATCACCGACGAGCAGTTCGTGGCGCTGCGCACCGCCGGTGGTCCGGGTGGCGTGCCGCGGCTGCAGATCCCGCGCGACGCCGATCGCTACTTCGGGCTGCAGTTCCGCATGAACTTCGGCGGATTCTGAGCGGGGGCGGGCCCGGCCTGGAACGCGCGCCCGCCGCCCACCGATGCACGATCGAGCACCGCCCGGGCTGCTGCGCTTCGTCGATCGCGCGATCGCGGTGATCGCGCGCGTCAACCGCCCGCTGGCGCGCGGCGGGCGGTCGGCGGCCGGGGCACTGGTCGCCGGCATGCTGCTGCTGGCGATCGCGCAGATCGTGACGCGCGCGGTCTTCGACCTCACGCTCGACTGGGCCGAGGAACTGGCGCGCTTCATGCTCGTCTGGGCGGTCCTGCTGGTCGCGCCGTTCGCCTACCGCAGCGGCGCCAAGGTCGCCATCAGCGGGCTCGTGCAGTCGCTGCCGCCGCGGCTGCTGCTGTTCACCAGCATCGTGCTGAACCTGCTCGCCGGGTGGATCTGCCTGATGCTGCTCGTCGAGAGCATCCCGTTCTGGCAGCGCGGCCTCGCCTTGTCGGCCTCCGCGCTGCCGATCCAGATGGCCTGGATCTACGCCATCGTGCCGTTGGCCCTGCTGGCCCTGGTGCTGGTGGCGGTCGAACTGGTGCTGCGCCTGTGCGCCTCCGCGTTCCGCCCCGACCTGGACCTGCGGCTGGTCGGGTCGGTCGCCTCCGTCGACGACGACTGAGCCGCGTGTCGACCGCCTTCATCTGGCTGTTCGTGATGCTGCTGGCACTCGGCATGCCAGTCGTCTTCGCCCTGCTCGCCGGTCCCGGCCTGAGCCTGGTGCTCGACGGCCAGGAGCAGTTCTTCCCTGCCCTGCTGACGCGGCTCTACAACGGCGTCGACAACTTCCCCCTGCTCGCCGTGCCGTTCTTCATCCTCGCCGGGGAACTGATGAACTCCGGCGGCATCACCGCACGCATCGTGCGCTTCAGCCAGTCGCTGGTCGGCCACATGCGCGGCGGCCTGGCCCAGGTCAACATCATGTCCTCGATGCTGTTCGCCGGGATCTCGGGCTCGGCGGTCGCGGATGCATCTGCGATCGGCAAGATGCTGATCCCGTCGATGGAGGCCAACGGCTACAAGCGCAGTTTCGCCGCGGCGGTGACCGCGGCCGCCGCCGTCATCGGCCCGATCATCCCGCCGTCGGGGATCATGATCCTCTACGGCTTCGTGATGAACCTCTCGATCGGCGCGCTGTTCGCCGCGGGCGTGGTGCCGGGGTTGCTGATGGGCGGCGGCCTGATGATCGCGACGCGCCTGCTCGCCACCCGCCACGACCTGCCGGTCGCGGCGCCACGCGCGAACTGGGGCGAACGCTGGCGGTCGTTCCGCGCGGCGATCGTCGCGCTGATGATGCCCCTGATCCTGCTCGGCGGCATGCTGGGCGGCATCTTCACCGCCACCGAGGCCGCCGCCGTCGCCGCAGCCTACGCCCTCGCCGTCACCCTGTTCGTGCTCAAGAGCCTGAAGGCCGGCGAGCTGCCGGGCATCTTCGTGGCCACCGCGGTGCAGTCGGGGGTGATCCTGCTGCTGGTCGGCGCGGCGGTCACCTTCGGCTGGCTGGTGACGATGTCCGGGATGGCCGAAAGCCTCGCAGCGGGCCTGCTCGGCGTGACCGACAATCCCCTGCTCCTGCTGCTGCTGCTGAACCTGCTGCTGTTCTTCCTCGGCATGTTCCTCGACGCGGGGCCTGCGATCCTGATCCTCGGACCGGTGTTCGGCCCGGTGTTCACCCAACTCGGTGTCGATCCGGTCCATTTCGCGATGATCATGTGCATCAACCTGACCGTGGGGCTGATCACGCCGCCGATGGGGCTGGTGCTGTTCGTCACCGCGTCGATCTCCGGCGAGCGCGTCGAACGCATCGTGCGTGCGCTGCTGCCCTTCCTGGTGGTGCACATCCTGGTGATCGCCGCGGTCACCTGCTTCCCTGCGCTGACGCTGACGCTGCCGCGCTGGCTGGGCCTGCTGCAATGAGCCGGCGCTGATGGAAAACACTCTTTTCCCGCGGATCGCGCTGGCCGTGGTGCTGCTGGTCTGCGCCGCGGGCGTGCTCGTCTCGCGCACCGAGCGCGCGGAGTTGACCATCCGCGTCGCGTTCCTCGCCTCCAAGGACGACGAGGACTACATCGGTGCGATGGCCTTCAAGCAGGCGGTCGAGGCCGCGCTGCCAGGGCGGGTGGAGGTGCAGGTCTTCCCCTCCGGCCAGTTCTGCGGCAACGAGCGCGAGTGCATCGAGGGCATGCAGAGCGGCGTGCTGGAGATGCACCAGACCACGGTCGGCGGGCTGGCCGCCCTGTACGGCGCCGCGCAGGTGCTGGACCTGCCCTATGCGTTCCGCGACGACGCAGTCGCCGAATGCGTGATGGACGGCCCGCTGGTCAAGGCGCTGGGCGATGCAATCCTCGCCGACGGACTGGGGCTGCGACTGATGGCGATGGGCAACACCGGCGGCTGGCGCAGCTTCGGCACCACGCAGCGCCACATCGCCTCGGCCGACGACCTGGCGGGCTTGCGCATCCGCACGCTACCGTCGGCGCTCGAACAGCAGATGGTGCGCGACCTCGGCGCCGCGCCGATGGCCCTGCCCTGGTCGGAGGTCTACGGCGCGCTCAGCGCGGGCCTGCTGGATGGGGTCAAGAACAGCGCGCAGGACATCGTCGGCATGAAGCTCGACGACCATGTGCGGCACCTTTTCATCGACCGCCACAGCTACATGGCGGCCCTGTGGTGGTACTCCGAGAAGCAGTGGCAGGCCCTGCCCCCCGACGTGCAGCAAGCCGTCGCCCAAGGATTCCGTGCCCTCGAGAGCGCCACGCGCAAGGTGGCGTTGGAACGCGAGCGTCCCGCGATCGCGCGGTTCCGCGAGCGCGGCGGCGAACTGCGCGTCGCCAGCGCCGCCGAGCGCGAGGAGCTCCAGCGCCGCACCGCGGGCCTGCGCGCCTGGTACG
>Ga0209450_10001069_pt1 | contig 13757 bp, 9 predicted proteins | sample FrelakmetLWP11LW_FD_187149 | JGI IMG/M metagenome (GOLD analysis project Ga0209450, IMG submission 187149) | Freshwater lake sediment microbial communities from the University of Notre Dame, USA, for methane emissions studies - LWP11 LW (SPAdes)... | ecosystem: Environmental > Aquatic >... | reverse complement strand
GGTCGGTGATGTCGAAGTAGGTCAGCATCCGTCCGCCGTTAGGCAGCACCAGCGCCTGAAATCGGAGGATCCGGCCGTCGCGGCGCCGGAACTGGGTAGGCGGAACCGCGCCCTTGCGGATCGCTTCCAAGCGCTCCGCCACGTAGGTTTCCCACTGGTCTTTCGGCACGTCATAGAGCCCGGTGTCGCGGTTGAAGTTGATCAGATCCGCCAGCGTGGGCTCAGCTGCCAGCAGAGATTCCGGGAGCCTCCACATCTCGGATATGGCGCGATTGCCGAGGCGGAGGCGCAGATCGGGCCCAAAGAGCAGGATGCCATAATCAATCGCATCGAGCACGGCACGCATCTCGGCCAGCAGGGCGCCTTTCTCGCGGTCGGCCTGGGAGATCGCCGCAGCTGCATCTTCGGCACGGTGCGTGGCCGCGGCCAGCTCAGCCGTGCGTTCTTCCACCCGGCGCTCAAGGGTCTGATGCAGACGCGCCCTGTCGATGGCACCGGCGATTTGGGCGCCGATGGTGGAGAGCAGGTCTTGGATCGTTTCAGGGATGGGACGGCCGGTGACGGCATTGTCCAGTCCCAGATAGCCCACGGGTTTGCCCTGAGTAAGCAACGGAACAGCCACGAAGGCGTGCGTTTGAAGGGCTGAGAGATACTGTCGGGCCTGAATATCGCTCACCTCGTCTATATCTCGAACGATAATCGGCTTGCCCGAAAGGACGATCTTGGCCAAGAACGTATAGGGTTCTTCCAGTGAGACTTCCAGCCCTTTTGTCAAAGCCGCCATCTCCGGTGTACCGCCGATGATGTGTCCGCTCGCCAGCACACGACAGCCGTCGCGCTCCTCGACCAGCAGAATCATAGCCCGGTCGCAGGACAGGTGAGTGGTCACGGCCTGCAAGGTCTTGCCCAACAGATCATCCAGGTCCAGCGTGGCGCTGAGCACTACGCCGATCTCGTGGAGGGTTGTCAGCTCCGAGAGTTTCTGATTGAGCGTGATGTTCGAGAGCTGCAGGTCCGCGTTGGTCTGTTGAAACTCGTCAAACTGCTTCTCGGCGCTGTCGCGCGTCTCCAGCAGCAGGCGCTCCGCATTTTTTTGCCGGACGGCAAGCCTTCGGGTGCGCCACAGGATCCAACCGCCCCAGGCAGGGAGCAGGGCTGTGACCGCCGCAGCCCATTCCCATCCCGGCAACCGCCCCAGCGTGTAGACCAGCAAAGCCGCTGAAACGACCGCACCGCCCCACACCTCCAGGCCCATGCCGGATCGGGCTCTTTCCCATGTGAACTCCCACTCGCAATAGGCATCGCCCCGTGACCTGCAGCGCAGCTCCTTGACCTTCGCCATCGGCAAACCCGAATGCACCACCGGGATGCTGGCCAGGGCGCCTTGTGCGCTCTCGCAGGCCGACTTTGTGAAAAGAGGATGAAGGGCCGCGGGGAGCCTCGCCAGATCCCTTTCAATGTGAAACTGGATCTCCGCGCTTGTGGGGGTCACCTTGCCCACCCGCAGGTCGGTATCCGCCATCTTGGCCGTAAAACGAGGGACCAGGCGATAGGTTTGGCTCAGCGAAAAAGGACGGACCAACAAGGCCACTGAAGGGGAGATGCTCCGGGCACCGACGTTGAAGGAGAACCGAGGGTCGCCGGATAGCTCGCAGCAGATCTGGCCCAGAAAGGTAGAGAACTCGACCGAATAGCTGTGGGCTGCGTTCATCAGGTAGTCCGCTGTGACGTGGTAGCGCGGGTCAGGGATGGCCGCGTTGAGGCGTGTCAGGAGCTGCTCCAGTGCCGCGGCTTTGGCTTGCTCGACGGCGCTCGCCTCCTGGTCAGTGCGTTCCGACGCACCGACCCGCTCATGGGGCGGCAGCGAGGCAGCTGCACGCTGGGCGACGCACTCCAGCATGTATTCCACTGCCTTGCGGACAAACGAGCCCTTGGTCCGGCCGACGGGCTGTCCCGCCTCGTCGGTGCCGAAGGGCCGGCCGACCATGGCCGCCGGCAAGGCCGCCGGGCCGGAGGGATCAGAAGGAGGAGCAGATCGCACGTCCATCATGGCGTCACCTCATGTTAGCCAAGACTATGGGTCATGTCGAAATTCAGGATATTCCTTTTGGCGGGGGATGTCTAGATGCTACGTGTCCAAGATCTTCAAAATGACTGGGGGGTTGCGCTCAGATGTCAACCCTCACCCTTGACTGATTACCCATCACCGTTAATCGTTCACTGTTAACCGTTCACCGATAACCGTTCACTGATCACTGCATTTTTTGGCGCCGATCGATCAGCTCCAACAACTCCTTGCCTACCCTCTGATCGGAATGCGCGGCCACCATTTTCTCGGCCACCTTTTTGGCTTCGACCAGCCGGTTTCGTTTGAGGTAGAAATCAGCCAAAGCGTAGAGATAATCCATGTTGGCCCGTTCCAGGCTCGAGGCTTTTTGGAGAGCTGCTTCCGCTTGCGAGTCGCGCTGAAGAACCTGCAAGAGCAGGCCGAGGTTGTATTGAACGCGGGAGCGCTCGGGCATTCCTTTGGCCGCCCTTTCCAAGTACGTCAAGGCTTGTTCGGGTTTTCCCATTTCAGCGAGAAGCAGCCCCAGGGAATAAGCGACTTCGTGGAGCTCGGGGTTCCTGGCGATCACGTCGCGAAAGAGCTTCTCGGCTTTCCCGTTTTCGCCTCTCCCGTTGTACAGCATGGCGAGGTTGACCTTGGCCGGATAAAAGAGATCATCAATCTTCAGGGCGGCCTCGTAGTTCCTTATGGCCTCCTGGGGTTCGTTCAGCGCCGAATAGAGATTCCCCAGATTGTAGCGGCCGAAGGCGAAGTCGCCGGAGTATTCCATGCTCCCGATGTATTCCTGCAAGCCCTTTTGAAACACCTGGTGTTGATCGGGGCTCAACCGTTTGGAAGGCTCGCCCGCAAGAGTGCTTGCCGCTTCCATGCGCACGGCTGCAACAGGGTCATAAAGGAGCGGCGCAATGAGCTCAGTCTGTCTTCTGGCTCCGGAAAGAGAGAGGCTCTGCACTGCGGTTCTTCGGATCAGGGCCTCCTCATCCATCAGAGCCAGTTCGAACGCCCGGGTCGTGTCCTCTCCGGGGTAAGCGGTGAGCAAAGACAGGGCAGTGGCCCGCACGATCACCGGGTACAGGGGGTCGGCCGCCAGCCTGAGGAGATCCTTCTTCGCCTCCGGATGCCTTTTGCGCCCAGCCTCGATCACGGTGCCGTAGTGAGGTCTGCGGCCCGGGCCATACCACTTGTTGATGGAGTCCACGGACCACTGGGTGTTCTTGTCCATGTGGCAACGGTTGCAGGCATTGGGCGTGCCGATCTTCGCGCTCAGATCAGGCCGGGGAATGCGAAGGCTGTGGTCCAGACGGTAGTGGATTCCCATGTAGGTGCGGCCAGGCATGTGGCACTGGATGCACTCGGCGCCGCTACCCACATCGAAGAGCACCTTTCCCCCAGCCGACCTGATGGGATCCCCTTTCTCTCCTTTCTTCTTGTGAAAATGGTGCTCTTTTGAATCGTATTCCGCAGCGCGATGACACTGGAGGCAAAGCGCGTTGCCTTCCTTGATCCCCTTGAGGCTGTGCACGTCATGACAGTGGCTGCATCGCACATCCCGGTGGTACATCTTGCTCTGGGTGAAGGAGCCGTAAGCATAGACTTCGTCCAGGATCTGGCCGTCAGAGAAATAGAGCTCTTCGGTCAGCAAGGTGGGGAGCAGGCTGTCCAGCAGATCCGCTTCCGCGTGGGTGTAATCGCCCAGGCTCGCGCGCCGCGAGTGACAGGGAGCGCAGAGTTCGACCAGTTTTCGCGAACCGATCCCGGAGGTCTTCACCACCAGTTCATAGTTCTCCACCCTGGGCCTGGCCATGTCCGGCATCTCAGCCCACTGCACGTGGCGGGACCCGGGGCCGTGGCAAGCTTCACAGCCCACATCGATGTCCGACCACGTGGTCTTGTAGGTATCCGTCTTGACGTCATAGTTCTTCTTCAGGTTCGTGGAATGGCATTCCGCGCACATGCCGTTCCAGTTCTGAGCCGCATTCGTCCAGTAGAGCCAGTCCTTCGGGTCCAGGGGCTCCTTCGGGTAGAGGTGGTACCACTTCTTTTCTCTTACATCCCAGGCAATGGGAAGGCACTGGAGCCGGCCGCCTGGGAAAGGCACGAGATACTGCTGGAGAGGGAACCACCCGAAGGTGTAGGAAACTTCGAAGTCTCCCATCTTCCCTTCAGGCCCCTGGGTGTGGACGAAGAATTTCCCGTCCTTTCTGTAAAAGCGGGAAGTGATGCCGTGGGCTTGAAAACTCGCATTGTTAAAATCCCCAAGCACGGTTTTTTCATTGGCCGTGTCCATGGCATGGTCGTGGTTGGAGTTGAGCCACTTGTCATACTCCTTCTGGTGGCACTCCTTGCACTTCAGGCTCCCTGCAAACGTGACAGGACGTTCCTCACCCTTTGCCGTTCGCGGGACCCCGGTCTTCTCTATCCGGAGATAGTAGATCGGGATCGAAAGAACGATCACAAGGGTGGCGATGAAGCCTGCAATTTTCCAGTTTCTCATTTCCATGAACAGCAACTTCATTTGAGGGACAGAGGGGCAAAGTGCCAAAGGCACACAGCAGAAAAGCCATTCTCCTATTTCCCTATGTCCCTTTGTTCCTTTGTCCCTTTATTTTTTCGCGTAGACGACCTGTTCCGCCCGAAACACGCTCCGCTTGTTTACTTTGTTCGTGTCCACCTTTACGATGTTGTTCTCGATAAAGACGGGGTGGAGATCCAGAGGCCTTGGAGCCGGTGCGCTCACCACTTCGCCGCGTATGTCATAGACCGAGGCATGGCAAGGGCAGACGAACTTCATGTCTTTGGAAGACCAGGGCACCGTGCACCCCAGGTGCGTGCACTTGCGCGACAGCGCAAGGAATCCCCCATCCTCCAGTCGCGCAAGGTAGAACTTGCCCCGCACAAAAGCCGTCACCGAATTCAGCGTGAACTTGTCCACGGCCCCTGCTTCCACGATCCCCACCGATTCACCCTCTTTTTCCCTCGTCTTCCTGGGCTGGAAAAAGGCAAGAACCAGGCCCACCAGTTCAACCAATGCAAGGCCTCCTAGAACAATCCAGAGCTTGTTCAAAAAACTCCGGCGGGAGGTCCCTGTGAAGGGAGGATCATCTTTCATCGCTTTAGTCATAGGGTTTGCCTATCTTGATAGCTCTGCAAAAAGCCGCACCCCGAATTCTCTTCATTACCCGGAGGTTCCAATATTCCACGGCCACACCAGTTTCATGCCTTCTCCTCTGAACCAGATACTCGTAACCGTCAAAACCAGGAACGCCACCAGGAGAAGCACAAACACCATCTGAACGGCCTCGGTGTTGCTCGCCGCGTACTTTCGCTTCATGAAAACATAAAACCCTGTTACCACGGCTAAGAGCAGCACAAAGGGCACCATCCCGTTCGTGATCCAGGTAGGTATCGCCGGCATGCGAGCTGCGACCTCGATAAGATATTCATCAGCCAAAACCCCGAGCGGTGTTCCTATTGCGGCAGTCAGCGCCGCAACAAAAGCCATCCTGCGCCCCTTTGCGGAGGCGAACCAGATGCCTGCCGTGTCCACGTGATAGTTGATGTAAGGAAGAGCGAGCAGCGCGACGAGCATGAAAACCGGAATGACGAAGAGCGCAAAGAGCGGGTGAAAGTGAAAGAGCATTTCCTGTATTCCCATGAAGTACCAGGGCGCTTTGGTCGGGTTCGGGCTGAGGCCGGGATTAGCCTTGCTCCCTAGAGGCGCATCGACAAGCATGGAAAAGACCAGCATTGAAGCGATGAGAACCAGCGCCACCACGATCTCCCGCAGGAGCAGATTGGGTATCGCCGGAACCGATTGGCCACGTTCTCCTGAATCTTGCCCGGCTTGGCGAGGAATAACCAGTCCTCCTGCCTTGCGGATGCGCCAGAAGTGAAAGGGCATGAGAATAAGGAGGCACGCCGGAAGGATGGCCGTGTGAATGGCGTAAAAATTGGACAAAGTGCCGGGCCCGACTTCAGGTCCGCCCTGAATCAGTGCTTGGAGCCAGAGTCCGATTTCAGGCATGTATTCCAGCATGCCGGTGCAAATGGTGATCGCCCAAAAGGCAAGCTGGTCCCAGGGCAGGAGATAGCCGGTGAAATTGGAGAAAAGTACGAGGAGAAAAAGACCTGATCCAATGACCCAGTTGAACTGCCTCGGCGCGTGAAAGGCTCCCGTGAAGAACACACGCAGCAGGTGCAGAAAGGCCACGAGGATGAGGGCATTCGCGCTCCAGTGGTGAATGTTCCTGATCAACCGGCCGAACAACACTTCGTTCTGAAGGTGAAGGATGGACTCATAGGCCTTCTCAGGAAGAGGCTGGTAAACGAATTTCAGGAGGACACCCGTCCCCAGAAGCAGGAAAACCAGCACAACCGCCATGCCCCCCAGCCCCCAGGTGAGGGTCCATCGAAGGGTTTCTTCTTGAACGCTCCGCGGCCGAAAGTGAAGGATCAGGGAGTTGAAGAGCCTGCGGTATCCGTCTCGGAACTTCTCGGTCCTCAAAGTGCCTATTCCCTTTATTTCATTCTTGTGAAGTAAACGTCGAAACTTTGCTTCATGGCGGCCTGATAGTATATGCCCCTGAGCACATCCTCTTTAGGATCATAAGCCAGAGTGTAGGTGCTTCCGGGGTAGCCCGTGTCCCTCAACTCGATAAAAACCTTTATCTTGCCGCTTTCTCTCGTTGCTTGGGCTTTTGAAACATTGATCGGTCGGGGATTGAAATACCCCGCGTCCATCTTGCCGCTCGCTTCCATGCTTCGGATCTGGAGGATGTACCCTCCGTCCGGCCTGACCCATCGGCCCTCGAGGGCTTCAAACCCCGTCTTGGTCTTGGTTCCTGACGCGGATTCCTTCCTGGGCTGGGCTTCACAGTCGGAGGTGGTCTGCAATACGAAAGCAATCCCCAGCGCAATGATTGCTGCAGCAAGCCTTGCCCGTCTCATACGCCACCTCCTTTTTCATCGTTGCGAGAAGCCTCGCCTCTCCGTTTCTTGAGCGATGCGAAGAGGAGGGAGATGAGCCCTAAGAGGATCTCGTCCACAAAGGGCACCACATCGGGAAAAATCAGGTCGATGACGAACAGCGCCGCGGTGACGGCCAAGAGCCTTGGGAAGCGCAGAGTCGATGCATAACGCATCAACCGGTCCCGGATGACACTCCATGGGGTGAGCATGTCTTTCCTCTTTGAGGCTAAGCCTATCCACGAAGCCTCTTGAAATCAATACAAAAAGGGCTTTCCATCCCATCGAGAACAGAGGTGTGAGGGAGAATGCGCCGGTCCGCTTGGCGCTTGACACTCAAAGGTTGAATTCTCTAAACTTCGGCTTACTATAGATTAGTCCTTGTCCCCCCCACTTTACCTCACCAGGAGTTGATCATGGACAGAATGGTGGCAAGCGCATTGTTCGCTTTTGCCTTGTTTGTCGGAATGCTGATTCTGCTGAATGTGGGCCGCCGGATCGGAGCCAAACATCTGGCGAGCGATCCCAAGGGCGCACGCACCGGAACCGGAACCATCGAGGCAGCGGTTTTTGCCCTGCTGGGTCTCCTGATCGCCTTCACCTTTTCAGGGGCTGTCTCGCGATTCGATAACCGACGGCACCTGATCGTCGAGGAGGCCAACGCGATCGGAACAGCCTATCTTCGCCTTGACCTCTTGCCGGCCGCCGCACAGCCTGCTTTGAGGCAGGAGTTCAGGCGGTATGTGGAGCACAGGCTGGAGGTCTTTCGGAGACTTCCGGATCTGACAATGTCAAACGCGGAAGTGGCTGCCGCAGCGATTTTGCAGAAGAAAATCTGGAGACAGGCGGTCGCCGCCTCCCAAGCTGAAGGGGCTGCCCCTTCGACTCCGATGCTGCTCCTGCCTGCCCTGAATCAGATGATCGACATCACCACCACAAGGGCCATGGCACTTCAACTGCACCCTCCCCTCGCCATTTTCGGCATGCTTTTCCTGGTAGCCTTGGCGAGTGCTCTTCTGGCCGGCTACAGCATGGCGGGCGGCAAGGATCGAAAATGGCTTCATGTGGTCGGCTTCTCCCTGGTCATCGGGATCACGGTTTACGTCATCCTCGACATCGAGTTTCCGCGCTTCGGACTGATCCGGGTCGATGCCTTTGACCAGGCGCTGGTGGATCTACTCAATAGCATGAAATGACCCGAAACAGGGTTGACTCAATTCTGAGAGCTCGTTGAAAAAGAAAGGAGAAGGGGTATGAAACACACCATGAAAGTCTGTTCCATTTTGTTTGCAGTCCTTGCTGTGCTGGCGCTGGCCGAAGGGCGAGCGGGAGCTGCGGACAAAAAGCCGAACCTCCTCGTCATCTGGGGCGATGACATCGGCCAATTCAACATCGGCGCCTACAACTTGGGCATGATGGGCTACAAGACGCCGAACATCGACCGTCTTGCCCGTGAAGGCGCACTGTTCACGGACTGGTACGGCCAGCAGAGCTGCACCGCCGGTCGAGCCGCATTCGTAACCGGCCAGTCGCCCATCCGCACCGGTCTCACCAAAGTCGGCCTCCCCGGCGCGCCCGAGGGCATGAAGAAGGAAGACCCGACGATTGCAACGCTCTTGAAGGCCCAGGGCTACGTCACCGGCCAGTTCGGCAAGAACCACCTGGGCGATCGTGATGACATGCTGCCCACGGCGCATGGCTTCGACGAGTTCTTCGGCAACCTCTACCACCTGAACGCGGAGGAAGAGCCTGAGCACCCCGACTACCCGAAAGACCCCGAGTTCAAAAAGAGGTTCGGCCCGCGCGGCGTGATCCACAGCTTTGCGGACGGCCGCATCACCGACACCGGCCCGCTGACGCGCAAGCGTATGGAGACGATCGACGAGGAAGTTACGGCCAAAGCTCTCGACTTCATGGAGCGGGCGAAAAAGGCGGACAAGCCGTTCTTCATCTGGTGGAACTCCACCCGGATGCACGTCTTCACGCACCTGAAGAAGGAGTCCGAAGGCAAGACCGGCCTGGGCGTCTACGCGGACGGGATGGTCGAGCACGACGGCCACGTGGGCCAGGTTCTGGCAAAGCTCAATCAACTGGGCCTCGCCGAGAACACCATCGTCATGTACTCCACCGATAACGGCGCCGAGACCTTCACCTGGCCCGATGGCGGCACGACGATGTTCCGCGGAGAGAAGAACACCCAGTGGGAAGGCGGCTATCGTGTTCCGACGATCATCAAGTGGCCCGGCGTCATCAAGCCCGGCACCGTCATCAACGACATCGGCGCCCATGAAGACATGCTGACGACGCTGGTCGCCGCCGCCGGCGACAAGACGGCCAAGGAGGATCTGAAAAAGGGTCGCAAGATCGGCAACATGACCTACAAGGTCCATTTGGACGGTTATGACCTCGGTCCCGCCCTGCGCGGGGAAGCGGCCTGGCCTCGCCGCGAGTTCATCTACTGGACCGATGACGGCAGCGTCGCGGCCCTGCGCTACGACAACTGGAAGGTCACGTTCCTTAAGCAGGAGGCCGAAGGTCTCAAGGTTTGGCAGCAGCCCTTCACACCGCTGCGCGCCCCGCTGATCACCAACCTGAGGATGGACCCCTTTGAGCGCGCTGAAGCGGAAGATGCGATGGGCTACCAGCGCTTCTATATGGAACGCATGTTCCTCATCGCTCCCGCAGGAGCCTATGCGGGCCAGTGGCTGCAAAGCTTCCGCGAATTCCCGCCGCGCCAGAAGCCCGGCAGCTTCAATCTTGACCGAGTGATGGAAACGCTGTCCAAGCCGCAGGGCAGCGGCAACTGACGCCGCGCCGGCTGAAACGCTGAACCGACTCACCGGGCCGCACCCGCCCCAACCGGGTGCGGCCCTCCTCGGTTGCCCTGCAGTCGAGGGCGGGCTTTCGTTTGAACGACCTCTTCGATGTCCAGCTTTACATCGAACGAGGGAGCGTCGCGCAGCTTTCCCTTCTCCGGATGAGGCTTTATCCTTGACACACAAGGCCGCACCCAGTATAGTCCGAGCCCGAAAATGACAGTTCTATCATTTTCTTATCACTTCGCCTCACCCCCATCACATAAAGAAGAAGGACGAACACCCTGTGCGTGAAAGAGTGACCGAGGGGCATCCATGACCAGCACCGTCAACGAGACGCATCAGGAAAACTTTACCCTGTCACTGGTCCGCGACGATCTCCTTTTTCGTCTCCAGAGGCGCATCGGGCTGATTCCCGCCAAGGGCTCCGGCATTGTCCGGCGGGCGGTGTTCTGGTCGCTTTTTGCGTGGCTGCCGATCGCGGTTTGGGCCTGTTATACCGGGCGGGCCCTGCCCCAGGCAGGCAATGAGCCGCTGCTGGCGCACTTTGGTATTCATGTGAGATTTCTCATCGCAGTGCCGCTCCTTATTTTCGCCGAGGCTCCTGTGCAGGGTGTCTTTATGCGCCTGCTGCCCTATTTCGTGCGCTCCGGAGTGATGCCGGAATCGGAGTTGCCGCGCTTCCGTACTGCGCTGACCGGCGTCGCGAGACTGCGCAACGCGACGTTTCCGTGGGTGGCCATTCTTGCTGTGGTCATCGCCGTCATCACGGTCTCCGACGTGGTGCAGCACTCCCATGAGATCATATGGGCCGTTGATAGGGAAGGGATGTCGCAGCACCTGGGTTTTGGCGCCTGGTGGTTTCTATACGTCGGCCGGCCGATTTACTTAGCGCTCCTCCTCTGCTGGCTCTGGCGTGTGGTTCTGATGTTCCTGCTCTTCGGCCGCATCGCCAAGCTCAACCTCTCCATCGTGCCGACGCATCCGGACCGCGCGGGCGGGCTCGGTTTTCTAGAGGCCTTTCCGAAAGCGTTTGTCCTTGTGGTGATGGCTGCGAGCGCAGTGCTCGCATCCCGCTGGGCTCACGATGTCGTCTATCATGACGTTACGGTTCAGTCCTTGCGGCTGCCCATGATCGTCTTCGTCATCCTGGCGGTTGTGCTGGTTCTGTCACCGCTGTTTATGTTCATCGGGCCGCTCTCCCGTGCCAAGAAACAGGCGGTGTTAGACTATGGAGTGCTCATCGGACACCACGGACGGCTCGTACGTGAGCGGTGGATAGAAGAGAAGGCTGTGAGGGACGAGGCGATTCTCAGCGCGCCTGAGTTGGGCCCGGTTGCTGATACGACATCTCTCTACGCAGCAGTGACGAGCATGCGCACCGTGCCGATGGGCAAGTCTGCTGTCCTTACACTGCTTCTTGCCGCAGCCCTGCCGATGATTGTCGTCTTTGCCCTGCAGGTACCCGTAAAGAACATCCTCCAGTTCCTTCTCAAGACATTGCTTTGAATGGATTCTACTCTCTCTTCCTATCCTCCTTCTTGGCACAAGGGGGTAGGCTGCAAACAAACCCTGAGACAATATCTGGTCGTATTCGCAGGCCGAAATTAAACGACCAGGGAACTGGAGGCGAAAAATGAAAAAGAACATTGTCGTTTATTTGTCGATCCTCGCACTTGTCGGTTTTGGGTGGACGGGTGCCTTGGCCCAGGCTGAAAAGCCCAACATCCTCTTCATCATGGCCGACGATCTCGGCAATGCCGACCTCGGGTATCGGGGCAGCGAGATCAAGACGCCGAACATCGACAAGCTGGCGACCGGAGGCGTGCGCCTGGAGTCGTTCTACGGCATGCAGATGTGCACCCCATCCCGCGCCGCCCTTATGACGGGCCGTTATCCCATGCGCTACGGCCTGCAATCTTTTGTCATCTTCCCCAGCCACACCTACGGCCTGGCCACGGACGAGCGGACTCTGCCCCAGGCCCTCAAGGAAGCCGGCTACTACACGGCCATCATCGGCAAATGGCACCTGGGCCACGCAGACAAGAAGTACTGGCCTCAAAGCCGTGGATTCGACTACTTCTATGGCAATGTCATGGGCGAAGTGGACTATTTCACCAGGGAGCGGGGCGGTGTCATTGATTGGCAACGCAATGGCAAGTTCCTGAAGGAAGAAGGCTACTACACGGACCTGCTCGGCAATGATGCCGTCAGGTTGATCGAGAGGCATGACACCAAGAAGCCGTTGTTCCTGTATCTCGCCAGCCTTGCACCCCATTCGCCATACCAGGCCCCGCCAAAATACACGGACCCTTACAAGGGCACCATCAAAGACGAGAAACGGCGAACCTACGCGGCCATGATCACTGCCATGGATCTCCAAATCGGTCGCATCCAGGCCGCCCTGGAAAAGAAAAAGATGCGGGACAACACCCTGATCCTTTTCGCCACCGACAATAGCGGGGTCGCCAGCGCCCTCTTCGCCACCGGGGCCAGATCCCCCGAGGAGCGGGCGGCGAGCGGCGGGTTGGACCTCCACGCCAAGCCCCCGGCCTACAACGCGCCTTATCGGGCCGGCAAGGGGACCCTCTATGAGGGTGGTGTCCGAGTGGTCGCGTTCGCCAACTGGCCCGGCAAACTCAAACCGGCTGTGGTCAATGAACCCCTGCACATGGTGGACGTCATGCCGACGCTGCTGGCCTTGGCCGGCGGCAAGGGCAACGATACTCATCCCTTTGACGGCAAAGACATGTGGCCGACTCTCACTGGAGAAAAGCCGTCGCCTCACGAGGACATTTTGATCAACGTGGAGGCCTTCCGGGGAGCCGTCCGCAAGGGCAACTGGAAGTTCATCAAGATGGCCACCCTTCCGGGCAAGACCGAACTCTACGATCTCTCCAAGGACCCAGGCGAAAAGGAGAACGTGGCTGAACAAAACCCGGAGATCGTGCGCGACCTGGAAGCCCGCCTGCTCAAGTACGCCAAAGAGCAGAAGACGAGCCTGTGGCTTCAGGCCCAGGTGCAGTTCCTTGGGGCCCAGGGCAAGACCGTCCTGGACCCGGACTTTGACGTGGACGACGGCGGCCTGCCGCACGAGAAGCCCGTGCTGCCGAAGAAGTAAAGGAGTACCTATGAAAACCAAACTGACCCTCATCCTGTTGCTTGCCGTTTTCAGCTTTGCCGCCTTGGCCGCTGGGCTTGCGGCTGCTCAGGAGAAATCCGCTGTCGCTGATCGAAAGGTTCTGCCCCCGCCCGTGCCCCAGTTCAAGGGAAAGATCGGGCCGAGCTACAAGGTATCGACTCCGGACTGGGCGCCTGCAATGCCCCTGACAGCCCCCAAAGACGCGCCGAATATCCTTATGATCGTCCTCGACGACGTCGGCTTCGGGCACCTGGGCTCCTATGGAGGACCGATCGAGACTCCGAATCTGGACAAACTCGCAACCCAGGGTCTGCGCTACAACAACTTCCACACAACCGCGCTCTGCTCGCCTTCCCGCGGGGCGCTGCTCACCGGCCGAAACCACCACGCCATAGGGCTGGCGGCCATCACCGAGGCGGCTACCGGTTTCCCGGGCAACTACGGATCGATCCCCAGGAGCACTGCGACCATCGCAGAGATGCTCAAGCAGAACGGTTACAACACTATGGCCATCGGCAAGTGGCACCTGACCCCGTACACCGCCTACACGGCTGCGGGACCGTTCGACCGATGGCCGCTGGGGTTGGGTTTCGAGAAGTTTTACGGCTTTCTTGGCGGTGAAACCGATCAATGGGCGCCCCTGCTGATTCGAGACAACACCTTCATCGAAACCCCCCTGCGGCCGGGTTACCATTTGACGGAAGACCTGGTGGACCAGACCATCGCCTATATCCGCGATCAGCAGCAGGCCAACTCCGGAAGGCCC
>Ga0209450_10001068_pt1 | contig 13762 bp, 12 predicted proteins | sample FrelakmetLWP11LW_FD_187149 | JGI IMG/M metagenome (GOLD analysis project Ga0209450, IMG submission 187149) | Freshwater lake sediment microbial communities from the University of Notre Dame, USA, for methane emissions studies - LWP11 LW (SPAdes)... | ecosystem: Environmental > Aquatic >... | reverse complement strand
TCTTCGGCTGCTGGGCGATGACGACTGCATCGACGTTGGCCACGGTCCATCCCGCGGCGCGCACCTTGTGCGCAGCGACGCGCAGCAGTTCGAGACTGTCGGCCCCCTTGTGCTGCGCGTCGGTGTCGGGGAAGAGCCGGCCGATGTCGCCGAGCCCTGCAGCGCCGAGGATCGCGTCAGTAATCGCATGCAACAAGACGTCGGCGTCCGAGTGACCAAGCAGGCCGTGCGTCGATTCGATCTCGACGCCACCGACCTTCAGTCGGCGCCCGGGCACGAGCGCGTGAACGTCGTAGCCCAGGCCGACGCGGATCACTTGACCCGGCCCTGCGAGCGGAGGATCGCCTCGGCGATCGTGAAGTCGCCGCGCGTGGTGACCTTGATGTTGGTCGGCGAGGCGGCCACCAGCAGCGGCTTGAGCCCCATGCGCTCCATCGCTGCCGACTCGTCGGTGACCTCGTGCGTCTTGGCGTGCGCGTCGAGCGCCCGCCTGAGCGGGCCGACGCGGAACATCTGCGGCGTCATCGCCAGCCAGGTCTCGTCCCGGCGCAGCGTCTGCTCGACGCGGAAATCGACGCCGCGCTTCACCGTGTCGGTGACCTGCAGCGCCAGCAGGCCGCCGATCGGATCGGAGCCGACGCGGTCGAGCAGGCGCACCAGGTCCTGGCGCGTCAGGCACGGCCGCGCAGCGTCGTGCACCAGCACCCAGTCGTGATCGCTGACCCCGGGCAGCACCTTCAGTCCGTTGCGCACACTCTCGGCGCGCGACTCGCCACCGACGGTGGCAACCGCGACCCGCCGATCGAAGCCGATGCGCGCCCAGCGGCCATCGCTTGGAGCGACGACGATCAGGACCCGTTCGATGCGCTGGTCGCCGAGCATCGCCTCGACGGCGTGCTCGAGCATGGTGCGCGCCCCGAGCATCTGATATTGCTTCGGCACCGCGCCGCCGAACCGTGTTCCACCGCCGGCGGCCGGGATCAACGCGAAATATCTGGGAGCCTTGTTCACTTGGGCTTGTCTGTCGTTCGGAGCCGAGGTACCGATGCCGATGCCGATGCCGATGCCGACGTCTGGAGCGGATTCCTATAATAGCCAGCACGCGGTGGCCGGAGCGGATTCCGTCCACCGCGTTGTCCTTTGTGGCGTCAACTGCACGCCGCACTGAATTGCAACTGCGTGGATACGCCGGCCCAGCCTCCGTTCGAACTCGTAGTCCCGACCGCCACTGCCGGGTCGCGCGTTTCGCTGCCTCGTCCGCCCGGATCGGGCGATGCGCTGCTCATCGCCCAGGTGGCAAGCCGCGCCCGCAGCCAGGCGCAACTGGTGGTCGTCGCCTGCGCCGACGCGCTCGACGCGCAGCGGCTCACCGAAGAGATCGCCTACTTCGATCCGCTGCTGGCCGTCCGGCAGTTCCCGGACTGGGAGACGCTGCCCTACGACATCCTGTCGCCGCACCAGGACCTGGTCAGCGAACGACTGGCCGTGCTGCACGAACTGCTGGCTCGTGATGCGCCGGGGGCGCTCGACGTGCTGCTGGTGCCGGCCACGACCGCGCTCGGCCGGCTAGCGCCACCGTCCTACGTCGGTGGGCACACCTTCTTCTTCCGCCAGGGCCAGCGCCTCGCTGCCGATGCGCTGCGCAGCCGCCTGATCCAGGCCGGCTACCAGAATGTCTCGCAGGTGGTTGCGCCCGGCGAGTTCTGCGTCCGTGGCGGACTGATCGACCTGTTTCCGATGGGCGCCGTACTGCCGTTCCGGCTCGATTTGAACGACGACGTCATCGAGACGATCCGCAGCTTCGACGCCGACAGCCAGCGCAGCCTCTATCCGGTCGCCGAGGTCCGCCTGCTGCCGGGCCGCGAGTTCCCGCTCGACGAGGCCTCGCGGGTGGCGTTTCGCGGCCGCTGGCGCGAGACGTTCGAAGGCGACCCCAGCCGCTGCAGCGTCTACCGCGACATCGCCCAGGGCATCGCCAGCGCCGGCATCGAGTACTACCTGCCCCTGTTCTTCGAGCAGGCCGGCACGCTGTTCGACTACCTGCCGAACGACTCGCTGCTCGTCTTGCACGGACCGATCGAAGCAGCGGCGCAGCGTTTCTGGACCGAGACCAGCGAGCGCTACAAGTTCCTTTCTCGAGACACGCAGCGGCCGAGCCTGCCGCCGGCGCGCCTGTTCCTGACGCCGGAAGAATTCTTCGTCGCCGCCCGGCCGTTTGCCCGCCTTGCCCTCAGCGAGGGCCCCGAGCCGCAGTTCGCGCCGCTGCCGGCGCTGGCAGTGAAACGCAAGGCCGCCGATCCGCTGCAGCACCTGCGCGAGTACGTCGCGACCTTCAGTGCCGCCGGCGGCCGTGTCGCCCTGCTCGCCGACTCGGCCGGCCGGCGCGAAACCATCGCGCAGATGCTGCGCGAGTACGAACTGCCGTTTGCCGACAACACCGACTTCGCCGGCTTCGCTGCCGGCGATTCGACGCTTTGCCTCGGCGTTGCACCACTGCACGGTGGCTTCGCCCTGCCGCAGGCCGGGCTGGCGCTGATCACCGAGACGGAACTCTACGAAACCAGCCCGCGCCGCAGCCGCGCCCGCCACCGCGAGAGAGCCTCGAACGTCGAGGCGATGATCCGCGACCTGGCGGAGCTGCGCGTCGGCGACCCGGTGGTGCATGTCGAGCATGGCGTCGGCCGCTACCTCGGCCTCGAATCGATGGATCTCGGCGAGGGGCCTGCCGAATTCCTCCACCTGCAGTACGCCAACGAGGCAAAGCTCTACGTCCCCGTGGCGCAGCTGCACCTGATCTCGCGCTACAGCGGCGCCGATCCGGACGCCGCGCCGCTGCACCACCTCGGCGGCGCCGACTGGGACAAGGCGAAGAAGAAGGCGGCGAAGCAGGTGCGCGACACTGCCGCCGAGCTGCTCAACCTGTACGCGGTGCGCGCCTCGCGCAAGGGCCACGCGTTCGAGTTCAGCGGGCATGACTACGACGCTTTCGCCGAGGCGTTCGGTTTCGAGGAAACGCCGGACCAGCAGGCGGCGATCGAGGCGGTGCGCAAGGACATGTCGGCCGGCTTCCCGATGGACCGCCTCGTATGTGGCGATGTCGGTTTCGGCAAGACCGAGGTGGCGCTGCGCGCTGCCTTCATGGCGGTAGCCGGCGGCAAGCAGGTCGCCGTGCTCTGTCCGACCACCCTGCTCGCCGAGCAGCACACGCAGACTTTCCGTGACCGGTTCGCCGACTGGCCGGTCCGCGTCGAGGAACTGTCGCGCTTCCGCTCCGCCAAGGAAGTCACCGCGGCGATCGCCGGCATCAACTCGGGGGCGATCGACATCGTCATCGGCACGCACAAGCTGCTGACACCGGAACTGCGCTTCGGCCGACTCGGCCTGGTGATCATCGACGAGGAACACCGCTTCGGCGTTCGCCAGAAGGAACGCCTGAAGGCGCTGCGCGCCGAGGTCGACGTGCTGACGCTCACCGCCACGCCGATCCCGCGCACGATGGCGCTGTCACTGGAAGGCATCCGGGACTTCTCGGTCATCGCCACGGCGCCGCAGCGGCGGCTGGCGATCAAGACCTTCGTCCGCCAGGAAAGCGCCAGCCTGATCCGCGAAGCCTGCCTGCGTGAACTGCGGCGCGGCGGCCAGATCTACTTCCTGCACAACGAGGTGGACACAATCGAGAACCGGCGCGCACGGCTGGTGGAACTGGTGCCGGAGGCGCGCATCGAGATCGCGCACGGGCAGATGCCCGAGCGCGAGCTCGAGCGCGTGATGCACGACTTCTACCAGCAACGCTTCAACGTTCTTCTGTGCACGACGATCATCGAGACCGGCATCGACGTGCCCACTGCCAACACGATGATCATTCACCGCGCCGACCGATTCGGGCTGGCGCAGCTGCACCAGCTGCGCGGCCGCGTTGGCCGCTCGCACCATCAGGCCTATGCCTACCTGATGATTCCCGATCCGGAGGCGCTGACGAAGAACGCCGAGAAGCGGCTGGAGGCGATCCAGAACCTGGAGGAACTGGGCAGCGGCTTCTACCTGGCCATGCACGACCTCGAGATCCGCGGCGCCGGCGAGGTTCTCGGCGAATCGCAGAGCGGCAACATGCAGGAGGTCGGCTTCGACCTGTACACGCAGATGCTCAACGCCGCCGTGCGCGCGCTGCGTTCCGGCCGCGAGCCTGACCTGCTGGCACCGCTGGCGGCGGTGACCGAGATCAACCTGCACGTGGCGGCCCTGCTGCCGCCCGACTACGTCAGCGACGTGCACCAGCGGCTGTCGCTGTACAAGAAACTCGCCAGCTGTGACAGCGAGGACGCCCTGCTTTCGCTGCAGGAAGAGCTGATCGACCGCTACGGCAAGCTGCCGGAACCAGGGCGCGCACTGATCGAAACGCATCGGCTGCGACTGCTCGCCGAAAAGCTCGGGGTCAAGAAAATCGACGCCTCAGGCGAAGTCATCGTCCTGACCTTCGTGCCCGACGCTCCGATCGACCCGGCGCGGCTCATCAAGATGATCCAGCGCGAGAAAGGCATGCGCCTGGCCGGTCCGGAGAAGCTGCGTATCGAGGTCAAGACGGCGAGCCTCGACACTCGGCTGCAGCAACTGCGTGCCGTGTTCAAGGCGCTGGCATGATGCGAGCCATGGACCTCGTCATTCAATCGGACGACCTGCCCACCGACGCCGTCGATGCCTTCCGCGTTGCCTGCGTCGCCAGCCGCGTGCAGCGCCGCCTCAACAGTGCGCGCCTGGTCGATATCCAGGACGACGCCGACACGCGCAAGACGGCCTCGGCACTCGCCGCCTATTGGAAATGCGACGCGGCATTCGTCGAGCCCGGGCTGAAGCTCGCCGCCTTCCGCCTGCTGGCGCTGGACATGGATTCGACGCTGATCAACATCGAGAGTCTCGATGAGATCGCCGCCTACGCCGGCAAAGGCAGGGAGGTGGCGGCGATCACCGAGGCAGCGATGCGCGGCGAAATCGCCGACTACAAGGAAAGCCTGCGCCGGCGCGTCGGCATGCTCGCCGGGGCGGACGCCTCGCTGCTCGATCGGGTCTACGACGAGAAGCTGCGGCTGAACGCAGGCGCCGAGGAACTGCTCCGCGCCAGCAAGGCGGCCGGCCTGAAGACGCTGCTGGTCACCGGCGGTTTCGCCTTCTTCACCGACAGGATGAAGCAGCGCCTCGCCTTCGACTTCACGCGCTCCAACGAGCTCGAGGTGGTCGACGGCCGGCTCACCGGTCGCGTCACCGGCCCGGGCGGCGGCGAGATCATCGATGCCGAAGGCAAGGCGCAGGCAGTGCGCGACGCCTGCGCCAAGATCGGCTGCGCGATCGAGCGCAGCATCGTCATCGGTGACGGCGCCAACGACCTGAAGATGCTGAAGCTCGCCGGCCTGTCGGTGGCGTACCGCGCCAAGCCCGTGGTCGCCCGGCAGGCGGCGCAGGCGCTGAACTACAGCCCGCTCGACGGCGTGCTCGCCTGGTTTGGCGACTGACGCCCGACCCGCCTCGCCCGCCGCCCGGCCGCGCTCAGGGCAGTTGCGCCTTCGCCTTGCACTCGAGCGTGTCGCCGCCGCTGCCCGCACGGCAGACATAGACGGCGCGGTCGGTCGGGTCGTAGAACCAGGCGAACGAAATCCCGTTCGACGACGAGGTGCCGATCGGCGCCAGCGCCGGCCGCACGTCCAACCGGCCCTGCGCCAGCGCGTGCAGTCCGTAGCCGGCTGCCAGAGCGGCGATGATCAACGCGGCAAGTCTTTTCACGTTCGTTCCTCCTTCGGTTGAATCGCTGCCGCGACCAAAGTGTGCTGGCCGCGACGGAAAAGGCCGGCACGCTCGCGCTGTGCCGGCCCCGTTTCCTGGCCTTCGACTGTCGACCGTTCTTGCCGGGCAGTTACAACCGCTCGAACACCGCGGCGATGCCTTGCCCGCCACCGATGCACATCGTAACCAGCGCATAGCGGCCGCCGGTGCGCTGAAGTTCGTACAGCGCCTTGGTAGTGATGATGGCGCCGGTGGCGCCAATCGGGTGGCCGAGCGAAATGCCGCTGCCGTTCGGGTTGATCTTCGCAGGACTCGCGCCGAGGTCCTTGGCCACGGCGCAGGCCTGCGCGGCGAACGCCTCGTTGGCCTCGATCACGTCCATCTGGGCGACCGACAGGCCGGTCTTCTTCATCACGTTGGCGGTTGCCGGCACCGGGCCGATGCCCATGTAATTCGGGTCGACGCCGGCGTGGCCATAGCCGACCAGCCGCGCCAGCGGCTTGACGCCGCGTTTGTCGGCAACCTCGCGCGCCATCAGGACCAGCGCGCTGGCGCCGTCGTTGATGCCGGAGGCGTTGCCGGCGGTCACCGTGCCGTTTTCCTTCACGAACACCGGCTTGAGCTTGGCCATGTCCTCCATCGTGACGCCGTCGCGGAAATGCTCGTCGGTGTCGAACACCGTGTCGCCCTTCTTGCCCTTGATCGTGATCGGCAGGATCTGGCTCTTGAAATGTCCGGCCTTGGTCGCCGCCGCGGCGCGGCGGTGGCTTTCGACCGCCAGCTCGTCCTGCATCTGCCGCGTGATGCCCCACTTGGCGGCGACGTTCTCGGCCGTCACCCCCATGTGGATGTTGTGGAAGGGGTCGTGCAGCGCGGCGACCATCATGTCGATGATCTTGCCGTCACCCATCCGCTGGCCCCATCGGGCTGAAGGCATCGCATACGGTGCACGCGACATGTTCTCGGCGCCCCCGCCGATGGCGATGTCGGCGTCGCCGAGCATGATCGTCTGCGCCGCGGAAACGATCGCCTGCAGGCCGCTGCCGCACAGGCGGTTCAGCGTCAGGCACGGTGTCTGTTCCTTGACACCGCCATCGAGTGCCGCCACCCGCGACAGGTACATGTCCCTCGGTTCGGTGTGGACCACGTTGCCGAAGACGACGTGGCCGACCTCGCCGCCGTCCACCTTGGCGCGCGCCAGCGCCTCCTTGACCACCATCGCGCCGAGCTGGGTCGGCGGGAAATCCTTCAGGCTGCCGCCGAATGTCCCGATGGCGGTGCGAACGGCGCTGACGACGACGACTTCACGCATGGCAGTCTCCTTGTGATGGTTGGCATGTGCGGCGGGCATTCTTGCACGCCGAAACCGCACTGGTTTGGCGCGGATCGCCTGTGAGCCGAGCAGCAGCGTGCCTGCTTTGCCCGCTGCCTAGAAGCGCGCGGTCAGGCCGAGCATCGCCCCGTACTGCGAGAACAGGTCGCCCCTGATCACTGCCACGCAGCCGCCCGAGCAGAGGAACCCGCCCGAGCTGTCGACGAGCGTGAAGAAGCCGCGCGCCTCTGCCCGCAGCGCCACCCGCTCGGTGAGCGGCCAGTAGTAGCCGAAGCCGAGGTTGAGCGACGGCTTGGTGTCCGAACCGTATCCCGATGCGCTCGGGCTGAAGAAAGTGGCGCCGATTCCGCCCACCGCGTACGGGCCGCGACCGATGGGCCCGCCGATGAACGCCGTGCCGCCGACGTGCAGGTAGCGGACCGTCAGGTCGAAAGGATCGGCGCTACCGCCGGGTGACAGCGTGGTCGACTGCTGGCCGAACTGCAGCTGCAGTTCGCGTGCGCCGTCGAGGTCCGTGCCCAGCACCAGCATGAAGGCGCCCGAGCTTTTGACGTCCGCGTCCGTCTGAGTGGTCGCGTTCTCGAGGCCGGTACTGGCGAGGTAGCCGCCGTAGACGCTGACCGAGACCTGCGCCGCGGCGGGTGCGGCCGCCATCAACATGGTTGCGGCGGCCGATGCCGCCAGGAGACGAGAGGGTTTCTTCATGACCAGTGACGTTTCCAGATCGGTGCCACCACCGGCAGTCTGTCCACGCGCTGCATCATGGCGGCGAAGTTTGGGTGCGTGGCCTTCAGGTAGTCGCGCATTTTCCACCATCGCGACAGGTTGGCCAGGTAGACGTCGCAAACGAACGGGCGCGCGCCCAGCATGAAGCCCGATTTCTGCGGCAATGCCCGGGCGACGATGTCCCAGCCGAGCTTCATCCGCGCCACCGCCGCCCGCTCGACCGCCGCCCACGCCGCCGGCGAGCGTGACGTCGTCCAGCGTGCCGGGTAGTCGGCAACCCCGACCGCGCCATACACGGTGGAGCACGCGAACTGCATCCAGCGCAGGCATGACGCCCGCTCCTTCGTCGACGCGGCCGGCACCCATTCGCTGGGGTGGCGCTCCATCAGCGTCCACAGCACGGCGACGCTCTCGGTCAGGACTTCGCCGCCCGGCGTGACCAGCGTCGGCAGCTGGCCGAGCGGGTTGACCGTCTTCAGCTCCTCAAAGTAGGGGCCTGGCGGGTCGCTCCACGGCGTGGCGTCCTTCAACTCGAAGTCCAGCCCAAGCGCGCGCAGCATCACCTCGACGCTGGCCGCACCGGAGCGGTTCGCCGTGTACAGGACGTAGTTCATCGTCACGCCAGCGTACCGTGCAGATCGTGATCGCCCGCGGAGCCGATCTTCACGTCGACGAAATCGCCGACTGCGATCCGCCGGCGGCCGACGCGGACGTGCACCACGCCGTCGATCTCCGGCGCATCCGCCGCGGTGCGCCCGATCGCACCCTTCGGCCCGACCTCGTCGACCAGCACCTGTTGCACGGTGCCCACCTTGCGCGCCAGGCGCCGGGCGGAGATCTCCTCCTGCACCTGCATGAAGCGTGCGCGTCGCTCCTCGCGGACCTCGTCGGGCAACTGCCCGGGCAGCTCGTTCGCCGCCGCGCCTTCGACCGGCGAATAGGCAAAGCAGCCGACCCGATCCAGTTGCGCCTCGCGCAGGAACTCCAGCAGGTGCTCGAACTCGGCCTCGGTCTCGCCCGGAAAGCCGGCAATGAAGGTGGAGCGGATCGTCAGCTCGGGGCAGATCGCCCGCCAGGCGCGGATGCGCTCGAGGTTCTTCTCGCCGCAGGCCGGCCGCTTCATCGCCTTGAGCACGCGCGGATGCGAGTGCTGGAAAGGCACGTCGAGGTAGGGCAGCACCTTGCCCTCGGCCATCAGCGGGACGACCTCGTCGACGTGCGGATAGGGATAGACGTAATGCAGCCTCACCCACGCGCCCAGCCGTGCCAGTTCCCTGACCAGCTCGGTCATCTTCGTCTTCACCGCACGCCCTGCCACGAAGTCGAGCTTGTAGCGCACGTCGACACCGTAGGCGCTGGTGTCCTGCGAGACGACGAGGATCTCGCGCACGCCCTGCTTGACCAGGTTTTCCGCCTCGCGCATCACCTGGCCGATCGGGCGCGAGACGAGGTCCCCGCGCATCGACGGAATGATGCAGAACGTGCAGCGATGGTTGCAGCCCTCGGCGATCTTGAGATACGCGAAGTGCTTCGGCGTCAGCTTGATGCCGGCCGGCGGCACCAGGTCCATGAAGGGGTCGTGCGGCCTCGGCAGGTGCGCGTGCACGTGCGCGAGCACTTCGTCGGCCGCATGTGGTCCGGTCACCGCGAGCACCTTGGGATGGACCTTCGCGACGAGGTTCTCGCCGCGGTCGGTGCGCGCGCCGAGGCAGCCGGTGACGATCACCCGGCCGTTCTCGGCAAGCGCCTCGCCGATCGCCTCCAGCGACTCCTGCACCGCCGCGTCGATGAAGCCGCAGGTGTTGACCACCACCAGGTCGGCGCCCTCGTAGCTGCCGCTCATCGCGTAGCCCTCGGCGCGCAGCTGGGTGATGATCCGCTCCGAGTCGACCAGTGCCTTGGGACAGCCGAGGGAAACGAAGCCGACGGTGGGTGTCTTCATGGAAAGCCGTGCGGCCCGGATGGGCCGCGACTGCGCTGCGCGCCTATGGGTTCGACATCGCCGCCGCGCGCGGCGCGACATCGAGGGCGGCGCGGCCGCCCTCGTCGCTCACTTCTTCTCGGGCGGGAACTGGAAGTTGGTGAACATCGAGCGCGCCTGCTTGCTCATGTTCTCCTGCATCTGCATGAACAGGTCCTTCGACTGCTCGATGTAGCTGGACATCATCGACTGCAGCATCGGTGCCTGCATGTTGACGAACTGCGACCACACCTCGGGGCCGACCTTGTTGCTGTCGTAGAAGGCCTTGCTCTGCTCCTGCAGCTTGTTCTGGATGTCGACCAGGGCCTGCACGTTCTTCTCCAGGTACGAGCCCATCATCCCCTGCATGGCGTTGCCGTAGCTGCGGATGATCTGCGACAGCACCGGCGGCGTGAACATCGGCTGCCCTTCCTGCTCCTCCTCGAGGATGATCTGCATCAGGATCTGCCGTGTCAGGTCCTCGTTGCTCTTCGCATCGACGACCTTGAACTCCTCCTGGTCGAGCACGAGCTGCTTCACGTCCGACAGCGTGATGTAGCTGCTCGTCTGCGTGTCGTACAGACGGCGGTTCGGGTACTTCTTGATCAGGCGGACGGCAGCCATTTGTGTGTCTCCCTCATTTGTCGGCGGCATCTGCTGCGGCACGGCGCGCACAGCCGTGCCGCTACGCAGGTGCAGCAAATTGTAGCCAGTTCAAGGGATTCCGCGTTGTTCCCGAGCGCAGCCATCGGCTATCGCGGCCCGGCCGGATTCGTTCGACGGTCCGGCCGGATGCCCGTCCGCCTCAACCCATGTGCAGGCCGCCGTTGCAGCTGAAGTCGGCGCCGGTGGTGAAGCCGGAATCCTCACCCGCCAGCCAGGTGACGATCGCACCGATCTCGTCCGGCGTGCCCAGACGCTTCACCGGAATGGTCTCGATGATCTTCTCCAGGATTGCGGGCTTGATCGCATTGACCATTTCCGTGCCGATGTAGCCGGGACTCACCGTGTTGACGGTGACTCCCTTGTTCGCCAACTCCAGCGCCAGCGCCATCGTGAAGCCGTGCATGCCGGCCTTCGCCGCCGAGTAGTTAGTCTGCCCCGCCTGCCCTTTCTCCCCGTTGACGGAACTGATCTGGATGATCCGGCCCCAGCCCTTCTCCACCATGCCCGGCACGACCTGCTTGGTCACGTTGAACATGCTGTTCAGATTGGTGTCGATCACCGCGTCCCAGTCCTCGCGCGTCATCTTCAGGAACATGCGGTCGCGGGTGATGCCCGCGTTGTTGACCAGCACGTCGATCGTGCCGTGCTCGCCGATCGCCTTCTCGAACGCGGCGGTGGTGCTGTCCCAGTCGCCGACGTTGCCGACCGATGCGTAGAACGTGTAGCCGAGCGCCTTCTGCTCGTCGAGCCACTTCTTGTAGTCGCGGCTCGGGCCGCAGCCGGCGATGACCTTCAAGCCTGCCTTGTGCAGGCGCTGGCAGATCGCGGTGCCGATGCCGCCCATGCCGCCGGTGACGTATGCCAGTTTCGCCATTCTTGTCTCCTGTGTTGTTCCCGTGTGTGAAACATCAAACGTGAAAAGCGAAAGGTCGGAGGCGATGTGCCCGGCACCACGCCGTTCACCGTCCGCCTCTCAAGTTTCGCCGTTCACGGTCCTACCTTTCCACTGCCAGCGCCACGCCCATGCCGCCGCCGATGCACAGCGACGCCAGTCCCTTCTTCGCGTCGCGCCGCTGCATCTCGTGCAGCGGCGTGACCAAAATCCGGCAACCGCTGGCGCCGATCGGATGCCCGAGCGCAATCGCGCCGCCGTTGACGTTGACCTTCGACGTGTCCCAGCCCATCTCCTTGTTCACCGCGCAGGCCTGCGCCGCGAACGCCTCGTTGACCTCCATCAGGTCCAGGTCGGCCGGTTTCCAGCCCGCCTTCTCCAGCGCGCGGCGCGCCGCATCCCGGACGCTGCCGGCCCTTTGGACTGCCCGATCGGTTAGGCCTTTTCCTTGACGTAGCGGCCCGGCGCAGGCTCGATCACCTTGTACTTCGCACTGCCGTAGGTCTTCGGCGCCGCCTTCTCGCCACCGGCGAACTGCTTCAGCCACGCGTTCCAGTCGGTCCACCAGCTGCCGGGTTTCTCCTGCGCGTCGTGCAGCCAGACATCGGCTGTGGCCGGCAGCGACCGGTCTCCCGGAACCCAGTAGCTTCGCCTGTTCTTCGACGGCGGATTGATCGAACCGGCAATGTGGCCGCTGGCGCCGAGCACGAAACGCGTGCCGTGCGCCTTGTCGCCGGGAATCAGCCTCGCCGATGCGTAGCCGGCCTTCCACGGCACGATGTGGTCCTCGACGGCCGAAAACACATAGGTGGGCACCTTGATGCGCCCGAGGTCGACCGGCTGGCCGCAGCACTTCAGTGCATTGGGAATGCGCAGCTTGTTCTCCAGGTACATGTTGCGCAGGTACCAGCAATACATCGGGCCCGGAAGATTGGTGCCGTCACCGTTCCAGTACAGCAGGTCGAACGCCGGCGGCTGCCTGCCCTCGAGGTAGTTGCTGACGACGTAGTTCCACACCAGATCGTTCGGCCGCAGGCTGGAAAAGGTGTTGGCGAGGTCCTTGCCGGGCATCAGCCCGCCCTTCGCGAACTGCCGCTCGCGCATCCGCACGTGCGCCTCGTCGATGAACACCTCGAGCAAACCGGCGTCCTCGAAGTCGAGCAGCGAGGTCATCAGCGTCAGGCTGGCGACCGGATCCTCGCCGCGCGCATACATCACCGCCAGCGCGCCGGCGAGGATGGTGCCGCCGACGCAGAAGCCGAGCGCGTTGATCTGCTTCGCTCCCGTCATCTCCTGCACCACGTGGATCGCGTCGATCGCACCGTGCTCGACGTAGTCGTCCCACGTGAGGTGCTTCTCCGCCTCGTGCGGGTTCTTCCACGACATCAGGAACACGGTGTTGCCCTGCTCGACGGCATAGCGAACCATCGAGTTGTCCGGCTGCAGGTCGAGGATATAGAACTTGTTGATCGACGGCGGCACGAACAGGAACGGCCGTGCGCGCACCTTGGGCGTCAGCGGCTTGTACTGGATCAGCTGGAACAGGCGGCTCTCGTAGACGACCATGCCTTCGCTGGCCGCCACGTTGCGGCCGATCTCGAAGGCCGTCTCGTCGCTCTGCGAGATCTTGCCCTTCTGCATGTCGTTCAGCAGGTTGACCATGCCCGCCTTCAGGCTCTCGCCGCCGCTTTCGATCAGCGTCTTCTGCGCCTTCGGGTTCAGCGCCAGGTAGTTCGATGGCGAGGCGGCGTCGACGAACTGGGAGACGGCGAACTTCACCCGCCGCTTGGTCTTGCGGTCGGTCTGGACGGTGTCGGCCAGCCGGTTCATGAAGTCGGCATTCAGCAGGTAGGCGCGCGCGTAGAACGAAGCCAGCGGATTGCCCTGCCAGGCCGGGTCGGCAAAGCGGTTGTCCTTGATCGGCTCGGCAGCCTTGCCGGGCTGCTCGATGAATTCGCGCCACAGCCCCGACAGTTGATCTACATAACGCCGTTGCAGTTCGCTGACCCGCTGCGTGTCGACGTTGAATTGCGGCGGCGGCGCCGGCTGCCCCGCCGCGTGCAGCGACTCCGCCAAGCCGGTCCACATCGACAGCCACGGGTTGGTCATCGCAGATGCGTCGGCAGCCGCAGGCCCGCCCACGCTACCCCGGTCGGCTTGCGCTGCCGTCTCGTTGCCAGCTTCCGCCCGCCCAGTTCGCCGTGCCGGTCGCGCCGCGCCCTTGCTTGCCCGAACTGCCATGGGTGCCCTCTCGATTCGTGCCTGGAAGATTGCTCTGCGGCGCCCGCGCTCGCCGCGTGGTCTTGCCGGCGCGATCAGCCGGCCCGCCGTTCGATGGGCATTGTCCACAGGCCGCCACCTGAGTGTCAAACGAAGCGCACCAAACCGCGGCACGCCTGCCGCCAAGGCTGCC
>Ga0209450_10001067_pt1 | contig 13764 bp, 10 predicted proteins | sample FrelakmetLWP11LW_FD_187149 | JGI IMG/M metagenome (GOLD analysis project Ga0209450, IMG submission 187149) | Freshwater lake sediment microbial communities from the University of Notre Dame, USA, for methane emissions studies - LWP11 LW (SPAdes)... | ecosystem: Environmental > Aquatic >... | reverse complement strand
CTTCTCTGGTGAAAAGCTTATTCCACTCTTCTGGGTCTTTAAGATGTGATGATAGCTTATCTCTTGTCACTATTTTGATATATGGAACTAACTTCATCATTTCATTTAGTTTGGATTTTAATTCATTTTCATCCAATCCTTCGCTTTTTCCAAAAGGTCCTATCGCCCTAATCTTTTTGATTAAGTCGTTTACAGTCTCTGCAAAACGGTTTCCTTCACTAGAAGACATAAATTCGATTCTTAACCTTTCTGGGTTCAATCCTATGTGTTCCATTATTTTTCTACAGAGAAGCACCATGTTGAGTGCATTATAATTTCCATGAGTAATATATTTACATTCATCAAGACGGCAACCAGCGATATACACCCCATCCATTCCATTTAAGAAAGACCGGAGTATGAACGCAAGGTCTATCCTTCCGGTACACATGACACGTATAAGTCTTATTTCATTTGAATATTGCAGTCTGGAAACTCCAGCCAGGTCAGCAGCGCCGTATCCTCACCAATTGCATACGAAGCTTATGATCCTCGGTTTAAACTTAAGGGCTGCGCTCATTCGTTCTCACCTCTTCAATACGAAAACAGGGTTCAAGGATTCCAGGATTCGAGGGGTCATGGGTTTAAATTCCTATCCTTTCACTTGAACCCTTGGCTCCTTCAACCCTTGAATCCTTTTACGTGATGTCTGAAACTGCGGCATCGATTTGGGCTATCAGCTGTTCATCTGCATAATGTTTCAATTGAATAGCCCCTGTCGGGCATTTTGTATTACAGAGACCATCTCCTTTGCAGAGAACAGGGTTAATCTTTACCTTTTTCCCTTGTCGTGTTTCATAAAGCTCTAAAGCCCCATAGGTACAGGCCTCAACACATGCTCCACATCCCATACACTTCCTCTCCTCTACCTCGCAAATAGAGCCGGAGGCGATGACGGTATCGTGCGAGAGAAGCGTTAAGGCTCGGCCAGCCGCTCCGTAAGCCTGGCTAATCGCTTCAGAGATAAACTTAGGATAGTGGGCTATTCCGCAAAGATAGACCCCATCGGTTCCAAACTCAACAGGTCTCAATTTGACATGGGCTTCCTGAAAGAAGCCGTCTGCACCCAAAGGGGCCTTGAATAGTTTGGATATTTCCTTGCTTCCTGCCGAGGGAATCGTGGCAGCAGCCAAAGAAACGAAATCGGCATCAATTTCAAGCTTATTCCCTAAAATATAATCCGTAGCGGTGACTTTTAGAATGGGCCGGCCCTCATCCGACTCACCCGCTTCCACCTGAGGTTTATCCTGCGGTTCATAACGGATAAACTTCACCTCTTTATTGGCCGCTTCCCTGTAATAATCCTCACTAAATCCATATGTTCTCATATCCCGAAAGAGGATGTAGATATCCATCTTGGGGTTGATCTCTTTTAGTTCCAATGCGTTCTTGATAGACTCACTACAACATATTCTGCTGCAGTAATTCCTGTCTTCATTTCTGCAGCCAATGCATTGGATCATCACGAGACTTTCTGCGTTAATGACCTTTTCATCTCCTTTGGCGAGTCTCTCCTCCAACTCAAGGTGGGTCATAACCCTTTCATCTTCTCCATAAAGATATTCGGTAGGTTTATATACCTCAGCACCTATAGCGATGACGGTTGCGCCGTGCTTTATCTCTGTCACTCCTCTTTCAGACTTCACCCAGGTTACGAAATTCCCAACATAACCGGTAGCCCCCGTGATGGTTGCATCCATATAAACATGGATCTGAGGATGTTGATACACCTTTCTTATTAGATCACGTAAATAGGCCTGAACATCCATTCCTTCCAGGGTAGTGTGAATCTTTAGTGCTATCCCACCCAGGTCTTGTCCCTTCTCTACCAGGTGAACCTCATGTCCCTGGTTGGCTATGGAGAGAGCACACGTCATGCCGGCGATTCCTCCACCCACCACGAGCGCTGCCTTGTTTACAGGTAGATCAAAATCCTGTAATGGCTCCAAATGGCAAGCCCGTGCTAACGACATTCGGATAATATCTTTTGCCTTATGTGTGGCTGCTTCCTTTTCTTTAGAGTGTACCCAGGAACAATGTTCCCTGATATTGGCCATGTCGAAGAAATATTGATTGATCCCTCCTTCTCGAAGCGAATAACGGAATGTAGGCTCGTGTGTTTTTGGGGTACAGGCCGCGACCACCACGCGATTCAGCCCCTTCTCTCTTATCACCTCCATGATTTGATTGGTTGACTCGGTAGAACATGAAAAAAGTTGTTCCTGAGCATGAACAACATTGGGTAAACCTAAGCTATATTCAACCGCAGAAGGGACATCGACCACTCTTCCAATATTTGCTCCACAATGACATACAAATACCCCAACTTTTGGCTCTTCTTGTGAGACGTCCCTTTCGGGTGGATAGACCCTTTCTGTGGTTAGCTTCCCTCGTCGGTAGTCAAGGAGTTCACCACATTGGGAACTTGCACCGTTTGCGGTAAAGACCGACTCGGGAATATCCATAGGTCCATGGAAGGCTCCGCTTATAAAAATTCCCGGACGAGTGGTCTCTATAGGATCAATAGGATTCGTTTTGCAGAATCCGTGAGGATTAAGCTCAATGCCGAACTTATTTGCCAGCTCATTTGCATCAACCGGTGGATTCAATCCAACGGATAATACCACCATATCGAATTCTTCCTCTTTGACTCCATCGTCGGGTGTCGAATACCGAATGGTGACGTTCTTGGTTTCCGGATCCTCTTTTACGATGGAGGTATAGCTTCTTATAAACCGAATCCCAGGAAGTTTTTCTGTCCTTTGGTAGAATCGCTCAAAATCCTTCCCATAGGATCGAATATCGTTATGGAAAATGGTGCACTCTGCCTCTGCGTCATGGTCTTTTGTCAAAATGACCTGTTTCTGTGTGTAGGTGCAGCATACGGCTGAGCAATAGCTTTTTCCACCCGGGGGGTTAACCTGTCTTGAACCGACGCATTGAATCCAGGCTACTTTATGGGGGTGCTTTAAATCAGAAGTACGCCTTATCTCACCTTCGTATGGCCCTGTGGAGCTTAGCAGCCTCTCATAGTCCATGCTGGTTACTACATTCAGCATTTTTCCATAGCCATATTCATTCTTCATCTTAGGGTCAAATGGCTCAAACCCCGGAGCGAGAATGATCGCTCCTACCTTTATTTCAGACTTCTCTGGCGTTTGGGTAAAATCGATGGCGTCTTTCTCGCACACGGCTTCACAGATACGGCATTTCTTTTCTTTAAGATAAAGACAGCTTTCATCGATATAGGTGATCAGGGGGATGGCTTGAGCAAAGTAGATATGGATGGCTTTATTCTTCGATATTTCTTGGTTAAATTGATCAGGGACTTTGACGGGGCAATATTCTACACAGGTCGTACAACCCGTGCATTTGCTCTCAATAATATATCTTGGCTTTTTAACCAGCGTTACCCTGAAATCTCCCTTTTCCCCCTCTACGCGGTCAACTTCAGTATAGCTCAGGACCTCTATGTTGGGATGCCGGCCGACCTCGACCAGTTTAGGCGATAGTATTCAGATGGAACACTCATTGGTGGGAAAGGTCTTGTCAAGCTGGGCCATCTTGCCGCCGATGGAGGGGCTTTGATCAACCAGGTAAACTTTAAAGCCCGCATTGCCAAGGTCGAGCGAAGCCTGAACGCCACTGATTCCTCCGCCGAAAATCATTACGTCTCCAAAATTATTGTCTCCGAAGGTTTTACGAATACTGCCCGCGAGACTTTTACCAATCTGGTGTTCAATGATTTCGAGTGTTTTTTCCACTTCTCTATGACCTCATCTCAATATTTATTAGAAAGGACGCTTAAACTCAAAATCCTAAACTCTAAATCCTAAATAAATTCAAAATCCAAAGATTTAAAACTTCAATGTTTTGGGTTTTGAGTTTCTTCCATTTGAGTTTATTTAGAGTTTAGGGTTTTTAGTTTAGGATTTTCCTTTAAATGACCTCTTGTATAACCTCTGTAATGTCCTTGATCTGTATGGCTTCGCTATCCTTCAGGGTTAACTTGCTGTCCTCGAATTGGCTGATGCAATACGGACAGGCCGTCACCAGCACCTCTGCCCCCACTCCAATCGCCTGCTGCAATCTCAGGTCAGAAAACCTCTCCCCCTTGGCCGTCTCCATCCAGATCCTACCTCCCCCCATCCCGCAACAGAGACTCTCTTGCCTTGAATCAGGCATCTCAACCAGTTCCAACCCAGGTATCTTTCTCAACACCTCTCGTGGCTCCTCATAGATGCCGTTGTGTCTTCCCAGGTAACAAGGGTCGTGATAGGCCACTTTCTTCCCATATTCCTTGGTGAACTGAAGTTTCCCTTTCTTAATAAGTTCGAAGAGATACTGGGAGATATGGACCACCTCGAAGTTGACCTTAAATTCAGAGTATTCGTTTTTAAAGGTATGATAGCAGTGAGGGGAGGAGACAACGATTTTTTTAATCCCGCTGTCGATAAAGGTCTTGATGTTTTCTCTGACAAGGCGCTTGAACAGGTCCTCATTGCCCGCCTTTCGCACACTCTCCCCGCAGCACATCTCCCTGGCACCCAGGATCCCATAGTCTACCCCTGCGTTGTTGAGGATGCTGGCCGTGGCCTGGGATACTTTCTTCAGTCTCGGCTCATAGCTGGGGTAGCAGCAGGGGAAATAGAGCAGCTCCGTGCCTTCGCTGAACTCCTTGACCTCCAGATCTTTCGCCCAGTTTGGCCTGTCATTGGGTTCTTGTCCCCAGGGATTCCCGACACTGGCAAGGCTTGTCATGATAGTTCGAAGATTGGGGATGCTTGCAGGAACGACCCCGTCTGGGACCAAGAGCCTTCGCATGGCCCTCATGACATCGATGATTTCTACGCCTCTGGGGCACTGATCGACGCACTTACGGCAGGTGACACAAAGCCACAGGTCTTCGGATTCAAAGGGAACCACGCCAAGTTTGGCCTGGTTGATCATCCTTCGGACAAAGAATTTCCTGACACGGTTCCACGGGCAGACGGTATCGCATTTTCCGCATTGGTAGCAGAGTTTATCAGCTTCCCCGCCTGCCTCTTTGATGCCATCGATGACCACTTTAAAGGGGAATAAAGGTACAGTTTCCATACTCTGTTTCAATCCTTGGTTTTGCCTTAATGGATGTTCAAATTCCAAACCTTAAACTCTAAATCCTAAATAAACTCAAAGCCCAAATGTTCAAAACGCCAAAGTTAGGTTAAAGATTGTGGATGTTTGGTTTGTTTATTGTTTCGAGTTTGTTTCATTTTGAGTTTATTTAGAGTTTAGGATTTTGAATTTAGAGTTTATTACCTTTAGTCCTTCTTTGCCATTCGGGCAACGGTATCGATTACCTTCTGCAATCCATATTTGTTTACCATGGATTCCAATCCTATCTCCATCTCGCCAAGCTTCACTTCTTCTTCTACTTCCTCTTCCCTTTCTTCGTAAGTCAAGGCATCATTTAAGCACCATTGAACGCACAAGGGCTTTTCTTGTGGCGGATCGTCTTCACACATATCGCATTTGAGAGGAATACCGGAATCGGGTTCTTTGAAAACGTCCCTGGATGGGCAGGAAGCCCTGCAGAAGTCGCACTCGCTGTATTCCTTTCCGTCAATCACATATTTGTCTCTGCCAGCACATTCGGCTTTAGCATGCTCACCCGCGTATACAGGAAGATAGACGTCTCTCAGTGGGTCACGAACCAGCCGAATACGAGACCTCGCCGGGTTATTGCTGCTATATTTCGGATTGGCATGAAAGGCTGAGCAAGCTACCTCGCATGCCCGGCAACCATTGCATTTATCAACATCGATCTTGATGAACTTGACTTTCTTCTTAACTTTACTCATTTTTTATTATCCCTCTCTGTTCTAAGTCTTCGGCAACGTAACCCAAATCCAATTCTTGTAAAGACTCTTTCGTAGGAATACCGTCCTTATTCCATCCCTTAAATTTGTAATACGCATCTAAAAGCTTTTCTTCAAGCTCGGGAAATCTTTTTTTCCAATGGTCCTCAGGCGGCTTCTCATCAGCTCTTCTCAAGCCTCTTCTTACATTAACGGCTCTAACCAGATTTCGGTTTCTGTTGAATGCTTGCGTCAGCCCGGCTTCATCCATATCGATCCCGGTGGCCGAGGAGATGAAGGTCGGTAAATTGTGTATGTGGTAGGGAGGCTTCAGGGGAAAAGACGACAACCCGGCGCACAACCCAAGGGCGTCATCAATGTGGTGCATCTTCTCTTGCCAGTCGACAATTTCACAACATGCTTCAACCGGGGGGTAGAATGGCATTGAGCGTTCTCCGCGCATTTCCCAGTCCAGAACGTATTTCTTAAACTTATCATTAGGGGCTTGGACCCAGTCCTTCACAAACTCTTCTTTCAACTCCATCGTGGAAAAAGGCGCCTGTGGAAAATTCCCTTCGATTTGAGTAATGTTCATCTTTTCTCCGGTAGAATACATCAGGAAATAGATGGGATTCAGCATTCCCAGTTTGAGAGGGAGCTGCTCATGTTTCTTGATGTTGTTGTGAGCATAGGCTTCTGCGCCCTTGCCGATCTGTTGGGCCGCCCAATAGGTGCCGTTGGCCAAAACATCTCCTATCCCTTCTCGCCGAACAATTCTGTCAAGTAACCAGTAAAATCTCCCCTCGTTATCGGCCGGGCACCCCGCAAAGTCCGCATCCGTTAAAATCCCTGCTTCTTTAAGCTCAAAGCCGAAAGCCATCGCTTGCGGGGTTGAGAACCCATCCACTCCATACTCCGTAGCCCGCTGAGCGATTTTAAAACCAAAATCCAAGTCTTCTACAAAGGCCGCCATCGTATAAGTCAGTTTCGAGAAGCATTTCATCATATAGGTTGAAATTCCCGGGACGGAAATGATTGCCCCGCATTTCATCGGACAGTTGTAGCAGCTGATGAGCCGTGTCCGCACTGTCTCAAGAGCCTCCTTCCACTTCTCTTCGATTTCCTTGTTCCAAAAATCCTTTCTCCGGACGCGGGCATTTCCCCACATGAAATTTTCGGTGTGCCACTTCTCATCAGTGTGTAACATCTCTTGCGGCGACCCAAGCCCGGCCAAAATGGGCATGACCTCAGGAACAAGTTTGGGTGCTCGGACTTTTATATACTCCAGCACGTCGTTGCAGAGCTTTATAAATTCAGCTGGTCGAGCGAGATTGATGTCCTTTGTTCCGCGAACAGCGATCGCCTTTATCCCTTTGTCTCCCATAACGGCGCCCAGGCCAAGTCGGCTGGCACTGGATCTGCCCTGCTCGATGGAAGCCATGTAAACCCTATTTTCACCGGCCAGGCCGATCGCAGCCACTTGGGCATTTGGCTCCTTCAACTCCTGTCGAATGAGTTCCGCAGTTTCAACAGCGCCTTTACCACGGAGATGACTGGCATCACGTATTTCTACCTTGTCATTGTTTATCCACACATAAATCAGATTTGGAGACTTGCCACGAAAGATCACTTTGTCATAACCAGCATACTTCAATTCCGGTGCCCAAAATCCTCCCATCATCGAATATCCCATCAACAGAGTCTGAGGAGAGTAGGTCGTAACAATGGTACGATTACAACCAGGAGCAGGTGTGCCAACTAAAAGACCAGTGGAAAATATGAGTAGATTATCAGGAGAAAAGGGTTCGGTTTCAGGGGGAACTCTATCCCATAATATCTTGGCGTTAGTTCCGAGCCCCCCAAGATGAAGTTCGGTTAATCTTGGGTCAGTTTCTACCCTCTCAATGTTTCCTCGGGATAGATCAATTTCCAAATTATACCCTGTCTCTGCGTACCTCATTTTTTAGCCCCTCTCCGCAGTCCTTGCCTTACGCTGCGTAGGTTGTTCATATTTTCACATGCCTTTCTTTAACAAAACCCTAATGCTCTTGTCAAGAGGAAAAGTGAATTGATTTCTGATCAATATGTTTAATGAGGTTAATAAAAGTTGACCGATCAAACCCTAGGGATTTGAAAAAGGAGAGCATATCGACCGCATCCCAGAGCACAGAGGTATGGACATCGTGGATTCCCCTTTTTCTAAAATAGTTGAAGAGTTTGTGGGCCATGGCATAGCCAATGCCCGTTCCCATATGACTGGGATGAACCATCACCACCTCGAGCCACCCGCTCTTCTCTAGACCAAATCCCTCTCCTTTAATCTCACCGATAATGAACCCGACCACCTTCCCTTCTTTTTCGGCAACAAAACCGACCCCTTCCTGCTTCCGAAGGTGATCCTTCACCATCTGCCGGACCCATTTACGGGACGCCTTCTTTTTGGTGATAGCACTGTGGATGGCAATAGTTTGAGGAATATCCCTAGCCATCAATTTTCGTAACTTGATCACTGGCGCTCTTCTTGACTTATTCGATGCGGATGATCTTAACATGCTTTCCTACCCACTCGGGGGGAAGATAGACCCGTCCGCTATTCCCGCTCTGTTTGACCTCTTTCTCAATCATCTCTTCGCCGTAAACTTCAAATTTTGATTTTCTGGTGAATGGAGGTTCTTCCATCGCGAAGGGGACGTCTGAACTGCGTTTTTTCTCTCGTACCATGATATCCACGGGTTTTTTGCCACAAATTAATTATAATTTAGTTATTATTTAGCCACAAAATAGTTATAATTGATCGCTAAAAATTTGTCAAGACAAAAAATGAGAAAAATGAACTAATAAATAAGAATCCGCTTTGGGATGAGTTGAACATATGAAAAAGAGAATAGTTTGGCAAGGATACGAACTGCCCGTTTCTGCCGAGAGTGTTGGCAGGTCTTCGGGCATTGCCTTAAAGTTACGGATAAGTTTTGTAGCGCCGACATTTCTGTCCCTCTTGCCGTGAAAAGAGAGTGGTAGAGTTTATGGAACTGTTTCCATTAGAAAGCCATAGAAAGGAGTCTGACGACTATGAAGGGAGAATTACAGAAAAGAAGGATTTTAGGTAGAGGCAAGGAAGTTTTTATTGGAGTGGATGTTCACTAAGAGAGTTGGCATGTCTCAGCACGAACGGAGGGAGAAGAATTATTCCATGGGGGTATCCCAAGTTAATATCATGCCTTGCAAAGACTCTTTGGTCACTTAAAGGATTGTAAGGTGGAAACGCCAATTGAGTTTTGTTCTCGTACGGTTTGTAACCAAATCTTAGCTTTTATAATCTGATTTTATATCTCTAACGTGCTTCCCACGTGCCCGTAAAAGAATCGGTCCCCGAATTCCTGGTAGAGTCTGAAGGCGGCTCCCATCCCTGTACAATGGCAGGCACCTATTTTTTCGATATTCATCTTTTTTAATGCCTTGATAGATTCCTCCAACTGTTCTGGTGTCAAAAAATCTAAGTGGGTTCCACCCAGGATGGCGAAAAATTTTTCTTTTCCTGTCTTATGGATGACATGGTTGATAATATTGATCATCCCTGAATGTGCACACCCAAGAATCAGGATAAGCCCTTTCTCTGTATTAAGTATGAGGGATTGATCATCGGAGAAGATATCTAGATTTGTTTTCCCATCGATCTCACTGAAGAGTCTTGGATCTGGTTTCTCAAAAGATGTTTTTCTCGGCACTTCGCCAGTCAAGAAAACCCCTTTTTCAACTTCTATAAAATCTTTATTGAAAATAAAATTAGCGCCAAGCGATTCCAGATATTTTTTCTTGTAAGGAAGGCCAACAAATTTTTTTGTTTTTTTTTCATTTTCTTTAATCACATGAATTCGATCGAGAAAGACATGGAAATGGGCGTGAACATCGACTTTCCCTTTCAGCTTGAGAACCTCAGGCAATCCTCCGGTGTGGTCATAGTGGCCATGACTCAAGAAGATTTTTTTGATGGTCCGCAGGTCTTTGCTCAATTCAAGGGAATTTGTTACAACGGATTGGCCACTACCAGTATCGAAGAGATAATTTCCTTGATCTGTCTCAATCAAAGCAGAAAATCCATGTTCTCCTAAACCTACCCGGCGGCCAACCGTATTTTCACAAATGATCGTTATTCTCATAAATCCCTCCTTTTAACCATATAGCATAGGATCATTTTAATTGAAAAGATTAAAAAAGAATTAAGGGCATCTGAAAAAATTCTTCTTCATACTCCGCATTTTCATGAAGTTAGTTTTATGTTATAGTCAAACTATGGTTACAGTCGATGAAGCCTTAAATAAGATTCTTTCACACATTTATTCATTAGGATTTGAAAAGGTTTCTCTTTTAGATGCCTTGGGGAGGGTGATCGCAGCAGATATCCACGCCCCTCGGAATATTCCGCCAATGGATAATTCAGCCATGGATGGGTATGCCCTAAGAGTTGAGGATATCCAAAAGGCTTCTCCCAATCATCCAATTCGTTTAGAGGTGATCGAAGACCTTCCCGCAGGATCTGTTTCCAAAAAGAAACTCGAGAGTGGCAAGGCCATCCGTATCATGACGGGTGCTCCCATTCCCAAAGGGGCCGACGCGGTTATTCCTGTTGAAGAGACAAAAAAAGAAGATGGATCTGCTTTGATTTTCAAAGCGGTTGGTCTCGGTGAAAACATCCGGAAGTCTGGGGAGGATGTGAAAAAAGGCGATCGTGTGATCTCCCGGGGGGATACGATCCGCCCTGCAGAGGTGGGAATGCTCGCTTCCGTTGGACGTTCTTTTATCTCTGTTTATCAGAGGCCGCTGGTAGCCATTCTCTGCACCGGAGATGAATTAGTCGATGTGGATGGGGAGTTGGATGAGGCTAAAATCATTTCCAGTAATTCTTATACATTATCAGCCCAGGTGAAGGAGTGCGGGGCAAACCCTATTCAATTGGGCATTGCCAAGGATAGCAAAGAAGAGATTGAAGAGAAACTTCGCCAGGGAATCCGAGCCGATGTCCTCATCACTTCCGCAGGTATCTCCGTCGGTGATTATGATTTTGTTAAAGATGTCATGAAGAATTTAGGTATGGAGATGGTCTTTTGGAAAGTGGCCATGAGACCAGGACAGCCTTTAGCCTTTGGCACGATTGCAGGAAAGCCAGTGTTTGGCCTTCCAGGGAATCCTGTTTCGTCCATGATTTCTTTTGAGCAATTTGTGAGACCCTCTCTTTTAAAAATGATGGGCTATCGCCAACTCTTTCGACCTGCCATTGAGGCCATCATGAAGGAGGAGATTAAAAAGATGGTCGGAAGACGTTATTTCATCAGAGGGTCTGTCTCTTTTGAAAAGGGGGAATACTTTGTTACCACTACTGGAGAACAGGGGTCTGGAATTTTAAGATCGATGGTGAGAGCGAATGGGTTGATTGTGATCCCTGAAGATCAAGAAATGGTGAGGGCAGGGGAGAAAGTTAAAGTGCAGCTGCTGGACAGAAATTTTTAAGGGTTCAAGGTGGCTAGGGTTCAAGGATTCAAGTGGTAGGAGATATTTCAAAAATACTTAAAGGATTTTTTAAATCTTTTGACTCTGAATGCTCGAACCCTTGACCCCTCGGATCCTCGACCCCTATAGCGAGGTTTTGTCAATTGATTCCTATCCTCTCTATTGTTGGAAAATCGAATAGTGGAAAGACCACCCTGATTGAAAAATTAGTTCCCGAGTTGACTCGGCGGGGCTATCGGGTTGCAACGGTCAAACATGATGTTCATGGGTTTGAAGTAGATCAGGAAGGGAAGGATAGCTGGCGACACAAGCGGGCAGGGGCCCACACGGTGGTTATTTCATCCCCCAATAAGGTGGCCTTAATTCGAGATGTGGAGAAGGACCTCACTTTGGATGAGATTCGGGAGAAATTGATTCAGGATGTGGACCTTATCCTTTCAGAGGGATATAAAAAGGATGTGCAACCTAAGATTGAGGTTTTTCGCAAGGAGAAACACAAAGAACTTCTCTGCACCCCAAAAGATCATCTTGTCGCGGTCACTTCCAACCAGAAGTTTGATATCGATGTTCCCTGTTTTGATTTGGAAGATATGAAGGGGCTTGCCGACTTCATCGAGAAAAGGTTTCTCACCTCAACATCTCATTTGGAGGTTTCTCTAAAGGTGGATGGGAGACCCATCTCCTTAACCCCCTTTGTCAAAGATTTTTTAACTAAGACGATCAAGGGAATGCTCTCCGCCCTAAAGGGCTGTGAAACATCTCAACGTATTGAGATTCAAATTGAAAGCAAAGAGAAGCGAGGATAAATCTATTTAGGAAATAAGAAAAAAGATTTTTCAAAATTTTCTGATTCATTTCGATTAAACGTTTCACAAGTCTACCGCCTAAGATAACCCTGGAAGTCAACGATTACTGGAAGAAATGCGCAAGATAAAATAATGTAGGATTTTGTTGCAATCTCTCACTTCAGCCCTGCTCTGCGGAGTGCGGCAATAACGGTGATGATCCAAAGCGATTTCTTGACTCGATCCTATATTCACCATATGAATCTTAATCTTTCTCTCCATGTCTTTGGCAAAACATTCCCCACCGTTTTCCAGTGACGGACATCAGAAGGCGCCCACATCACGACCATCCATCTTCACTCTTAAAGTTCCGGAGATGTGGTACTGGAAATGAGGTGCTTCGCAGCTTTTAGTTTTAACGAGGGGCTTTACAAAATCAGACCATTTCCACCCAGGTTGAAAGGTTGCTCTTCCGATCACGGCCCCTCCTATTTTTACAAGCTCCAATTTCCCTTTTTCAAAAGTCCTCACCTCATCCGGTGCGCTAAGGCTTTTCACTTCCATCTTTTCCATTTTCAGCCCTCCTTTCTCAAAAACAATGTGCAAAAGAGAAAATTTCTATTCACAACCACCGATATAATGATTTTCACTTACGAACGGAATGTCAAGAGGTGCAAGTATCCAAAAGATGATTGTGAAAATTATCTTTTTGAGGTTTACCTTCTAAGATATTGTATGGGAGGGATTCTTTGAATCATTCTTTCGGAGATGAACTTGGGTTATGTTTTCCATTTTAAACCTCAACATGTTACTAGATGTTAGTCAAGAAACTGATCCGTCTTGACCCTTAGGGACATTTTGTTCGAAAAAAGGCTACCACAATTTGAAAATGGCCTGAAGCTAATTTTTAAGATTTTATATTGGAAACTCTCATGCTATACTAAATAAGAATCCATCAAACAAAATTTAGTCACAAAATTTTTATTCGCCTATAAGGTGCCTGTAGGTTTTTATACCTTTCGGAAAGTTTTTGAAGTTGGGTGGAGGCAGAAAATTAGGGAGAGGAGAACACGAATATGAAACTCTTCAACATCAAGTTGATTCCGTGCAGTTCAGGGAGTGACTTTTATTCAGAATTCAAAAAAAAGATGATGGTCCATACCATCTTCGAAGTCACCAAACTCATTTTCATCATTGCCATTGCTGCCTTCTTATTGCTGGAATATATTTCGCCTTTTGCCCAAAGGCGTCTGGGAATTGACTTCCCGGTAAGAATCAGGGAATCTCTCTTCTTTACAAAACCTGCCCCTGACGCCAGCGTTAAAGAAGTTTTACATCTCGCCAATGTGATCCGATTCATCACCGATGATCAGCTTTCTGAAAGTAAGGTTTTGAGGTATGCCGGATTGATCAGCCACGCTTCCCAAAAATATGTAGTCAATCCTCTGGAAATCATTGCATTGATCATGGCTGAAAGTAATTTCAAAGAAAACAGCATCAATCAGGAAAGCGGTGATTATGGTTTAGGGCAGATCAATTGGGGACACTGGGGAAAAGACTATGGATATACGCCCCAGCAACTCCTGGATCCATCG
>Ga0209450_10001066_pt1 | contig 13773 bp, 12 predicted proteins | sample FrelakmetLWP11LW_FD_187149 | JGI IMG/M metagenome (GOLD analysis project Ga0209450, IMG submission 187149) | Freshwater lake sediment microbial communities from the University of Notre Dame, USA, for methane emissions studies - LWP11 LW (SPAdes)... | ecosystem: Environmental > Aquatic >... | reverse complement strand
TCTTCGGTCCGGCCGACCGCCAGCGAGTCGATGTTAAACGCCCTTGCCGCGAACATTCCGGCCACGTGTGCCAGCACGCCGGGCTTATTTTGCACTAATGCACTCAATATATGCTTCATTGTGAACTCCTGATTTCAAAGGGTTTGTTCTATGCCATTTCAAAAATATCCAGACCGCTCATTTCATCGAGGCTCTTGCCTGTCGGCACCATCGGCCAGACATTTTCTTCAGGTTCGACACGGAACTCAACCAGACACGGACGGGTTTCCTTGAGCATCTTTTCAATCGTCGGGGCAACATCTTCCTTTTTCTCGACGGTATAGCCGACAGCGCCGAACGCCCGCGCCAAATTGGCAAAGTCGGGGCTTTGCAGACTGCTGTATGAATACCGCTTGCCATAGAACAGCTCCTGCCACTGACGGACCATGCCCATGTGGCCATTGTTGAGCAGGCATATCTTGATTGGCAGATTGTACTGCACGGCCGTCGAAAGCTCGGTTAAGGTCATATTAAACGAACTGTCGCCGTCAATATCGATGACCGTTGCGTTTGGATTTGCCAGTTGCGCACCGATTGCCGACGGAAGTCCAAAGCCCATGGTACCAAGGCCGCCGGAAGTGATGAACTGCCGGGGCTTGCTGAATTTATAGAACTGAGCCGTCCACATCTGATGCTGGCCGACGCCGGTTGTGATGATGACATCGCGGTTGTGCGTTTGCCGCCAGAGTTCTTCGATGACCGCCTGCGGTTTGATTGTCGCAGAGTTTTTGTCGTAGCGGAAGGGATACTTCTTCTTCCATTCGGCAATTTGCTTAAACCATTCATCACGGTCGCGAAACTCGACTTCTTTGGCCATTTCGGTCAGGACATCTTTGGCGTCGCCGACAACAGGGATGTCAGTTGCGACGTTTTTGGAGATGCTGGCCGGATCAAGATCTATATGGACGATCTTGGCATGCGGAGCAAACGATTTGAGCCGACCGGTAACACGATCGTCAAAACGGGCTCCGACGGCGATTAGCAGATCGCACTTTTGCACAGCAAAGTTGGCATACGCCGAGCCGTGCATCCCCAGCATATCCAGCGATTCGGCCCGGTTCTGGTCATAAGTGCCCAGCCCCAGCAGCGTCATCGTAACGGGGAGATTGGCTTTCTGTGCCAGCGTTCGCAACTCCTCAGAGGCGTTGGACGCAATCACGCCGCCGCCGACGTACAGCACGGGGCGTTTGGATTCATTGATGGCCTGTGCGGCCAGCGAAATCTGGCGAGCGTGGCCGCGGGTACGATTGCGAAAACCGGCAAGTTCTACAGGTGTTGGCTCTGAAACTGGAATCTGGGCAATTTGCATATCGACCGGCAGATCAATCAGGACTGGTCCGGGGCGACCGGTTTTGGCGATATAAAACGCCTCACGGAAAGCCTGCGGCAGCTCCGCTGGATTTTTGATAATCACATTGTGCTTGGTAATTGGCCGGGTGATGCCGGTCATATCGGCCTCCTGAAAGGCATCGTTGCCGATTAGTTCCGTTCGCACCTGGCCGGTAATGGCCACCAGCGGGATCGAATCCATCATCGCGGTTGCGATGCCGGTAACCAGATTGGTTGCTCCGGGACCGGAGGTGGCGATCACCACGCCAACCTTTCCGCTGGCACGGGCATAGCCATCGGCCATGTGGCAGCCGCCCTGTTCATGGCGGGGAATGATGAATTTGATCGGCGCATCGTACAGTTTGTCAAAGAGCGGCAAAATTACGCCGCCAAGATAGCCGAAAACCACTTCGACGCCCTGTTCTTTGAGGATATCGACAACAATTTGGCTGCCCTGTTTAGTCGCAGGCGCTGCTGTTTTTGGATCAGTTTTACTCATATTATGCTCCTGTATGTTCGAATCAATATTATCCGCTCATCAATTGAGGAGGGAAAGATGTTGGCGATAGATTGACTGCCGAAAATTGTCGGCGACGGGGGTACGGCGAGACATCCGCCGTAAGCGGTAGGGAACTTCATGTCTTTATTCTCCTGAAAAGCATATTATTATCCCGGCAGCCGCAAGGTTTTTGGACTTTTCGACCGACCAACAAAAATGCTCCGAGCATCCAAGCCAGTCAAGCCGATTTATTCGTCCGACTTACAGCGCCAAAACCACACACAAAACCGTGTATCTCAGGCAACTCGCGAAGCTTTTGACTTAGCGAATCAGGGGGTCATTATATCTCTCTCGGCAGGTTTGTCAAGAAAATTAACGAGAAATATCTATATATGGATGAGAAATATCTCCTGAGAAGCCTGTTTTCGGAATGATTCAAATAAGCCGTAAGTTTTTTGCATTTTTAAGTTATAGGACGTTTTGTGGAAAATAAGCTCATAACTAAAAACAAATTTATGCCTTGTTTACTTTCTTTCCCAGATAGTTTTTTCTGAAAAAATGAGATTTAAATGCCAAGGAACCCACTTTACCCCAGGGCTACGAACATAGCCATATACTGGAGAGGGTTTTTTATCAGACCATAAACCGTATTCATGTCAAACCGTCATTTTTGGCGCAAGGGGGAAACATTTATTAGACTTTATAAACCGCTGTGCTCCTTTAGAACACAAGAAGACAAAACAGGTCTTGTTATGTAGGAGGCTTTTCTTGTCGAACAACCCAATGACAGAGTTAATACCCTCTGCGGGCGCGGAATGCCTGTTGTGAGTGAATGATCTATATAAATGGATTGTGATGTTCGATTTTTTTGGAAAACACGTTTGTCCGATTGGCGTCGATTTAGGCAGTAGCTTTTTGCGGATGGCGCAAATCGGGTTTAACGGTCGCGGGCCGTATCTGCACGCGGCCGAAATTGCTGCGCGTCCGCAGGATATTGAACCGCAAAGCCCGGCCTGGCAGCGATGGGCAATAGACGCCATTAAAGACTTGCTTGTCGCCGGCGGTTTCAAAGGCAAAAAAATTATCACCGCCTTATCCTCGGATGATTTATTCATTGATCAGATTAAGATACCGCGAGGAGCGATGGATAAACTTAGTGAGGCGGTCGCTTCGCGTGTTCAAAAGAAATTGCCGTTTTCGCCTGAAAACGCGATGGTTTGTTCTGTTCCGGTAGAACTCGCGGTGAAAGAGCCCGACGTGGACGTGATTGTAATGGCCGCTGAGCGACAGAAAGTAGATCGTCATCTGGCGATTTATGAAATGGCAGGAATGGAAATCAGCGGGATGAGCGTATGGCCGGTGGCCATGATTAACAGTTATCACCGTTTTTTTTGTCGACGCAAAAACGAACAGGATCGCATTGTCATCCTGATGGATATCGGCACCCGCCACTGCAATGTTGTGATCGGCCGCGGCGGCGACTTGCTTTTTGCCCGCGTTATCCCGACCGGTTATATCCAACTCAGTCAGGGCCAGATGGTCCAGCGGCTGATCGCGGAAATCGACGCCTGCTGCCGGTATTTTGAGACTATTGCAGGGAAAGTGCCGGTTGAGCGATTATTGCTGCTGGCGGGCAAAGATGTGGACAAGGGAATCTGCGAGAAAGTTGCGGATCTGGCACAGAAGATGCAGATTCCGGCCCAGGTCGGCGATGTTTTGTCGGCAATTGACGTCAGTCAGATCTGCGCTGGCGCCATGGATCGGCGTAACAGCAATGTCGATTGGACAACGGCTTTCGGCCTGAGCCTTGAAGGGGCGTGAAAAAATTAAAAAATGAAACTAAAATTTACATCTTATTTCGAGGTTTCCTATGGCGACAATTAATTTTGTACCCAACGATTACATTCAGCAGCGGCAATCCAGCCGGGCGAATCTGATGTATTTGACGCTGCTTGCGGCGATGCTTGGCGGCATTGGGGTAACGTTTTCGATTATCAAGATGCGCCAGCGGGCGGTGTGTGTAGAACTGGATGCGGTCAATGTCAAAATGGCCAAGGCCAAAGAGCAGATTGCCCAGCTGGAAGAGTTAAAGTCTAAGGGCAAAATGATGATGAAGAGCATGGTGATGACGGCTGAACTGCTCGAACCGGTTCCGCGCAGCATCATTTTGGCGTGCCTGACGAACAATTTGCCGTCCGGCGTATCCTTGCTGGAAACCCAGATGAAAGAAAAAGAAATTAAAGTTCCTGTGCAGGCCTCTTCGACAGCGCCTAAGACGACGGCCTCTTCGGGCTCCCAATCCGGCGCCAAGACAACACCGCAGAAAGCTGCGCAGGCCAAGAATAAAAAGGCCGCTGCGCCTGAGACGAAAACCATCTTAGAGACGATGATCGAGGTTGAGGGCGTCGCTCCAAGCGATATTGAAGTCGCTTCGTTTATCGCCAATCTCAGCTCTTCGATCTTGCTGGACAACGTAGAACTGGTGCAGTCCAAGGAAGAGGATGTTGACGGAGTTAAGTTTCGTCAATTTCATCTCCGTATGTCGCTCAAGCAGAATCTGACGCTGACGCGAGACGATATTACAAAAATACGAAAACAACGAGAAGAGGCGATTTAAATCGACATTATGTCGTGATTGAAAGGACTATCCAATGACCAGCGGGATTCGACATCTTATATTTTTCGCGTTAATTATCGCGATGGCCTATATCTCCTGGGCTTATATGATTAAGCCGGCCAACGCGGCGCTGACGCAGGAAAAGGCCACCACCGAACAAAAGCGGTCCAAACTGGCGGAGCTGGAGAGAGCCAAAACCATGGCCAGCGATCTGAGCGAACAACTCGATAAAGTAGAAGATGCCATCAAAGTTTTTGAAAGCAAGCTGCCTCCCAAAAGCCAAATTCATACCGTGCTTGAAAAAGTAACGCTGATTGCACAGAAAAACGGCCTGACCCCAAAGACCATCAGTGCAATGAAGCCCACGGTAAAAAATGGCTACATTGAGCAGCCTTTGAAAATGGAACTGGATGGTGATTTTAACTCCTATTATACCTTTTTGCTGGAGTTGGAACGGGAAGACCGTATTACGAAAATTCGGGAACTATCGCTGAAGAAAAAAACACAGTACGAAGGACAGACCGAAGCGATATTTGTGATGAGTATTTTCTTTATGGATACCAAAAACTGATTACAGAAAGGACAGAACGATGCTTTCATTTCTGAAAGACGGACAGACAATACCGGCAGTCGCTGAAGCTGAACAGAATGGCGCAGAACCCGGTCTGACCAAGCAGGAAGATTACCTGACTGTGGCCGGTCATGGAAAAAAACTCAAACAAAGCACCATGCTGCTGATTGGGCTGTTTGTCGTCGGCGGTATCGGCGTATTCCTGATGGTCAAAAAAGCGACGCCGGCGCAGGCCAGCGCCGCTCAGGTAAAAGATGAGCAGGCGGAAATTGAATCGGCGATCGCACAGCTCAATGGAATACAGACCGAAATGAACTCGCAGATGAAAAGTGTAAATGGAAGACTGAATCATCTGAAAGACGTCGGACAAATCGATGTCAAGGATCTTAAAAAGAATCCATTTATGCTCGAAGCGGCGTCCGCAGAGGTCGGTTCCGACAATGCAGGACAACTGCAGATGCTGCAGGCACAGGCATATAAGCAGGCCGCCGGTTACACGCTGTGGAGTATTACCGCCTCACCCAGAGGAGCCTGCTGTATGATTAATGATACGGTTTTATATGCAGGCGACAAGCTCGACAAATTCACCATCAAGCAGATCGGAAAAGAAACGGTAATGATTGAACGCGATGGGGTCAGTATAGAATTAAAGATGAATTGATGCGGAAGATCTTCGGAAAAAAACAGGAACGCCGCATCGAGGAATACGTTGCGGTAGCAGACCTTCAGGCTGGCCAGACCGAACTGGCGCCAGGCCTGCGAATGCTCTATTCGCCTACCGCGACAATCAAAAACCACGTTCGCGACCTGGCCGATGCGCTGTTCGAAGAGCAGATCATAACCCCCGAGCAAATGGAATCCCTGCGCAGTGAGCAGCAGCGCGGCACCCTTGATCTCGATAAATATCTTCAGAAATTAGGCGTCAGCAAAGACGATGTGCTTAAAGCCAAAGCAAAATTGTATGGCTTTGAATACCGCAAAATTACGCCTGCAGATATCGACAAAGACGTTTTTGATAAGCTCGAACTGAGTTATATTCGCAATAATCTGCTGCTGCCTATCGCTATTCGCGATGGCGTCCTGACCGTCGGCGCCAGCGACCCTTCCAATGTATTCGGTATTGACGACGTTAAACGTCATCTGGGAATGCCGGTGGATGTCGTTGTGTGTTCAGAAGAGGACATTCGCGCCATCTGCGACAAGTTTGACGAAAGCAAGCTGAATTATAATGTCAACGAACTGATGGGCGATATGGGGGAAATTGAGGTCCTCGAAGACATCAGCGAAAGCAGCGCTGAAGACCTTGAAAAAAGCGCGGGTGAATCGCCGGTTATTAAATTTGTCAATTATCTGCTGAGCAACGCGATGCATGAAGGCGCCAGCGATATTCATATTGAACCTAAGGAAAAATATACTAAAATACGCTTCCGTATTGACGGCATTTTATTCGATTCGACGCAGGCTCCTGCCAAGATGCATCCGGCGATTGTTTCACGTCTGAAAATTATGGCCAAACTGGACATTTCCGAACGACGCGTTCCGCAGGACGGGAAAATTGCCGTTATTATGAGCGCTCGCAAAGTCGATCTGCGCGTTTCAGTGCTGCCGTGCAGCTATGGCGAAAAAGTGGTTATTCGTCTTTTGGACAGCAAGAGCATTATGCTTGGTCTGGATAAAAGCGGAATGGAGCCGCGTATTCTCGATGCGTTTCTGGAACAAGTCAATCTGCCGCACGGCATTCTGCTGGTAACTGGACCGACCGGTTCGGGAAAAAGTACGACCCTGTATTCGGCGCTGGCGCAGATTGACAGCAATACGATGAATGTCTCGACCGTCGAAGACCCGGTCGAATACAATCTGGAATACACCAATCAGGTTCAGGTCAACGAGAAAACCGGGATGACATTTTCTGCCGCATTGCGCAGCTTGCTGCGTCAGGACCCCGACATCATTATGGTCGGCGAAATCCGCGACGGAGAAACGGCCCGCATCGCCGTCCAGGCGGCGCTGACCGGCCACTTGGTACTGTCCACCCTGCACACCAATGATGCGCCAAGCAGCGTTTCGCGATTAGTCAATATCGGTATCGAACCGTATTTGATCGCGGCGTCATTAAATGGCATTTTGGCGCAGCGGCTGATTCGCCGTATCTGTAACCATTGCAAAGAACCGATGACGGCGCCGGAGAATCTGCGCAAGTATCTCGACCGCGCCGGAATCGAACCGTCACAGTTGGTTCGCGGCAAAGGCTGCGATCAGTGTCGCAACAGCGGTTATGCTGGACGAGCCGGTATTTTTGAACTCCTGGTCGTCGACGACAAGTTCCGCGAAATAATTAATGTTGATGCCTCGGTAAACAGTATGCGTAAGGCGTTTGCGGCTTCCGGATGGCCGTGCTTGTTTGAGGACGGTCTGGCTAAAGTAAAAAAAGGCGTTACTACCATCGACGAAGTGCTTCGCGCAACCGAAGTCTCCGGCGAGTTGGGCGATGATATTGTCAAAAGTTAAATTCTAAATAGCGAGAACTACTATGTTTAATGTCAAAGAAATGCTTACAGTGGCGATTCGTAGAGGCTCATCCGATGTGCATATCAATACGGAAATGCCTCCGATTATGCGTATCAATACCGAACTGGTCGTCATGGATATGCCGGACATAACACAGGACATGGCGAAACAACTGGTCATCCAGATGGTCGGCGAGAGTAAATTCGCGACTTTTGAGCAAAAACGCGACCTCGATTTTTCAACAACGATTGACGACGGCAGCCGTTTTCGCGTCAATGCCCACTGGCAGAAAGAAACCATTGCCATCTCCTTTCGTGCCATCTCCAATAAAATTCCGGATATCGACAACCTGCATTTGCCGCCTATCATTAAGGAATTGACGGACTTGCCGCGCGGGCTGGTTCTGGTTACAGGCCACACCGGTTCGGGCAAAAGCACGACACTGGCCTCGATGATCAACGTCGTCAATCAGAAATACCGCAAGCGTATTATAACGATGGAAGACCCCATTGAATATATGCTTCAAAATAAATCGTGTATGATCGAGCAGCGTGAAATCGGATCGGACTGCCCGACATTCGCTTCCGGCCTCAAGCACGCTCTGCGCCAGGACCCGGATGTCATTCTCGTCGGCGAAATGCGAGATCTTGAGACTACCAGCTCGACGGTTACCGCCGCAGAAACCGGACACCTTGTGTTGTCCACGCTGCACACCATCAACGCTTCGCAAACGGTTGAACGTATCATCGACATTTACCCGGCCAGCCAGCAAAATCAAATTCGGGCCATGTTGTCCAATACACTGCAGGCGGTGATTTCACAAACATTATTTAAACGCGTCGATAAGCCCGGGATGGTGCCATGTGTTGAGATCTTGCTTTGTACTTCGGCGGTACGAAACTGTATTCGTGAAAATCGAATTTACGAAATTCCCAATATTATCGAAACCTCGCGCCGTATGGGAATGCAGACAATGGACTATAGCATTCAGCAGATGTATCTGGCTGGATTTATCGAGCGGGATGAAGCCATTCTGCGATCCAGCAACCCCGGCAAAATGGAACGCGCCCTGCCGGCCAAACCAGGACAGGAACCATCGGCGATACTGGCGGCGGCAACATCGCAATAGTTAAGGAGTTACACAATGGCAGTACAAATGCAAATGATGGCTAAGCCTGCTGGAACACAAACCAAACCCAGCGCCGGCTCACAGCTTTCGGTCTCCAGCTTCAGCATTGAATTCGGGCCGAGCAAGAAAGATATTCTTAACTTCACCAACCAGCTTGCGGTGATGATACGAGCCGGTATCAGCCTTCAGGAAGCGCTGGAATCCATCGGCTCCAGTATTCAAAGACAAAAATTTCGCGTGATCGTCATGGACCTGAAAAACCGCATTGAGGCGGGCGAAAGCTTCTCACAGGCACTGGCTCAGCATCCCGATACGTTTACCAATTTGTATATCAACATGATTGCGGCGGCGGAAATTTCAGGCTCGCTCAGTTCGATGCTCCAGCAGCTTGTCGGCTATCTGGATCAGGAAGCTGAAACGCGCGGCCAGGTCATCAGCGCGATGGTCTATCCCATCATCATTGGCGTCATGGCGGTTACCTGCGTAACATTCCTGTTGACTTTCGTACTGCCTCGTTTTTTGGTGGTTTTTGCAGGCAAAGAACATCTGCTGCCGACGCCGACAAAATTGATTATGGCCGCCAGCGGCGGTCTGCGCAATTACTGGTTTATTGTATTTCCTGCCATCGGCGCAGCAGTGATGGGACTTTGGTATTTTACCTCCAAAACCGAGATCGGAAGACGGTGGTGGGATCAGGCCAAGCTCCACATCCCCCTGCTCAAATCCCTTTGCCGCAGTTTATATATCACCCGAAGCATGCACACCATGGGTGTATTGACCAATGCCGGCGTCCCGATTCTGGATACGATTTCCATCACGGCGCAAATTACAGGCAATGTACTTTATGAATCGATGTGGAAAAGCGTTCACGAGTCTGTCCGGCAAGGCAAGAAAATCGCCACAAGTCTCAGTGCCTATACCCTCATGCCCAGCAACGTCGTTCAAATGATTCAGTCCGGCGAAGAATCCGGTACGCTTGGCGAAGTCCTTGGTGATATTTCCGAATTTTACGCGCGCGAACTAAAGACTACGATTAAAACCGTTACAAGCATGATTGAGCCGATTATGATTGTTCTGATGGGCGTCCTGGTCGGATTTATCGCGATGAGTATTATTCTGCCTATCTTCAAAATGTCCAGCGTCGTTACAGGAAAATAAAGAAGTGAAGCTCCGTAGAAAACCCGTGTTTTTTAGACCCCGGAGGGGTCATTATAAAGTAGCCGGGGGTGGAAACCCCCGGAACGTAGAGTGTCCCAATTTGTTAAGCCCCGGCGGGGCGACACAAAATGGTGCTTTTCCGCAGAGCGAGAATTGAAAAATTGAAGACAAAAATCAGAGGTATTTCTTATTCTGACTGCTTATTGAGGATTTAATATTATCAACCCGATGGGCGAAAGGAACATGTATCATGAAAAGTCCAAAAAAAAGTACGGGTTTTACACTGATTGAAGCGCTGATGGCGGCCATGCTGATCGGTTTGGCTATCGCCGCGTTGGCCGCCTCAAGCGGAGCGTTTACAACCTATAACGCCGCCGGAGTCGATCTGAGCACGGCGGAATTTCTCATTGAGGAGATCCGCGAGAAGACAGCGTCTATGGCATTTAACGATCTGAGTAACTGTAACTATCCTGCCGCGGTGGATGCCAACGGAGATTTAATAGATGGATTTTCTGCCTATGCCCAGAATGTAACGGTTGACTATGTCAACCAGGACGATCTGACTCATCCCGTGACTGGACCAAAAGACTTTCGCCGGGTTACGGTAAAAATATTAAAAAATAATCGGGAGATTACCTCCTCAAGCTGGATACGCGCCAATTATTAACTACGAACTAAAAACTAAGAACTTTCGAAAAGGGTTCTTGCTATGAAAACAACAGAAAAAAAACGCGGATTTACCATGATCGAAGTGTTGATGTCGCTGGTTATCTTAGCGATGCTCATGGCCGCCGTAGCCGTTGCATTCGATGCCTCGATTGTCAACTTTCAGGCCAATGAGAGCATTTCCAAAAATATGAATACCGCGCGTGCGGCATTGTTGCGAATGACCACCCAAATACGCACTGCTCAGGACGTAGCGATTGGAGACCCCAATTCACAGTGCAGTCTTACCACAGCCGAAGGCGACGACATCTGCTTTTGGTATGATACCACCGATGCTGCCCACCGTGTTCTGAGACTGAACACAGATGGAACTATGGACAATAATGATCCTATTCTGTGTCGCAATGTAACGAAAGCCACATTTATCCGTGGGACGGGCGGCACCCCCGCTGTCGTACGCAATGTCCGAATGGTCTTGACGATAACCGATGACAAAGGCGGCAATTCCCAAACCCTTGCTGCCGCTGCCGTAGTCCGCTGCAATCTCAACTGACAATCTGTCTGTGGGAAATATCCTTATTTCTGGCCACCAAGAGCCTTCCCCTGCCCCGTAGGGTACAAAAATTAATCTGCGCCTAACGCTTTACTATCTCACAAGTTGATATTGAAAATCTCGTCTGGAAAATTCAAGTGTTTGTCGAATTTTATGCTTTTGACCTTTTGTGGACATCTGGATTTGCGGCAAATAGTTCGCAGTGCGCGGAGTATCTCCCTTGCAGGCTGCCGAAAAAATTCCTACGCGGCCAGCCGATGATAGGATTTGAGCAATCCGCCGAGACGTTCGACGCAGGTAATCTCGGCATCTGAATTGGTTTTGTGCCGCGGTTCAATAATCCGACCGAGCGATTGGTGAATTCGCTCTTTGAAAAAAAAATACAACTATGGCGCGGGGATTGACGAGTTAATTTGCGGGAGAACTAAAAAGATCGGACATGCTCTGTAGAAAAGTTGTAGTTACTCTTTTTGCAATCTGTCGGCTTGCAAAGCGGGGGGTCAGCGGCTACAATGTCTTTCTGTTTGTACATAACTATTTGTTTTAGGAACGAATTATGACCGTTGACATTGCTCGACAAGTTGAGATTCTCAAACGCGGCGCTGTGGAGGTTTATCGGGAAGATGAGCTGGCGCAGCGGCTTACCGAACGGGCGAAGCAGGGCAAACCCCTGCGGGCTAAGCTTGGGATGGACCCGACGGCTCCGGATATTCACCTGGGGCATACGGTGGTTTTGCGCAAGCTTCGTCAATTTCAGGACTTAGGACACAAAGCCGTCCTGATTATCGGCGACTACACCGCCCGCATCGGCGACCCGACTGGACAAAATACCACCCGCCCGATGCTCAGTCCCGAACAGATTAAGCAGAACGCCGAGACGTATTTTCAGCAGGCCGGCAAGATTCTGGATATGTCCCCCAGTAAAGTCGAGGTACGGTTCAACAGCGAATGGCTGGCGGATTTGAAGCTGGCTGACATTATCAAGCTGACGGCCTCGATGACCGTCGCCCGAATGCTGGAGCGCGACACGTTTGAGATTCGCTATAAAAAGGGCGAACCGATTGGCATTCACGAGTTTCTTTATCCGCTGATGCAGGGATATGATTCAGTCGCCATCGAAAGCGACGTTGAGCTGGGCGGCACGGACCAGACGTTTAATAACTTAGTCGGGCGCGACTTGCAGCGGATCGCCGGTCAGCCTGCGCAGATTGTCATTACCATGCCGATTCTGGTGGGTCTCGACGGCGTGCAGAAGATGAGCAAGTCCAAAGGCAACTACATCGGCGTTACCGATAGTCCGTCCGATATGTTCGGCAAGACGATGAGTATCCCCGATAATCTGATGGATAATTATTTCACGCTGCTGACCGATGTGCCGGCGGACAAAATTAAAGAGCTGACCGATCCGAATAAGACACATCCCAAGCAGGCCAAAGTTTTGCTCAGCAAGATGATTGTTGAGCAATTCTATGATAAGCAGGCCGCTGAAGATGCTGCGGCGGGTTTCGAAAAAGTATTTGCGCAGAATCAACTGCCCGATGAGATGGCGGAGGTTGTGGTTGCTGCCGAACCGACCACCGCGTCCAAGCTGCTGCTGTGCTGCAAATTAGTCGATAGCGGCGGCGAAGGCAAACGCATGATTCAGCAGGGCGGCGTCAAAATCAACGAAGCAAAAGTCGCCGACCCCAATGAGGTGGTTACGCCCGCCGACGGGATGATCGTCCAAGTTGGAAAACGAAAATTTGCAAGACTGAAAATAAATAAGTAAATGAAGTTGTGGCGTTGGGAGTACAGGCTTTAGCCTGAAAAAAATAGGAAATAGAATTAAATCAGCCTGAAGGCTGTACTCCGAACACGACATAGAATATGGATGGATTATGAAAATACCAATGTTGGACAATACGAAACGATATACGGGATTGTATGTGGTGGATTTTGGCGATCACAGCGGTGTGGGGTTTACCGCGACCGAAGTAGCCGAATTGCTGGAAAGCGAGAAATTTGCGCAGATCAAGGTCTATAAAATTCACAATGCCCGCCCCGATGGCACAATGGAGCTAAAAGGCGTCCGCAACGAGACATTCCAGCTTGAAACGGGGATGTTCTTTTACGCCGCCGATGAAAAAACAGCCTGCGAGGATTTCAAGCGGCTGACTGCCATTGCGGTAGTCAGTGCCGCCCCCGCGCGGGCCAAAGTGTCTGTAGCGAAAATGTCCGAAAAAGAGTATGTTACCGCGCTGATTTATCCGGCTGAGTATGATGATGAGTTTAGCCGCTGGCTGCTGGATAACGCCTATCGTACTGCCGGTGCGGTGCAGGGCGGAGCGGGGTATGTCGCGCGGTACTATGATGCGCAAAAGGAAATCCTCGACCAGCGGCAGCTTTGGGCGGCGGATTCGTTTACGCAGCTTACGGGAGCAGAACTTCTGGCCGCAACCCGGCTTGCGATGGTCAGATAGGGAAAATATTGTGAAATCTTTATCTCGAAAATCCGGTAGGGCGGGTCGCGTTGGTTTTCTGGTGGGTGTGTTTTTCGGCTGGCTGATGACCAAAAAGCCTGTCGTAACACAGAATGATGTCCGCAAGCTGGATTTTTCGACCTCTTCACAAAAAATGGGTTTGCGGTTTAGTGAGCGGCTTCGGGATGTGTTTCGATTTCGCTGGCTGGGCCGCAGATAAATCGATGAGGTGGAATGCATAGGGC
>Ga0209450_10001065_pt1 | contig 13783 bp, 11 predicted proteins | sample FrelakmetLWP11LW_FD_187149 | JGI IMG/M metagenome (GOLD analysis project Ga0209450, IMG submission 187149) | Freshwater lake sediment microbial communities from the University of Notre Dame, USA, for methane emissions studies - LWP11 LW (SPAdes)... | ecosystem: Environmental > Aquatic >... | reverse complement strand
GTTGGTTAACCATGCAGTCAATATAAACGATGACGTTACGTCAATGTCAAGGGGCAATTTGGGGAACTTAATAGAGAAATCTACTGAAGGGAAAAGTACCAACCTTGTATTTCTGGCGAAATTGAAAGTTGTTGGAATGCGAGCGAGAGGTTTTGTTCTTCCTCATAGATCATGATAGTCATTTCACTCATCTGATGGATCCGCTTAACAGGGGAGATTTTTTTATGCAAATGAAAGGGGTATCCATAATCGGGAGGCAATATCCTTATGTGTTCCATTGATGTCATTTCAAAAAGAGTGGCGCTAAGAACAACCTGGAATAGAAAAATTTTATGCGGGGAATCCGAGCAATATTCACCAATGAACCCTGTATCCTCAACCAGGGAATGAAGATTTGACTTTGTTTTTTCCAAAATCCCAAGGTTTGGATCGATACAAAAGCAATGAGTATTGAAATAAGGGAGAATGTTTTGCTCATCGACAAATGATTCAAAAACCCAAGTCATTTGGGGGGTATTACATTGTTGATAGACTGACTTCCAAAAACCATCAATCTCCTGCTCGACTGGTTGACCCACATTGCGAATGTGAACCGGGCGAAAAGCAGCATTGGTTTTTTCATCAAGTATAAAAAGGGAGGGTTCCCTTAACACAAGGCAACAAGGATCAATCCAGGCGAGAGAGCGTGTCTGCTGCCTTGCCAATTCCTCTGCTTGAACCCATGCAGTCACTTTGGTAGAGAAATAATAAGGTGGATTGAATGATTGGTCTTCAATACTAAATTGCTGAGTATTTCCGAGGTTTTCCAGAACTGTTGATTTCTTGATCGTGGGGGCAAGAAAAATCCAGAACGGAGAATTTCGATGAGTGCCACCAAATTGACGCAGACTTTTAATTAATAGTTGAATTCCGCGAAAGTCATCTTCATCTGATAAAAATGTTGAGAAAATAATTGGTAGTTTTTCCATATTAAAATTCCAGCCTGATTTCGCAGGCTGGAAAAAGGGTTATTTTGTTTGTAAATTTCCGCGGCCAACGCCCATATAGGTAAATCCGAGGTCTTTCATTGTCTCTGCGTCCCACGCATTACGACCATCCAGGATGACAGGTTGTTTCATCAGTTCTTTTATCTTGGAAAAATCGAGTTGCTTAAACTCGTTCCATTCAGTGGCTAAAACTAAAGCATCGGCTTTCTCTGCCACCTGGTAAGGATTCTCACATAAGGTGACGTTTTTCAATGTCTTTGCTGCATTTTCCATTGCCTGCGGGTCGTAAGCTCGAATATGCGCGCCTTCATTTTGAAGCAGGTGAATGATCTCAATTGCTGCAGCGTCCCGGATATCATCAGTGTTGGGTTTGAATGAAATCCCAAGGATTCCGATGGTTTTGTCGTTTAACGAATGCAACGCTTTGCGAAGTTTCATAATGGCGCGGCGGCGTTGATTTCGATTAATCTCCATCACCGCCTGTAGCATCTGAGGCTGGGTTCCATGAAGAACCGCCATATGTTCCAGCGCTTTCACATCCTTGGGGAAACACGACCCGCCCCACCCCAAGCCTGCATCCAAAAAAGCATGACCGATGCGTTTGTCATATCCCATTCCAAGCGCCACTTCTTTAACGTCAGCACCTAATTCCTCGCACATATTGCCAATTTCATTGATGAAGGAAATACGGGTTGCGAGAAAAGCATTACTGGCATACTTGATCATTTCAGCGGTACGCAGGTCCGTGACCATGATTGTGCAGCGCAGGGATTGATAAAGAGCAGCTACCTTGTTGGCAGCTGTGCGATCTTCAGAACCAAGCACAACGCGATCCGGGTTCATAAAGTCATTGATGGCGGACCCTTCGCGTAAAAATTCAGGATTAGAAACGACTGAAAATTCCAGCGGTTTACCTGCACGGCGTTTGTTGATCACTTCTGCGACCCAATCACCGGTGCCAACCGGCACAGTAGACTTGTTAATCACCAGGATAGAATGCTCAACAAGGTCGGCAATTCGTTCTGCGGCTTGCTTGACATATTGCAGATCGGCTTCACCGTCGTTACCAGAGGGCGTGCCAACTGCAATGAAAGCATATTCGGCACCCTTTAAGCCATCTTCATAACTCATGGTAAAGGATAACCGGCCAGCCTGGACATTTTGCTTGACCAGTTGTTCAAGCCCCGGCTCGTAAATGGGCATGATTCCGTTCTTGAGGTTGTTAACCCGGTTCGGATCAACATCCAGGCAAATGACATTATTGCCAAGGTCGGCAAAGCATGTGCCGGTCACTAACCCCACATATCCAGTTCCAATTACGCAAATTTTACTCATTTATTACTCCCTGAATTGGATGATTTCGCGTCTAATTTTACCATGCTGGATTTCTACCAGTTTTGCAAAGCTTTTTTTGCTGACCTTGTATAATGATAATAAGCAGTTACCTGGAAGGAGGAATTATGACCGCGAAAATAATCGATGGAAAAGCTACGGCTGATCGGATTCGTATGGAGGTCATGGAAGTTGTACAAAAAAGAACGGCAGCCGGTAAAAGTAAACCAGGATTAGCCACTGTCCTGATAGGTGATAATCCGGCATCTCTAACTTATGTTCGATCAAAACAAAAGGCGTGCGCGGAAGTTGGCATCGAATCATTCGGTTTTGATTTGCTGGTTAATACTCCCCAGGCTGAGGTTGAAACTCTGATAAGGAAACTTAATGCTGACCCTGCGGTAAATGGAATTCTAGTCCAGCTTCCACTTCCCTCAAGTCTCGATGAGCAAAAAGTATTGGCAGAAGTCTCGGTTGAGAAGGATGTGGATGGATTTCATCCAATCAATATTGGGAGGTTGGCACAAAAAGGGCGGGATCCATTATTCATCCCTTGCACGCCGGCTGGCTGCATGTATTTGCTGGAACAAGAGCTTGGCTCCCTGGAAGGTGCAAACGCTGTTGTCCTGGGAAGATCAAATATCGTAGGAATGCCGGTTGCATTACTTCTGGTACGGGCGAATGCTACGGTTACCATCTGCCACTCACGGTCAAAGGACTTGCCGGGTATTGTTAGGTCAGCAGATATTCTGGTAGCTGCTGTTGGCAGGGCTGAAATGGTACGTGGGGATTGGATCAAACCCGGAGCAGTGATCATTGATGTCGGCATTAACCGCAAGGATGATATTACCAGGCCAAAAGGCTATCGCCTTGTAGGTGATGTTGCGTTTGACGAAGCCATGCAAATAGCCGGTGCTATTACACCTGTACCAGGCGGCGTTGGACCGATGACCATTGCCATGTTATTGAAGAATACATTGAGGGCAGCTGAACTTACTCATTAAATAGTTTGTCAGACAATTGACATTTTTCAATAAATTCGATACACTAGGAGCGTAGGTTTGTCTGACAAATCTACGCTCCATTTATTTCACAAATCAGGAGTGCCATGACTACCCTGCTTGTCAAGCACGCTGAACTGTTAGCAACTATGGATGACCACCGTCAGGAAATCCCTGATGGCGGTCTTTTTGTTAAGGACGGTTTTATTGCCCAGGTTGGTCCAACTCCGGAATTGCCTTCAACAGCAGATGAAATAGTTGATGCCTCCGGGCATATTATTCTTCCCGGGTTGGTCAATACCCATCATCATTTTTACCAAACGTTAACCAGAGCAATTCCTGCTGCGCAAAACGCAAATCTATTTAATTGGTTAAAAACGCTTTATCCCATTTGGGCACGGATGAATCCAGAAGATATCCGGATTTCAACGCAAACTGCGCTGGCAGAACTGGCTCTGTCCGGTTGTACCACTGCTTCTGACCATCTTTATCTTTTCCCCAATGGTTCCTCATTGGACGATGAAATTGAAGCTTCCAGGGAAATTGGGATACGGCTGCATGCATCCCGAGGATCGATGAGTCTTGGTGAAAGTAAAGGCGGTTTGCCCCCGGATAGTGTTGTCGATAGCGAAGACAAAATTTTGGCAGACAGCGAACGCTTGATCAATCGCTATCACCAGCCTGAAGCAGGGGCAATGATACAAATTGTCCTGGCGCCATGTTCACCTTTCAGCGTCACCGGTGAATTGATGAAGGAAAGCGCGACGTTGGCGCGAAAATATGGAGTTCATCTTCATACACACCTGGCAGAAACCCAGGATGAAGAAGAATTTTGCTTGCAGAAATTTGGCTACCGCCCTGTGGCTTACATGCAGTCAGTAAACTGGGTAGGTAACGATGTTTGGTACGCCCATTCTGTGCATGTTTCACAAGAAGAAATTGTTGTCTATGCCCGGGAAGGTTGTGGCGTTGCTCATTGTCCATCCTCCAATATGCGGCTTGCATCAGGAATTGCACCGCTCCAACGGTATATCAAAGCTGGCGTGAATGTTGGTTTGGGTGTGGATGGTTCTGCAAGCAATGACGGGTCTCACATGCTTGCGGAAGTTCGGCAGGCAATGCTGCTTGCGCGGTTAAAAGCTGGTCTGGACGGCGCTTCGTTATCTTCCACCGGCGGGGAAATTCTCACTGCGAGACAGGCATTAGAACTTGGAACTCGCGGAGGAGCAGCCGTTCTGGGACGGAAGGATATTGGCTCACTCGAAGTGGGTAAGTGCGCAGATTTCATTGGCTTCAACTTGAATCGATTGGAATTTTCAGGCGCACTCCATGACCCCCTGGCAGCGCTTGTTTTTTGCCAACCAGTGGGTGTGGATTTCAACTACGTGCATGGTAAAGTGGTCGTTAAGGATCGCCAACTCCTGGGGTTGGATCTAGAGAGGCATGTTCGCAGGCATAACCAGGCAGCCCTGCGCTTGATGCAAGTGTAACGAAAAGGGAAGAGAGAAATTTATGGGAATGGACTCTTTTTGGTTGCAAAACTCACGCGAGCTCGTGGATTGCGCAATGGGGCGTATTCCTGCTTACCTGGTAATTAAAAACGGCCGATGGGTTTGTGTTCAGACCGGAGAAATTATCCCAAATATTGATATTGCCATACGCGGTGGAAGAATTGCGTATGTGGGAGAAAATGCGGATTTTGCCATAGGCGGACAAACGAAAGTTGTTGATGCTGCGGGCAAATTCCTCGTTCCGGGGTTGCTTGATGCCCACATGCACGTCGAATCTGGTATGGTTACTGTTACGGAATTTGTGCGGGCGGTGGTACCACATGGAACGACCGGCATGTTCATTGATCCGCATGAAATTGCCAATGTATTTGGTTTACGGGGCGTCAGGTTGATGGTTGACGATGCGTCAGTACAGCCAATTCACGTATTTGTGCAGATGCCATCCTGTGTCCCCTCCGCACCCGGTTTGGAGACCCCCGGAGCTGTATTGGGTCCTGCCGAAGTTGCAGAATCGATGACCTGGCCGGGAATTATCGGACTGGGTGAAATGATGAATTTCCCCGGGGTGGTTAGCGGGGACGACAAAGTTCACGCCGAGATGACCGCCACGCGCAATGCGCACAAAGTAATCGGTGGACACTACGCTTCACCAGACCTGGGAAGACCGTTTGCAGGTTACGTTGCCGGAGGTGCCCAGGATGATCATGAGGGGACCAGACTGGAAGATGCTGTTGCCAGGGCGCGCCAGGGGATGAAAGTAATGCTGCGCTATGGTTCAGCATGGCAGGATGTCGCCACACAAGTTAAAGCCATCACCGAACTTGGCCTGTCGTCACGCGGTTTTGTTCTCTGCACGGATGACTCGCAAGCTGAAACTATTTACCGTGAAGGACACATGGATAGGGTAATCAGCCATGCGATGAGCGAGGGATTGGACCCGATGACTGCCATTCAGATGGCGACTATCAATACCGCTGAATATTTTGGAGTTTCACGCGAAATCGGCTTGATTGCCCCAGGTAGGCACGCAGACATAGTACTTGTGGATGATTTGGAATCGTTCAAGATCCATTCCGTTTTTTCACACGGTAAGGAAATCTCGAGGGAAGGGAAGTGGTTGGTTGAACTCCCGCATATTGCCTATCCCGAATGGGCAAGACAATCTGTCCATTTGAGGAAACCGTTGGAAGTCGAAGATTTTGACATTCCGGTAGGAAAAGATAAAAAAGTAATTGCCAATGTGATTGGTGTCATTGAAAACCAAGCCCCTACCAAACATTTGCGAATTTCGATGACTCCTGTAAACGGTCTCGTTGAGCAAGACATCCCTCACGACATAGTAAAAATTGCCCTTGTGGAAAGACACCATGCCACTGGTAGAGTAAAAACTGGTCTTGTAAAAGGTTTTGGTTTCAATATTCCTTGTGCAGTTGCCACGACTGTTGCCCACGATTGCCACCAGATGATTGTCGTAGGCACAACAAATGAAGATATGGTTTTTGCTGCCAACCAACTCGCAGCCATCGGTGGTGGTCAGATTGTAGTGAGCCAGGGAAAAGTGTTGGGAAAAATCGAATTACCTGTAGCAGGGTTAATGTCTAATGAACCAGCTGAATATGTAGCAGAGCAAGCGCGCAGCGTACTATCTGGATTCAAACAATGTGGATGCATGATCAATAATCCCAACATGCAATTGAGCTTGCTGGCTCTTGTTGTTATTCCAGAAATCCGTATTACCGACCTTGGGTTGGTTGATGTGACCAGGTTTGATTTCATCCCAGTAACTGAACCTGATTTAAGTAAATGATCGGGTAATTATGAGCGAAAACTTGAATTTACAGAAAAAGGTACCAAGACATCCTTTTCAAATGCTGCAAAATGAGTTGGCAAAAATGATTGCCAAAACTCCCGATGGCGGACGACTGCCCCCCGAGCCGGAACTTGCGCGCATGTTAGGCGTTTCCCGGGCAACATTGCGGGAGGGCATGCGCTCATTTGAAGGGCAAGGATTAATTCGCCGACGCCAGGGTGTTGGAACCTTCGTTGTACCTCAGGCTAAGGTTATTGAGAGCGGTCTTGAAGTGTTGGAAAGCATTGAGCGAAAAGCCAATCGCATCGGATTAACCGTCTCAATGGGCGAATTGGAAGTTAAAGAAGTTATTGCCACAATGGATGAGGCGGAAAAGTTACAGATTGAAGAAGGTTCGAGATTGATTAGCGTTTCCCGTGTAATCTATGCAGATGACCGCCCAGTTGCTTATTTGATGGATATACTTCCTCCCGGAATTCTCACTGAAGAAGACTTGATGATAGGTTTTACCGGTTCAGTCCTCGACTTTTTACTAACGAAAAATAATATGAAACTGGATCGATCGTTCACTGACATTCAAGCCGTGGCTGCCACTTCAGCAATTGCTAAAAACCTTGAAATCCAACGCGGCGATGTACTATTGTTCTTTGCGGCAAGGTTGTATAGCGATAGTGGTCAGATTGTGGACTTTTCCAACAGTTACTTTTTGCCCGGTTATTTTCGTTTTCATGTTGTCAGGCGTGTTGCGATTTACGAGCATTAATTGGCGTTCAGCCAAAGAGGAGGAACACTGAAATATTCTATGAGTTGGTCCAGTCAATAAATCTTAATGAGACCTGAGGAGGTTTAAATGCGTAGTTTTGCTGGACGAGATATATTATCGCTCAAGGAATTTGAAAGAGAAGAGTTTTTCCATGTTTTTGAAGTCGCTGATGAAATGGCACCCATAGCCAAGAGCCGAAGGAATACCGATCTGCTCGCTGAAAAAACATTGGTTACGGCGTTTTATCAGCCAAGCACCCGCACCCGTCTTGCACATGAAGCGGCCATGCACCGCCTGGGTGGGCACGTCACAGGTTTTTCAGACGCAAAAATGACCCGAGCAGGAGATTTCTACCAGGAATCGATTAAGGATACCGTGAAGATGCTGGAATACTACGGTGATGTGATCGTTATGCGTCATTTTCAACAGGGTGCTCCCCACGAAGCTGCTAAATGGGCTTCGATACCAATCATTAATGGCGGTGACGGTTGGGGTGAACATCCCACCCAGATCCTAACCGATCTCTACACTGTATTAACTGAAAAGGGAACTATTGACGGTTTACATTGGCTGGCTGTTGGTGATATGCGCATGCGTACTATGCACTCATTAGGGTATGCTCTCTCACAATTCGATTGCCCACTTACCATGGTTTCACCTCCGGAAATGTCCCCAACGGACGAATTTAAGGCAGAGTTGTCCCAGTTAGGGGTTAAGTTTGACGAGGTTGAACATGTGGAACAGGCAATTGCCAAAGCAGATGTTATCCTTGTAGAGCCCGTTGTGCAGCCTGATTACACCAAATCACGCCAGGAAGCGGCTGATCATGGGATGACCCCGGCAAATTACAAGATCACGCGGGAATTGTTAATGAAAAAAGCAAAATCGGATGCCATCCTTTTGCATTCACTACCACGTATGGATGAAATCCCCACTGATGTGGATATCACACATTGGTCACGTTATTGGCAGGAAGCTTTCAATGGCGTCGTCATGCGCATGGCGCTGCTCGCTCTTGTGCTTGGAAAAATGGAGTAAAAAAAGGAGAAAAAATGCAAACTTTTTTACATGGTCGTGATTTAATTGGCGATCTCGACTTCTCAAAAGAGGAAGTCGAAACTGTCCTCGATGTTGCTTTCGATCTAAAGCGGAAACGCGCACTAAATGAACTTACCCCGTATCTGCGGGATAAGGTACTGGCGATGCTTTTCTTCTTCAGCAGCACACGCACGCGTGGATCATTTGAAGCGGGTATGGCTCACCTTGGTGGTCATGCGGCATTCATTGAATCCCGCACAACCCAGATTTCACATGGGGATACACCCAAGGAAATTGGGGAGATTTTTGGCCGGTATTTTGACGGTATTTCCATCCGCCACGTTGATTGGCAAATCGGCAATAAATACATGAATGAAGTTGCTAAAGCCTCGCGTGTGCCGGTACTTAACATGCAATGCGATGTTTACCATCCATTCCAATGCCTGGCTGATTTGATGACCATCATGGAGAAAAAAGGTCGTGACCTGCGCAAAAAGAAAATGGTCATCTCCTGGGCTTATGCCGCTTCATACCAGAAACCCATATCCGTTCCACAATCCCTGGCGATTCAAATGCCCCGGTTTGGCATGGATATCGTCCTTGCACACCCACCCGAGTTCAAATTGATGCCTGAGATCATGGATGCTGCATACGAACAGGCTCGCAAGTTTGGGGTCGGCTTTGACGTTGTCGAAGATATGAATGAAGGATTCAAAGATGCAGATGTAGTCTATGCAAAATCCTGGGGAGCCCTTGTACACACCTCTGATCCTGAAGAAGGTGCCAAGATCATCAAGAAGTACGAAAGCTGGATAACCGATGAGAAGCGCATGAAATTAGCAAAACCAGATGCAATTTATATGCATCCGCTTCCCGCTGACCGTAATATTGAAGTTACTGATGGTGTAATGGATGGACCTCAATCCGTTGTTTATGATGAAGCCGAAAACCGCATGCACGTCCAGGAAGCGGTCATGGCTTTAACGATGTAAATTTCAAAAATAGAAAAGGAAGAATAGCAAAATGGCAAAGAAATTAGCAGTTGTAGCAGTTGGTGGTAATTCCCTGATCCTTGATCCCAAAAAGGTGACTGTCGAAGATCAGTACATCGCCGCCGCAGAAACCTCAAAACACATTGCGGATATGATCGAAGCTGGATGGGATGTGGCTATCGGACATGGCAACGGTCCACAGGTTGGGTTCATTCTACGACGTTCTGAGATCGCTGCAAAATATGAAGGTATGCATGAGGTTCCATTGGATGTCTGCGGGGCAGATAGCCAGGGCGCCATTGGTTATTCTCTTCAGCAAACACTGCAGAATGAACTGATCCGCCGTGGAATAAAAAAACCTGTAGCTACAATCGTCACTCAGGTTAAGGTTGATAAGAATGACAAGGCATTCCAGAATCCAACCAAACCGATTGGTGGTTTCATGGAAGAAGCAGAAGCAAAACATCGGCAGGCTGATCTTGGTTGGAACGTTGTTGAGGATGCAGGACGAGGTTGGCGTAGAGTTGTGGCTTCTCCGATTCCTGTAGAAGTTGTTGAAATCGAATCAGTGCGTGCATTAATTTCAGCGGGTACCGTTGTTATTACCGTTGGGGGTGGTGGCATTCCCGTGATCGATGATGGCAATGGTGGATGTATCGGTACCGCTGCAGTAATCGATAAAGACTTCGCCAGCAGTCTGCTTGCACGCCTAATCAAAGCAGATCTGTTTATCATTTCCACCGCAGTCGAAAAAATCGCCATTAATTACGGCAAACCAAATGAAAAATGGTTGGATAAAATGACTCTGGCAGAAGCCAAAGCTTATCTTGCCGAAGGCACGCACTTTGCCAAGGGTTCCATGGCTCCCAAAATCCAGGCTATCATCATGTATCTCGAAAATGGTGGAAAAGAAGCATTGGTTACCAACCCAGAGAATATCGGACGCGCTTTAAAAGGCGAAACCGGAACTCGGGTCGTTAGAGAGTAAAAAAACCATGGGAAGTCCTGTGCATGAGCATGGGACTTCTCTTTTTCCTTGATTTTTGCAATTATTTGGATAGTTTGTAAGGTTCGTGTACAATAAATCTGTTAGCAGGTAAACAGTTACTTTACATCAATACACCAAAACTAACTGGACGATTTGAAAAATGAAAGGAGGTGCAGAAACTCCGTAAATTGCTTTTGAAATATAAAAGAAGTTTTTTCATTTTCAATTGTTTCTAAATAAGGAGAAGACCAAATGTTAGTAAAACGTATGTGGATCGTTGGAACTATATTTATCATCGCTGCCCTCGTCCTTTCGGCTTGTGCTACACCGACGGCTGTAGTCACTGAAGCACCGGTCGTCACAGAAGCGCCAGTTGTTGCAACGGAAGCTCCTACAGAAGCACCTACAGCTGCACCACTACCCGTTTTTGGTTTAGTTCTGATCGGGTCTGCTGCTGATGGTGGTTGGAGCCAGGCTCACTATGATGGTGGCTTGTACGTTGAGGAAAAAATACCTGGCGTCAAGGTCACTTATATTGACCTTGCTGTTATTAAGACTGGAACTACGTTTGCCCAGTTAGCAGATGAACTTGTGGCACAAGGTGCCAATGTTATCCTGTTCAACTCTGACGATATGAAAGCTGACTCAACGCAGTTTGCCAAGGATAATCCTGAGATCAAAGTAATCATGGCTTCTGGCGATCAGCAATGGAAAGAAGGCAAGGATTATGTTGAATTGGCCAATATGGTCAATATCATGGGCAAAATGGAATACGGCAAGATGATCGCTGGCTGCGCTGCAGCCCTCACCACTCAAACCGGTGCCATAGGTTACCTAGGACCTCTAACGAATGATGAGACTCGCAGACTTGCTGCTTCCGTTTATCTTGGCGCTAAATACTGCTGGACCACATATCTTGGAAAACCAGCTGAAGATCTGAAATTCAAAGTTACCTGGATTGGCGGCTGGGTGAATATCCCCGGCGTTACCTCAGATCCAACACAGGTAGCTGATGACTTCTACAATAGTGGTTACGATGTTGTTGTTTCCGGTATTGATACCACCGAAGCTCTAGTTGAAGCCGATAAAATGAATGCTGCTGGCAAACAGGTTTGGGCAGTTCAATATGATTACAAAGGCGCTTGCGCCGCTGCACCCAAATCCTGCCTGGGCGTCCCTTATTTCAACTGGGGTCCTTTCTATGTGAAGTATATTCAGCAAGTCATCGATGGTACATTCGGGTCAGCCTTTGAATGGGCGGGACCAGACTGGTCAAATATCAATAATCCTGACACCAGTATGATTGGTTTTGTCAAAGGTGAAGGATTATCCGCGGATAATGGCACAAAAGTCGACCAATTCATTGCCGAATTGGCTGGTGGTTTAAATCTCTGGAAGGGTCCGCTAAACCTCCAGGATGGAACTGCCTTCCTGGCTGATGGAGTTGAAGCAACGGAATTTGAGATCTGGTATCTCCCGCAACTGCTGCAGGGGATGGAAGGTCTTTCTCAATAATTTAGATAAGATTCTTAAGGGGAAGGCGAAAGCCTTCCCCTTATCTGAATGAGGATGGACTAAATCGATGAAAGTTGAAATTAAAAACATCCACAAAAAGTTTAAAAATGTTCATGCCAATGATGATATTTCTATCACCATTCCTTCGGGAACGATACAGGGGATTCTGGGAGAAAACGGTGCTGGCAAAAGTACATTGATGAAAATCCTTTCAGGATTCTACCAGGCGGATTCAGGGAAAATAATCCTGGATGGTAAAATAACAATAATTCATTCACCTGCTGATGCTATCAAACATGGGGTTGGAATGCTGCACCAGGATCCACTTGACTTCCCTCCGATGAAGGTGATTGATAATCTCTTGATCGGTGAATCTGGTGGTTTGATTCCCGACAAGCGCGCGGTACGGAAATCTTTTGAAGAACTCCAGGCTAATTTTAATTTCAAGATTGATCCTGATGCCTACGTTGATTCATTGACGGTAGGCGAGAGGCAACAATTGGAAATACTGCGCTTGTTATGGCGCGGTGCCAGGGTATTGATACTGGATGAACCAACAACAGGTATCAGCGCATCACAAAAAGAATTGCTTTTTGCTACATTAAAGAAGCTAGCTAAGAAAGATATGACCGTTATTTTTGTTTCGCATAAACTTGAGGATGTTGAAGGTTTATGTGATCAGGTGGCAGTCTTCAGGCAGGGGAAAAATGTAGGCCTGGTAAAACCCCCATACGACACCAAACAATTGGTTACAATGATGTTTGGAAAGTCAATTGAACCTGCTCAACGGATTGATGCGAATTCATGTGAAAAATTACTGCAGGTTATAAGCCTGGCAGTTGAGGATAACCACATCCATGTTTCCGGTATAAACATGGATATTTGCCGTGGCGAAGTAATTGGCTTAGCTGGAATGGAGGGTTCGGGTCAGCGATTGTTCCTGCAATCCTGTGCAGGATTACGCAGAACAGTCGGCGGGAAAATCATGTTTAACGAGCAGGATTTTACCGGTAAACCTTATCCAGTATTCTTGAAAAACAAAACAGCTTACATGCCTGCCTCGCGTCTTGAAGAGGGGCTAGTATCCGGATTGACTCTTACTGAGCATTTCATTCTTGCTGGTGAACAACGCGGCATGTTCATCGACCGAAAAAAAGCCTCAGGAATTACCAGCACGATGATAAAAGAATTTTCGATTAAAGGCGAACCTGAAAGCCGCGTGGAATTACTTTCAGGGGGAAATCAGCAACGAGCACTGTTAGCTCTTACGAAAACACAGATAGATTTATTGCTCCTTGAGCATCCCACTCGCGGTCTTGATATTGAATCTTCCATGTGGATCTGGGGAAAACTAAAAGAACGCTGCAAAAAGGGTACGGCGATCATTTTTATTTCATCAGACCTTGATGAGATATTGACCTACAGCGATGAGATCCTTGTTTTCTTTGGAGGGAAAGTTTCTCAACTTCTTAAAGCTGACCAGACCAGCGTACATCAATTGGGCGAGTTAATTGGCGGAAAAGGTTGGGAAGTGGAGCAGAAAGGTCAATATGCAGAAAACTAATACTCCCCTGATTAAATTCACATTCCGTTTTCTAGCTGTGATCCTCGCTTTATTATTCACCAGTGTGGTTTTATTGGTTGCCAAAACTAATCCGATCGAGGCTTACAAAAACATTATCCAGGGATCACTAGGATCCTGGAGAAGTGTGGCAAACACTCTTGTGGTTTGGGTTCCGTTAATGCTAGCAACATTGGGATTGCTTTTTACATATGCCACAGGTCTTTGGAATATTGGTATTGAAGGGCAGATCATCCTGGGTGCCATATTTACTACTTGGGCGTTA
>Ga0209450_10001064_pt1 | contig 13794 bp, 8 predicted proteins | sample FrelakmetLWP11LW_FD_187149 | JGI IMG/M metagenome (GOLD analysis project Ga0209450, IMG submission 187149) | Freshwater lake sediment microbial communities from the University of Notre Dame, USA, for methane emissions studies - LWP11 LW (SPAdes)... | ecosystem: Environmental > Aquatic >... | reverse complement strand
ACGGTCTGGAATACTCCTACTCCGTTATGGAGCGCATCCGCATGGCGGCCCTGGCCCAGGGCGACGACAAGCTGCAGCTGCCCCTCATCAACAACCTCGGCAACGAAGTCTGGAAATCCAAGGAGGCCAAGCTGGGCGCCCAGGAAGCCCCCACGCTGGGCGATCCCGAGCGTCGCGCCGTCATGATGGAAACCGTCGGGGCCGTGGCCTATCTCATGAGCGGCTCCAACATCCTGATCATGCGCCACCCCGAGGCCATCCGGCTGGTCAAAAGCTACATCGGCCTGATCTACAAAGGCGGCGACGCCAAGGCGGTGGCCCCGGTCGCCAAGCGGCTGCCCGCCGTCGAGATCGATCTGCTGAGCAAGTCCCCGGCGCCCAACCTGACCATCACCGAAGAAAAAGAAAAGAAACCGGCGGCGGCGCCGCCGCCTCCGAAGGCCGAAGCCGCACCGGCGGCCGCGCCCAAGGCCGCAGCGGCTGCGCCCAAACCCGCACCGGCGGCGGCCGCACCCCAACCCGCACCGGCCGCACCCCCAGCGGCGCCGGCCGCACCGGCGGCGGACGCGGCTGCTTTGAAAGCCAAGGCCGAAGCGGATGCCGCCGCCCGGGCCAAGGCGGAAGCGGACGCCAAAGCCAAGGCGGAGGCCGATGCCAAAGCCAAAGCCGAGGCGGAGGCAAAGGCCAGGGCGGAAGCGGACGCCCAGCGCGCCGCCGACGAGAAGGCCAAGGTCGAGGCCGACATCGACAAGATTCGCCAGCAGCGCTCCAAGGAGCGTGCGGACACGGAGGCGAAACGGGCCGAGTCCATGAAGACCGGGGCCGCACCCAAGGCCGAACCCAAACCGGCACCGGCGGCGGCACCCAAGCCGGCGCCGGCCGCAGAGTCCAAAATGATGGTGGACAAACTGATCGAAACTTTAGACTGGGTGCATCGCCGAAACCGCTGACCTTGGGGCGCCGCCCCCAGGGAGCTGAAAGCATCACCATGGCCGACCGCCAAAGACTGGAAGCCTATACGGTTTACTTAAAAATCCTCAACGAAGGAGGAACTCTGTATGTCTAAACTGGTTGCGTTTGCTGCCGTTCAAGGTGCGTACAACATCGTTTCCCAGGTGGAGGGGGAGTACAAGAAATCGCTGGAAACCTTCAATGCCGACACCAAGGTGGGCTTTCCCAACACCGCCTACTTTCTGCCGGTGATCTACTCGCTGCTCGGCATCAAGGTCGAGAAGCTGGAAGACATGAAAAAAGTGTTGGACGTGGTGCGCAAGCTGCTGCCGCCGCACATCAAGGGCATGAACCACCTGCCGTACCTCGGGCCCCTGTTGGACGCGGGCATGGCGGCACTCTTCAGCTTCGAGCTGCGTGAGGCCCTGCGGTACCTGAACGAGCCCGAGTTCTACCTGCACGCGGAGGAGATCGACGAGGACGCCGGCAAGATCTGGCTGGGTGCGGCCGACGACACCGTCTTTCGCAAGCGCGGCGTCGAGTTCGTGGACGGCTCGGCCCCCGGCTTTGCCGCCATCGTCGGCGCGGCGCCGGATCCTGCCACGGCCAAGATGATCGTCGAGGAATACCAGAAGCGCAGCCTCTACATCTTCCTGGCGGCCCAGCAGAACAACACCTCGGTGGCCCAGCAATTGCTCGAGGCCGGGGTGCAGATCGGCTGGAACACCCGCATCGTGCCCTTCGGACCCTACATCTCCTCGGCCATCTTCGCCCTCGGGTTCGCCAACCGCGCGGCCATGGCCTTCGGCGGCATTCAGCCCGGCGACTACAAACGCATGCTGCTCTACAACAAGAACCGCATCTTCGCCTTCGTCAACGCGCTGGGCGAAGTCGGCACCGACTGGGCGGCCGCCGCGGCCGGCTGCGTCAACTGGGGCTTCCCCACCATCGCCGATACGGACATCCCCGAGGTGCTGCCCACCGGCATCTGCACCTACGAGCACGTGGTGGCCAACGTGGCCCACGCCGACATGGTGCAGAAGTCCGTCGAGGTGCGCGGCCTGAAGGTCCAAGTAGCCACGATCGACATCCCGATGTCCTTTGGGCCGGCCTATGAGGGCGAGCGCGTGCGCGGCCAGGACCTCTACTGCCAGATGGGCGGCGGCAAGACCCAGTGCACCGAGCTGGTCAAAATGGCCGAGATGAACGAAATCGAGGACGGCAAGGTCGTCGTCGTCGGACCGGACGTGAACGAGATCAAAGAAGGCGGCGCAACCCCCCTCGGCATCTATGTCCAGATCGCCGGCCGCGAGTTCCAGACCGACTTCGAGCCGATCATCGAGCGCCAGATCCACCACCTGATCAACTACATCCAGGGCATCATGCACATCGGCCAGCGCGACATCTCCTGGATCCGGCTGAGCAAGGCCGCCGTCGAAAAGGGCTTCTCCCTCAAGCACATCGGGGTCGTGCTGCACGCCAAGTTCCACCAGGACTTCCAGAAGATCGTCGACAAGGTCCAGGTGACCCTTTTCACCAAGAAGGAGGACGTGGACAAGCTAACCCAGCGGGCGCGGGGCGAGTACAAGACGCGCGACGAGCGCGTCGAGAAGATGACCGACGAAGCCGTCGAGACCTATTACTCCTGCACCCTGTGCCAGTCCTTCGCCCCCAACCACGTCTGCACCGTCAGCCCGGAACGCACGGGGCTTTGCGGCGCCTACAACTGGATGGACTGCAAGGCCTCCTTTGAGATCAATCCCACCGGCCCCAACCAGCCGATCCAGAAGGGCGAGTGCCTCGATCCCAAGCTCGGCCAGTGGAAGGGCGTCAACGAGTTCGTGTACAAGGCCTCCCGCGGCGCCGTCAGCCACTACAACTTCTACTCGATGCTGCACAGCCCCATGACCACCTGCGGTTGCTGCGAGGCCATCGCGGCCATGCTGCCCTCCTGCAACGGGATCATGACCGTCAACCGCGACTACAGCGGCGAAACCCCCTGCGGCATGAAGTTCACGACGCTCGCCGGCGTTATGGGCGGCGGCGCTTCCTCGCCGGGATTCGTGGGCCACTCCAAGTTCAACATCACCCAGGGCAAGTTCATCCTGGGCGACGGCGGCATCAAACGGCTGGTGTGGATGCCGAAGATCCTCAAGGAAGAGATCCGCGATCGGCTCATCAAGCGCGGCAAGGAGGTCGGCATCCCGGATCTGGTCGACCGCATCGCCGACGAGACCGTCGGGACGACCGAAGAGGAGATCCTGCCCTTCCTGAAGGAGAAAAACCACCCCGCGCTGTCGATGGACCCGATCATCGCCGGATGACGGATTCGGGGGGATTCTCGGGCGGCGCGCGGCTTGCATGACGGCGCGCCGCCGGCACCGGACCTGAAACGCGCACAAAGGAGACCGAGATGGCATTAACCGGGATTCAGATATTCAAGCTCCTTCCAAAAACCAACTGCAAGGAATGCGGTGTGCCGACCTGCCTGGCCTTCGCGATGAACCTGGCCTCCGGCAAGGCCGAGCTCGACAGCTGCCCCTACGTGTCGGCCGAAGCCCGGGCGGCGCTCTCCGAGGCCTCGGCGCCCCCGATCCGGCCCGTGGCCCTGGGCAAGGGGGTGCGGGCGGCGACCACCGGCGGCGAGACCGTCCAGTACCGCCACGAAAAGACGTTTTTCAACCCGACCCTGCTCGCGGCGACGGTCGCATCGGACATTCCCGAGGCGGACCTCAAGACCAAGTTGAAGAAATGGAACGCCTTCCAATACGAACGCGTGGGCCTCAACCTGCGGCCGGAGCTGGTGGCCGTGAAGGATGCCAACGGCAATGCCGAGGCCTTTGCCAAGACCGCCAAGACCATCGCCGAGACCTCCGAGTTCAACCTCGTGCTGATGACCGAAAAGCCGGCCGTGATGAAGGCGGCCGTCGCGGCCACGAAGTTCAAACGCCCGTTGATGTATGGCGCCACCGCCGCCAATCTGGCGGACATGGGCGCGCTGGCGAAGGAGAGCGGGCTGCCGCTCGCCGTCAAAGCCGGTTCGGTGGCCGACCTGGTCCCGCTGACCGAGAAGCTCACCGAAATGGGGTTGAAGGACCTGGTGCTCGACCCGGGCTGCCGGGAGATCAAACAGGCGCATCAGGACATGATCGCCATCCGGCGCGCGGCGCTCAAGGACGGCAACCGGGCGCTCGGCTTCCCGACCATCGTGTTCCCGTGCGAGATGGCCGGGAACCTCGATGTGGAAACTATGCTGGCGGCGACCTTCGTCGCCAAGTACGGCGGGATCGTCGTGATGTCGGACTTCGCCGGTGAAAACCTCTTCCCCCTGCTGCTGGAACGGCTGAACATCTTCACCGACCCGCAGCGGCCCATGACCGTGACCCAGGGGATCTACGAGATCAACAACCCGAACGAGACCTCACCGGTGATGGTGACGACCAACTTCGCCCTGACTTACTTCATCGTCTCCGGCGAAATCGAAGCGAGCCGTGTCCCCTCCTACCTGCTGATCAAGGACTCCGAGGGCCTGTCGGTCATGACCGCCTGGGCGGCCGGCAAGTTCGCGGGCGACGATGTCGGCATGTTCGTGAAGAAGAGCGGCATCGAGGCGAAGATCCAGAAAAAGGAAGTCATCATCCCCGGCTATGCCGCCAGTATTGCCGGCGACATGGAAGAGGAGCTGCCCGGCTGGAAGATCACGGTGGGGCCGCGGGAAGCCGCGCACCTTCCGGCCTTCCTCAAGTCGAAATAACCGCTGACCGGACGGCGGCCGCCGGGCGGGAGGTCTCCCTCCCGGCAGCTGCCGTTGACCATTCCGTTTGAGAGGGGAGGGTGTATGATTTTAATCGGTGAAAGCTTGAACGTCATCAACAAGAAGATCGGCAAGGCCTACAAAGAACGCGATCCGAAGCCGATTCAGGAAGAGGCCCTTTTCCAGAAGTCCAAGGGCATGGACTACATCGACATCAACCTCGGCCCGGCCAAGAAGGAAGGCCATGAGCTGATGCCGTGGGTAGTGAAGACCGTGCAGGAAGTGGTCCCGGACATCCCTCTCGCCCTGGACACCTCCAATATCGACGCCATTGCAGCGGCGCTCAAGGTGTACCAGCCGACGGCCCAGCCGCCGCTCATCAACTCCATCATGGTGCGGCCGGAGCGTTACGAGAAAATGGTCCCGATCGCGAAGGAGCACGACGCCGATTTCATCGCCCTGATGTGGGGGCCGGAGGGCCTGCCGCGCGATGAAAACGAGCGCGCGGCCTTGTGCGTGGAGCTGCTTTACTTCGCCAACGAAGCCGGGATCCCCAACGAGAAGATCTGGGTTGACGGCATCGTGACGCCCGTGAACATCCAGCAACCCCAGCTCATAAGCCTCATGAACTTCCAGGCCATGATCCCGGACATGGCGCCGGGCGCCAAGAGCACCTGCGGTCTGTCGAACATTTCCAACGGACCTCCGGGCCACCTGCGGCCGATCCTGAACCAGACCTACATGGTGATGCTGCAGAAACACGGCATGTATTCGGTCATCGCCGACCCCCTGGACGATCAACTGGCCGCCATCGCCAAGGGCAAGCGCCAGGACATCGTGGACCTGATCTACGGCATCATGGACGGCAATCAGCCGAACATGGCGTCTCTCTCCAAGGAGATGCAGGACTACGCGAAGACGGTCAACGTCATTCTCGGCAACACGCTGTACTCGGACTCCTGGTTAGAGATCTAGCCGGGGCGCCGCCATCCGAACCCGAAAAGCCCTTCGTTTGAAATGGGGGGCTTTTCGTTTCCGTTTTTCAACGACACGCACGCATCGATCGATATCATGCCCCGCATCGACGATTACATCGCCGCCTGCCGGCTGGCCAGGGCACAACTCTCGGCGGAACCCTGCGAGCGCCTTTCGGCCCGCTCCGGGTTCGAGCCGGCGGATCCAGGCGCTCTGCGCATCCCTTTCCTCAACCGCCGCTATCGCCTGAGCTGCCCGGGCCTGGAATTCACCGATGCCTCCGCTGACAACCAGGAGGTCCCGTTGCAGGAGCAAGTGCTGATCCTGCACTATCTCCAGGCGGACGGGCCGGCGGGGCCGCCCGGCGAGTGGGTCGCTTACCGCGAGATACCGGGAGCGGCGTTTTACTTCGGGGCCTTCGTGAAACGGGCGGTGGACCCGCTCAAAAAAGCGTTCGGGCAGGACATCGCCGGGTTCGGTCGCGCGGCGGTTCGGCTGCAGGGTCAGCCGCTTGAGGTCGGGGACGCAGGGTACGAGTTTCGGGTCTTCCCGAAGATTCCGGTCCGCCTGCTCCTGTACGCCGGCGACGAGGAATTCCCGGCCGAGGCCAACGTTCTCTTCGACCGCAGCATCGGCCGGATGCTCTCGCCCGAGGACGTGGCCTGGATGGCCGGGATGCTGGTGTACCGGCTGATCGCCCTCGCGCGTTAGATGGTTTATTCTCTTGCTCCAAGCCGTGATCCGTCATTTGCTTGTGGGAGCGGCTTTCCCGCCGCGATGGTCCTGCGCGTGACGGGGCGAGACTGGAACGCCGCGCCCGCGGAAGCTTGTCACCGGCGGTCCCATCTGGTAAAGTAACCCCATAAGGGAGCGGCTGGAGGCGCTCGGGTTCTCTGGCGCCGCCCGCGGTCTTCTGCCCTATCGCCGCCTGCCCGTTGATCTCCCTTCAAACCGTCGTGTCGACACGAACCGGCAGTTTCCGGTGTGATCGGACATCACGTCATGGACTCAGCCCCCAAAGTCAAATCCAAAGCCCTCGAGGTCAACCTGGCCGATTACCATGTCGATGTGGCCGTCGACCCGAAGTACGCCGTGCTCCAGGAGGTCATGAGCAAGTACTACGGCTTGATGGACGGGCTGAACACGTTCCTGGGGGAACTCTCCCACCCTTACCGGAACTGGCGGTTCATCGTTGCCGAGGCGCGCAAATATGCGTTGGACTATTTCCACCTGTTCCGGCACCACCCCCGCGGGCCGGATGCCGCCCGGCGGATGGCGGAGATCCTCGTCACCGCCGTTCATTCGGCCCGATCGGGGGAGGTCGCATCCGCCGCCGTCGACAACCTGCTCCTCTACCTGCAGACCATCGTGCGGGATTCCGATACGGACTTCGAGCGCTTCCGGCAGGTCGTCAGCGAGGCGTTCGAGCAGATGCATCAGCTGCCGGAGAACGCCTTCGACCTGGTGGTCCGAAGCTATTATCCCGTGACGCGCCTGGCGGCCGCTTTCATGAAACGATCCGCAGCGGCCCGGGAGGGGTTCGCCCCTCTCAATTGCCTGCTGGCCAGGTATCTCGGCCACACCTATGACTACTGGCTGACCGAGAGCGACCCGGAAGCCGCCTGCGACCGGGAGGCCGTCGAATTCGGCGGGGCCGGCGCCTGCGACGATCTCTTTCAAGACATCTCCCACCGCCACATCCAGGCGTGGCAGGCGGAGCTGCATGCGGCTCGCGACCCGGCGGCCCTGGATTCGCCGGCGGCCGCGGAACGGCTGCTGGCCCTGCCCGGGTTCAACCATTTCGTCGAGGCGTACAAGAAGATCCCCCATCAACTGCTGCAGCGCGGCGCCGCCGTCGGCCGGGGCCAGCACCTCAAGCTGATCTTTCTTTTCCAGATGATGAATGTCGCCGGCCTGGCCCTGATCCACGAGGAAACCCTGCGGGGCATCAACCAGACCTTGACCTGGATCATCGTCAACGAGAACTACCGCAACATCCAGCAGTTGATCCGCAAGACGTTTTCGATCCTGAAAGAGCGGTCGCAGAGCTATCCGGCGACGGCCCTCACCTGTGTGCTCAACATGGGCAGGGGGGTCTACAAGACGGACGACAACGACCTGGTGAATTTCTTCATCGACGCCCTCATCGATTTCGGCTTTCAGTCGCCGTCGGTGCAGGGGGTGGACGACGAGTGGCGGATCAGGGCCAACAGCGCGCATCTGCTGAACATCCGCACCTGGCTGGAATTGATCAAGCTGAACCCGAAGCGCTCGACGCGGCTGCTCTCGGCCCTGGTCATTCATCTGTCATTCGGCGGGGTGCTCATCCGCGACATCGACCTGTTCCCGCGGGACGTGACGGGGCTGCTCAACAGCCCGGTCAACCCCGTCTATCATCTCGTCAAGCAGTTTGCCCGTTTGTGCCCGGTGTTTTTCAACGATATCGGCGCCGAAGGGCGGTTGCGGGACGTGTCCACCCGCATCGATGAACTTTCCCAGCGCCGGGATGTTCTCGTTCATTTCCTGCGCAAGCAAAGCCACGTCGAGAGCAGCAACCAGATCATCCCCTTCATGGAGGCGACCTTCCGCTTCTGGCAGACCCAGGAAAAGGAGGGGCTGGCGCCGTTCGTGCCGCCTGCGGTTTTCGATCAGATCGATTCGAGGGGCCCCTTCGTCAAGGGGCTCCACCGGGTGATGCAGCGGCTGGTGAAGAAGGGCGTCCGCATCCCTGACGACCTGCTGACGCTCCCGCCGGAAGACATTGCCTCCCTGTTGGGGTATGTCCCCGGCGTTTCCAACGTCGACACGGAGCGGTTCGATCTGGCCGTCGAGTTTTACAAGCTGCTGCACCAGAAATACCGGTTCGGCATCGTGGAGCTGGAAAACTACCTGGCCCAGCTGCGTCCCGAGGCCCTGCCGGAGTTGAGCCGCCTGGAGCAGGCGCTGGCCGAAAGCGATGCGTCCCGGCGGATGGCCCTCATCCTGGGCTATCTCGAGACGCTGAAGGCCGTCATCACCTCCGAGACGGTCTTTGAAATCCGCGAGGACATCTACCAGAAGCGGCACATCACCATCGACATCCCCTCCATGTACGGCAGCTACCACGAGATGAAGTTCGACTGTCTGGGGCTCACGCTGCGGCTGGAAGCGATGGTGAACGCGCTCTTCGAGGGTTTGATCCGCGACATCGATCTCACTCTGATCACCAAGGCCACGTTCGGCCAGATTCACCAGACGCTGCGGCGGTTCGACCAGGCGTTGCGGCTGGACGGCATCCGGTCGGCGGAATTCGAGCGCCAGTTGGAGTTCCTGGGAGACTCGCTGGCCGTCAAGGGGTTCACGCTGACCCAGTACCTGGACATTTTCAAGGGGTTCGCCCAGGCCGTGCAGAACATCATCAAGGACCACTTCAACAACCTGCACGGGGCGAACCTGAACCGGATCCTGCCGCAGCTGTCGACGGACCGGATCCTGCCGAAGTATCTGCCGCGGGAGCCCCTGGAGGACCGCGAGCGGCTGAACCACCGCATGGCGGAGATTTTTTTCCGCGACCAGATCGCCGGTGCGCTGGGCCTTCAGCAGTTGGACCTGTTCCTGGGCCGGATCCTGAACACGCTCTTCCAGCAGTCCTACAAGCTGCCACCTGACAAGCTCCGGCAACTGCTGCTCTACGACCCTCTCACCAGCCTGGTCGCCATCGACTCGCCCTACAGCCGGGAGATCGGGGTGATTCAGCTCGGCACCAAGGGCTTCAACCTGGTCAAGCTGCACAGCCTCGGTTTCCGGGTGCCCCCCGGCTTCATCGTCACCACCGAGGTTTTCCGCTGCCGCGAGGTGATCGAAAGCTACGCCCCGGCCCAGCGCAAGTTCCACGAGCAGATCACCCATCACCTGCTGCGGCTGGAGCAGGCCGCGGGAAAGACATTCGGCGACCCCGCCAATCCCCTGCTCCTGTCCGTGCGCAGCGGTTCGTCCATTTCCCAGCCCGGCATGATGGACACCCTGCTCGACGTGGGCAACAACCTGGCGATCACTTCCGGAGTGGCCGCGCGGACCGGCAATGCCTGGTTCGCCTGGGACAACTACCGGCGGTTTCTCCAGAACTACGGCATGGCCCACGACATGACCCGCGACGCCTTCGACGCCGTGATCGCCGATTACAAGCGGCGTTTGGGGATCCCGCTGAAGCGCCATTTCTCCGGCGATCAGATGCGCGAGGTGGCGCTCGCCTACCGGCGCCTGATCGAGGACGCCGGCATCGAGATGATCGACTCGCCCATCGAGCAGCTGCTGCTCGCGATCCGCCGGGTGCTGGCGTCCTGGGAATCCCCGAAGGCGCTGGCCTACCGGCGCATCATGGGGATCTCCGACGACTGGGGCACCGCCATCGCCATCCAGGCCATGGTCTACGGGAACCTGTCTTCCGAGGCCGGCACCGGGGTTGTTTTTACCCACAACCCGCGCTGGTCCGGGGACGTGCTGAAGCTGTGCGGGGACTTCACCACCGCCAACCAGGGGGAGGACGTGGTGTCCGGGCTGGTGCGCACCATGCCCATCTCGCTCTTCCAGCAGGACATCGAAATGCGGGAGACCGACGTCACCCTGGAGACGCACTTCCCCGAGATCTACCGCGAGCTGAAGCGCTGGGCCCACGCGCTGATCGACGACCACGGCTGGAGCCCTCAGGAGATCGAGTTCACCTTCGAAGGCCCGTCGGCCGCCGACCTCTACATGCTGCAAACACGGGACATGGCCATTCGCGAAAGCCCGAAGGTGTTGACCTTCGATTTCGAGGCGCCGCCCCACGACCGGCTGCTGGGGCACGGCATCGGCGTCAGCGGGGGCGCGATGAGCGGCCGGCTGGTTTTCAGCCTTGAGGACATCGAGGCGTGGCGGGTGCGGGAGCCGACCACCCGCCTCATTCTGGCCCGCGCCGACACGGTGCCCGACGACATCCGCGAAATCAACGCGGCCGACGGGCTGCTGACCGAACGGGGCGGCCTGACGTCGCATGCGGCCGTGGTGGCTCACCGGCTGGGCAAGACGTGCGTGGCGGGGTGCGCCAGCCTGGTGTGCAATGAACGTGACAAGACGTGCACCTTTCCTGCGGCCGTGATGAGGTCAGGCGACCCCATCAGCATTGACGGTCAAGAAGGATCGGTGTATCGGGGGATCCTCAGGGTCAAGGAGGCATGATCATGGCGGCATCTGTCGGTTCCGAATTGAAGCTGGGCATCAACGGCCTCGGCCGCATCGGGAAGCTCACGCTCTGGCACCACGTGGCCCGCAAATCCTTCGGCGAGATCGTGGTCAACCTCGGCCGCACGGCGGGGACCTCCCTTGCGGACGTCGGCCATTACATCGAGCGGGATTCCACCTACGGGTGGCTGCACGGCTATCTCTACGGCCATCAGGCCCGCTCCGTCATCACCGACATCGACGAGGCCGAGGGCCGCCTGCGAATAGACGGCGTCCCGGTCCGGTTCCTGCGCGAGAAGCGCAACCCGGCCGAAATCGGCTGGGCCGGGCACGGCGTCCGGCTGGTGGTGGACACGAGCGGCCAGTTCCTGGACCCCACCGCCGGTCCCGATGCCCCAAAGGGCTCCGCGCGCGGGCACCTGGCGGCCGGCGCGGAGAAGGTGGTGGTGTCGGCTCCCTTCAAGCTCAAGGACAAGGCGGCCCCCGTGCCGACGGACATCATCACCACCGTCATGGGGGTGAACGGCAACGACTACGACCCGCGGCGGCACCGGATCGTGTCCTGCGCGTCCTGCACGACCACCTGCCTGGCCCACATGATGCGGCCTCTCATCAACGCCCTCGGGGCCAAGCGCATTCTCTCGGCGTCCATGGCTACCGTGCATGCCGCCACGAGTTCCCAGGAGGTGCTCGACCGGCTGCCGGAGGCCGGCAAGGCCGACCTGCGCAAGAGCCGCAGCATCATGAACAACATCATCCTCACTTCTACCGGTGCGGCCAACGCGCTGCGCCTGGTCATCCCGGAGATGAAGGACATCCCCTTCATCGCGGAGTCGGTGCGCATTCCCACCAGTACGGGCTCCCTCATCATCCTGGTGATCAACCTCCAGGAGGAGTTTGCCGGCGGCCGCATCGACCGCGCGGCGATCAACGCCATTTATCGCCAGGCGGCGGCCGACAGCCCGGAGGGGTATCTGCTCTACAGCGAGCAGCAGAACGTTTCGGCCGACATCATCGGCATGCCGCGTGCGGCGGCCGTCATCGAAAGCTGCGAGACCCACACGCGCACGGCCGAGGCCTCGGTGGACCTGTCCAAGGTCCCCGGTGTGCCGCCGGAGCTGCTGGCCTCCCTGAAAAGCATGGTGATCCGGGTCCCCGTGACCCAGGCGGTCATCTACGGGTGGTACGACAACGAGAAGGGCAGCTACGTCCGCATGCTGGGCGACCGGACGGTATCCATCGCCGAAACGCTTTAGCAGGCTGCCGATAAACGCCCATCTGCGGCGTTACGCTCATCCCGCTTCCATTGCGGCGTACTGAAGTACGCCGCATGGAGCGGGACTCGCGTGCCTTGCATCTGGGCATTTCTCGACAGCCTGTTTCTCTAATAAAAAAAACCGTGCACGAAGGTGCACGGTTTTTTTCATGACACAAAAGCGGCCTTCCACGTCCGGTCACAGGAGCGATTGACGACCGCCGTGTCAAAAAACTTCGTTCGGCAGCGGGGCAGACCGAAGGCCGCTTTTATCCGGTGAACCCGTAGTGGTAGACGTCGTAGGTGGTTTCCCCGCCCAGCAGTTTGTCGACCTTGGCCTGGATCTCTTTGCGGTCCCGGCTGGCCAGCCAGTTCTTCCAGTCCTGTGAGGATTGCCAGGTGCTGATCACGAGGAAATCTTCGGGTTTTTCGAGACTGCGCAGGGTTTCGCCGGAGATGTAGCCCTCCTGCGCCGTGGCCAGAATGCGCATCTGCCGGAAGAGGGTGATCATCTCCCGGGCCTTGTCTGCGGACACTCGCCGTTTGATCAAAACCTTGATCGCCATGACTCCCTCCTTTCGAAAACACCTCGTTTGGACGTTTGCTTCCATCCCAAGGGTAGACCAGCCGCTCGACCCGGTCAAGCGCAAAGCCGTCCGGCCCGGCGCCTCATCGAGCAGCGCCGACATTTGCGTTCACCCAAGAGCAATTTTGACCTTCCCCTTTGACCCTGGCAACTAAATCCTCCCCGCCGTTCGCGGCGGGGAGGATTTATTCGGGGATCAGGCGTCCCAGGCTGATTTCCAGGGTGACGAACTCCGACGCCGACAAGGTCTCGGCCCGCCGCGCGGGGTCGATGCCCGCCTGCTCCAGCGCGCGGGCAGCCAGACCGGGGCTGATCGAAAGTCCCGATGCGGAGAGTGCGTTCCTGAGGGTTTTCCTCCGCTGGCCGAAGGCCGCGGCGATCAGCCTGAACAACCGGGCTTCATCGTGGGGCGGGTAGGCGCGGCCCGGTGCGAAACGGATTTCGAGCACCTCGGAGTCGACTTTGGGGACAGGGTAAAAGGCTCTGGCACCGACATGGCACACGGGCTTCACGGTCGCGCAGTATGCGAGCATGGCGGTGATGCGCCCGTAGTCCTTGCCGCCGGGGGGCGCCGCCAGCCGAACCGCCAGCTCCCGCTGAAACATGAGCACGGCGCGTAGAACGTGTTGGCGCGCTTCGATTAAACGGATCACGACCTGTGAGGAGATATTGTAGGGAAGATTGCCGAAGACCGTGAGCCGTTGGCCGGACTGCCGGGCCAGGCCGGTCCAGTCGATGTCTAGAACATCCGCTTCCATCACCTGCACATTTGAGATCCCGGCGGCCTGAAGTTCGGCCTGCAGAATCGCAGAGAGACGGCGGTCTTTTTCGATCGCGACCACGGATTGCACCGCATGCGCAAGCGGTACCGTCAAAGCACCCAAACCGGCGCCGATTTCAACCACGACATCTTCATTGCATACTCCCGACCGGTTCACTATCATCTGTGCCATCGACGGGTCGGAAAGAAAGTTCTGCCCCAGCCGCTTCTGCGGATGAAGCGCATGCAAGTTAAGCAGCGTTCGAGGAGACATTAAAGCCATTTTCGTTCTGCCGGTCCAATCGCTTCACACC
>Ga0209450_10001063_pt1 | contig 13815 bp, 25 predicted proteins | sample FrelakmetLWP11LW_FD_187149 | JGI IMG/M metagenome (GOLD analysis project Ga0209450, IMG submission 187149) | Freshwater lake sediment microbial communities from the University of Notre Dame, USA, for methane emissions studies - LWP11 LW (SPAdes)... | ecosystem: Environmental > Aquatic >... | reverse complement strand
CTCATTCCAATCGGCGCGGCTTTTACCCTAACTCTTTTTACCTAAGTGCATAACCAAGACCTGGGTCAGCAGGGGGAACAGATGGTCGAAAGTTACCTGTCAACAAAGGGTTACCAAATAATCGAGAGGAACTACCGAAAAAAAACCGGGGAAATCGATCTGATCGCCACCAGTCCAAAGCGGGACGAACTGATTTTTATCGAGGTAAAAACACGAAAAACCTCCACCTACGGAAATCCTGAAGAAGCGGTCGATCAGAGAAAATTGAGAAAAATCGAAAAAACGGCCTTGTTCTGGTTAAATGAAAATCCCGCCTACAGGATTCCGTGGCGAATTGATGTACTGGCGCTTGAAATGGAAGGAAAAATAAAAATCACCCACCTGGAAAATGTCACCCTCTAAAAAACCAACGGTCACACAACACTTTTCGACCATCCTTATAGGATTGGGGGCTATTTTACTGGTTCTGGCGGCCAGTAACAGCTTTGCTGTAAAACCGGCCCCATCCGCTGAAATGCCTGCCACACAGGAAGCACCGTGGATGAACAGGGCGATCAAAAACATACGAAACGTGAGCGCGGACATGCTCTACTCTAATCCGGTTTATCTCTCGGCTGGCAAACTCAGCGATGAAGTGCAAAATATTCTGTTTGAAGAAAAGAAGGTTGAGCATGACAGCGTGCGGGGGATCTATGTGACGGCCGAAACGGCCTCCTCAAAGAACTTTCTTTCCCTGATCGACAAACTGATTGCCTCAGGCGGAAATGCCATCGTAATGGACATTGAACTAAGCGGTGGTCAGCTGGCCTTTATTCCGGAAGACGAATACCTAAGCAGTGTTAATCCTGGCAGTACCAAGCTTAGCAATCTAAAATCCTTAATCAAAGAACTACACCAAAAGGATGTTTACGTTATTGCGAGGCAGGTCGTGTTCAATGATCCATACGCGGGAAACAAAAAACCGGAATGGCAAATCAAGTACAAAGGCGGCGGCTATTTTGATTATCGATGGCTGGACCCCTCCAATCCGGAAGTCCAGAATTATAACCTGCTCATTACCCGCGAAGCGGCCAAGCTGGGCTTTGATGAAATCCAGTACGACTACATCCGCTTTCCCGCCAAGAACCACTCTCTGCTGGAATACGCTTACGACGAAAATACACAGGAACGGTGGCAGGTGATCAACGAGTTTTTAAAAAAAGCCAAGCTGGTGACGAACGAATACAAAATCAAGCTGGGAGTGGATGTCTTCGGAGCCACCATATGGGGTGATGTGGACTGGAATAATGTGGGTCAGTATATTCCCGAGATCGCTAAAACGGTGGACGTGATTTATCCGATGACCTATCCGTCCCATGTAAGTCCCGGCTATAACGGGTTTAAGAATCCCTACGGAGATCCCTACACCTTCATAAAGGCTACCATTGCGAAGTTTGAGGCGGCTTCAGCCGGTAATGCCGAAATCCGTACTTGGGTGCAAGGCTTCCCCCTTAAAATCCCGAATTTTGGCCGTTGGTTCGTGGAAGCACAGGTTAAAGGAACCTACGACGCCGGTGCTAATGATTTTGTGGTATGGAGTCCGGGGAATATTTACGGAAGCAGTTGGAGTAGCATGAAATTATTACCCCTTGAATCCAAAAGTGAATAAATAGAAATAAAAAAACCCCATCCAGTCGGACGGGGTTTTCGATTCTTGTTAACGCTTGGCCCATTGAGGTGCTCGGCGGGCTCTTTTAAGACCTGGTTTCTTCCTTTCCTTAACGCGCGAATCGCGGGTAAGAAAACCAGCCTTTTTAAGGTCAGAACGAAGCTCAGGATCGTACAGGAGCAAAGCCTTGGATATTCCGTGCCTAAGAGCATCAGCTTGAGAGCTTATACCTCCTCCAGTGATCAGAGCGACAACATCAAATAATTTGAGGGCGTTGGCTATTTTAAGAGGTGCCTTCACGCTGGCGATCAGTTCACCAAAGAAGTAGTCGTTCATCGGATGATTATTCACGACTATCTCCCCTTTTCCATTTTCATACAGGCGGACGCGCGCGACGGAAGTTTTGCGTTTTCCGTTGGCATAAAAATAATGCCCATCACGTTTCATTAGATCCTTTTCTCCGGAGGAGTCCGTGTCCCTTCGGACCTGTTTTTCGGTCTTATCTTCAGCCATGAGTGAGATTAAAAGTTAAGAGTAATAGGGTTCTGGCCAGCATGTGGGTGTTCAGCTCCTGCGTATACGTGAAGCTTATCCATCACAAACTTCCTTAAACGGTTACGTGGAATCATGCCGTTCACCGCCTCGGTCAGAATTCTTTTAGGACTCTTCTCCATAACCTTTGCGTAGGATTCACGGCGAAGATGTCCAAGGGTGCCGGTATGATGGATATACTCCTTCTGGTCTTCTTTGTTACCAGTCAAACGAACCTTATCGGCATTGATAACCACTACATAATCACCCATATCCAAATGAGGAGTGAAAGTGGGCTTATTTTTGCCACGAAGGATCACAGCAATTTCGGTAGCTATCCGTCCCAGGACCTTATCGTTGGCATCAACGAGGTACCATTTTCTTTCGGCCTTAACCGGCGATTTAGGAGTAAAAGTTTTCTGAGTCATATTATAGTCTGTTTCGTTTATACCAATTCAATCTGAACCAATGTAGCGGCATCACCCTTTCGGAAACCAAGAGGCGTGATTCTGCAGAATCCCGAACTTCTTTCTTTATAGCGTTCAACCAATTCACCCATCAGCTTCTTGGTGGCATTTTTATCCAGCAGATAAGCATTCAGAGATCTGGCTGAGACAGTAGGAGTCTGCCTTTTAGCTTTAGCAATAAGCCTTTCAACAACTGGCTTGATGAACTTGGCCTTGCTCTCGGTGGTCTTCACCTTTTCGTATAGGATAACGCTTGTAGCCAAATTTCTGGTCATTGCGTCCAGATGGGCTTCGCTCCTGTTTAATCGTTTCGATTCAACTTTATGTCTCATGGAATATTAGGTCTTAATAATCAAAGGTTATTCAATCTCTGTTCCGTCGTCCTGAATGCTGAGTCCACGAGTGGCCAGAGCCTCGGCCACTTCTGTCATGGCCTTTTTACCAAAGCCGCGGAAGTTAGCCAGTTTGCTAGGAGTGCATTTGACGAGCTGCTCAATAGATCCGATTCCCCCATTAATCAGAGCATTCAGCGTTCGGGGTGAGAAGTTCAGAATTTCAATCGGCGTGTAGGTTTCTTTCTTGGATTCTTCCTCATGCTCCTCAACTTCCTTCTCTTTAACGGTCGTCACATCAGAACGGAAATCTGGTTCGACATCGTCACCGGAGACCAGGAAGAGATCGAAGTAGGATTTAAGAACACTGGAAGAAAATTTGAGTGCGTCCTCCGGAGTGATCGAGCCGTTGGTTTCCAACTCGATCATCAGATTATCCAGGTTGGTCATTTTACCGACGCGCGCGCTGGTAATATCGTACCGAACCTTCGTCACAGGAGAGTAGATAGCATCGATTTGAATCAATCCGATATCTTTCTTATCTTTCTTACGTAAGGTAGCCGGTAAGTAACCAACTCCTTTTTCAACCACCAGTTCCATGTTCAGCTTCACGCCCTTTTTGGTGATGTGAGTGATGATCTGATCAGGATTCAGGATTTCGATATCACTGGAATGTTCAATGGACTTAGCCGTCACAGGACCTTCCTTGCTGGCAACCAGCTTAATGGTTTCGGGTTCTTTGGAGTGTTTCTTCAGCTGAACAAGCTTTAGATTAAGCAGAATATCCAGAACGCTGTTCTGCACGCCTGGAATAGTTGAATACTCATGAGACACACCGTCAATCTTCACGCCCGTAATAGCCGCACCGGGGAGTGATGAAAGAAGGACTCTACGAAGAGAGTTACCAAGCGTCATACCGTAGCCGGAAGGTAGCGGACTGATACTGAAGACGGCGCGGTTTTTATCACTTGATTCGATCTTGATTTTTGGCAAGCCGATCTCTTCTTGGATAATGTGCATAGCAAAATTAATTAAGAAATTTATCTGGAGTAGAACTCCACGATGAGCTGGCTTTCAATGCTCTTTTCTAAATCGTCTTGCTCGGGAAGCGCCAGTACTTCCAAAGTCAGCTTTTTAAGATCAACTTTGAGCCATTTAGGAGAGAAATCCTTCACGTTATCCAAGCCTGAGTATAAAGGGGACTTCGCGAACTTCTCAATCAACTCGATTTTGTCACCCGGTCTGACCAAGATTGATGGAATATCCACGCGTCGGCCATTGAGTTTAAAGTGACCATGAGTCACCATCTGCCGAGCCTGAGGCCTTGTGACAGCCATCTGAGAGATATAAATGACATTGTCCAGTCTCCTTTCCAGCAAGCGTAAAAAATTCTGTCCTGTATCACCCTGTTGAGCAAGAGCCATTTTCAGGTATGAACCTGATTGACTTTCTGAAATTCCAAAAATGTAGCGGGCTTTCTGCTTCTCTTCCAACTGACGTCCGTATTCACTTTTCTTAGAAAATTTCGCTCCGTGCATTCCAGGCTTACTCTGCCTGTTTCTGAGAATCTTCGTGTACTTCTCGGTTCCGAAGAGATTTACTCCCAGTCTTCTGCACAATTTAGCTTTAGGTCCAGTATACCGCATAACAATCTTAGGTCTTAAATTTTAAAATTCTGAATTCAAATTTACACGCGTCGTGCCTTCTTCTTTCGGCATCCATTGTGAGGAGTGGGGGTAGTATCAAAAATGGCCAAAAGCTCAAGACCTGCAGCCTGGAGTCCTCGTACAGCCTGTTCACGACCTGTTCCGACTCCTTTTATGAACACCTTTACCTTTTGAACGCCATAGGGGGCGGCCTTTTCCATTAGTTTTTCAGCCGTCACAGTAGCCGCATAAGGCGTGGATTTTCTGGATCCTTTAAATCCACTGGCTCCTGAACTGGATTGCGAAATAACATTGCCTTCAAGATCCGTCAGAGACATCAGCGTATTATTGTAAGAGGCTGTTACATAAACATTTGCCTCAGGAACGCTCCTCCTGACTTTCTTCGAACTCTTTTTAGCTTCAACAACATCAGCCATAATAATTGGGTGTGATTATAATCCTTTATTACTTCTTAGCTACTTTGGTCTTTCCGCTGCCCATCGTCTTCTTTTTACCTCGTTTAGTGCGGGCGTTAGTCTTGGTTCTCTGACCCCTTACAGGAAGATGTCGGCGATGGCGAAAACCGCGATAGGTGCCGATTTCTTGCAAGCGCTTGATATTGTCTCCAACCTGTCTGCGCAAATCGCCCTCTGTTACCAGCTTGGCAACCACATCGCGAATATTCTGCTCCTGTTCAGGAGTAAGGTCTTCAACTTTCGTGTTTAAATCAATTTTTAATTGCGTCAGCAACTCCTTGCTTATATTCCGTCCAATTCCATATATATAAGTCAGAGCTACTTCTATGCGTTTTCCCTTCGGGAGGTTAATACCGGCAATACGTGCCATAAGGTTTAATTATTAATTCAAAATTAATCCACCAAGGCGGTTTTAGCCTTGCCTTTGTTTGTGTTTTTTTGAACGTGGACAAATCACGCGGACCACGCCTTTTCGCTTAATCACTCTACAATATTCACAAATTTGCTTTACGGATGCTCTAACTTTCATACGATCGAGATATTGATGAAAAAAAATCTATTGTTCCTTCTTAACGGTAGGCTGTCTGTAAATGATACGTCCCTTTGACAGGTCATAAGGAGTCATTTCAACCGTAACCACGTCTCCTGGCAAGATTCGAATGTAATTCATACGAATTTTACCGGAAATGTGTGCAGTGATTGTATGGCCTTTGTAATTATCCCCAATCAGTTCAACCTTGAAATTCGCATTAGAAAGGGCTTCTTTTACCCTTCCTTCGACCTCAATCACTTCCTTGGCCATAAAGAAAATATATATTTACTTAAGCGTAAGCGGTAAGAGTCTACATAATCAAGTTACTGATTTCAAGCAAATTTTAGGGATTTCTGCTTTTAAGTGGACAAAAAATATTTTTTGTTTTAGAAAGCCAGAATTTCATATCCGTCTTCGGTGACCAAAACCGTGTATTCAAAATGTGCAGAAAGGCTTCCGTCAGCCGTTAAAAGTGTCCAACCATCTTCTGAACTTATAATATCACCACTTCCCATGGCAGATATCGGCTCAATCGCCAGTACCATTCCTGGCCTCATGATTGGACCAGTTCCCCGAATGCCGGCGTTCAGAATTTCGGGAGCCTCATGCAGATCGTGCCCTACTCCATGACCGGTACACTCAATGACAGGATCATATTCAAACCGCATCATAGTCTGCTGAATAACCTCCGAAATATCTCCGACATGTCCCCCTGGACGCACCTGTTTAACCGCGTTCTGCAAAGCTTCCTTGGTTACCTTCACAAACCGCTTTATCTCGTGAGACGTTTTTCCAACCATGGCGGTCCTACAAGCGTCCGTATGCAGTCCTTTGTAATAAACCCCGCAATCCAATCCAATAATGTCCCCCTCCTTCAGGATTCGCGCAGAAGAAGGAATGCCATGAACCACTTCATCGTTGATGGAAGTGCACAAAGAACCCGGAAATCCATGATACCCCTTAAATCCAGGAGTACAATCCGGATGACTGCGGATGAATTTCTCGGCAATGTTATCCAGATCTTTCGTCGACATCCCAGGCTTAACCGAAACCATCAATTTGTCGAGGGTTGCCGTAAGAACCTTGCCGGCAAAACGCATGGCCTCAATTTCTTCCGCTGTTTTAATAGTGATATTACCCATTACAGAAAGAGATAACTTGCCTTGTCGATCATTTCTTCGGTCACATCGGGAATATCTTGTTCGCCATCCACCTCGATCAGACGGTCTTTTTTGTAGAATAACTCAATCACCGGCAAAGTCTCGGTTTCAAAATTATGAAGCCGCTGATGAATGCTGTCCAAATTGCTGTCGTCTGTCCGCGAAACTAACTTTCCGCCACAAACACTGCAGACGCCCCCTTTAAAGAAGGCGGGATAAACCTCCTTGCAGTTAACACAAATCCGTCGGCTTGTTAGTCGCTCAACAGCCTCTTTCTCAGAAATCTTAATATGAAGAGCAAAAGCATCCCTGGCATGAGCAGATAAAAGTCCCAAAAGCTTTTCAGCCTGATTCATGGTCCGCGGAATCCCATCAAAAAGTACGTGGAGCCCCTTTGCTTCTGTTGTCAGAAAATTCTCCACCACCTCCATGACTATTTCATCTCCCACCAGATTGCCACTTTCGACGGTCGCCTTTATCTTATTGCCTAGTTCGCTTCCGGAAGCAATGATTGATCTCAGGGCACCTCCCATTTCGAATACTTTTAGCCCATACTTCTCAGCCAAAATCTTGCCTTGAGTACCTTTACCGGACCCCTGCATTCCAAATAAAATGATGTCCATAGTCTTAATAGAGCTTATCGTAATCGTGCATTACGAGCTGCGAATTAATCTGACGAATGAGCTCCAGAACTACTCCAACAACGATAATCAGTCCTGAACCAGAAATAATCAGATCACTGGAGGAAAGTGTAGTGTATTTTGTAAACAGAATTGGAATGATTGCTATAATACCCAAGAATACTCCTCCAAACAGATCCAAATGGCTTGATACCTTGGCAAGAAAATCAGCCGTTTGGGAGCCAGGGCGAATACCTGGAATAAAACCTCCGCGCTTTTGGATATTTTCGGCAATCTGCTCGGGATTGAAAGTGACACTGACATAAAAGTAAGAAAATGCCACGATCAAAATGAAATAGAACACAATGTAAAAATAGGACGGATTGGTGGCGTTAAACCACCTCAACATGAAGTCAGCAAGAGACTGGAGCTTAGTTGACGTTGATGCCTTAAAAAATTGAGCGACAACGGTCGGAAAGGTCATCATAGAAATGGCAAAGATGATTGGAATCATCCCAGCCTGATTAACCCTGATCGGAAGTCCGGCTTTCTCAACCTTACCTCCTGTGGCGCGGGTTGCGTAAGTAATCGGAATATTCCTCTGTCCTTCTGTAACAATCACAACAAACATAAGCATGATGATTGTAAGAATGACAAAGGCGACAAAATAAGTGAGCTTGGTTGTATCTCCACCCTGAGCAATCCCCAGCATGCGACCGACAATCGTTGGCATTTCGGTTATGATTCCCGCGAATATCAAAAGACTGATGCCGTTTCCGATCCCATTTTCAGTTATTTGCTCCCCCATCCACATCAGGAGCAAGCTACCGGCTGTAACTATGATCATGATAGGCAAAACCACCTTGAAATCTGTTACATCGGGAATCAAGGCTACACCACCTGCTCCGGCACTCTGATTCAGAAGAATGAGCATTCCGTAAGACTGAAGCAGGGCAAAGGGAATAGTAAGCAACCGTGTATATTGGTTGATTTTCCTTCGGCCTTCCATACCCTCTTTTGACAGATTCTCAAGCTTGGGAATAACCACTGTCATCAACTGGAGGATAATAGATGCGTTGATATAGGGAGAAAGACCCATCAGAACAATCGAGAACCGCTCCATTGACCCACCCGTCATAGCCGAAAAAACACCCAACAAATCATTCTGCTGAAAAATATTCTCCAACGCGGCCAAATTTACACCAGGAACTGTGATATGAGCCGCCAACCGAAAAATAAGCAGAATAAAAACAGTGTAAAGAATCTTCTTTCTTAACTGTTTTGATTGCCAGATTTGATGAAGATATTTAATCAAGAAACAAAGATTTATAATTTAAATTTAAAGAACCTTACCACCAGCCGCCAGCACCTTCGCCTTGGCCGTCTTGGATGTTTTTTGGACTTTTAAAGTAATCTTCTTTGTAAGCTTTCCATCTCCCAGAACTTTAACAGGAAGATCCTTCTTAGAAATAAGCCTCTTTTCTAGAAGTGTCTGAATATTTACTTCCTCACCGTTATTAAAAATTTCGAGACTACTCACATTAACCACCTGGAAAGTGGTTCTATTTGGATTCTTGAATCCTCTCAGCTTGGGTAGCCTGTTAATAAGAGGAGTTTGACCTCCTTCAAAGCCGGGACGTACAGTTCCGCTCTTCCTTTGACCTTGCCCCTTGCAGCCTCGTCCACTAAAAGTTCCGTGTCCGGAGCCATTTCCACGACCGACTCTTTTCCTGTTCTTCACCGCTCCAGCCTTGGGTTTCATTTCATTAAGCTTCATGTTGGTTCTGATTAGTTGTCTTCATTACTTCACCTTCCGTTTTCATCTGGAATTCCCTGACAGGACGTAATTTCTTGAGTGCCCTGATGGAAGCCTGGGCGCCCACAAGCGTATTGCGGGAACCGAGATTCTTACTGAGGACATTCTTGATACCAGCCAGATGAAGAATTTTACGGAGACTGCCACCGGCAATAACTCCGGTACCGGGAGAAGCAGGCATAATGAGCATTTCGGCAGCCTTATATTTTGCCCTGACTGAATGAGGGATGGTATCGCCCTTTGTAATAGGTACTTTGATCAAACTGGCTTTTGCCCTTGAAACTGCCTTCTGGATTCCAATAATAACCTCGGAGGCTTTTCCAATCCCAATCCCGACCCGCCCCTTCCTATCACCAATAGCCACGGTGACGCGGAATCTCAAGCGACGTCCACCCTTAACTACACGGGTAACGCGGTCGATATGAAGGACTTCCTCTTCAAATTCCTTCTGCTCCTTTACCTGCTCCCCTGCTTTTCTTAGATTCTTCTTGGCCATTCGCGTGTCAAAAATTAAGAGTTAAATATCAGTAATTAAAATTGCAATCCACCCTCACGGGCACCCTCTGCAAGGGCCTTCACTCGTCCATGATAGAGGTAACCAGAGCGGTCAAACACACATGTCTCAACCTTTGCCGCCTTGGCCATTTTTGCCAACTCCATACCTACCTTCTTAGCAGCTTCCATTCCAGACCCCTTCTTTTCTTTCATGCTCGAGCTTGCAACAATGACCTTTCCAGTCGTATCGTCAATCAGCTGGGCATAGATACTCGTAAGACTTCGATAAACTGAAAGCCTTGGACGAACAGATGTTCCGCTAACTTTGGCACGAATCCTAATCTTTCTCCTTTGCCTCTGTTGTAATTTTGATGGTTTCATCGTGAATTATATTAACTTAAATTACTTGCCTGTTGCGGCCGACTTACCGGCTTTTCTAACCACATGTTCATCAGTATATCTGATACCCTTACCCTTGTAAGGCTCTGGTGGTCTAAAGCCACGGATGTTGGCTGCAAACTGTCCAACCAACTGTTTGTCGATTCCTGAAATAACCAGAACATTTTTTACATCCTTATCCATTTCTGCAGTAAGACCGTCCGGTACTACTAGCTCGATCGGATGTGAAAAGCCCAGGCTCAAAGTCAGCTTCTTGCCGGCAGACTGAGCACGGTAACCTACTCCAATGATCTCGAGGCGCTTATTAAACCCGGTCGAAACACCAGTCACCATGTTGGCAATCAGAGCCCTGGTCAGTCCGTGTAAGCCACGCACCTTTGGTTCATCAGAAGTTCTGGATATCTTTATCCCAGTCTCATCTTTTGTGACTTTCAAAGCTGGATCATATTCCATTTTGAGCTCGCCTTTAGGGCCTTTAACCTTAACGCGATTGCCCTCTAGAGTCACCTCGACACCAGATGGGAGCTTGACGATTTGCTTACCGATTCTAGACATTACGAATGAAATAGTGAATTAAAAAAGATTACCAAATTTCACACAAAAGTTCACCTCCAAGCCCGCTCTTGCGAGCCTCCGACGTAGTCATAACCCCCTGGGGTGTAGATATGACTCCAATTCCATAACCGCTCAAGACAGGCTTCAATTCACCTTTCTTTACATAGATGCGTTGACCCGGCTTGCTGATTCTTTTAAGATTCAGTTCCTGAAACTTAGGGCTCAGTTCAATCTCAATATGATTGAAACTACCAATCTTAACAATCCTGAAGTCCTCAACAAAACTGTTCTTCTTCAAAACCTCAAGAATGGCAACTTTTAATTTAGAGTAAGAGACCACTGTTTTAGCATGTCTAGCCTTCACGGCATTCCGAATTCTTGTGAGAAGATCTGCGATCGGATCAGTTACCATATCAATTAAATTAAAAATTTGAAAATTTATATATTACCAGCTGGATTTCTTAACTCCCATAATTTCTCCTTTTGAAGCCAATTCGCGGAAGCATATACGGCAAGTCTCAAAGAATCGCATGTACCCACGTGACCGGCCACAAAGCTTGCAGCGGTTATAGGTTCTAACCCACTTGTCCGGCTTTTTCCCGCTTATCAGACTCTGCTTCATCTTCTTCTGTCTGCGAGCCGTTTTTACTTTCAACGCTTTTCGAGCCATCGGAATGAAAATTATTAGAAATTATTAATTCGCTTTCTTGAAGGGGAAACCCATTTTGGTGAGCAAGGCGCGACCCTCATCATCATCCTTAGCTGTCGTAGCAATGGTTATCTCAATTCCATGAACATTCATAACGTCATCAGGGTTGATCTCAGGGAAAACGATAGCTTCCTTGAAGCCAATGGAATAATTTCCCTTCCCATCAAAAGATTTTGGATTGAGACCTCGGAAATCACGCACACGAGGGCAAACGATGTTGACCAGGCGATAAATGAATTCGTACATATTTTTTCCACGAAGCGTGACTGTAATACCAGTAGGCATACCTTGTCTCAACTTGAAGTTCGAAATAGCAATCTTTGCCTTTGTAACCACTGGCTTCTGACCGGCGATCATGGATATGTTGGATACCACATCGGAATAATCCTTTGTATTCTTGGTCAGAGTGCCGATTCCCACGTTCAACTTCACTTTAGAAAGTCTGGGGACTGCCATAGGGTTCTTGATTCCCAGCTCTTTTTGTAATGCTGGGACGATCTCCTTTTTAAACTGCTCGTAATACGACATTAAATGTCAATGATTAATGATTAAACCTCAATTACTTAGTCTTCTTTGCTACCTTAGCCTTAGCCTGTTCAACTGATTCACCACATTTTTTGCAGACCCTGAATTTTTTTCCTTTATCTGGAGTCTTATAGGCGATACGAGTTGTCTTGCTGCAGCTCGGACAAATGACCTGGACGTTAGAGATAGCCAGCGGGGCCTCGAATTGAAGCCGCTGACCGGCCTGAGTAGATGTCTTTTTGATGTGCTTGGTTCTAATGTTGATCTTCTCCACAGTGACCTTGGCCTGCTTCTCAAAAGCACGCATGACCAGTCCGGTCTTCCCCTTATACTTACCAGCTATAACCAATACTTTATCTTTAACCTTAATTTTCATAATTCGTAATACGTAATTGATAATTAGTCATTGGTCTAGAGTACTTCAGGAGCTTGGGAAATAATTTTTTGATAGCCTCTTGCGCGAATCTCACGGGCAACAGGGCCGAAAACACGGGTTCCTTTTGGCATGCCATCGGTATTGATGATGACGGCGGCATTATCATCGAAGCGGAGGTAGGAACCATCCTTGCGACGAATATTGTTTCTGGTTCTAACAACGACAGCGCGCTGAACGGTATGGTTCTTCACCACTCCTTTGACTGCCGCACTCTTTACAGCCACGACAATCAGGTCACCGACTCCGGCATACCTTCTTTTGGACCCACCAAGCACCTTGATGCACATCACTTTCTTGGCACCGGTGTTGTCTGCAATGTTGAGTACTGTTTGTGGTTGGATCATTTTAACTCGTAATTCGTAATAAATAATTGACTACTATGCCACGACTACTTTCCATCGTTTCAGCTTGCTTACAGGCCTCGTCTCCGTAATAGAGACAGTATCCCCAATATTGAATTTAGCGGCATCCTCTACAGCGGCATAAAACTTCTTGGATACTTTGTATCTCTTCTTGTACTTGGGGTGATTCACGTATGAGTCAACTTTCACCACAAGGGTCTTCGCCATTTTATTGCTGGTAATAGTTCCTGTCTTAATTCGCATAAATACTTGTTAAGTAGATTCGTTAGATTATTTTCTTGGATTCTTTCACCATCTCAGTAAGCTCCAGTTCCTTGATGGCTGTCTTGATGCGGGCAATATATCTTCTCTGTTTCAAAACACTACTGGAGTCTTTGTCGTGTTTCGTCTTTACAGTGATTCCTTTCTTTAACATCATCTCGTGAGCTTCCTCAAGTTCTTTCAGTAATTCTCTTTTGGTTGATGTTCTAAGTTCCTGGTTGCTGAGCATAATGATTTTTTAGTGATGCTTAAGTACAACTTTCGTCTTCAGGGGGAGTTTCGAATCAGCTAACTTAAGAGCTTCTCGTGCTAATTCTTCGGAAATTCCGTCCATTTCGAAGAGAATTTTCCCTGGCTTAACGCGTGCAACATAGAATTCCACTGACCCTTTTCCTGATCCCATCGGTACTTCAGAAGCCTTCTTCGTAACTGGCGTGTGGGGGAATATGCGAATCCAGATTTTTCCTCCACGCTTGATGGCGCGGGTCATGGCGCGACGAGCGGCCTCGATTTGGCGAGAAGTTACCTCACCTGCCGACAAGGCCTTCAGTCCGACGGATCCAAAGCTCACGACGTTGCCTCCCTTTGACATACCCTTCAGCGCGCCTCTGGCTCGTTGTAACTTCCTGTATTTTTGCTTCTTAGGTTGGAGCATTTTCTAAGTATAATTATTTAGTTTCTTCCTCGTATTGTCTTTCCTCACCTACTTTGTCCTTCTTGGATTTGAAGACAAGTCCTCGATAGATCCACACCTTAACACCTATGACTCCATAAGTCGTATTGGCAGGCATGCTGGCGTAGTCGATATCAGCACGAAGTGTGTGAAAGGGGATATTTCCTTCCTT